>Ga0233424_10003382_pt1 | contig 10370 bp, 9 predicted proteins | sample Watercolumn_Towu_FD_181011 | JGI IMG/M metagenome (GOLD analysis project Ga0233424, IMG submission 181011) | Freshwater microbial communities from Lake Towuti, South Sulawesi, Indonesia - Watercolumn_Towuti2014_125_MG | ecosystem: Environmental > Aquatic > Freshwater > Lake | place: Indonesia... | reverse complement strand
CTGGGGCGACGTGGCGATGCTGCTTTTGAACATCCACGAGCGCGACTACGCCGGGCTGACGCATCTCCTCAAATTCGCGCAGGTCGCGCCGCTCTTCTTCCTTTGGCTTGAAAAGCTCGCAACGGACCTGCTAGGGCCCGCGGAATGGTCGGTGCATCTCTTCCCGTTTCTCGCCGGCCTCCTAGGCCTCTTCGCCTTCTGGCGTCTGTGCCGAACAATGCTGACGCCAGGCGTGGCAGGCATCGCGGTGGCGATACTGGCGGTGTCGTACTATCCCGTCCGCCACAGCGCCGAGGTGAAGCCGTACGTCTTCGACTTGCTCGCCGCGATCATTTATGCCTGGCTTGCGCTGGAGCACGTTCGCGACCAGGGATCGTGGCGCTGGCTCGCGGCTCTCGTCGTCTTCGCGCCGCTGGCCGTGTTCACCTCCTATCCATCGGTTTTCGTCGGCGGCGCGGTCAGCCTGGTGTTGTTGCCGGGGATGCGAAGCGCGTGTTGGGTCCAGCGCGGTCTTTTTGCGCTCTTCAATGTGGCCCTCTGCTCGGCATTTCTCTTCAACGTCACCATGATCGGCAAACCTGAGACCGAAATCGACAGTGCCGAGACGACGCGGCAATTCCTGCACGATTACTGGAAAGACGCCTTTCCCCCCGAGGACTTGGTGCAATGGCCGGTCTGGCTGGTCAAGGTCATGTCGGGCAACATGCTCGCCTATCCTCTCGGGGCCAACCACGGCGGCAGCACGGCGACGCTGTTGCTTGTGCTGCTAGGATCGATTGCGCTCTGGCGCGGCGCGTTCACCCCACCCCCGCCAGGGGAGAAAGGAGAAGAAGGAGCGCCCGTGAAACCCCGTGGAAGGGCGATCCTGGCGCTGTGCTGGTTGCCGTTCTTGCTAAACCTGATCGCCGCGTGCTTTCACAAATATCCGTTTGGCGAGAGCGCTCGCATCACGCTGCACCTCGCGCCGTTCATTTGCATTCTGATGGCCCACGGCTTGTGCCAACTCCTGGCGTGGATTCCCTCATCGGCATGGCAATCGCGAGGGCAGGTTGCCGTTTACGCGCTCTTGCTCGTTTGCGGCATCGTCGGTCTGGTGCGCGACGTTCGCAAACCGTACAAGACCGAGCACGACCGCGAGGTCCGTCAACTTGCGATTGATATCAGCCAGCAAGCAGGCGAGGAACCGGTCTGGCTATGCCACGCCGACGAACGCGAGCTGATTGCGGAATTTCAGTGGCACATGCGAATCCGCTCCAGGCGGCTCGAATGGCTGACGCCGGAGAGCGCCATTCCGTCCACGACGCAAGCGGGCTGGCTAGTAAGATGCGGCCCAAGCGAGCCGACGCTCGCCTATGTGGTGGAGCGAGCGGGACCGGGGTGGCGCGTGGCGGAGCAAGGGGTACGCGCCGTGCCGCCGGAGAATGCGAAGATGCCGACGATGCATTGCCGGTGGGTGCGCATCGTGCGCGAGTAGGAATTAGTTCGTCCAGCGCGAGCCTTGCGGCATGCGCGTCGCTTCGAGTTGCTCGTCGTCTTCGACGTGGGTGGCCCATGCAGCCAGGCGGCGAACGATGTCGCCCGCCTGCCGGCTGTGAATAGGTGGGAGCGGCTGCCCCAGGCCGATGCCGAGATCGACCCCCAGACGGCGCTGCACGACGTCGGCGGTGCCGAGTGCAATTTCGCGATTGGGCAAACTCGACAGGTCTTTCAACCCCGCTACTGCCGCGCTGTGCAGCATCGGCTCCTTTTCCTGGCCGAGGATCGTCTCGCAGGCAATGAGTCGCAAGGACGCGGGCGTGCCGGGGTCGAGCATGTTCGTCAGGATGTCTTTTTCTAGGACCTGATGGACTTGCAGGATTCGTCCCAGTTCCAATCGAAGGACGGCAGGGGTGTGGGGGTCGCCGAGCTGCAGGCGCAGAGAGCCGACCAGGTTGGGATCGGGCTGCTCGCACATGAGGCGATTGTAATGGGCCGCCAGCGTCTCGGCGGCGCGGGCGGAAATCAGCCCCTTCTCGGCACACCAGCCCGTCAAGTCGTTGACGACTTCCGGATTGAGCAGCTGACCTTCCGGGAGGAGCGGACCATCGTCCTTGAAGAGCGGATCGGACATCGTGCGGCGAATGGCGAAACGAATCCAGCTCCAGCGCCGTTCGGAGTCCCAGAGCAATGCCTCGACGGCTGCACGACGGACCTCGCGATTGGGATCGTTAAGGAACTGGGCGAGCAGTTCGATCATCTGGCGATCGTCGAGATTGCCCAGGGCCAGGACAGCCGCAGAACGGACGGCGGGGTCTTCGGCGCGCTGGGCCGTTTGCATGACCAGTTCGGCCTGTCCCGGCCGCCAGTCCTTGCGAAATTCCAGGGCCGCCAGGGCTGCGACGCGCACTTCAACCCGTTCGTGCTGGAGTAGGGCGAGCGCAGGTCCTGCATCGTACACGAGCGTGGCACGAAATGCCTTTACTTCGGGCAAGACTCTGCATTGTGTCAGGTCGGCCGGCCAATCGTGTTTTTGCGCCAGACGTTGCGACATCAAATGGGCCTGGCGCATCACCGGGGCGCCCGATTCCACCAGCGTCTGATAGCCGAAGATCAGAATTGGAAACCCAATCAAGATGCCTTTGGAAAGGTGCGTGAACCAATCGCCGACCTCGTCGCCGAACCAAAGCCACGCGACAGCGGTCAGGTAGAGCGTTACGACAGATGAACCGAGGGGCTGATCCCACGAACGGCTGGTCCATAACAGGAACGCGCTCAGGATGAGCTGAAACGCCATGCCGATATAGAGAAGAGGTGCAATCGTTTCCGCGCGGAGGGCGGCGATCAAAAGAAGCACGGTTGGCAGGGCGAGAATGGTCAGCCTGCCGATGCCCGAGACGAGCATGTCCGAGATTCCCGGCAAGGAACGAAAGAATGACATCGCATCCCACTCCTAATTGCCGTGCGCGCACGGATTTCGAGGCAACAAGGGCTGCTCAACTATGGGATACGAACGTCACGTATGCCAGCCGGCGCGCACGAAAAAAGCCTGAGTTTTCTTGCGACAAGAAAACTCAGGCTAGAAGGCAGGATCGTACCGATCCCGCTAGCCCGAAACAAGCCGCCGATCGTGGTGTGAGCATCAAACCCAAGACCAGACAGCAGTTGCAGCGAGCAGATGAATGACTACCTTCAGCAATTGGCCGAGGTTGCGGGCCTCGAAGATGTGGAATAGCTCGGGTAGGTTCCCGACGACGGATAATAGCTGTAGCGCGAATTCGTCATCGTCGAGTTGACAATCACGTCAGGGGCCGAGAAATAGGTCAGCTGCCGCAGAATTTCTCGCTCAGTGAGCCGGCCGTCATGGAAGAAGGCCTGGGATTCCCCGACGCGATCGCTCAACACGAGACCGCGACGGGTGGTGATGCCAAGAGCCTGAATGAGGCGCTGGTCGTCGGCCTTGTCCGCATCGAGATAGATCGGCACGTATTCGGTCGCGAGAATCTTCCTGATATCGGGCGTCAGCGTTCCGTCCTGGATGAGTTGATCGTGGCCGTTGGGACCTGTCCCGATAAAGACGGCGAGTGGCTTTTTCGCTTTCTGGCCTTGATCCCGAGCTTCCTGATAGGTTTTGCGCCAGGAAACTTCCTGGGCCGAAGCAGTTCCGGCGACAACGGCCAACAAGGCGGCCAGGGCGAAAACTCCATACGAGGTGCGCATCCAGTTGTCCTCCTAATAAGACACCTCAAACGAACCGACCAGGCCTGTCCTGGTCTCCATCTAGCGATCCTTGAAAGTCCAATTAGCTCGCACAGGCGCATGTCCTTCCTATTTACCCGAAAGCACGCATCTTACAGATTGTTTTCATTTTGACAAATTCTACGGATAGCTGAGCAATCGACAACCGCAATTTCGTCATCTTCATTCCGACAGGAAAGTCCGCGATTTCGACCTCAATCATCACGAATTTCCCATTCGGAAAATTTACCTAAGTGCACGCTGTGAATTGAGATGAGCGTGGTCGAAAACGCATCACGGCGCAGGCAAATGTGATAGGCTTGCCGCGGTGAAAGGAGTCTCAGTTACCAAGGAGCGGGAGCGATGAACCGGACGTTCCGAGCAGTGGTGGGAGCGGCCCTGGTGGTGGCAGGCCTTTTGGTTTCAAGTGCCACCGCGAAGGCGCAGTACTATCAACCTTACTATCAAAGCTATCAACTCAATCGCTTATTCTATTACCCGTACTACTACTTTCCACATAATTATTGGCCCGCCATGGGACCGCGCTGGCCTGAGCCGCAAGGGGCACCGTACATGGCTCCGCCGGCATACATGGCGTACCCGCCCTTCCGCGACCCGGGTTGGCGCTATGAACTGTGGCAGCCGCAGCGGTATTATCGCGGCAGCCATTTCTGGCTAGACGTGTTCTAAGATACTCCCGGACACGGTCTGCTGCGAAATACGTGGCGGCAAGATTTCATCTTGCCGACTCCTTCCCGAAAAGTCGGAAACTTGGCGCGGCTTGTGGCGATAGATGGGGCAGCCGGACTCGGAGCGTTCGACGTCGTCGCTAATGGGAGGTCCTCCGACGTGAGCGTCAAGCGCCGGCTGAGTTTCCGCGAACGCTATACGAAGACCGGGATCATTTCTTCTCTTGCTTGAGCGGTACGACCATGACCTTGACCTTGGACGTGATCTCGTAGCCAAGGTTGAGGTCGATCTCATAAAGTCCGCATTGCTTGATCATGCCTTCGAGCTTGACCATTTCGGGCTCGACCTTGAGGTTCTTGCCCTTGAGGGTCTTGGAGATGTCCGCCTCGCCGACGGAACCGTACAGGTGGCCTTCGTCGTTGGCGTTGGCTTCGATCGTCAGTTGGGGAACGCGGGCGATCTGCTCGGCCATCACCTTGAGGTCGGCGATCTTGGCCTCGCGCGCCTGGCTGACGCGTTTTTTGTGCAGGTCGAGCAGCTTGATGTTGTGCTGCGTCGGGATCGTCGCCAAGCCTTGCGGCAGCAAGTAGTTGCGCGCGTAGCCTGGCTTCACCTCGACGAGGTCCCCCTGGCTGCCCAGGTGTGGTACGTCGTCGGTCAGCAGGAGTTGCAAGCCGCCGTTTTTGCCTTTGAGCGGTTGATTGCGTCGTTTCGTCGGCATGGAATGATCCTCAAACATCCCAGAGGTTCGGAGTGCCTCACCTCGGGGCTTTAGAACGGTATCTCTTCGTCAGTCGGTCCCGGCGGTGGCGATTGCATCGGCGTCTCGACGGGCGGGCTCGAATCGTATTCGGAACTCGGCGGCGGCGTTTCCTGGCGGCGCTGCGGCGGGGCGCCGCGCGAGCCCCCGTCCCCGCGCGGTTCCAGAAACTGCATGTTGTCCAGCACGACCTTCAAAGCCGAGCGTTTCTGGCCTTCCTGGCTCGTCCATTGCTCGAACTTCAGATGGCCTTCGATAAATACCTGGCTGCCCTTGTGCAGATACTGCTCGACGAGATCGGCGGTTTTGCCGAACTCGCCGCGGTTGAATGCTTCCACTTCGAGGAACACTGGCTCATCTTCCCACTGTCCGGTTTGCTGATTCTTGCGCCGGTTGTTGACGGCGAACCCGAACTTGGCCACCTTGCCGCCATTGGAAAACATGCGCACTTCCGGTTCGCGCGTCAGACGTCCGATCAACATGACTTTGTTGAGATTCGCCATGAGATCACTCAGGGGTTAGGGTTTAGAGGCTAGGAAAAGCGTGCCGCTGCACGCATCACTAACCACTGACAACTAACATCTAACAACTACCTGTCGCGGCGGCGGCGGTCGCCCATGTCCATCGGGATGCCGTCGTCGCCGGCCGGTTCTTCTTGCATATTGTGGAGCGCGACCGCGTGTTCGCCCTTCGCCAGCGCCAGCATCGTCTCCACGAACTTCGGATGAATCTTGATCACGAGCTGGCGGAGGATCATCTCGTTGAGTGCGCAATCGTGTTCGATGGCGACCAGGTTCTTGCCTTCCGAGGAGAAGTACGTCAGGTAATAGATGCCCTTTTTCTGATTGCCGATCGCGTAGGAGAACTTGCGTTCGTCCCACGGCCGGCTCACCAGCACCTCGGCGCTGTGCTTCTCGAGGATGCCACGGATTGCCTTGTCCGCGGCGTCGAGATTGCCCGCCACCTTGCTGGAGTCGAGGATGAACATGCACTCGTAGACATTCGCTGCCATGAACTTTTTTCCTTCTGCACGCTTGGCCAAGACGACCGCAAGCGGCGATTGTTGGGCACAAGCGTGAACTAAGAATTATATTGATTCATGCACTTCTGGATACCCTGCTGAACCCACATCACGACGCCCTGGACGGCAAGCTGCAACGCATCGTCGATCACCGGCTTCTCGCCCGGCTTGAACTTTCCCAGCACGTGATCCACGGCATCGCGATTCTCGGCTGGCACATCGACGCCGATCCGCAGCCGGGCGTATTCGGTGGTGCCGAGGTGCTGCTGGATATCGCGGAGCCCGTTGTGTCCGCCGTGCGTGCCGCGTGCCCGGAAACGCAGCTTGCCGAGCGCCAATGCCATGTCGTCGCACACCACGAGCAGGTTCGCCGCTTCGATCTGGTAGAAATCGATGGCTTCGCGCACGGCCCGCCCGCTCAAGTTCATGAACGTGAGCGGCTTCATCAACAATATCTTCTCGGCGCCCTCGCGCCACTCGGCCAGGTCGGCGTCGAATCGTTCCTGAAAGCCGCCGACGCCCGGCGATTGTGCAAGCCGATCGACGACGGCGAACCCCACGTTGTGCCGCGTGCCATCGTATTTCTTGCCCGGATTGCCAAGGCCGACGACGAGCTTCATAGCCGATTCCGTCATTTCGCTTGGCGCCCGGCGATCGCTAAGCCGCAAGCGGAAGAGCGTTATTTCTTCTCCTCGGCTTCCTCGCCTTCCTCCGGCTTCTTGGCGCGGATGACTTCCGGCTCGGCCTGTTCCGCTGTCGGCGCCGCCGGCGCGGCCACTTCTTCGACGATCTTCTGGCTGACCTGCACGATGATCGCGTCGGAATCGTTCTTGACCTTCACCCCCTCGGGTAACTTCAGGTCGCGCACGTGGATCGCCTGATTCAACTGCAACTCATTCACGGCCACGCGGATCGACTCCGGAATTGCCACGACCAGGCATTCGACGGAGAGGCTGTGGATCTGTTGAACGAGTACGCCGCCAGTCGCGACGCCTGGCGCGGTGCCGCGCAGCTCGACCTTCACTTCGAGCGTAATGGTCTCGTCGGCCGAGACGCGATAGAAATCGGCGTGCAGAATATCGTGGCCCATCGGGTCCCATTGCACGTCGCGCAAGAGCGTCTTCTGCACCGCAGCGCCGACCTTCACGTCGAAGATACGGACGCCCTGGCGAATGGCCTTGGCCAGCGCGTCGTTCGGCACCGACAGCGAGGCGGTGGCTTCGCCGTGGCCGTACATGACGGCAGGCACGAAGCCTTTCTTGCGCATCTGCTTGGCGGCATTGGAACCGCTGGTTTTGCGATCTTGAACTTCCAGGATAAATGCTTCAGCCATGGTTTCCTCGACGATTTATCAAGGGGTTGATCCCCACCTTTCAATCGTTTGCGGGGAAGGATTTATTATTTGAAAGCTGGCCGGAGTTGCAAGGGTCGGCCGCGGAAAAAACAAAAGAACCCGCGTTTGGCAGCGGGTTCTTGCAGTGGTCGCTGAGGGGCTCGAACCCCCGACCTCATGGGTGTGATCCATGCGCTCTAGCCAACTGAGCTAAGCGACCAGCTCAGCGGATGCGAGATCCGCACTGCAAATCTACTACGGTTGCGGCGGATTCGCGGAAACCTGGGTGTTCTGCTGCACCGGCACGTCGTCGAATTTCGGGGCGGCCGGTGCGACGCGCTGCGGAGGCCGAATCGCCTCGGCCGGCGCCGGCGTTTGGGCGGTCGGCATGGCGGCTGGATTGGCGACGTCCTCAAAGCCCGATTCGATGCCGCCGAATCCCTTCTTGAACTCGACAACGCTCTTGCCCAGGTATTTCGCCATGTCCGGCAGTTTTCGGCCAAACAGCAGTACGGCAACGATGCCGATAACAATCAATTCGCCCCAACCCAGGCCGAAAATGCCAAATAGCGGCGTCATGGTAATCCTCGTCTCCAAAGTAATGAAGTACAACGTGGCCTTCAACGGTCAGTATATCCATCCAGTCGAAGGTTCCACAAGGAAAAATCACTCAAAATTGGCGGGTACGCGGATGCGTCGCTCCCTTGGGGGATACGGCTTGCCTGTGGCGGGTATCAATTTCGCTCTATTTCATTCTACCTTGCGCCAGGCGGCGAAAACAAGCGCATCCGGCAAATGACGGATATTTCATCTGAATTCTTCGACGATCCGCCGGTGCCAGATTGTATTCATTAAACGCGTGGCTCGACTGGAAGTTCCGATTCATCGAGTTCGGCGACCAAGTTCTGACAGATTGAGTACGACCGGATTCATCCCTCTTGCCGGGAAACCTTGCCGCATTGCCATTATCGTTGACGGCGTTGCGATCCGCTTCGCGTCGGAGAGAATCGGCGCCGATTTCGGAACGAATTTGCGCTGCGGGCGACATCGCGGTGTATGGTTGCGCGAAGCTTCGTGCTTCTCCCGTCACTGGAGCGCTGCTTCGGGCGACGAAGGAAGGATTCCCCTTATCCGGCTGGAGCCGGGCGTTGCAGCGAGGCATTCCGCAATCCCAATCCCAAATCACGAGTAGCCGCCATGAGATGGATCTTTGGTGCGGTGCGGAATCTTTTCCGCGCAGAGAATGACGGTCCGCGCGACGAGGCGCATCTGCAGGTGGAAATCCTCGAAGACCGCGTCACGCCGGCCGGCGACTTCCGCTCCGTCATCGGCCTGGATGCCGTGCAGAACCTCTACCCCTATCGGGGCCAGGGCTATTCGGTCGCCATCCTCGACACCGGCATCGATTACAACCATGCCGATCTCGGCGGCGGCTTCGGCGCGGGCAAGCGCGTCATCGCCGGCTATGACTTCATCAACAACGATGCCGATCCCATGGACGATCACGGGCATGGCACCCATCTCGCCGGCATCATCGGCAGCTCCAACGCCAACGCGCCGGGAATCGCCCCGAACGTCAATCTCATCGCGCTCAAGGTGCTCGATTCCAGCAACAACGGCAACTGGACCGCCGTGGACAACGCTCTCAAGTGGGTGATCAGCCACAGGGACCAGTACAACATCGTCGGCGTCAATCTATCGCTGGGCAGCGGCAACTACACGACCAATCCCTATACGTTGCTCGAGAATGATTTCGCCGCGCTCGAAAATCTCGGCGTGTTCACGGCGGTTGCCGCGGGGAATCGCTTCTACACGTTCGGCAGCCAGCCAGGCATCGGCTATCCGTCGATCAGCCCCAATGTTGTCTCGGTCGGCGCAACCTGGGCAGGGGATTTCGGTCCTGCGAATTTCTCAACCGGCGCCGCGGACTACTCGACGGCCGTCGATCGTATCGCCAGCTTCACGCAGCGAGGAAGCAACCTGAGCCTGATGGCGCCGGGAACGTGGATCACCAGCACCTGGCTCGGCGGCGGCACCAAGACCATGGGGGGCTCCTCCATGGCCACCGCCGTCGTCACCGGGTCGGCCGTCCTCCTCCACGAGGCCTACGACAACACGGGCAAGGCTTCGCAGGCAACCCAGGACAACCTGCTCGCGCTCATGAAATCGACCGGCGCCACCGTCATCGACGGCGACGACGAAAACGACAACGTCACCAACACCGGCCTGTCCTTCAAACGCCTCAATCTCAAGGCAGCCATGGACACCGTCGGCCAGCCCAACGGCAAGCCGACGCTGGCGGCCATCGCCAACCAGACGCTCCAGGTCGGCCAGACGATCTACGTCCCGCTCCAGGCCAGCGACCCCGAAAACGAACCGATCACTTTCACCTATAAGCAAATTTACCTGCCCGCCCAGGCCTATCAGCTCGACCAGCAACTCGGGCTGACGTCGTCCGGCAACTACTACACGAACAGCCGCGGCGCCAATGAAAAATGGATGATCGGCAACAATCAGGTCTGGTACTGCTTGATGCCCAACGGCGAAGTGCGGCGCTGGACCGGGACCATGACCGACACGCTGCTGCCGACGAATCTCGTGGCGACGTTCGATGCGTCCTATTACGCCGATCCCGCCAAGCTGTGGAACGCGCCGTATGCCGGGATGCCGCCCGCCGTCTTTGGCATTACGGGCAACACCCTGTCGATCCGTTCTCCCGCGCAATGGCTCGGGACCTATCAGCTCGAAGTGACGGCCAGCGACGGGCATTATCAGGTCAAGCGCCTCTTCAACGTCACGGTGACGCCGAGCAATGCCGCCCCGGTGCTCAGCGCCATCGCGAACCAGACAAT
>Ga0233424_10003381_pt1 | contig 10371 bp, 11 predicted proteins | sample Watercolumn_Towu_FD_181011 | JGI IMG/M metagenome (GOLD analysis project Ga0233424, IMG submission 181011) | Freshwater microbial communities from Lake Towuti, South Sulawesi, Indonesia - Watercolumn_Towuti2014_125_MG | ecosystem: Environmental > Aquatic > Freshwater > Lake | place: Indonesia... | reverse complement strand
GTCCGATGCGGATATAGGCGGCGTTCATGCGGAAATCGGGCGTGCAATAGCGCACGTCGCTTGCGAGCAGCAGCGACATGCCGCCGCCGCATGCCGCGCCCTGTGCACAGGCGATGATCGGCTGCGGGCAGGCGCGCATCAGCTGCATCACCGTGGCGATCGCGCGCTGCGTCCGCCAGCCGCCATGCACAGCGCCTTCGCCCTCGCGCGCCGGCCAGCCCTTGAGGTCGAGCCCGGCGCAGAACGCCCGCCCCTCCGCACGCAGGATGACGACGCGCACCGCGTGCCGGTCCTGCAGCCCGCGAAAATAGTCCTGCAGCGCCATGATCATCGGCTCGTCCATGGCATTGAGCGCTTCCGGGCGGTTGAGCGTCACGGTTTCCACCGCGGCTTGGCTGGTGATCACGATCGGGTTGCTCATCGGGCCTTGTCCTCTCTTGCCGCCCGATGCCCCGTAATGGGCCGCTGCGGTCTTGTGATGGTTAATCCGGTTTCAAGCCTCGGCTCGCCGGGGTAGACACAAAGGCCTGCCGAAAATGGTCTTCCACCGTCAACCACAAAGGTGCCGCGCGCGCATGCTTTCGTCCATCACCCAGCGTCTGAAAGGCCGGTCCGCCGGGGAGATCGTGCGGCTGATCGGGCACAATATCGCCTATCATGCGCGCGAACTCACCCCGCAGGCGCGCCGCCGCAACCGAAGCTTCCAAGCGTTCGACGCGCAATGGGGCACTGATACCTTCGCAATGCGCGAGTTGCACACGCTGAGCGTAGACCCGGCGGTCGCGGCGCATGCCCGGCGCTATCAGGCGAGCAGCGGGGTCAACATGCCGACTTGGTTTGCCGATCTGAAGGTCGATTTCGCGCGCACCGCGTTCATTGATTATGGCTGCGGCAAGGGTCGGGCGGTGCTCGAGGCCGCGCGTTTTCCCTTTGCGCGCGCGATCGGCGTCGAATTCGCGCCCGAACTCGTCGACATCGCGCTAGCCAACCGCGACATCATGGCGGCGAAGGGCGCGTTCAGGGCTCCGGTCGAGTTCTTGTGCATGGATGCCGCACGCTACCGGCCGCCCACCGATCTCGATCTGGTCTGCTTCTTCTACGACCCCTTTGACGATGCCGTCATGGCGCCGGTCGTCGAGCGCTTGGCCGCGCTGGAGCAACCGGTGTCGGTCATCTATCTCGAACCCAATTGCATCGACCAGTTCCGCAAGTCCGGTCACTGGTCCGAGGGGCTCAGCGTCGACAATCTGGTGCTGCGCAACCCGGCAGCACGCTCACGCTGATGGACAGGCGCGCGCGCGCGTCCTATCGCCCTGCGCATCGCTGTTCCGAACGAGAGCCAGGCCCATGAGCATCCGCCCCTTCCACCTTGCCTTTCCCGTCGATGATCTCGACGCGGCGCGGCTTTTCTATCGCGACGTCCTGGGCTGCGGCGAGGGGCGCTCATCCGATCACTGGATCGATTTCGACCTGTTCGGCCACCAGATCGTCGCGCATCTCGATCCCGAGGCGAGCGCGCGGCGCGCGCATCACAATCCGGTCGACGGGCATGACGTGCCGGTGCCGCATTTCGGCGTGGTGCTGACCATGGCAGATTTTGATGCGCTGGCTGACAGGCTGAAGGCGGCCGGAATGCGCTTCGTGATCGAACCGCATATCCGCTTTGCCGGCCAGGTCGGCGAGCAGGCGACGATGTTCTTCCACGACCCTGCTGGCAATGCGCTGGAGTTCAAGGCCTTTGCCGACGACGCGATGCTGTTTGCCAGCTGAGCGCAGGCACCAGCACCGTGAATTTCCATTAAGGCACTGGAAAATTTAGATGATTTCGCCCGATAGCCGCTGACAGATCAGGTCGAGCTGGTCGAGATTGCCGTAGCGGATGGTGACGCTGCCGCTGCGCTGATTGGCTTCCGCGCTGATCTTGACCTTGAGGCCCAGCAGGTCCTCGAGATGCCGCTCGACCGCCTCGATATCGGCATTGCTGGCCGGATCGCCGGTGCTCCCTACCCGCCCCTTGCTGCCCGATTTGCCGTTCGCATCGCTGCGCGCGCGGCGCACCAGCTTCTCGACCTCGCGCACCGAAAGCCCGCGGTCGACCACCTCGGCGGCGATCGCCTCGGCATCGGGCACGTTGATCAGCGCGCGGGCATGGCCCATGCTGAGGCTCTTGTCGGCAACCATCTTGAGCACCGGCTGGGGCAGCACGAGCAGCCGCATCAGATTGGCGATATGGCTGCGCGACTTGTCGACCATCCGCGCGACCTCGACCGCCGAATAGCCCTGGTCGTCGACCAGCCGCTGATAGGCCTCGGCCTCTTCGACCGGGTTCAGGTCCTCGCGCTGGATATTCTCGATCAGCGCCAGCGCCAGCGTATCCGAATCGCTGAGTTCGCGCACGATCGCCGGGATTTCGTGCAGCCGGGCGCGCTGGGCCGCGCGCCAGCGACGTTCGCCAGCGACGAGCTCGTAGCCTCCCTGCTTGCGCGGGCGGACGATGACCGGCTGGATGACACCGCGCTGGGCGATCGAGCGGGCCAGGTCCTCCAGCGCCTCTTCATCGAAATATCGGCGCGGCTGGCCGGGATGCGGGCGAATATCGGCCAGCGCCAATGTCCGTAGCCCTGTCACGCTGCCCTGCCCCTCGCTCGTGGTCTCGCTGCGCACCAGCGGTTCCTCGCGACCGACCTCGCCGAGCAGCGCATTCAGCCCGCGGCCCAGACCGGTCGGACGCTTGCGCCCCAGTGCCTTGGCAATATCGGGCAGATCACCAGGATTATCGGCCATCAGGCGGCTTCCTCTTCCATTCGGGGCATGCGGGCGATGAACTCGCGCGCGAGCGCGATATAGGCTTCCGATCCGACGCAGCGATGATCGTAGATCAGCGCCGGCATGCCGTGGCTCGGTGCTTCGGAGAGGCGCACGTTGCGCGGGATGACCGTATCGAACACCAGCCGCCCGAGCACCGCGCGCACATCGTCCGAAACCTGGTCGGTCAGGCGGTTGCGCCGATCATACATGGTCAGCACCACACCGATGATCGACAGATCGGGATTGAAGCGCTGCTGCACGCGTTCGACCGTCTGCAGCAGTTGGCTGAGACCCTCGAGCGCAAAGAACTCGCACTGCAGCGGAACCAGCACCTGATCGGTGGCGACCAGCGCATTGAGCGTGAGCAGACCGAGCGACGGCGGGCAGTCGATCAGGCAGACCTGCCAGCGTCCTGCGGGCGCGCCGTCCATTGCCGCCTTGAGCCGATGGGTGCGGTGCTCCAGATCGACCATCTCGATCTCTGCGCCGGACAGGTCGACCGTGGCAGGAATGATGTCGAGCCCGGGAATCTGGGTCGGAACGGAGCATTGGGCCAGCGAGCTCTCGTTGGTCAGCAGATCATAGCTCGAATATTCGCGGTCATTGCGCGCGATGCCTAGCCCGGTCGAGGCATTGCCCTGCGGATCGAGATCGATCAGCAGCACCGAAAGGCCGGTCGCCGCGAGTGCCGTGGCGAGGTTGATGGCGGTCGTGGTCTTGCCCACTCCACCTTTCTGATTCGCGACCGCTATGCGGATCATCATCGGCTCCTGTGCCTGCGTGCACCCTTGGGACGGCGCGGCTGCTGCTCGGCGGCCCGAACGGTTCCGGTTCCGACGAGAATCGCAGCGTCCGGGTCGGTCAGGCTCTGTTCCACGTGAAACACAGCTTGCCATGCCGGCGGGACGCTTTCCAGTTCCGTGCGCGCATTGCGTCCCTTTGGCAGCAGCCAGTGCGTCTTTTCTGTGGAAAAACGCGCAGCGCCGTCGAGCAGGCGTGGCAATGGCGCAAACGCGCGCGCGGAAATATAGTCGGCGCAGAAGCTGTCGAGTCTGTCGAGCGCCATTCCGGCGACCGAGACCCTGCCCTGTAGCCCGAACAGATCGATGGCCTTCTCCAGATAGGCAATCCGCAATCCGCGCGATTCGACCAACGTCATCCGACATGGCGCAAGCAGCGCGATGACCAAACCCGGAAAGCCGGCACCGCTGCCCAGATCGACCCAATGCTCCTCCGGCTGTGGCTCGGCAAAGCGCAACAGCTGGGCGCTATCGGCGATATGCCGTTGCCACATCGACCCCAGTGTCGCAGCCGAGACAAGATTCTGGTGCTTCGCCTCGTCGGCGACAAAGCCAGCCAGCCGGTCGAGCGCGTCCATTGTTTCACGTGAAACGCCCGGAAGCCCAGCAACCCAGGTCCGTGCCTGGTCTTCGGTTTCCAGGATCATGCTGCGCGCTTGCGAGCGTGCACGAGAATTGCTGCCAGCGCCGCCGGCGTCACGCCGCGCACGCGTCCCGCCTCGGCGAGCGTCTCGGGCCGAGCCAGATCGAGCCGCTCGACCATCTCGTTCGACAGTCCGGTGATCGCACGATAATCGATATCCGCGCCCAGCAGCACCTTCTCGTTGGCGCGCAGATCGCGCAGCTCCGCATCCTGGCGGGCAAGATAGGGGGCGTAGACCGCGTCCTCCTCGATCTCGGCGCGGAGGTCATCGGGCAACTGCGCCATAGATTCGGGCAGTAGCGGGGTGAGCGATGCCAGATCGATCGCAGGAAAGCGCAGCCAGTCATACAGGCTCTGGCGGCTGCCATCCGCCTTGACCGGCAGACCGAGCGCGGCAAGCTCGGTACAGCTCGCCGGACGCTCGAGCGCCGAGAGAGCCGCCGCCTTGGCGGACTGGCGCTGTTCGAACCAGCGCTGACGCTCCGCGCCCACTGCGCCATTGGCAATCGCCATCGCGGTCAGTCGATCGCTGGCATTGTTGGCGCGCAACCGCAGCCGATATTCGGCGCGCGCGGTAAGCATGCGATAGGGCTCGGTCACCCCCTGCAGCACCAGATCGTCGATCATGACGGCAAGATAGCTGCTCGCGCGATCGGGCAGCGCGATGTCGCGGCTGAGCACCGCGCCGGCCGCCGCCATGCCCGCAACAAGGCCCTGTGCCGCGGCTTCCTCGTACCCCGTGGTGCCATTGATCTGGCCGGCGCAATACAGGCCGGGGATCGCCCGCAACTCGAGACGATGGTCGAGCGCGCGCGGATCGATATGATCATATTCGACCGCATAGCCCGGCACCACGATCTCGGCGCGCTCCAGACCTGCCATGCTTCGCACGAAGGAGAGCTGTACTTCGGTGGGGAGCGAGGTCGAGATGCCGTTGGGATAGACCAGATGCGTGTCGAGCCCCTCGGGCTCGAGGAATACCTGGTGTCCGTCGCGGTCGCCGAAGCGGTGGATCTTGTCCTCGATCGACGGGCAGTAACGCGGCCCCAGCGCGCCGATCGCACCGCTGAACAGCGGCGAGCGGTCCAGATTGGCACGGATGATATCGTGCGTCTGCTGACTCGTGCGGGTGATCGCGCAGAAGACCTGCGGCACCGTGCGGCCCTCGCTCAGCGGCGACATCGTCCAGGCCTCGCCATCGCTAGGCTGTTCGTCGAGCTGTGCCCAGTCGATGGTCCGGCCATCAATGCGCGGCGGCGTTCCGGTCTTGAGCCGCGCGATCGGCAAGTCAGCGGCACGGAGCTGCTGCGCCAGCAGGCTCGCTCCGGGCTCGCCGATGCGACCGCCCTCGAGCCGTTCCTCGCCGCGGAACAGACGACCGCCCAGAAAGGTCCCCGTCGCCAGCACCACGGCGCGCGCCGCGATCGCGCTGCCATCGGCCAAATCGACACCCGTCACCCGGCCCTGCTCGAGCCGAAGCGCCGCAACCTCGCCGTCGACTATCGACAGATTCGGCTGCGCGGCCAGCATCGCCTGGATCGCCGCCTTGTAGAGCTTGCGATCGGCCTGGACGCGCGGGCCCTGCACCGCGCTACCCTTCGAGCTGTTGAGAATGCGATAGTGAATCGCGGCTAGGTCCGCCGCGCGCGCGATCAGCCCATCGAAAGCATCGACCTCGCGCACCAGATGACCCTTGCCGAGCCCGCCGATCGCCGGATTGCACGACATCGCGCCGATCGCGTCGCGGGTGAAGCTGACCAAGGCGACGCGCGCGCCCATGCGCGCGGCGATGGCCGCCGCTTCGCACCCGGCATGACCGCCGCCGACCACCAGAACATCGAATTGCTGCATGGTGCGGCGCATACAGCAATTGCGGGATTCGGTCGAGGGGGTGTCATGCGAGGGGAACGGCATACCGACCCGTACCCTCTCCCCTCCCCTCGGGGAAGGGTGCCCGAAGGGCGGGGTGGAGTTGCGCCTGTCAAGAAGTCGCTAACCCACCCCGTCTTCGCCTTCGGCTCAGCCACCCCTTCCGCCAACGGGAGGGGAGATACTATTTCCCTATGCAGAAGGCCCCGAACAGCGCGTCGAGCATGTCCTCGACATGCGTGCGGCCGAGCAGTTGGTCGAGTGCGTGCCGCGCCAGGCGCAGGCCTTCGGCACGGAGAAGCAGGTCGCCTTGCACTCCCGCACCGTGCAGCGCCGCAGCGCATTCGCCGAGCAGCCGGTGCTGGCGCGCATTGAGCGCTACGTCACTGCTTGCGGGAAGGAGGGTGCGCGCTGACCCGATCAGGTCCTCGGTGAGCGCTTCCAGCCCCTCGCCCGTCCTGGCGGACAGGCGATGCCTTGGCGCGCGCCTTGTTTCACGTGAAACACCGACGCGATCAATCTGTGCCTCGATCTCCCACAGACGGGGATGGTCAGGCCCCTCTCCTTCTCCGCCCAGCCATAGAACAATGTCTGCAGCCGAAATCGCATCCTGAGCCCGCGCGATTCCGATACTCTCGATCTCCTCGGCGCCCTCGTCGCGCAGACCGGCGGTATCGGTCAGCACGAACGGGACGCCACCCAGCGCCACCGGCGCGTCGATGACATCGCGCGTGGTGCCGGCGATATCCGATACGATTGCCGCCTCGCGTTGCAACAGCGCGTTGAGCAGCGTCGACTTGCCGGCGTTGGGCGGCCCTGCCAACACCACGCGGATGCCATCGCGCAACCGTTCGGCGCGCGGCCGAGCCAGCGCCTGATCCAGCTCCTTGGCCAACGCGCCGATCCCCTCGCCCACCGCATCAACGGCATGCTCGGGCACATCATCCTCGTCGGAAAAATCGAGTTCCGCCTCGACCAGTGCGGAGAGCCGGAGCACCTCGCGCCGCCACGCCTCGACCTGACGCGACAGGTGCCCACTCGCCATGCGGATCGCGGCGACGCGCTGCGCCTCGGTCTCGGCGAAGAGCAGGTCGGACAGGCCCTCGGCCTCGGCCAGGTCCATGCGTCCGTTTAGAAAGGCGCGGCGGGTGAACTCGCCAGGCTCGGCGAGCCGCAATCCGTCGATGGCCGACAGCGCCGCCTCGACCGCGCGCACCACCGCCCTGCCCCCGTGCAGATGCAGTTCGGCCAGATCCTCGCCAGTCGCGGTGTGCGGTCCGGGAAACCACAGGACGAGCGCTTGGTCGAGAATGTCGTTCGACCCGGGATCGCGCAGGGTCCGCAAAGAGGTGCGGCGCGGCTCCGGCAGCACGCCAGCGAGCGCCTTCAGCGCCGCACCAGCATCGGGCCCGCTGATCCGGATGATCGCCAGCGCTGCGGGGGGTGCGCCACTCGACAGCGCATAGATCGTCGCACCCGCAGTCATGGCCTAATGGGAAGGAAGGTCAGTCCGAAGACTTCTTGCCGCTGGCTCCCGCGGCCGCAGCATCCATGATCTGCTGGAAGAAGCGCAGACCCATTTCGCCCATCGGCGCTATGTTCTTGGCGATATTCTGCAACTGGTCGACATTGCTGGTGCCCTTCATCGCATTGACGACACCATCGACATAGGTGCGGTTGACATCCGACACATCGGGCAGCCCCATGAACCGCCGCATTTCTTCGGGGGAACAATCGACTTCGATATTCACTTTCATGGGTGTGATCCTCTTTTCGCGTAAAGGCCCCCCGGCCCCGAATTGCCGCTTACCAGCCAGACCAAAGTGGGTATAAATCCGACTCAAATCAATCGAATTGATGATGGAGAGCAATATGGCTTCGACGCACAGCATCCCGACTTTCGACCATGATGGCAGCTTTCAGGCCTATATTGCCGTGCCTGAAGGTACACCAAAGGCGGCGATCATCGTGATCCAGGAGATTTTCGGGGTCAACGCGGGCATCCGCAAGAAGTGCGATGGCTGGGCCGCGCAGGGCTATCTCGCGGTCGCGCCCGATCTGTTCTGGCGGATCAAGCCGGGGATCGAGCTCGACCCCGATGTAGAGGCAGAGCTGCAGGAAGCGTTCGGCTATTTCGGGCAGTACGATCCCAATGACGGGGTGAAGGATATCGAGGCGACGATCCGCGCGATCCGTTCGGGAATCGGCGGGCTCGACGGCGTCGCCAAGGTCGGCGCGGTCGGATACTGCCTCGGCGGGCGGCTCGCCTATATGACCGCCGCGCGCACCGATATTGACGCCAGCGTCGGCTATTATGGCGTGATGATCGACCAGATGCTGGGCGAATCGCATGCGATCGCCAATCCGCTCATGCTGCACATCCCCACCGCCGATCACTTCGTCGGACCCGAGGCGCAGGCGGCGATCCATGCCGGGTTGGACGATCATCCCAAAGTCACGCTGCACGACTATGAAGGGCTCGATCACGGCTTTGCCGCCGAAATGGGCAACCGCCGCGACGAGGCCGGCGCGCAGCTCGCCGATGGCCGCACCGTCGCCTTTTTTGCGGAGCATCTGGCATGAGCGTCGCTGAGGCCGGAATCGCCGCCTGGCACGATTACATGCACGGCGGCTCGGATCCCGAGAAGCTCAAGGCCATGCTGGCGGACGACGCGGTGTTCCATTCGCCCGTCGTCCACACCCCGCAGGAGGGCAAGGCCAAGGTCTTCGCCTATCTCCATGCGGCATCGCACGTGCTGGGCAATGACAGCTTCCATTATGTCCGCGAGATCGTCGATGGCGATACTGCCGTGCTCGAATTCGCGCTGGTGCTCGACGGCATCCAAGTCAACGGCGTCGACATGGTGCGCTGGAATGCCGACGGCAAGATCGAGGACTTCAAGGTGATGGTGCGGCCCTTGAAGGCGATCAACAAGGTCTGGGAAAAGATGGGCGAGATGCTGGCCAAGGCGGGATAAGCATTTTCAGCCAGTTTCGTCATTCCCGCGCACGCGGGAATCCCGCTTCGGCGCTTCGGTTTCAAGGAAGCGGGACCCCCGCCTTCGCGGGGGTGACGATGGACATTAACCGCTGGGGTTAATCGCCCGCCAGCAGATAGCCGATGATCGCCTTGCGGTCTTCGGCAAAGCGCAGGCCGAAAAAGCCCATCTGGTTGCCGGGTACCAGCGCCTCGGGATCGGTCAGGAAACGGTCAAGCAGTTCGGCGGTCCAGCGGGGGGTACTGGCGGCGAAAGCCTTGAAAGCCTTGGAATAGACGAAGGTCTTGTCCCCCGCCACTGGGCGCTCACCGAGGCGATGGAGATTGGGGCCGCTCAGCCCCTTCTCGCCCTTCTGCACCGAATGGCAGCTATAGCAGCGCTGGAAGGCGTGTTCACCACTCTGGTTCGTCGCTTGCGCCATCGCGGAGGATGGCAGCGACGCCGCGAGCAGTGCCAGTGGCCATCGACTGTTCGTCATCTGTCGGTCCGGATGATCATCAGCCGTTCGGTGCCCGATTCGGGCAGGAACACCTCGCCTTTGCGGCCCAGGATCTGGCGGACATTCGCCCCCTCGCCGCTGCCGGGATAGCGCGCAACGAACTGCTGGCTGCGCGGATCGAACACCCGGGTCGAGTTGTCGCCGAAATCGCTCACCCACACCATGTCGCGATCGTCGACATAGACTGCATAGGCCTTGGGCGCGGTTCCGGGCAGCTTCCAGGTCTTCCAGCTCTTGTTCGAAGGCCGGTACCGATAGAGCTCGCCGCTGTTCCAGCCGGTGATCCACAGGTCGCCCTTGCTGTCGGCCCAGACGCGGCGAAGCCCTGCATCCTTTGTCGGCGGCTCGATCACGCTGATCTGCCCGGTCGCGCTGTCGATCCGGGCAAGGTGGCTGCCCGCGAGCGAGACATACCAGACATTGCCGTCGGGTGCGGTCGCGATGCCATAGGGACCGCGGCCCTTGGGGTCCTTCCAGACCTGCACCTTGCCGTCGGCCGCGCTCACCTTGCCATACACCCCATTCTGGCCAGTGAACCAGTGCGTGCCCTGCCTGTCGAAGGCGCCGGTGTTGAGGTTGGTATAGCCGGTGTCCGCGGGCAGCTTCCACACGTCGAGCTTGCCGCCAGCAGGGTTGTAGCGAACGATGGCGTTCTGCCCGCCATCGGTGATCCAGGCCATGCCGTCAGGGCCCTGGATGACGCCGTGCGGCGCGGAATCGGGGCCGAGCGGTACCTGCACGACCTGGCCTGGA
>Ga0233424_10003379_pt1 | contig 10375 bp, 12 predicted proteins | sample Watercolumn_Towu_FD_181011 | JGI IMG/M metagenome (GOLD analysis project Ga0233424, IMG submission 181011) | Freshwater microbial communities from Lake Towuti, South Sulawesi, Indonesia - Watercolumn_Towuti2014_125_MG | ecosystem: Environmental > Aquatic > Freshwater > Lake | place: Indonesia... | reverse complement strand
GCCGAAGGGGAGAACGGTGCGTGTGCGAGTGACGACACCACTGATCCGTTCGATCTGGTCTCGAAGCTCTTCGATGCGGGCAGCATCTCGTTGTGACATAGCATGTATGATCCTTTCTGGAGCGCGCTACGGACACCTGCTGGCGGCTTGTGGAAATATGTTCCCTTTTTGTTCTTGATTTTGACAAGGTGTCAATAGGGCATCCCTCGGCAGGCGAGTTACGGCGTTAGCGCGATCGATGAACTCCGCGGATAAATACGCAGATAGAGCAAGACGATAGGCGCTTAATAGTTGGGGGTCCAAGTCAGGCAAAAATGTGTGGACAGACCCGCCCCACCGGGCCACCGTCGTGGCAACCAAGCGTCTCGTCGCGACAGACGCGCCATAACAGGATGGAGTTGGGAGATGCTCAGGTCATTGATCACAGCACTGGCCGTTGCCCTGGCCTTGCCCGCTTCGGCGCAACCGGTTCATACCGTGCAAGGCGATGTTGAAGGGGTTCCTGACAAGTCGGCCGTCGCATATCTGGGCCTGCCCTTTGCTGCCCCGCCGACAGGCGATCTCAGGTGGGCTCCGCCTGTGGCGCCAGCGTCCTGGACAGGTGTTCTCAAGGCCGATCGTTTCGGCTCTGACTGCCAGCAAGCTTTGACACCGGAAGGCCTAGGGCCGTGGACGCCGGAATACCTGCCGACAGGCCCGGTCAGCGAGGACTGCCTTTACCTCAATGTATGGACGCCGAAGAGTGCTGGCCAGACTAGACTTCCCGTCCTCGTATGGATCCACGGCGGCGCGTTCACGGGCGGTTCCGGCGCCGTTCCGATCTATAATGGCGCGGCCCTGGCCAGCGAAGGCATCATCGTCGTCACCATCAACTACCGCCTTGGTGTGTACGGCTTCTTGTCGCATAAAGAACTGGAAGCTGAACATGGCGTATCCGGCAATTACGGTCTTCAGGATCAGATCGCCGCATTGCAGTGGGTCCAGGACAATATCGCCGCCTTCGGGGGCGACCCTAAGCGCGTCACCGTCGCGGGCCAATCCGCCGGCGCCGCATCCGTCCATGCCTTGCTTGCCAGTCCCAAGGCCAAAGCTCTGTTCCATCAGGCCATTGCTCAGAGCGGTTCGGGCATGGGCTTGCGGTTCCCGGACCGGACGGCGGCTGACAAGACCGGCCAAAGCCTGCTGGACGCCGCAAACCTCACCAAAATCGCAGACCTCCGCCGTCTTAGTCCAGCCGATCTCGACGCTATGGTCCGCAAGAGCGGCCTCGCCTTCCGGCCAAGTATTGATGGCGTCGTGCTGCCGGGCACGACCGCCGTCAACGACGTACCCATCCTGACAGGGATGACCGCAAACGAGACGAGCTCGCAGAGCTTCTTCCAGCCCGACACCCTGACGCCGGCGTCCTATCGCACGATGATTGCCAACAGCTATGGGCCGCTCGCGGGCGAAGTATTGCGCATATACCCGTCCGGGACAACCGACGCTGAGGCCAGGGCATCACGTGACAATTTGGCGCGCGATCGGGGCTTGGCCGCGATGGCGTTCTGGGCAGAGGAGCGTTTGAAGACAAGCCAGCAACCGATCTACGCCTATCTGTGGACGCACATAGAGCCTGGGCCTGAGGCCGCGCGCTACCGCGCATTCCATTCATCGGAGATTCCTTACGTGTTCGTCACGCTCGACACTGCGGATCGGCCATTTACCGATATCGACCGCGCGATATCGAAGCGAATGATGAAGGCGTGGGTCAATTGGGTAGCCAAGGGCAATCCAAATGAACCGGGCAAAGTGGTCTGGCAGCCCTTCTCTTCTGGGACTCACATGATCACCGTGCTCGACAAGACCGCGGCGCCTCACGCGCTTCTGTCGCCGGAGAAGCTTACTCTGTTCCGCGCCCAAGCGGCGCGAGGCGCTGGACTTGGCTTGTTCTAGGTCAGGATACGAAGGCATTTGGCCTTGTTGAATCACGTTTTGTTCTTGGAGGCGGAATCGGCCCATGATATCATAGTGCGTTGACTCCAATCAGGAATCTTTGCCCATGACCGTCAGCATTCTTCATCGTGTCGACAAGGCACGGAACATGGCTCGGCGCTACGAGCTGTCGGTGCAGCTCGGCCTTTTCGGCGATGTTGCCGTTGTCAGACATTGGGGCCGCATCGGCGCCACTGGGCAGACGAGGGAATATTGGTATCCGACCGAGGGCGAAGCCGATGTCGCCGCCAGCAGCGTCCTTCGTCAGAAGCAGCGCCGCGGTTATGAGCTGTTATCCCCAAGTCCGGACGCCCTTCCCGCTTGAAACGCATCACAAACTTATATGCGTTCTGACAACTATCGAACGTGCCCTCTCCGGGTGCAAAATAGACGGGCCGGTCTTCATCGCCCCCCTAGCCTAAGGCCGGCTCGTCTACTAACCGCCCTAAACGCCGGCAGTCGCCGGCTTTTTTTATGCGCAGGTCTCGGCGCACACGCCTGGATTCGCCAGGTTACCTATCGTGAGTCTAATGTTGACAGACCGGACAAAAGAACGTCGATCGGCCCTTTGATGTGACGCGCTCGATCGTTCCGCCGTCAGATCTCGGACAAGGAGCGCCGGCCTGGTCATAAACCTGGTAGGTGTAATCAAAATAGCCCTCCCCTCCGCCCGTCATGTCGTCGGTCCCGATCGTCTTCTCGCCTGCTTTTATAGCCTTGCGCAGGACGTTCTTGATGGCTTTGGCTGCGGCACCAGCTTCGCGTGGTGACAGGGTTTTGGCCGCCCTGTCGGGTTTCAGCTTTGCCGTCCACAAGGCCTCGCAGACATAGGCATTTCCAACCCCCGCAACGCTTTTCTGATCTGTCAGCACTGTCTTGAGATCGGCCCTTCGGCCACGGGCATAGTTGACGAGATGAGCGCCAGTGAAGTCTTCGGATAGGGGTTCCGGCCCCAGATCCGCGTACCAGTGCGCGTCAGGCAAACCCTTCGTGGCAATCAGGAGCATGTAACCGAACCGTCTCTGGTCAAGGTATTCCACCCTGTAGGTGTCGGTTTTCCTTTTGACCACGCATTCGAAGCGGACATGTTTGTCATCCGCGACCCGATCCGTCTTACCGTCCCTGGTCACTTTGAAATGCCCGGTCATGCCAAGGTGCGTCACCCAAGTCTGGCCATTATCGAGCCGCACGATTAGATATTTGCCACGGCGTCCAACGTCCTCGATTACCGAGCCATCGAGAGACGAAGCCAGGTTTTCGGGGAACGGATATCGAAGGCCAACCCTGCACGGTTTTACGCTGCTGAGTGTTCCGCCCTTGATATGGCGTTCGAGGTCCTGGCGGATAATTTCGACCTCGGGCATTTCCGGCATTGGATATCCTCATGAAGCTGCCCTGCTGCCGAACCCTATGCAAAATAGAGCTCGAGCGCCACTTTCAAATCGCCTTTTGTCCGGGTCAACTCAGTCGGGTTGGCAGGCACACTTACTCGGCGGCCGTTAGACGTCCAGCCCGCATTGAGGCCTTATGGCTGCCTCCTCCAAAATGAATTCCGTCCACTCGGACGAAGAAATCAAGGAGACTATTATGATTGACGCCAGTGAAATTCAGGAACACGCGGAAGTCGTCGGCGCCGACGGTGAGCACGTCGGAACCGTCGACCATGTCGATGGCGATCGCATCAAGTTGACCAAGGCCGACTCTGGCGCGGGACATGAGGGACATCACCATTACCTCGGCCTCGATCTCGTCGATCGCGTCGAAGACGGAATTGTCCGGCTCTCGGTCAACAAAGACGTCGCATTGCTGTCCGAGGAAGAACAGGACGGGGCGGACGTCTGATCGACTATACTGGCGGCCATGCTTCCGTAGGCACGGCCGCCGCCGCTCGATAGAATCCGACTGATATCTTATGCCATGCCGCCTAGGCTCGATATCGCTATCCCGAAAACACGGGAACGACCAGGCAAAACGCCATCCGATACCGGCAACAGCGGCTCCATCCGCACGGATGACAACCAATTTTCGCGCCTGGGCGTTCTCGTTTATCCACGAGTCAGAATTCCATGGCCGACCAGTCTCATTCCATCGACACGACGTCTTCAAAACCCGCGCGCGCGCCGAAGACGAAACCTAAAGCCGCCAGGCTGGAATTCCGGCCGTTGGAACTCGCGACGCTGGCCGACGCGGTGCCCCAGGGCGCGGAGTGGATCCATGAGGTCAAGTTCGACGGGTACCGCACCCTGACCGTTATCGACGCGGGCAAGGTCACGATGTATTCCCGCTCCGGACTGGACTGGACGGCGAAATACCAGGCCTTGGCGGACCGTCTGAAGGACCTCGATATCGACAACGCCATATTGGATGGCGAGATCGTCGCCCTGAATGAACATGGGGCATCCAGCTTCTCACGCCTTAAGGACGAACTGGGCCTCGGCCGCAGCGAGGAGCTTCAGTACTACGTTTTCGACCTTCTCGTTTTGAACGGCGAAGACCTGTCTTCGCTGCCGCTCGTGGAGCGCAAGGCGCGGCTGGAGCCTCTGATCAAGTCGAAGGATTTCGACAACCACATCATCTACAGCGAGCATTTCACCGAGAACCCGGACTTCCTGCCGCACCTATGCCGCATGGACATGGAAGGGATCATCTCAAAGCGCCTAGACTCGACCTACACAGGCAAGCGCTCCAAAACCTGGCTAAAGGTCAAATGCCACAAGCGCCAGGAATTCCTGATTGTTGGCTATACCGAATCCACCCATGCCGGCCGTGGCTTCCGCTCGCTGCTTCTTGGCTACTACGATCAAGGCCAGCTCAAGTTCGCCGGCAAGGTCGGGACGGGTTTCAACAGCGAGAGCCTTGCCGACATCCGGGCCAAGCTCGACCAGATTCCCGTCATTCCGAAACCGTTCAAGAAGCTGCCGCCGGATGTCGGCCGCGGTACATGGATCGAACCCCGACTGGTCTGTGAGATCGAGTTCACGGAGTGGACCCCGGAAGGCCGGCTGCGCCACCCGTCCTTCCAGGGTCTGCGCGAGGACAAGAAACCCGCTTCGGTTGGCCGCGACACCGAAATGCCTGTCGATAAAGCGATAAAGGCGGCCGAAGCGGAGGTTGCTAAGGAGACGCCGAAACGCCGGCACCCGTCGGCACCCCTGAGAGGACCGAAGACTGATCGCATTGACGTCGGGAGCATCGGCATTTCGCATCCCAACCGCGTTGTATTCCCGGCGGATGGCATTACCAAGCTCGAGATCGCGCAGTTCTATCACGCTGTGGCCGACCGCATGCTGCCGCACATCGTCGGCCGGCCGCTGTCGCTGCTTCGTGTGCCCGACAATATAAGCGGCCAGCAGTTCTTCCAGCGCCACCTTCCTGAAAATGGCGGTCTGCACAATGTCGCTTCGGTCGATGTGCCGGTAAAAGACCGCATCGAAGAGTACATGATGATCGAGAACGAACTCGGTCTTCTGTCTCTGGCCCAATGGGGAGGGATCGAACTGCACCCCTGGGGTTGCAAGGCGGACAATCCGCTGCTGCCCGATCGCATGATCTTCGACCTCGACCCTGATCCAGGCGCGCCGTGGAAAAACGTCGTCGACGGCGCTGCCGAGGTTCGCAACCGCATGCAGGAACTTGGGCTTGAAAGCTTCCTGAAAACGACCGGCGGCAAGGGACTGCACGTCGTCGTGCCGATCGAGCGTCGCTTCGGCTGGCCGGCCATCAAGGCGTTTACGCGGGCAATCGCGGAATCTATGGCGCATGACAGCCCGGATCGTTTTATCGCCAACATGTCAAAGGCCAAGCGCAAAGGGCGCATCTTCGTCGACTACCTGCGCAACGATCTGACATCGACTGCCGTATCTGCATTTTCGGTCAGGGCGCGTCCCGGCGCCGGCGTTTCGACGCCGCTGTTCTGGAAGGAACTGACGCCTGCGCTGAAGCCTTCCGAGTTCAACATGCGCACGGTCCAGGTGCGACTAGATAAGCAGAAGCAGGATCCGTGGGGCGACTACTGGTCGGTGAAACAGGAGCTGCGGCCTGAGATCCTTACGGCACTCAAGATTGCGCCAGAGTGAGCTGCGTCGCAACGGGCGAGCAAGTGTCCACGATGCCAGACAGCTAATGCTCGTCGTGCTACAACTAACCCTCGGGTAACGTTGTTCGCCACATTGATTTTTTATGGCTTCAGGGATGTATTTCGCGCTCTCCTTACAGAGCATGAGCATGCATACGCATCCCACACTTATCGAACGATCGGTTGGTTCAACCCTATGCGCGTTCAAGGCGGGCCGTCTGACAATGGACGAGGCCGCCCTCGACCTGATCGAGATCGTTGCCAGCCAGATCGTTGGCCGCACCAACTACGCCATGGCTGTCATCGGCTATTATGTCCGAACCGCGCTGAAAGCGCTTGCCGACAAAAAGCTCGAGCTGCCGGACGTCTTCGACGCCATCGTCGACGCGGCGATGGAAGGTCCTCGCGGTCATGTTGCCGCCTCGACCCGGCTGGCGCAGCAGATTACCAGGCTGGCCTCCTGACCCCTACTGACGAGATACGATGCGCAAATGCCTGATGGATCGGGATTCCATTGGGCTGATGACCTTCGACACCTCGGAAAGCGCCGTCCAGCCAAGCGCTTCATAAAACCGCCGCCCCTCGGCCGTCGCCAGAAGCACGCCACGGTTGGCTCCACGCCTGACCGCTGACCGTGCCAGCAGATCCATGACGGCCGAGGCCAGGCCTTGCCGCCTGGCTTTCGCTTCCGTGACGATCTGATCGAAAATCACGTCAGGCCCGCTGACGATACAGACGCCACGGGACAACGGGTGCCCCTCATTATCAACGCAACTCACGCGGATTTCGGTTTCTTCCGCATCCAGCAAAAGCTGGCAATGCGCGGGCAACGCGGTCACCCGCGGCAATTTAAAGTCAGTCGTCATCAGGTATTCCGGTGAGGCCAGCCCCCAATCCGACGGCAGGACCTGTTCGGCGACGGACCGCGCCATGGGCAGTTCCAGATGGACGGCAGGATCGACGATGTGCTCGGTCAGTTGCTGAAGGAGGGCGATGTCGCTTCCTCGCAGGATATACCGGCCGGATTGCTGAGGTTTGCCGACGTCGATCCACCAGCCATGCTCGAATGGTTCGAGCGGCATGCGCCTCAGTTGGCAGTATGCCTCAACCCACCTGGCCCAGGTTTCCGATAGATCCGCAGTTTCCGGGTCTGACATGTCTCGCCACTTCGAAATCGCAAGGCATCATTTGCCAGGTTCGGCGATTGCGCAACGAGAAACTTGGGTCGCCTGTCCTAATCTTACGGCTTTCCAATACCTTGCCGCTCAAGTGACTCCTGACTTCTTACCAGATGAAGCGCACCTTGGCCGTTCTTGTAAGGAAGAATTGTCATGGCTAAAGAAGGTCTTTACGTCGAACCGCGCGCCCAGGGCGACTACGCCGTCCGCCGCGAAAATTCCAAACGCGCAAGCGCCACCGCGCCGACGCAGGCTGAAGCGATCGCTCGCGCTAAGGAAATGGAGCCCGGCGGCGAAATCCACGTCGCACGGGTTCGCAAGGGCGGCGACGGTCCGGACAAGTTCCGCAAGGTCTAGGTCGGTCCGATGTGCAATGACTTGTCTGATTGCGCACACATACGCAAGGCCATTTAAGCGCACTACGCCTGCAGCTTATCAAAGATATCACAGGGCTCGTTTGACGGCATGCAGCCTGTCTTGCAGCCATCAAGGTAGAGAGACAGAGAGAAGTCTAGGTCCCTCAGAGCAGCAATGCGATCCTGGATTACTTTTCGTTGGTTTTCAAAGAACTCGGCCGTCTCACCGCAAGGGCGGCTTCCTTCGCTTAGCGATACAAGCTCTTTGATCCGTTCCAGGGGAATATCACAGTCGCGACATCGGCGTATAAGATTTAACCGCGCGAGGTCGGAGCGGTCATATACACGGTGTCCGCCTTCTCGTCGCTCAGCCTTTGGCAGTAGTCCAATGGACTCATAATAGCGGATGGTCGGCACAGTGCACTGCGTCCGCTTCGCCAGTTCGCCAATCGATATCATAATGTTACTCCAAGGCTTGAACCTAAAGTTACTTTAGGAGGTATCAGCTAATAGGCAAGCGTTCCGTCTTGTCTGAGGAGCTGATAATGAAGAAGATGATCTTGGCCGCGATCGCAGCGGTGGCTGCATGCGCAGTCTGTTGTATTCCACTGCTCATTCCCGCGGCTGCGGGTTTAACGATTTTCGGATTCCAGCTGTTCGGCGCTCCGGTCAGCTTGGAAGCGATCCTTTGTGCGGTTGCTCCAGCCTTACTGGCCGCAGTCGCCGTCTTCGTGATACTAAAAATGATGCGCCGCCCGGTGAAGCCGAAGTGCGCGGGCACGTCATGTAGCCGATCTGGCGATTGCGGGTGTAAATGAGGCAGTGGAGTGATCGGCGATGAAGACATACCTGATCTACAGTATGGCTGCCATCGCCGAGATTGCGGGATGTTATTCCTTTTGGGCATGGCTTAAGCTCGGACGACCCGCGTGGTGGGTCGTTCCGGGTGTGGCAAGTCTCGTTCTATTTGCCTACCTTCTGAAGCTCGTAGACGCGTCCAACGCTGGACGCGCCTATGCAGCGTACGGCGCGATCTACATTGCTGCCTCGATTGTCTGGCTATGGCTCGTCGAGAAGCAGTCCCCGGATTTGGCAGATATGATTGGCGTAAGCATTTGTATGGCGGGCGCGGCAGTGATCCTTTTCGGACGTACATGGGTTCGGTGACGATTATAGACGACCGCGAGGCTCGCTCTTGTCTACGAAGTCGGCGCTCTGACCGCTTCAAGATGGTGGTCCGATAGTCAAAGGTTGCAATCTACGGAAGCGTACCGAGGCACAATCGTTACAGCGCAATCTCTTCAACCTGGTCCTTGCGGACATCTTTTCGCCAGTTGGCGAAACGCTTTTAGACAGGCGGCCTAAGTGGGGTTGGCGGCGGCTTTTTCAGGCCAACGAAACTCAGTGCCATCGGCCCATACACGATGCATTACGATAGCAAGTTTACGAGCCACGGCTATAATCGCGCGTCTCAGACCTCGCCGTTTTGCCACCGCCAGACCCCACATCCGTATAGAAGAAACTTTTGTAGTCCGCGTGAGTAGCGCAAGCCCCGCCTGATAAAGGATGCTTCTCATATTCGCGTCTCCGCATTTTGATATGCCGCTGTTCCGGTCTATCTCACCCGATGCGTATTTTTTCGGTGTTAGCCCGAGATGCGCACCAACGTCGCGGGATCGATGGAAGCGGTCTGGATCGTCAATCGTCGTTAAATAGCTGATAGCGGTTATCGCACCGACACCTGGAATAGTCATGAGGCGCCGACAGGTTTCATGCTGACGAACAACATCAAGAACCATCTTCTGAAGAACAGCGCATTGCTGCCGAAGGATTGCCCTGGCAATGAGCATCGGCCGTACCATCGCTTCGATGCGCGGCAGGCCTTCGATAAGATCAAGCACCTTGCCTTCGAAAGGCCCTGACGTCACGCGACCGGCAATCTTCAATCCAAAGACTTTCAGCGTGCCGCGTATTTCGTTTTCGATGTCAATCTGCTTGTCCTGCAGGGTTTTGCGGTTATTCAGCAGCATCCGCAGTTCCTGGCTCACTTCGCTCTTAATGTGGACGACTGAGTACCAACCTACGCGCATGCAACTGGCTATAGCGCGGGCATCGTTCCGATCGTTCTTGATCGGCATGGTTTTGGTCATGGCGCGAAGTTTGCGCGGGTCGATACAGATCGCGTTAAATCCACGTTCCCGCAGCCCCTTGTAAAGCCACGCTGCTGTCGCCCCGGCTTCCAGACCGACGCGCTCAAAGTCTTTGGCCGAACTGTCCAACCAGTCGGAGATGTCTTCTGGGTGCGACGGGACCATCGCTTCCCTCACGATGACCCCGTTCTCGTCGACAATACAAATCGCTGTTTCTGCTAGCGAAACGTCCAACCCAACAAAGTACTTCATGATAAGGCCCTTTTGATTGCAAACACACCTCGATTACGACAGGGCGCCGGGCCGATCGCAATCACCCCATCTATGAGCAGCACATCAAATGGCAGCTGTATAAGGACGCGCTGGAAAAGCTGAATCTCGCGCTGCCTTCAGGCCAGACCGAGGCGGACTTGCCCCAGGCTGACGACATTCGGGTTGGAGAATCCGGCCCCGTCGTCCGGGCGGCGGGCAACGGCGTCGAACTGATCCAGATGACATTCGGGTTCCCGCCGCCGAAGCCTAAGCGCCCGCGGACCTTCAACTTCATTTCCGAGAAACGTGACTTCTCGGATAGCAAACGCTGCGGCATCCCAGCCTCGGCGTTTTTCGAGTTTACCGGCACCAAGTATCACAAGGCCAAGC
>Ga0233424_10003378_pt1 | contig 10375 bp, 8 predicted proteins | sample Watercolumn_Towu_FD_181011 | JGI IMG/M metagenome (GOLD analysis project Ga0233424, IMG submission 181011) | Freshwater microbial communities from Lake Towuti, South Sulawesi, Indonesia - Watercolumn_Towuti2014_125_MG | ecosystem: Environmental > Aquatic > Freshwater > Lake | place: Indonesia... | reverse complement strand
AGTGCATGCGGGTGAGCGGGTGGCAGCGCAGGATAGCGCCGGGCGCGAGCGGCTGTTGCGATATTGTGCGCGGCCGCTGTTTGCCGCGGAGCGGCTGGTGTGGGCGGGGGAAGGTGCGCAGGTGCGCGCGCCGTTGTCGGCGCCTAATCTCCCGGTGCCGCTGCACTCGCGGGCTGCTGGAATTGGCTGGCCACCCAGCTCACAAGCAGGTAGATGCCATACAGCAAGAAGATGACCATGTAGTCCAGCAGCGGGATGCGGATGATTTCATGCATCTGCGCCAGGCGCCCTGTCACGGCATAAGACACTACCGCGCCAACGACAAACAGTGCTGCCAGCAGGCGCTGCGCCAATGTGCTCAGGCCCAAGCCGTACATTTGCGTCAGCACCACAAGTGAACCAAAGCCAAACGCAAACCTTGGCCAGAGCGTGTTGCCCTGCAGTATGACCACCACCACGCCGTGGATCAGCACAAAAAATTCGAGCGTGAAGGTCCAGTATTTGTTGATGTGGGCGCGGTTGAAGATGAGCGTGCTCTGCACGAAGAGCATAAACATGTAGAAGAAACCCATCAGGTGCCCCCACGTGCCTTCGGTTGGGTGGTACCAGAACGTATAAATGATGGCCCACGAAAAGAGGTAGCCGTGGTACTGGCGCGCCGCCTGCATAAATCCGGCCTTGAACTTGAATTTCTTGCCAAAGATCAAGCCGCGGCGCGGAGTCTCGAATAGGATCACAATCATCAACATCAGTGCCACCGAGCCCAGCGCTGTGCCTTCGTGCACATCGGCTGCCAGGCCGTCGTAATACAGCTGGCTCTGCGCAAAGTGCAGCCCGATTGCAGCCAGATTGACCGCGATCATGGCCATGTTGAACCAGCGCAACTCTGTGCCATAACCGGGTTTTTCGCGGCGTGCGAAATAGATGATGGCCCACGCAATGCTGTTGTGCAGCAGGTAACCCGCCCACGCTGTGAGGCGCGCCACGGCAGTGGGCTCGGCCAGCCGCCACGGGTAAGCAAACGCTACTGTCGGGCCAACAATGCTAAACGCCGTGAGGTTGGATGCCGTGGCCGCAATGATCATGGTGAAGGCCGCCGCCAGCGCCACACCAGGCACCACCAGTTTTGCGGTGGGGTTCGTTGTCATTTGCATAAATCAAGCTCCTTGAAGGCGGCCCTGCAATCGCAGGCAGCCGTTTCCGCCCGGGCGCACAGCTGGTGCGGTCCGGGCATGCGCCCCCCGCAGTTATAAATCATTTTTGGAAAGGGAGTGAGCCCGGAAGTTGCAGCCTGCCGGGCTGGCACGGGTGTTAAAGCGGGTTTGCGGGCGGCGCTGCGGCACGGCGGGCTGCCTATTTGTAGCCGGTTGCCAGCCCGTCCAGAAATGCCTTGGCTTCTGTGATGATCTGCTGCTTGTTTTCCGCCGGCATGCGCGCCAGCGTGCCATAGGGCAGCGCCATGCGCGGGTTGGGCTTTAACTTTTCCGCGTTCACAATCAAGAAGTACCAATATAGATAATTGAAAGGGCAGGCCTTTGGCCCCAGTTTAATTTTCGGGCTGAAGGCACAACCGGCGCAATAATTGGACATGCGATCGATGTAAGCGCCGGAGGCTGCATAGGGCTTGGAGCCCAGCCGGCCGCCATCAGCATGCAGCGCCATGCCGTGTGTGTTGGGCAGCTCCACCCACTCAAACGCATCGGCATAGACGCTCAGGTACCAGTCCTCCACTTGCGCCGGCGCCAGGCCGGCCAGCAGCGCAAAATTTCCAGTGAGCATCAAGCGCTGAATGTGGTGGGCGTAGGCATTGCGGCGCGTGGCACCAATGGTCTCGCGCAGGCACTGCATGTTTGTTTCGCCCGTCCAGTAAAAGTCCGGCAGGGCGCGCCGCGCCTTTAAGAAGTTGGTGCGGGCGTAGGCCGGCATATCTAGCCAGTAGATGCCGCGCATGTATTCGCGCCAGCCCAGAATCTGGCGCACAAACCCCTCCACTGCTGCAAGCGGTGCGGTGCCCGCCTTGTAGGCTGCCAGTGCTGCGGTGCACACCTCAAGCGGGCTTAGCAGCCCGATGTTGATGTACGGCGACAGCACTGAATGGAAAAGGTAGTCGTTACTGCTGTTCATTGCGTCTTCGAAATCACCAAACTTTGGCAGGCACTTGGTGCGGAAGTGCTGCAGCGCTCTGAGTGCGTCAGCCCGCGTCACGGCCCAGCCAAAAGGTTCGAGATCGCCAAAGTGGATTTCAAAGCGCTGTGCCACCAAATCCATCACGGCGCGCGTGATTGCGTCCGGCACAAAACGCTTGAGCGGCGGAATGGCAATGTGCTTGGGCAGCGCCTTGCGATTTTCCACGTCATAGTTCCACTCTCCGCCTTCGGGCTGGTCCGCATTCATCAGCCAGCCGGTCTTGCGGCGCATCTCACGGTAGAAGAGCTCCATGCGCAGGGTCTTGCGGCCGGCTGCCCACGCTGTAAACTCGGCGCGCGAGCACAAAAAGCGGTCATCAGCGCGAATCTCTACCGGCAAGCCGAGCTCCGCGCTCCAGGCTTGCATCATCTCCTGCACGCGCCATTCGCCGGCCTCGGTGGCCACCACGCAGCCCGCTTTGTGGCGCGCCAGCGCGCGGCGCAGCTCGCCGCTGAAGGTGCCGGTGTTGGCGGGGTCATCGAGCTGCACATAGTCCACGCGAATGCCTTCGGCGCGCAGTGCGGCTGCAAAGTGGCGCATGGCCGAGAGCACCAGCACAATCTTCTGCTTGTGATGGCGCACATAGGTCGTCTCTGCAAGCACCTCCACTAGCAGCACTACATCCTTGGCGCTATCAAGGCCGCGCAGCGCGCTTACAGAGCGGCTAAGTTGATCGCCCAGTACCAGGCGCAGCGTTTTCATGCGCGGGCATGCGCAGCTAGCGCGGCGCGGCCGGTTTGGCGGCATTTGTCCGAGCAGTACAGAACCGCGGCCCAGTTGTTGCGCCATTTCTTGCGCCAGCTGAACGGGCGCGCACACACCGGGCACATTTTTGTTGGCAGCTCAGACTTTTTGCGCATCGTTGGCATCAGGCGTGGCTCCCGCTCTGCGTTGCCGGCCCGCGGGCCGGTGTGCGGCGCGCGTTGAAGGTGCTTGCAGTCAACCCGCGCTCGAGTGCTCCTTGCCACCAGTCCGGCAAAGTGCAGCTTTGTTGAATGGCCGCGCACGCTGGCGGAGGAAGCTGGCGGTGGTGCATTTCAGTTGCGGTGCAAAGAGTGGTGAAGCGCTGCTTGCATTGCAGCCGGCGCACGGCCGCATTACGCTGCGCGAGGCGCCTGCAGCGCTGCGCGCGCAATGCCACGCAGCATGTCTCTAAACACCAGTTGGTGCACCGGGTACAGCGCATACCAGTAAATCCGGCCGGCCAGGCCCACGGGATCAAAGGTGGCGGTTTGGCGGATTACGGTTAGCGGGCCGTCAGCCGTCACTTCAAACTCCAGCCAGGCGCGCCCGGGCAGCTTCATTTCTGCTGCCAGGCGCACATGGTGGTTGGGTTCAATTGCCTCCACGCGCCAAAAGTCCACGGCATCGCCGATGTGCAGCGCGGTAGGGGAAGGGCGCCCGCGCCGCGTGCCCACGCCGCCCACCAGCAGGTCCAGCACGCCGCGCAGGGTCCACAGCCAGTTCCACGCGTACCAGCCGGTTTCGCCGCCAATGCTTTCAATCGGTGCGAAGGCGGCCGCCAGTGGTGCGCTTACGCGCAGCGTGCGCGAGTCCACCAGGCGCGAGCCAAACTGCACGCCGCCCCATGTGCGCTGATCGCCGGCAGAAGATAGCGCATCTGACCAGCGCGTGGCCGCAAACTGGCGGTCTTCGTTGGCCAGTGCGCGGCGCAGCGCTTCCGCGACGCCGCGCGGGCGCACGCTGAAAGTTTTGAGTGCGGCCGGGTCGCGCACCACTGTGGGGTGCACAATGCTTTCCACCAGCTTGCGCCCGATGCGCGCGTACAACGGCGTAATAAAGCCAAGCCACAAGGCTGAGAGGAACGGCGTGAGCACCGGCACCGGCAGCATTTGCAGACTCAGCTTGCGCTGGCGCGCATACTCGCGCATGATTTCCGCGTAGGACACCTGGTCTGCGCCGCCAATTTCATACATGCGGTATTCAGAAACGGGCAGGCTGAGCGCAGCCAACAGGTACTCCAGCAGGTCATCGATGGCGATGGGCTGCGCCGGCACCTTCACCCACTTGGGTGTGATCATTACCGGCAGATGCTCCACCAGCGAGCGAATCATTTCAAACGAAAGGCTGCCGGAGCCAAGCACAATGGATGCGCGGAACTCCAGCACCGGCACGTCATACTGGCGCAAAATCTGCCCCACCTCCTGCCGGCTGCGCAGATGGGCGGAGAGGCGCACGGTGTCGTCCCCTAAGCCGCCGAGGTAAATAATGCGCTGCACGCCGGCCGCCTGCGCCGCTGCGCCAAAGTTCAGGGCTGCCTGCCGATCCGCCAATTCAAAGGAGCCGCTTGAACCCATCGAGTGCACCATGTAATAAGCGGCTTGCACACCTTGCAGGGCAGCATCCAGGCTGGCGCGGTCAAGCACATCGCCCGCCAGCACTTCCGTGCCGGGGCCAACCTTCTGCAGCACCACAGCCGGGCGGCGCGCCAGGCAGCGCACGCGGTAGCCGCGCTGCTCCAGCAGTGGCAACAGGCGCCCGCCCACATAGCCGCTGGCACCTGTAAGCAGAATGCGCGCCCCGGCCGGCAGGGCAGCGCTGTTTGTTGTTTGCATGTCAGTCATTTAGAGACTCCATCCCCTGGTTTAAGTTGCGGAGCGCGGGCGCCGGTTTTTGGCATTAGCTGCCAACGGGCAGCCGCTTGCAGGCGCGGCCGGGAGCGGACTTAGGCCGGACTGCTGCCGCAGTAGGCGCAGGTGCGCTGCTCAGCAGCCACAATGGCCTGGTCAGCACTCCAGAAAATATTCTCCGCCCCGATCGTTGCCAGCAGGCCGCCGCGCTCCAGCATGCGCTGCACGTCCGCGTGTATTCCGGACAGCAGGAGTGTACCGCCGCTGCGCTGCACACGGGCGTGCAGCGCAGCCAGGGCTTGCAGGCCGGAGGTGTCAATCAGCGGCATGGCGCGCAGCGAAAGTATGAGGGCGTGCGTGCCTTTGAGCTGCGCAAAAGCCTCATTAAAGTGGCCAGTGGCGGCAAAAAACAGGGGGCCGGTGAGATAAGCCACGCGCACATGGCGGCAATGTCCCGCTGTCTGGATTCCTTTCTGTTTGAGTCTTTCAACATCCACTTCCTGAATGGTGATCTCAATACTGGAGAGCTTGTTCAGGAATACCGTTGCCGCCAAAAGGGAACCCAGCAGGATGGCTTGCGTCAAATCCAAAATGACGGTTGCCAGCATGGTGATTGTGAAAGTGATGATGTCCGTCTTGAAGCGGTTGCTGAAAGTGAAATTAATCGCCGGCCATTCATTCATGCGGATGGCGGTGATCATCAGCACGCTGGCCAACGCCGCAAGCGGAATCCGCGTCATCAGCGGCGCCAGCAGGAACATGGAAAGCAACAATCCAACTGCATGGATGATGCTGACCATGCGGGTCTGCCCGCCAGACTTGATGCCCACGCTGGAACGCGCAATAGCGGCTGTGGCTGGCACTCCGCCAAAGAAGGGGATGTTCAGATTGCCGATGCCCTGCGCAATTAATTCCTGGTTTGCCTGCATTCGTAAGCCGGTCATTTTTGCGCCGACGGCGCCGCAGAGCAAAGATTCCACTGCGCCGAGAGCGGTGATGGTCAGGGCGGGGGCGATGAAGTCGGAGAAGTTACTCCATGGAATATTGGCGAGGTTGAGGCGTTGCTCGAGGAACAAGCTGCGGGGGATGGCTCCAATCACCGCGACGGGCCAATCCAACATCCAGTTTACAAGCGTGGCAAGGATGATGCCGAGCAGCGAAGCGGGGAATCGCGCGTTCCACTTCGCGGGCCAGAATAACATCGTCCCCATGACCACCAGCCCGAGAATGACAGTGTAGAAGTCAAAGGTGAAGCCGTTCCTGAAGTAGCCGATGAATTTCAGGGCAGTGGTTTCAGCAGCCGCAGGTTTGACCCCCAGAAAGTTATCAATCTGGCCGATGAAAATAATGAGGGCAATGCCCGCGGTAAAGCCGTTGATGACGGGCGCGGGAATGAAGGCGATAAATCGCCCGAGGCGCAGAATGCCGATGATGAACAGGAGAAAACCCGAGAGCAAGCCGGCAACCCAGACTCCCTCCAGACCGTAACGGGAAACAACCGTGATCAATACGGCTGACATGGCGCCTGTTGGTCCGCTGATCTGGTACGGCGCGCCGCCCAGCGCGCCGATGAGGACACCCGCAAGGATGGCAGTGACCAGCCCCGCCGCCGCGCTTGCACCTGAGGCGACGCCAAATGCCAGGGCAAGCGGCAGCGCAACTGCGGCAACCGTTACCCCTGCAAATAAATCCTGTTGAAACTTTAACGGCGAATAGCCGGAAAACTCATGGCGCAGCAAAGCCGGCAGCGATCGGTTGGGCATGCGGATATTATGCGGGCAGGCAGGCAGGCACGGAAACAGGCAGCGCTACGGAACAACAAGCATAGCGCACGCTGCGCTGCCGCAGAAGTCCGGCTTTAGGGCCAGCACCCGACCCCGGCTGCGCGCCGGCGTTGAAGAGGCGCAAGGTGTCGGTGCCGAAGGTGGAAAAGGCGGCTTAGGTGCTGAGCACTCTGCAAAACAGCAGCCGGCACAGCCTGCCCACCGGAAACTCAACCACAAATGTCTGGCGCACTTTAACTTGTTAGACAAGCTTGGCGTCCAGGGTCACCGTCTCCACCGCAGCCAGCGCTTTGGAAATGGAGCACTTGGCTTGGGCGCCGGCGGCCAGCTCGGCAAACTTCTCGGCAGAGATGCCGCGCACATCGGCGGTGCACATCAGGTCGATTTTTGTGATGGTGGGCCCTGCGCCAAGATGAACGGTGGCGGTGGTGGTCACGCGCACGGGCGGCGTGCCGTTGTCAGTTAGCATGGTCGAGAGGAACATCGAATAGCAGCCGGCGTGGGCCGCACCAATCAGCTCTTCCGGGTTATTGCCCTGGCCGCTCCTAAAACGCGAAGCGAAAGTGTACGGGCCTTCGTAGTGGGCGGGGCCGATGATCATCGCGCCGGCGCCCTCCTACAGCGTGCCCTTCCAAGTAGCGGATGAAATGCGAATGGCCATTGTTAAGTCTCCTATGGGTTGTGTTGGCTCTAGGGGTCTGGTGTGGCAGTTGCCAGCGGGCAGCGTAACAGCCGCGGCACAATCCGTCAATTCGCCCGTTATTGTTGCCACGCAAGAGTTGGGCTGTGCACTGCCAGACCCATTCACCACGCTCAGCTTCATGGCACTGCCCGCAATTCCCGCGCTAAAGCTAACCGACCTAGGATTGGTGGATGTGGAAACTTTCAAAGTCGTCAGCCTTTTTGTTTAAGTAGGCACTGCGCCGCGCTGGCATTGACGCTAGCAGCGGGTGGCGGCGCGACGGTAGAAACCACTGTCTTGATGACCTGCGAAGAGCTCGATGCGGCGGCAAAGAAGTCCCCCGTCTATCGGGCCCCGGGACAGTAAACGGTACACGCTGGACAGACCGCGCTTGAAGTTGTCGCCGGCATGCGGGGCGGCGCCGACTTCGGCAGCCGCACAGAGTTAGGAGCCAGCCGAGGCGGGCGCTGGCAAGGCCGGTGTGATGGCCGCAGCAGTGCTAAGGCGCAGCTTTTAGTTTGCCGCCTGCTGCCGGTTTCTTTTGCGGCAAGTGCACAGCGCCTTAGCCGTGCAAGTGCGCCCAATGGGCTTAGGATGCGCCTCGCAGCTGCACCGTTGCCTGGATCTCTCCCACCAGCCGGCGGTTGTGATTGCGGAGTTCTGCCGGGTGGCGGGCGGCAATGGCGCCTATCGTTGCCTCGTCCAGCGCCTTTAGCTGGCGCAGTACTGCAGCCACAACCACGGGGTGGGTCCGGAACGAGCCATCCAGCACACGAATGGCCACGCCTAGTTGCTGCTCCGGCAGCGCAAAACAGATCAATCCTTCGGCACCGCTCTTGGCATACAAGCGCGGGCCGGCCAGCTGCATCATGTCGGTAACCAGTTCGCCATCGCCCGCAACATTTTCCGGGGCGCTCACCATTGCGGTTCGCAGGCGCTTGAGGGCGGCAGCATGCTCGCGCCCAAAGCCGGCCGGGACGGCGTCCGGCGCAGCCAGCGCCGCCCAGGATCTGGCGCAGGCTGCCACGGATGCGCCAAAAGTTGGCAGCGAACAACCGTCGATGCCCAGTGCTATCTCCGCCTCCGGCACCCGCAGCACTTGCGCCATGATCCTAAGAATGCGCTGCTGCAGGGGATGGGTGCTGTCCAGGTAAGTTTCGATCGGCAGGCCTTCGTGCACACAAACTGCGAGCATCCCGCTGTGCTTGCCGGAGCAGTCGCACATCAACGCTGACTTGCTTTGCAGCCGGGCGCGCACGTGCGCACCCTCCGCGGCGTTGTAGGGCACAATCGACCCGCACTGCAGCGCCTCCGGAGTAAGGCCCAGCTTGGCAAGCATGGCGCGCACCTCTGCCTGGTGGTGCGGCTGGCCGCTGTGCGATGCACAGCACAATGCCAGTTCGCGATCGCTTAGCCCAAAACGGTCAGCTGCCCCGCTCTCCACCACAGGGATTGCCTGGAATGGCTTTGCGGATGAGCGGTAAAAAATCTGCTGGTGCACATCGCCGGCGCTGGCAACGATCTCACCTGCCGGGTTGGCAACCGCCACGACGCCGTGGTGAATGCTCTCCACCATGCCACTGCACATGATCTCCGCCAGTCTGGTTGGCATAATGATTCTCCCCCGCTCTAAAAACAGTTTTTATCTATGAACAAGCGGCAGCACGCGCTTGCCGATCAGCTCGATGGATTGCAGCAGTTTTTTGTGCGACAACCCGGCATTGTCCATCTGAAAGCTAGATCTGGAGATGCCGCCCAGTGCTGCGCTGTGCCGCAGGATTTTTGCTGCCACTGCTTCGGCACTGCCCACGAGCAGTGCGCCTAAATCACCGTTTTGGGCATCGAAGCGGGCGCGGGTTACCGGCGGCCAGCCGCGTTCCCTGCCGATCCTTGTAAATGTTTCCGCGTAGCCCGGGTAGTAGTCGGCCACGGCTGCTTCTGTGGTGGCTGCCACATAGCCCAGGGAATGCAAGCCTACCGAAAGTTGTTCGGGCGGATGACCGGCGTGGCTGCCGGCTTGCTTGTACAAATCAACCAGCGGGCGGAAGCGGTGCGTTTCCCCGCCAATAATGGCAACCATCAGCGGCAGCCCAAGCGTGCCGGCGCGCGCAAAAGATTCTGGCGTGCCGCCAACCCCCAGCCAGATGGGCAGCGGGTTTTGCAGCGGCCGCGGATAGACGGCCTGGTTGCTGAGGGCGGGGCGAAACCTGCCGGACCAGTTTACGATTTCGTTGTCGCGGATCTTCAGCAATAGATTTAACTTTTCGGAAAACAACGCGTCGTAATCCTGCAGGTTCAAACCAAACAACGGGAAGGCTTCGGTAAACGAGCCGCGCCCAACCACCATCTCCGCCCGGCCATTTGAAATTAAATCGAGCGTGGCAAAGTTTTGGAAGACGCGCACCGGGTCTGCGGCACTGAGCACTGTTACGGCACTGGTAAGCCGGATGCGGGTGGTGCGCGCCGCAGCCGCAGCCAAAATGAGGCTGGGGGCGGAATCAAGAAATTCTTTGCGGTGATGCTCGCCGATGCCAAACACATCCAGGCCGGCTGCGTCCGCGTGTTCTATGCGCTCAAGCAATTCCGCGAGTGCCCGGGCGCTCTCCGGCGCGTTGCCGCTGTCCGCGCTTAAGGTGGCAGCAGCGAAGCTGTCGATTCCGATTTGCATGCTGGGTCAGGTTTGGCAGGCCGCTGCTGCTGGCTGGCGGTGCCGGCCGGCGGGCAGTTGAAGCTTACCAGAGGAAGCGTACCGCCGGCCGCGGCGGCTGGCGCCCTACAACCCGCGCGGTAGTGAAACCCGCCAATCCGCGCGCGGGTGCATGGCCGGCGGGCAGCGCTGCCAACCGCGCCACTATGGAACGCAACGGGCGCGACAGATTGGATAAAGCCAGCAGCGGCGCGCTGCGCCGCGCCTGGCGGCCGCCTCTACCACTGCAGATCGGGCCAGGTATTGAACCCGCATTCCCGCATTCCGAAAAGAATTTTCTGAAACGCTTGCAATTATTACCCGGAATATGGTACATTAGTTCCGAACAATTGTTCAGCCTTTAGTCCAAGGGGGCATTTATGAAGAGGTGGGCGCGGCAGTGCTTAAGGGCAGTGCTGGTTGCCACGGTAGTTTTCTGCGTGGC
>Ga0233424_10003376_pt1 | contig 10381 bp, 10 predicted proteins | sample Watercolumn_Towu_FD_181011 | JGI IMG/M metagenome (GOLD analysis project Ga0233424, IMG submission 181011) | Freshwater microbial communities from Lake Towuti, South Sulawesi, Indonesia - Watercolumn_Towuti2014_125_MG | ecosystem: Environmental > Aquatic > Freshwater > Lake | place: Indonesia... | reverse complement strand
CAGGCGCTGTTTTCGCGCTGGTCCTCACGAACTGATGCCGCATTGACACGACTTTCCCCCGCACATAGAATGCCGACGGGTGCGTGACGGAATTCGCATGACCTTACAGACCGTATCGTTCCAGCAGATTAGCAGGATTCTTGAAGTGACAGACAGGCTCGGGCTGACTCGTGAGTGGGTGGAAATTCCCCTGTCTACCGACCCCCCCGGCCTCGTCCGTCGCCTCTCGAACGGAAAGCTCGAAATCGTCGTGGATGCCGAACAGCCATTCGATCAGTGGCTCACCGTGCTTCCGGCAAACATTCAGCAGGCCCAGAGATCATAATGGAGCCGGACACCGCTGCAGGCCTTCCAACACGCGAAGAACTCAATGCCGAACTGCTGGCTGTTCCAGAACCACCGGAACAGCCGGAAACCTCGCCCCCGCCGGGATTCGAGGAGAGTATCGAGATTGCCCTGCGACATGTGATGGGTCGGCGCGGCGGCGATCTCGTAGGAGTCATTCTCGTCGGATCAGGAGCGCGGCGGGCGATCACCCCGCATAGCGATATCGACCTCATCGCCCTGGTGAAGGGCGAAGCTGACAGTCATGAGATTCTCCGGGTCGGCGATCGTCTCGCCGATATCCGTTATCACGGACATAAGGCTGTCCAGGACGAACTCGCCTACTCTCTCCGGCTTCCCCCCCTGCTCCGTAGGGGCCGCATCCTCTACGACCACGACGGAATCAGTGCCAAGCTGATCGAAAAGGCCAATCAGCGATTCCGCCAGGGTCCTCCCCCGGCCACGATGAATGAGCAGATCCGCATGAAGGCCGAATGCCACCACTGGCTGGGAAAAGCCCAAGACCTCGCGGATAAACCCGGCACCGCACAGTACCTCCTGACCCTGTTCTACGAGGATTGCATTCTGGCGTTCTTCCGGCTCAGGGGATTTGGGCTGACCGCGCCGGTAGACATCCATCGTTTCATGTTTTCGCGGGAACCGGCGCTCGCAGACTTGGCGGGACAGTTTCTCACCGCCCCGACCCTGACCGACCGACTCAACTTTGGCCGGCAGTTGGCCGATCAACTCTTTAAGGATGTGCCGAACCCGGCCCGTATCGACTGACGGGTACGGTACATGTCTGACCCGTTTCCCGCCTCCGTAAGAAACGTGTTTTCCAGAGGACTGCCGAACGAGACATCCACCCATGACCCGGTGCGGGCATGACGGCGCGTCCTTCCTAGCCGGTACACAACCCAAGGAGCTGTCAATGGAACTGGGATTCGTCGGATTGGGCAAGATGGGGATGAACATGGTGACCCGCCTCAGGCGCGACCAGCACCGCTTAGTGGTCTACGATCGCTCGAATGATCTGATCAAACAAGCGGAAAATCAGGGCTGCGTGGGCGCCTCATCGCTGGCCGACCTGGTCGGCAGGCTCAGCGCTCCGCGCGCCGTCTGGATCATGGTCCCCTCCGGCGCGCCCACCGAAGAAACCGTGCGCGCGGTTGCGACGCTACTACAACCAGGCGACCTCATCGTCGACGGGGGAAACACGCGCTTTCACGACGACGTGCGCCGCGCCGCTGAACTCGGGCAGAAGGGTATTCACTATATGGATGCCGGAACCAGCGGAGGCATCTGGGGGTTGAAAGTCGGCTACTGCCTGATGGTCGGGGGCGAGGCCGCGGACGTCAACCGGTTGGCCCCGGCGCTCACCACATTGGCACCCGAGAAGGGGTGGGCCCATGTCGGGGCGGTCGGCGCCGGACACTATGTCAAAATGGTCCACAACGGCATCGAGTACAGCATGATGCAGGGCTATGCCGAAGGGTTTGAATTGATGTCGAAGAGTGAATACAAACTGGATCTCGCGCGCATCGCCGACCTCTGGATGCACGGCAGCGTAGTGCGCTCCTGGTTGCTCGAACTGGCGGCGAGCGCGCTGAAAGACGACCAAAAACTGGAAAAGTTGAAAGGTTACGTGCAAGATTCCGGAGAAGGCCGCTGGATGATCGCCGATGCGATAGAAAAAGACGTGCCGGTTCCCACGCTCACGACCGCGTTGTTCACTCGATTCCGTTCGCGTCAGGAGGAATCGTTTACGGAAAAAATGCTGGCTGCCCTACGGAACGCCTTCGGCGGTCACGCGGTCAGAAGATAGGTAACCATCATGGCAGAACATCACCATGGCCCCCAATAGTCAACGGGTCGACATCACGCCCGCTCAGGAAACTCTTCCCCCGGTCGAGCCCTGCACCCTGGTCATTTTCGGAGGGTCGGGGGACTTGGCCCGTCGTCGCCTCATTCCTGCGCTCTACAATCTCCTCCTCGATGGGTTGATGCCGTCGAATTATATCGTGCTCGGCCTGGGTCGCACCGCCATGAGCGATGAAGAATTCCGGGCCGCCGTGCGCGACGGCGTCGTCAAACATTCCCGGCAGGCCTTGATCGAGGATACCTGGACTGCCTTTTCCCGGCATGTGTTCTACCTGGCCGGAGAGAATGACGAGGCACAGACCTATCAGCGGCTCAAGGCCCGCGCGGAGGACCTGGAGCACACGTTTCAGCTGCCCGGCAACCGGATCTTCTATCTGAGCATTCCTCCCAGCTCCTTCACCTCGGTCTGCGAAGGCTTGTCGAATTCTGGACTGGCGGGCACCCAGGCCGCCCTCTCGCCCTACGCTCGCATCATCGTCGAAAAGCCGGTCGGGCGCGATCTCGCCACGGCACAGGCTATCAACGTGGTCACGGGCCGCGTCTTCGACGAATCGCAGATTTTCCGCATCGATCATTATCTGGGGAAGGAAACGGTTCAGAACCTCATGGTCGTGCGCTTTGCCAACAGCATTTTCGAGCCGATCTGGAATCGCAAATATATCGACCATGTCCAGATCACCGTGAGCGAGGCTGAAGGAGTCGGAACCAGGGCCTCCTATTACGAAGAGGCCGGCGCACTTCGCGACATGGTCCAGAATCACCTCCTCCAACTACTCTGCCTCGTCGCGATGGAACCGCCATACTCGCTGGATCCGGATGTGGTGCGGAACGCCAAAATGGAAGTACTGCGTTGCCTGAGGCCCATTACCGCCAAGGATGTCGAAAAATTCACGGTGCGGGCGCAGTACACGGAAGGCACGGCACATGGGAGACCGGTCCCGGGCTATCGACGAGAGAAAGGCGTCACACCGACTTCTGTCACCGAGACCTATGTCGCGCTGAAATGTTTCGTCGAGAACTGGCGCTGGTCCGGCGTGCCGTTTTACTTGCGGACGGGAAAAGCCCTGCCCCTTCGCGCCAGCGAAGTCGCCGTGCAGTTCAAGGAGATCCCCCAGATCCTCTTTAACGCGAATGCGCAAGCGCCTCAAGCTCCGAATGTCCTCACCTTGAGAATTCAGCCTGAGGAAGGGCTCTCGCTCCGCATCGTCTCGCGGGTGCCTGGCACCAGAGCCCAGACGCACCCGGTTGAAATGAACTTTAAATACGGGGAGGTGTTCGGCCGCCCGTCTCCGGAAGCCTATGAACGACTTTTGCTCGACGTCATGGCCGGAGATGCATCCCGTTTCATGCGGCGTGATGCGGTGGAAGCCTCCTGGGCATGGATCACCCAGATTCTCGATGCCTGGGAACGGTTGGGACAGCGCTGGCTCCCCGAATATCAGGCCGGCACCTGGGGACCGGTAGAAGCAGACCGTTTGATCCAAAACGACGGCCGTGTCTGGAGGGTGTTGTAGGAGGCCAAGGATTACTCCCGCGGCTGCAGCCCGATCTGCCGTACTATTTCACGCCACGTTCCCAGTCCTCCGATAAACCGGACGAATGCGCCGCTCTGATAGAGAGCGAGCGCGGGAAGCGACGTAATCTCCAATTCAGCGGGAATCTGGTGATTCTCCTCCACATTCATCGTGAGGATGAGGAGGCGCGATCCCAATGCCACGCCTACCAGCTCGAGCTGGGCGGTTAACGCGCGGCAGTGACCGCAGCCCGGCCTCCAGAACTCCACCAGCACCGGGACGGGACTCCTTTCGACCACGTGATCAAAACCGCTATCGCTGACCGCTTGCAGGCCGCCGCTCACGACCGCACAGCCTCCGACAACAATGGTTTCAGGACCTGAGCCACGTGCTCCGCCAACAACCGGTATCCCGGAGTGGTGAGGTGCAGTCCGTCGTTCGAATAGATTTCAGCTAGTTGCCCGCTGTCCGGGTCCGCCGTGGCCGCAAAGAGGTCCACACAGGGGAGGTGATTGGACCTCGCATACTCCTGAATCCAACCGTTCAGTCGGCACCGGCGTTCGGGATGATCGGCAATCCATTCCTGACCTTCCCGGCTCCCTTGACCATCCTCGACTCGAATCGAGGGGATTGTGATTGGAATCGGGATGCCTCCGGCCGCACGGGTCTCCTCATACATGACGACCAGATTGCGCATGATCTCGGACGGCATGACATTCCACCCCAAGTCGTTGGTTCCGCCGAGAATCGGCACGTAGCTGGGGCTGTGATCGAGCACATCACGCTCGAATCGCGTTACCATGTCGCTGGTCAACTCGCCGCAGATCCCGCTCACGCGGACCTGCGCCAACCGGCCAAGGTTGTTCTGCAAGAAATGCCCGTAGGGAGTCTCCTCTCCCGTCGGATTCTCTCGCGTCGGCGATTGAAACCCCGCTGTCAGGCTGTCTCCAAAACAGATCACCAGCACCGGTCCAACCATATCTTGAGCCAACGCCATGGCTCTGCGGGAGGGAGAGCAGACATACCCCTGAACTCGGGCAAGGATTCTACCGGGGCCCTCCGCTCCTCGCAAGGAGCCCGCCACTCCGTAACCGCGCATCAGTGACCCCGGTGAAGAATGGCGATTTTCTTGACGAATCGCTGATCTACCGGTAGGTCTTACGCTATGACCGATCTCAAAACGGCACAGGATATGATGGCCGCGGCCGTTGCTGCGCGAGGGACCGAGGATCCGGAAATCACCTCCGTCAAGCGCATCCTCAAACTGCTGGACAAAACGGCCAAATCGAACCGCACATACGGTTCGAACAACCCCGTGGCCCAGAAGTTCTCGCAACAGCTGTTCGAAGAATTGACGGGCCACCTCTCCACCTATCAGAAACTCTCCTTCCTGGTCCAACGCTCGGAACTCCTGTTCAAAGAATCGGTTGTGTATCAGGCGGAAAAGGACTCGGGAAGCGAGAGTATTGCCTTCAAACTCTATGCAGACGGTATCCGGGAACTGGTCCTGCACGAAGGCCTCACGGAGGAAGAGCTGTCGTTCTTCTTGGCCTCCCTGTGGGGCAGCTCCGATCCCGCCCAGGAAGATGACGACATTGTGACCCGCCTCTGGTCTCGGAATCTGTCCACCCTCACCATCGTCACCGCGGAAGAACTCTCTAAAACGCCTACGGGCAGCGACGCCTTCATCCGTCTGGATGGAGCCATGAATTCGACGGATGCAACCCTTCGAGAACTTCTGGACCGTGAGCGCAGCCGCAACAAACGATCCGGAAAGGGATCCGACTCCGGCGAAGGAGGCGCGGGCGGCGGCGCTGCTCGACCCAACCGATTCCAATCAGGACTGCCCGGCTATGAGGTCACGGAAGAAGAACTCGCAGCCCTCGCCGCGGAGATCGAAGCAGAACGCAAACAGGATGACCTCATGTACCTCCTGGACATGCTGACCGTCATCCTCGCCTCGAGAAGTCCCCCACCCTTCTGACGAAACTCCTCGGCTTGTGGAGCCGTATCGTGGAGTCGCTTCTCCGCGAAGGAAAATGGACGGTCCTGGAAAATGTCCTGGGGATCTCAGCAAGGACCACAAGCAGCAGCTGGTATCAGTGCTCGACGGGATCAGCCGCGCCGACAGTGTGAAAACCATCGAGACCTACCTCAATCGCACTCCCGAGGCCAACACGAAGGGGCTCTCCACCATCCTCTTGCTGATGAAGCCGGATGCTGTGCCGGCCCTTTGCTCGCTCTTGGCGAACCTGACGTCGGCAGCCCACCAAACGATCGTGTCCGAAGCCCTCCTGGTATTGGCGAAAGACCAGCCCGATCCGCTGCTGAGAGGATTGTCGGATCGTCGACCGACCTATGTCCGCCATCTGCTGTCGATCCTCATGAAGTGGAACAACCCCAAATTCGCCGAGGCCGTGGAGAAGATGGGCCGGTATCCGGATGCCCAGGTCCGAAAGGAAGTCGTGCGGGCGCTCGGCATCTTCCGGCCGAGCGGCAATGGCTTGAAACTTGTTTCCTTTCTGGGAGATGCGGATGAAAGTGTCCGGGTCGCCGCGTTGAAGCTCTTGATGTCAGGCCAATACACAGCCGCATTCTCCAGCTGGGCGCCGATCGTCTCGACCGAGGACTTCATGGACCGGCCGCTGAGCGAACGCCGAGCGGTTTTCCAGGCCATCCGCGCCACATGCGGCGACGAGGCGATCCCCTATTGGGAAAGCCTGATGACCGAATGGGCCTGGACGCAGCGGAAGAAAAAGGAAGAGCTGGCTACCCTGGCGGCGGAAGCGCTCGGCAAGCTCGCCACGCCTGCCGCCACCGCCACACTCGAACTCGGAGCCAAGAAAGGAAGTACGGCGGTTCGCCAGGCCTGTGCTATGGCTTTGTCCCAGATGCAAAAGGTGCAACGCGGGAAGTCCTCCACCTGAGTCGCGCGTTTAAGGAGTAGCGATCGTGAACGAACAGGACCCCAAGGCCGTGCAGACCCCGGTCGGTGAAGACAGCGTCCAGCCGATCCTGACGCACGAAAAGTCGCTGACGCAGAAGATCAGCCACGGTTCCGAGGCCGGTGATATTCTCGACCAGCAGCTGGTGATGCTGGGCTTCCAGCTCATCACGCAGCTGAATACCTTGATCAAGACCTCGAAGATCCATGGTCGCACCAACGCAGCCCTCGACAAGCCCGTCGAGACGATGTTGACTCTCATTCAAACCCTGGCTCATGACCAGCCCGTCACCCTGTGGTTGCAGGATGATTTTCTGTTTCTGGGCGACAACCATCTGAAAGTGACCGCCCAGCAGATGCTGGTGGTCTCCAGCATCATCGATGCTCTGGCAAAGTGGCGGATCGGCGGCTTGACCTTCTCCTCATCGACCTCCTCGAGCGACATTCGAGAATTCGCCCATCTCTTTGTGAGTCTCGACCCCGCCACGAAATCGGCTGAGGACTTCAGACAGGAACTCAAGAGCCTCGCGATCACCAGCATTGAGATCAGCGACCCTCGCCAGCTTTCATTCAAGGAAGCCCCTGCGACGGAATCAGACCCGAAACTGAAGCGTAAAGCGCAGTCGAAAAAAGCCTATGGGACCGCGGCCGACGCGGTCGGCAACCTGACCCAATCCGCCCGCAACGGCGGGAGCCTGAACTTCAAACAGGCCAAACGCGCCATCCAGAACGTCGTCGACCTGATGATGCAGGACGAGCCGACTCTGCTGGGCCTCACGACGCTCCGCTGTCACGATCAATACACCCATAACCATTCCGTCAATGTCTCGCTCCTGGCGGTCGCCCTCGGTAATCGGGCCGGGTATCCGAAGGCCGAACTGGCGGACTTAGGTTTGGCGGCACTCTTCCATGACATGGGGAAATCAACCATCCCGCTCGACGTGCTCAACAAACCCAGTGAGTTTACGGATGACGAGTGGGCGGCCATGCGCAACCATCCGACGGAGGGCGTGTTGAGCCTCACCCAGTTACGCGGCATTACCAACCTGCCGGCGCGCATGGCTGCCGCCGCCTTCGAGCACCACATGAACCTGGACTACTCCGGCTACCCCAAGCTCGCAGCCCCGTGGAAGCTCTCCTTGACCGGCCGTATTCTCATGATCGCGGACTGCTACGACGCCATGACCTCGTCACGAGTCTACCGCCGGGAACCGATGGCACCGGCGAAGGTGTTGGACATCATGTTCAAAAAGTCCGGAATGAGTTTTGACGCCACACTCCTCAAACTTTTCGTCAATTGCGTAGGCATCATCCCCATCGGAAGCCTGGTCGTTCTCGACACCGACGAATTCGCCGTCGTCCTCAAACCTGCCCTCGATAAGGCTTTGGGCGAGCGCCCCGTCGTCAAAGTGATCACCGACGCCGAGGGGAATCCGACCGACAACGGACCAGAGTTGGATCTCACCGAGAAAGACGACGTCGGGGAATTCCGCCACAGCATCATTCGGCCGGTCGACAATACCGAACACAAGTTCGACACGAGTCGCTACTTCGTGTAAGAGAGCTCGCCCGTACAGTCGGTGGACAGACTCAATTCGCTTCATTGACTCCCTCCACATGATTTGTTAGCCTCAGGCCCCGCCGCGTTGCTACCGATAGCGAACCGTTGCGGATCTCAGTTCGCACCCTTGGTATCTAGTCCTGAAAGGAGCGCCGATGGCCAGCTCAGCAGCTTCGCCCGAATTGCTCACCGCACTACAGAACAAGGCCACCCACCTCCGGATCGAGAGTGTCCGCGCAACCAGCGAAGCCGGAAGCGGTCACCCGTCAAGCTGCTGTTCGGCCGCCGACATAGTGGCGACCCTGTTCTTCTCCGTGATGCGGTATGACCCAAAGAATCCCAAGGCCGTCAACAGCGATCGATTCGTCCTCTCGAAAGGCCATGCCGCGCCGCTTCTCTACGCAGCCTGGGCGGAGGCCGGGCTCTTCCCGAAAAGCGATCTCTTGAAACTGCGCACGCTGGCCTCTGATCTGGAAGGGCACCCGACCCCGCGATTGCCGTTCGTCGATATGGCCACCGGTTCGTTGGGGCAGGGCTTTCCCGTGGGCCTTGGCATCGCCCTCAACGCCAAGTTCGTGGACAAACTGGACCATCGCACCTATGTCTTGATGGGCGACGGAGAATCGGTCGAAGGATCCGTCTGGGAAGCAGCGGAGGTTGCGCGACATTACGGATTGGATAACCTCTGCGTCATCCTCGATGTCAATCGACTCGGCCAGAGCGACCCCACCATGTTGCAGCATGACATGGAGGGATATCGCTCCCGCTGGTCCGGTTTTGGCTGGCAGGCACTCGTGGTCGACGGACACGATATTGCCGCCCTTCTGGCGGCGTTCGACACCGCCGCCGGCACCAAAGGCAAACCAACGGTGCTCCTCGCCAAGACGTTCAAGGGTAAGGGCGTCTCCTTCATGGAGAACCATCCCGCCTGGCATGGGAAGCCGGTTGCCAAGGGTGAGGAAACCCAGAAGGCCCTCGACGAGTTGGCCGGGCAGTTGAAGCCGGGTGGTGCCATGCTCTCGTTCAGGCAACCGTCGCTATCCGCTCAGGCGACCGCGGTCAGCGCGCCACTCCCGCGCTCTCCCTACAAGGTCGGCGACTCCGCCGCCACGCGCGAGGCGTTCGGCGTCGCACTCGAAGCATTGGGGGCGGTCAACCCGTTGGTGGTGGGCCTCGACGCCGACGTCAAGAATTCGACCTACACCGAAAAGTTCGGCAAGAAATTCCCCGACCGGTTTTTCGAGAACTTCATCGCCGAGCAGAATATGGTCGGCGCGGCCGCGGGTCTCGCGGCATGCGGCAAGGTGCCCTTCGCGGCGACATTTGCCTGCTTTCTGACCAGAGCCTACGACTTCATCCGCATGGCGGCGATCAGCCAATCCAACATCAAACTGGTGGGAACTCACGTGGGGGTGAGCATCGGGGAAGACGGTCCCTCACAAATGGGACTGGAGGATATTGCCATGATGGCCGCCCAGCCCGGCGTGACCGTCTTGTATCCATCCGACGCGACCTGCACATACCGGCTCGTCGAAGCGGCCGCGGCGCATAAAGGGATGGTCTACATTCGTGCCGGTCGTCCGAAATCTCCGGTTCTGTACGGGCCGGCCGAAGCCTTCGACATTGGCGGGTCGAAGGTCGTCCGTCAGAGCCCGTCGGATGTCCTCACGATCGTCGCCGCCGGTGTCACGCTCTTCGAAGCCTTGAAGGCCTACGACACATTGGCAGCCACCGGTATCTCAGTCCGGGTCGTCGATCTCTACAGCATCGTCCCCATCGACCGGGCAACGCTGCTGGCCAGTGCCAGGGCTACCCAAGGCCGCATCCTCACGGTCGAGGATCACTATGCCCACGGCGGGCTCGGTGATGCAGTCCTCAATGCCGTCGCCACGGAAGGCATCAAGGTGCATAAGCTCGCCGTTCGGGCGATCCCGCACAGCGGCAGACCGGACGAGCTCGTCGACCACTTTGGCATCGGAGCACGATCCATTGTTGAAGCGGTGAAGCAAATCATCAAGTAAGCCCCTCCCCGCGCCGGCCAACTTCTGATTCGGGCTCATCGCGTAATCGAGTGGGTGGATTGTGATCCCTTCAGATCTCCCGCAGCATGCAGGTGAGGACCTTGAGGCGAAGGTATTCTTCGTCCCGAAGACCGTA
>Ga0233424_10003375_pt1 | contig 10382 bp, 8 predicted proteins | sample Watercolumn_Towu_FD_181011 | JGI IMG/M metagenome (GOLD analysis project Ga0233424, IMG submission 181011) | Freshwater microbial communities from Lake Towuti, South Sulawesi, Indonesia - Watercolumn_Towuti2014_125_MG | ecosystem: Environmental > Aquatic > Freshwater > Lake | place: Indonesia... | reverse complement strand
CCTGCTCGGGGGCGTCGACGCGTTGCGGCGCGCGGGGGTGGCGCGCGTGGTGGTGACCGAGGGCAGCCGCGGGGCGCGCCTCGTGGACGCCGCCGGCGAGCGGCGCATCCCGCCGTATCCCGCGCGGTCGGTCGACACGACGGGCGCGGGGGACGCCTTCTGCGGCACGCTCGCGGCCCGCCTCGCCGCGGGGGACGACCTCGAGGCGGCCCTGCGCGCCGGGAGCGCCGCGGGGGCCCTCGCGACGCAGGTGGCCGGCGCCGTGCCGTCCCTGCCCCGCTGGGAAGCCGTGCAACGGCACATGGCGGGCGGGCATACCCAAGCCCCGTAGGGGTTTGGCGGCCATTCGACAAACTTGAGTCGATGTGACGCAAGTTTCATGGTTTCGGTGTTGTGAGGCCCCTGAAACGGTTCTAGGGTGAAGTTGCTGCCGGTAGCCCCCCTCCCGGCAGCACCAGTTTCACGAACATCCCCACCCACCCACCATCCAGGAGCACCCCCCAATGGCAAAGGCCGTCGGCATCGACCTCGGTACCACGAACTCCGTCGTGTCCGTCCTCGAGGGTGGCGAGCCCGTCGTCATCCCCAACTCCGAGGGCTCCCGTACGACGCCGTCGGTCGTGGCGATCTCCAAGGCCGGCGAGGTGCTCGTGGGCGAGGTGGCCAAGCGTCAGGCGATCACCAACCCCGACCGCACCTTCCGCAGCATCAAGCGGCACATGGGTGCCAACTGGAAGTCCGAGGACATCGACGGCAAGCGTTACACCCCGCAGGAGATCAGCGCGCGCACGCTCATGAAGCTGAAGCGCGACGCCGAGGCGTACCTCGGCGACACGGTCACCCAGGCCGTCATCACCGTGCCCGCGTACTTCGACGACGCGCAGCGCACCGCCACCAAGGAGGCCGGGCAGATCGCCGGGCTCGAGGTGCTGCGCATCATCAACGAGCCGACGGCCGCGGCCCTCGCCTACGGCCTCGACAAGGGCTCGCACGACGAGACGATCCTCGTGTTCGACCTCGGCGGCGGCACCTTCGACGTGAGCGTGCTCGAGATCGGCGACGGCGTGTTCGAGGTCAAGAGCACGCACGGCGACACCCGCCTCGGCGGCGACGACTGGGACCAGCGCGTCATCGACTGGCTCGTCGCGCAGTTCAAGGCCGCGCACGGCGTGGACCTCGCCGCCGACCGCATGGCCGCGCAGCGCCTCAAGGAGGCCGCGGAGAAGGCCAAGATCGAGCTCTCGCAGGTCCAGCAGGCGCACATCAACCTGCCGTTCATCACGGCCACCGCGGCCGGCCCGCTGCACCTCGACGAGACGCTGACCCGCGCCAAGTTCCAGGAGATGACCGCCGACCTGCTGGAGCGCTGCCGCACGCCCTTCGAGCAGGCCATCTCCGACGCGAGCGTCACCAAGGGCCAGATCCACCACGTGATCCTCGTGGGCGGCTCGACCCGCATGCCCGCGGTGCAGGAACTGGTGCAGGCCCTCACGGGCAAGGAGCCCAACCGCTCGGTCAACCCGGACGAGGTCGTCGCCGTGGGCGCGGCCGTGCAGGCCGGCGTGCTGCGCGGCGACGTGAAGGACGTGCTGCTCCTGGACGTCACCCCGCTGTCGCTCGGCATCGAGACCAAGGGCGGCGTGATGACGCGCCTCATCGAGCGCAACACGACCATCCCCACGCGGCGCACCGAGGTCTTCACGACCGCCGACGACAACCAGCCGTCGGTCGAGATCCACGTGCTCCAGGGCGAGCGCGAGATGGCCGGCTACAACAAGACGCTCGGCAAGTTCCAGCTCGTGGACCTGCCGCCCGCCCCGCGGGGCGTGCCGCAGATCGAGGTCACCTTCGACATCGACGCCAACGGCATCGTGCACGTGTCGGCCAAGGACCGCGCGACGAGCAAGGAGCAGTCGATGACGATCAGCGGCCAGTCGGCGCTGTCCAAGGACGACATCGAGAAGATGGTGAAGGACGCCGAGTCGCACGCCGAGGAGGACAAGAAGCGCCGGGCCGAGGCCGAGGTGCGCAACAACGCCGACTCGCTCGTGTACCAGACCGAGAAGGTGCTGCGCGAGCAGGGCGAGAAGGTGACCGAGGACGAGCGCAAGGCCGTCGAGGGCCCGCTCGCGGACCTGAAGAAGGCCCTCGAGGGCACCGACTCCGACACGATCAAGAACGCGACGGAGAAGCTCATGACCGCGAGCCAGGCCTTCAGCCAGAAGCTCTACGAGGCCGCCCAGCGCGACGCCAACGCGGCGGGCACCTCGGCGAGCGGCCAGGCGGGCGCCGCCTCGGGCGACGAGGACATCGTCGACGCCGAGATCGTCGACGAGAAGTAAGCCGTGGCCGAGGACACCCCCGAGGTGCCGGCGGCCGACACGCAGACGGACGGGGCCGTCACCGGCACGGCCGAGCCGTCGGTCGACGACCCGATCGCGCGGCTCGAGGCCGAGCGCGACGAGATGCGCGCGCTCGCCCAGCGCGTGCAGGCCGACTTCGACAACTACCGCAAGCGCGCCGCCGCACAGCTGGCCGACGAGATCGACCGCGTGTCGGGGCGCATCGTGGAGGCGCTGCTGCCCGTGCTGGACGCGTGCGAGGCCGCGACGAGCCACGGCGTGGACGGCGTGGCACCCGTGTGGTCGTCGCTGCGCGCGACGCTCGAGAAGCACGGCCTCGAGTCGGTCTCGCCCGCGGGCGAGCCGTTCGACCCGGCGGTGGCCGAGGCCGTGATGCACGAGGCGCCCGACGGCGCCGCCGACGGCGCGACCGACGGGCCGACCGACGGCGCGGGGGACGCCCCGACGGGGCCGGTCGTCGCGGAGGTGCTGCGCACGGGGTACCGCTGGAAGGGCCGCGTGCTGCGTCCGGCCATGGTGAAGGTCAGGGGCTGAGGCCCGGGGCCGCGTCGTGACCGCCCAGCGCGAGTGGTTCGAGAAGGATTACTACGCCGCGCTCGGCGTCGCCCAGAACGCGTCGCAGAAGGACGTCACCAAGGCGTACCGCCGTCTGGCGCGCAAGTACCACCCGGATGCGAACCCCAACAACGCTGCGGCCGAGGAGCGCTTCAAGGAGATCTCGGCCGCCTACGACGTGCTGGGCGACGAGGCGCGCCGGCGCGAGTACGACGAGGTGCGCCGGCTCGGACCGTCGGCGTTCGGCGGGCCGGGCGGCGGGTTTCGCTTCGACACGGGCGGCGGCGCGCCCGGCGCCGACATCTCCGACCTGCTGAGCGAGATGTTCGGCCGCGGCCGGCGCGGCCAGGGTGGCGTCGGGCCGCGTCGGGGTGCCGACGTGGAGGTGGGCCTCACGCTCGACTTCGCCGACGCGGTGCGCGGACTCACCACCACGCTGCACGTCACCTCCGAGGCCCGCTGCGACGGCTGCGGCGGCTCGGGCGCCGCGCCCGGCACGAGCCCCGCGCGCTGCACGCGCTGCCAGGGCCGCGGCACGGTGGAGGACAACCAGGGTCCCTTTGCGTTCTCCTCGCCGTGCCCCGCGTGCCAGGGCCGCGGCGTGACGATCGACCAGCCCTGCCCCGGCTGTCGCGGCACGGGCACGCAGACCCGCCCGCGGGAGGTGCGCGTGCGCATCCCCGCGGGCGTCGACACGGGCCAGCGCATCCGGCTCAAGGGCCGCGGTGCGCCCGGCCGCAACGGGGGACCGGCGGGCGACCTGTTCGTCGTGTGCCAGGTGCGCCCGCACCCGACCTTCGGCCGCGACGGCGACCACCTCACCGTGCGGGTGCCGGTGTCGTACGCCGAGGCCGCACTCGGCGCGGAGGTGCCCGTGCCGACGCTGGACGGCACGAGCGTGACGCTGCGCCTGCGCCCCGGCACCCAGTCGGGCTCGCGCCACCGCGTGAAGGGCCGCGGCATCCGCGCCGCGCGCCGCGAGGGCGACCTGATCGTCACCGTCGACGTGGCGGTGCCGACGCGGCTCGGCGACGCCGAGCGCGCGGCCATCGAGCACCTCGCCGAGGTGACGGAGGCGATCCCACGATGACCCCGCACGACTCCCACGCCGTGTACGTGATCTCGATCGCGGCCGAGCTGGCCGGCATGCACCCGCAGACGCTGCGCATCTACGAGCGCCGCGGGCTGGTGGCCCCCGCCCGCACGGCCGGCGGCAAGCAGCGCCGCTACTCCAACGCCGACATCGCGCGCCTGCGGCGCATCGCCGAGCTCGCGGACCTCGGGCTCAACCTGGAGGGCATCCGCCAGGTGATGGCGCTCGAGGCGCAGTTGGAGCAGATGCGCGACCGGCTGGCCGCGCTCGAAGCCTCCCTCGAGCGGGCCGCCGAGGTGGTGGCCCGCCGTGGGCGCGCCGACCTCGTGCCGCTGCGTCAGTCCGTCACCGTATTCGGTCGCATTCCCGGCATCTTCGAGGAAGGACGTTGACCATGTCGCTCGACCCCAAGAAGTGGACCACCAAGACCCAGGAGGCCGTCTCGGCCGCGATGCAGCGCGCCACCGTGGCGGGCAACCCCGAGCTCTCGCCCGACCACCTGCTCGCCGAACTGGCGTCGCAGACCGACACCGTCGTGCCCGCGCTGCTCGCCAAGCTCGGCCGGGCCGCGGGCGCGGTCGTGCAGCGCGCCGAGGCGGCGGTCGCGCGCATGCCGCGCACCCAGGGCGGCTCCGAGCCGCGGATGAACCGCGACCTCGCCGTGGTGTTCGACCGGGCCGACGCCGCGCGCGGCGAGTTGCGCGACGACTACCTCTCCGTCGAGCACCTCCTGCTCGCGATGCACGAGCGCCTCGACGCGACCCGCGAGCAGTTCCTGGCCGCGCTGCGCGAGGTGCGCGGGGCGCACCGCGTGACGAGCCGCGAGCCCGAGACGCAGTTCCAGGCCCTGGAGCGCTACTCCGTGGACCTCACCGCGCGGGCGCGCGAGGGCAAGATCGACCCGGTCATCGGCCGCGACGAGGAGATCCGCCGCGTGATCCAGGTGCTGTCGCGGCGCACCAAGAACAACCCGATCCTCATCGGCGAGCCGGGCGTGGGCAAGACCGCCATCGTGGAGGGTCTCGCGCGGCGCATCGCCGACGGCGACGTGCCGGAGGGGCTCGCGACGAAGCGGCTCGTGTCGCTCGACATCGGCGCGATGCTCGCCGGCGCCAAGTACCGCGGGGAGTTCGAGGAGCGGCTCAAGGCCGTGCTCAAGGAGATCACCGACGCCGGCGGCGAGATCATCACCTTCGTGGACGAGATCCACACGCTGGTCGGCGCCGGCGGCGCCGAGGGCGCGATGGACGCGGGCAACATGGTCAAGCCGCTCCTCGCCCGCGGCGAGTTGCGCATGATCGGCGCCACCACGCTCGACGAGTACCGCACGCACGTGGAGAAGGACGCCGCCCTCGAGCGGCGCTTCCAGCAGGTGCTCGTGGGCGAGCCCAGCGTGGAGGCCACGATCGCCATCCTGCGCGGCCTCAAGGAGCGCTACGAGGTGCACCACGGCGTGCGCATCCAGGACGCGGCGCTCGTGAGCGCGGCCGTGCTGTCCCACCGCTACCTCACGAGCCGCTTCCTGCCCGACAAGGCGATCGACCTCATGGACGAGGCCGCGAGCAAGTTGCGCATCGAGATCGACTCCATGCCGACCGAGATCGACGTGGTGGAGCGGCGCATCCTGCAGCTCGACATCGAGCGCGTCGCGCTGGAAAAGGAGACCGACGCGGCCTCCCGGGAGCGGCTCGGGGCCATCGCCGAGGAGCTCGCGGGGCTGCGGGCGCGGTCGGGCGAGATGAGGACGCACTGGGAGTCGGAGCGCCAGGCCATCGCCGCGATCCGCACGCTCAAGGAGGAGCTCGAGCAGGCGCGGGCGCAGGTGGAACGAGAGAGCGACCTGGCCAAGGCGGCCGAGATCCGCTACGGGCGCATCCCCGACGTGGAGCGGCGCATCGGCGAGGCCACGGCGTCGCTCGAGAAACTCCAGGGCGACACCAAGATGCTGAAGGAGGAGGTGGACGCCGAGGACATCGCCGAGGTGGTGGCCAAGTGGACGGGCGTGCCGGTCACGCGGCTCTTGGAGGGCGAGATGCACAAGCTCGTGCGCCTCGAGGAGTTGCTGCACGGGCGCGTCATCGGCCAGCACGAGGCCGTGGTGGCGGTGGCGAATGCGATCCGCCGCAGCCGCGCCGGGCTGTCCGACCCGCACCGGCCGATCGGCTCGTTCATGTTCCTCGGCCCGACGGGCGTGGGAAAGACCGAACTGGCCAAGGCGCTCGCCGAGTGCCTGTTCGACGACGAGCGCGCGATGGTGCGCATCGACATGAGCGAGTACATGGAGAAGCACGCGGTGAGCCGCCTCGTGGGCGCGCCCCCCGGGTACGTGGGCTACGACGAGGGGGGCCAGCTCACCGAGGCGGTGCGACGCCGTCCATACAGCGTGGTGCTGCTCGACGAGATCGAGAAGGCCCATCCCGAGGTGTTCAACGTGCTGCTGGCCGTGCTGGACGACGGCCGGCTCACCGACGGCCAGGGTCGCACGGTGGACTTCACCAACGCGGTGCTCATCATGACGAGCAACCTGCCGGGCGAGCCCATCGACCACTTCAAGCCCGAGTTCGTCAACCGCATCGACGAGATCGTGCGGTTCCGCGCGCTCGAGCGCGGGGACATGGACGCGATCGTCGGGATCCAGTTGCGCCAGCTCGTGGCGCGCCTCGCCGAGCGACGCATCACCCTCGAGGTGGCACCGGCGGCACGGGAGTTGCTCGCGGACCGCGGCTACGACGCCGACTTCGGCGCGCGGCCGCTCAAGCGGCTCATCCAGCGGGCGATCTCCGACGCCGCGGCGCGGCTGTTGCTCGAGGGCGCGGTGGGCGACGACGGCGTCATCCGCGTCGGCGTGCGCGACGGCGAATTCGAGGTCGTCGGGGGCTAGGCTTCCTCCACGTTCCGTCGCGCCCCCGCGCGGCAGAGGAGCGTTGCATGCCCGTCACCGTCGTCGTAGGGACCCAGTGGGGGGACGAGGGCAAGGCCAAGGTCATCGACCTGCTCGCGCGCGACCACGACGTCGTGGCGCGCTACCAGGGCGGCCACAATGCCGGCCACACCGTGGTGGTCGGGGACGAGCGCTACGCGCTGCAACTCGTGCCGAGCGGCGTGCTCTACGACCACGTCACGCCCGTGATCGGCAACGGCGTGGTGCTGGACCTGCCGACGCTGTTCGCCGAGGTGGATGGCCTCGCCGCGCGCGGCGTGTCGTGCGAGCGGCTGCGCGTGTCCACGCGCGCGCACCTCATCTTCCCCTGGCACCAGGCCCACGACGCCCTCGCCGAGCGGGGGCTCGGCGACGCGCGGATCGGCACCACGCTGAAGGGCATCGGCCCCGCGTACGCGGACAAGGCGCGGCGCGCGGGCCTGCGCGCGGGCGACGCGCGCGACGCGCGCGCCTTCGCCGCCACGGTGCGCGCCGCGGCGGTGCGCGAGGCCGCCGCGCTCGAGGTGCTCGGGGCGGGCGACCTCGTCGCGGCGCACGGGTTCGCCGACGCCGACGCCGTCGCGGCGCGCTGGGGCGCGCTCGGGGCGCGCCTCGCCCCGATGCTGTGCGACACGGTCACCTGGCTCCACGACGCCCACGCCGCGGGCCGGCGCATCCTGCTGGAGGGCGCGCAGGCCACCTTCCTCGACCTGGACCACGGCACCTACCCGTTCGTCACCTCGTCCAACCCCACCGCGGGCGGCGCGGCGACGGGCAGCGGCCTCGGGCCGCGCACGCTCGAGCGCATCGTCGGCATCGCCAAGGCGTACGCCACGCGCGTGGGGGGCGGGCCGTTCCCCACCGAGGTGCACGGCGAGGTGGCCGACCGCATCGTCGAGGTGGGCCGCGAGTTCGGCACCGTCACGGGTCGGCGGCGACGGCCGGGGTGGCTGGACCTCGTCATGCTGCGCCACGCGGTGCGCGTCAACTCGCTCACCGAGATCGCGCTCACCAAGATCGACGTGCTGGACGGCCTCGCGAGCGTGCAGGTGTGCGTGGGGTACCGTGACGGCTCGGATGTCGCCACGGCGTACCCCGACGACACGGCCGCGCTCGCGCGCGTGACGCCCGAGTACGCGACGGTCCCGGGCTGGGCCGGGCCGCTGTGCGGCGTCCGTCGCATCGCCGACCTGCCGCCGGGTGCACGCGAGCTCGTCGCGCTCGTCGAGCGCCATGCCGGCGCGCCCGTGACGGTCGTGGGCGTCGGGCCGGGCCGCGACGAGGTGGCGGTGCGCGCGTGATCGAGCGCTACGCCTCGCCCGAGATGGTGGCGATCTTCTCCGACGAGGCCCGTTTCGCGCGCTACCTGCGGGTGGAGCTGCTCGCGACCGAGGCCCAGGCCGGGATCGGCGTGGTACCGCGGGACGCGGCGCGGGCGTGCGCGGCGCGGGCACCGGTCGTGGACGCGGCGTTCGTCGCCGCCGTCGCCGAGCGGGAGCGCGCCACCCGCCACGACGTGGCGGCCTTCGTGGACGTGGTGCAGGCGCGCATCGGCATGCCGCACGGCGCGTGGATCCACCACGGGCTCACCTCCAGCGACGTGGTGGACACGGCGTGGTGCGCGATGCTGCGTGACGCCGCGGTGCTGATCGAGGGCGCGCTCGGCGACCTGGACGACGTGCTCGTGGGCCTCGCGCGGCGCCACGCCGCCACGCCGATGATCGGCCGCACGCACGGCATGCACGCCGAGCCGACCACCTTCGGCGCCAAGGTCGCGCTCTGGGCGCTGCAGGTGCGCCGCGACGCGGGGCGCATGGCGGCCGCGCGGCGGGCCGTGGCGGTGTGCAAGCTCTCCGGGGCGGTCGGCACCTACGCCCACGTGGACCCCCGCGTGGAGGCGCATGTCGGCCTCGCCCTCGACCTCGTGCCGGTGCCGGCCACGCAGGTGGTCGCGCGCGACCGCCACGCCGAGTACCTGTGGGCGTGCGCGTCGGTCGCCACCACCGTGGAGGCGGTCGCCACCGAATTGCGCCACCTGCAGCGCACCGAGGTGGGCGAGGTGCGCGAGGGTTTCGCCGCGGACCAGAAGGGCAGCTCGGCCATGCCCCACAAGCGCAACCCGATCTCTGCCGAGACGCTCACGGGCCTCGCCCGGGTGGCGCGCGGACACCTGCAGGCCGGCATGCAGGACGTGGCGCTGTGGCACGAGCGGGACGTCTCGCACTCGTCGGTGGAACGCATCGTGCTGCCCGACGCCTCGATGATCGCCTACTACGGCGCGCGGCGCCTCGCCGGCCTGCTCGCCTCGCTCGAGGTCGACGAGGCGCGCATGCGCGCGCACCTCGACGACGGCCGGGGCACCGCGCACAGCCAGGGGGTGCTGCTCGCGATGGTGGAGGCCGGTGCGTCGCGCGACGAGGCGTACCGCGCGGTGCAGGCGGCGAGCGCGACGGCGCTGCGCGAGGGCCGCCACCTGCGCGAGGTGGTGCGCGAGGCCGTCGCCCTCGGGGCCGCGCCGCGGGTCTCCGACGCGGCGCTGGACGCCGCCTTCGACCTGGATCGCGTGCTGCGCCACGCGGCGCGCGCCGTGGCGGCCCTCGACGGCCCGGGCTGAGCGCGCGAGTCGTGAGCGCGCCGCTGCCGTCGCTGCCGCCGTTGGACCCCGCGCGCGACGCCCTGCGCCGTCACGTGCTCGCGCACTCGTTGCGCACGGGCACCTTCACGCTCAAGTCGGGCCGCACGAGCGACTGGTTCCTGGACACCAAGCAGACGGCCTGCTCGCCCGAGGGCATCCTGCTCGTGGCCGAGGTGGCGCTCGCGCTCATGCCCGAGGGGATCGACGCGGTGGGTGGGCTCACGATGGGCGCGGACCCCGTCGCGTTCGGCCTCGCGGCCGTCGCGGCGACGCGCGGCCGCGCATTGCGCAGTTTCAGCGTGCGCAAGGAGGCCAAGGATCACGGCGTCACGGGTCGGGTCGCGGGTGCGCTGCGCGCGGGGGACCGCGTGGCGATCGTGGAGGACACCGTGACTCGTGGCACCTCGATCTTCGAGGCGGTCGAGGTGGTGCGTGCGCACGGCGCGACGCCCGCGTGGATCACGGTGATCGTGGATCGCGGCGGCACGTGCGCCGAGATGGCGCGCGCGGCCGGCATCGCCTACGCGCCCATGCTCACCGCGCCGGACCTCGGGTACGGTTTCGGTTCGTGACGCACACGCGTTCCGCGGCGCTACTCGCGGCCGCCCGTCTGCTCGGGGCGTGCGGTACCGCGACGGACGCGACGAATGCGACGGATGCGACGGATGCACCCGCCGAGTCGCCCGCCTACACCGCGGCACCGGCCGGCGCGCCCGCCACGACGACGCCGACGACGGGTTCCACCTGCACGGCTACGACCTGGGCGGAAACGAGACCGCCGCGGGCGAGGAGGCGGTCTACCGCTTCACGGCGTCG
>Ga0233424_10003374_pt1 | contig 10386 bp, 16 predicted proteins | sample Watercolumn_Towu_FD_181011 | JGI IMG/M metagenome (GOLD analysis project Ga0233424, IMG submission 181011) | Freshwater microbial communities from Lake Towuti, South Sulawesi, Indonesia - Watercolumn_Towuti2014_125_MG | ecosystem: Environmental > Aquatic > Freshwater > Lake | place: Indonesia... | reverse complement strand
AAGGAGTTTAACATTCAACAAGAAGAAACTCCTTACATAAAGAGAGTTAAAATAAGATGGATGCCAGAAAAGAAAGATTTAAGAATTAGAAGAAGAAAATTCAATAAACAATATAAGAGATAAACATTTATTAATGAGGATTATTAGATTAGTTAATGAAAAGAGGTATAGTATTTTTAATTACAGTTTTAATTTTACTCTCCGCAGAAAATACATTAGCTTTTGAAATAACTTATTCTAAAGAAAGTTATCAGCCACAGGAATTATTTCAGGCAAAAATAACTGGCAATTTTATATCATTGAAGGAAAATAATATTTTTATATACAAAGAAGGAAAAGCGCATCCAGAACCATTAATAAAAGATATGACAAAACAAAAAAACATTTACTATTTTTATGCAATTTTACCTAATGAATTTGGAAATTACACGATTAAAATAGAAAATGCGGAATATCTAGAAAGAGGGATAATAAAATCAGAAACAATTTCAAAACCTTTAATTTTAGAATTGAAAAATCAGTCAGATCTCTACATCAATCCAGGCTTCATTATACCTAAAAAAGATTTTTCAATTAAAGTTAAAAGTTTATTTGGAAATACAGATTTAAAGGCAAAATTCGAATTAACCGGGGAAGAAAAAATTTTAAATCTTGTAGAACAAAAAGAAGAAACTATAACTTTTAAATTACCAGCTATACCTCCGCAAGAATCAAAAATAACTATAAATGATTACGAAATACCTGTATTTTTGATAAAAAAATTAAATGATAGTTTTTACAACTTAGAGTTTATACCTGCTTTTATAGAAGGAATTGTAATTCCCAGCAACAATTATAATTTCATGATATTAATTAAAAATCCTACAGAGAGAGTTTTAAGAAACATAAGTTTCTCGAGTAATCTTGAAGTAGTTTTTAATCCAGAAAAATTAGAAACTTTAGAGCAAAATAAAACAGCTTTTATAAATTTTACAATAAAAATAGGAAATACGGATAAAAATATCTCTGGAAAAATAAAAGCCAATTTTGACAAAGAAGAATTTTATATTCCAATTAATTTTATAATAACCAAAAACGAATCTGAAGTTAATATTGCTGATTCTACAAATGCCAATCTAGCTAATAAATCCACTTCATTAAGCTGTGCTCAATTAGGTTCAATTTGTCCTGAAGAACAGATATGCAATGGAAATTTAGTAAACAGTATAGAAGGAAATTGTTGCATAGGAACATGTGAAGAAAAATCCTCTTCAACAAAAATTGCAGGTATAATTCTTATCGTCCTTTTAATACTAATAATAATTTATATAATAATTAAAATAAGAAGGAATAGAAATTTAAAATCTCCTGAAGAAATATTAGAAGAAAAAAACACAAGATACAAAAAAAGAATGAGCAATGAAGTAAGAGGAAAGTTGGACAATATCTAATTTTTATATTTCCTTACAAAAATTTAATTTTTATAACTCTCTAGATTTTCACCTTCTCTAATAGCTTTTTCATGCTCATCTAATCTTCTTAAAAGTTGATTTCTTTCCAGCATCAAAACTTTTGAAATCTCATCGTATTTATGCATCCTTATAGTTAGTTCTGTCATTAAACTGCTTAAGTCAAAATTTTTTATATAGAGATCAGAAGGTTCCAGTATTTCAACATGAGAAGGAAGCATATTTAGAACTACCGCTATAACTAAATTTAAATTATCAAAAATAATTTCAACTTCTGCAAATGTGCTATAAATTTCTTCTTCAACTATATTCTTCTTTTCATTATCCTCTTTATTTTTTATAGGTCTTGGCTCATGCACTTTTCTTTTAGATATTTCCAATCCTTTCTGTTTTGCTAATTCATCTATCATACTTTCCAAACTACTTTTAACATGTTCCGCAGGTTTCCCCAATATTTCAAAAATAAACAAAGCTTTTATCTTATCCATTAAATCCAATAACAAAAAACCTTTTTAAATTTTATTCTAAATCTTTCTCCATATAATAGCAATACATAATAAAACACATAGAACAACAAATCCGTATAATGAATAATTAATCATTTTTATCTCATTAGATTCGTACAAAATTTTTTCATAAGCATTTTTACTATCATTTAAGTTCTTCCCAAGTATAATCGGTTTTATTTCAACATTTTCATAAACTTCATCCTTAACTTCTTTTATTTCATTAACGACAAGTTCTTCATTTATTTTCTTTTCTTCTTTTTTCTCTTCCTTTTCATCCTTTAAATTTTTATTAGCTTTTTTTACAATGATATCTTTCTTAATCTCTTTCTCATTTCTTATCCTAAAATTAATATAAGCCTCTCCCTTAAAATCTTCATACTTTTTGTTTATTCTTATTTTTATTTCCTGTTTTCCATTTTTAAAATATTCATTTATATAATAATATCCGGATTTCCAATTTTCGTTCTTTGGATCGTATCTTTCACTTATTATATTACCTCCATTTTCTATCCACAATTTACCATCGTATAATTTTCCTTCTTCTCCTTCAATAACAATATCAACAGAAAATTCTTCTCCATTAACAATATCTCCTCTCCATTCTAATTCATAGCTTAACGCTGAAATCATATTGATACTAAAAATTATAATAATAAACAAGATTATTTTCTTCATAAAATATTAAGGTAATGAAATATAAAAACTTATTTTCAACTTTAATTCTATACTTTTTAATAGGATCATTTATTGGTTGGATAATTGGAAAGACAAAATCTCATTTCTAAAATGGTCCTGCGCAGATTTGAACTGCGGACCCCTACCTTATCAGAGTAGTGCTCTAGCCAGGCTGAGCTACAGGACCATAAATGTTAGAATTGTAGAGTATTTATAAGGGTTTTGCAGATTAAAATTTTTTAGTTTATCAAGAAATTATTTCGTTTTGAATTAGTTTTTTGTTCTGACTATTTTTCTTAAATCAACAATTATTAAAGTTACAAAGCAAAAAATGAATAAATTTAAATATCAAAATTTTCTCAAACTATTGAGTCCTGATAGCTCAGTTGGTAGAGCATACGGCTGTTAACCGTAGGGTCGGAGGTTCGAGTCCTCCTCGGGACGTTTCAATTTACAAAATAGAAAATAAGACAGAAATTGAAACTCACAAAGGGATGTTTCAGTTTTAAAAATAAAATGAGTTTATTCTAAAAAGTCTGAGTTTTTATAATACAGACGACAAATTTTCCAATATCTTGCCAAGATAAATTTTACTATAATAATCATTAAAAAGCTTAGTAACTTAAAATTTTTATGGAAACTCAATGGACAATGACTGAAGAAGAAAAAATGATGGCTAATTTTACAGATAATTTAGCAACAAATATTGAAAGAGCCTTAACAGAAAAAGAAGGACATACGAGAGTTAAAACATATGCTCTCGATAAAAATAGTGGCTTTATAATTGGATTAAATTATAATGATAAACATTACATAGAATTAATGATTTCCGAAAGTCGAGCGGAAAGAGGAAAAGTTATAATAGATCTATTCTGGGGCATTAGGTCAATTATTGGAATCTCAACCAGAGGAAAGTCTTCGTCTCCAAATGAATTAAGAAGCGCAGCACAAATTTATGAGGAGACGATTAAAGTATTAGATTCAAAGTTTGGCAAACCCATTTCAGAACATGATGGTCGATCAATATATAAATCAAATCTTGAATCAACAGTATTAGTTTGAACTAGTTATTCGGTTTAAGATGTTGGAAAGAACCTTTCACTATCTTTATAATATAGGAGACAAACAGTTCAACTATCTTTCAGAATAAGATTTTAATCTCTATTTTTAATAGACTCAATGATTGCAGAATATGCACCATTACTCAATTCATATCCAAAAAAAAATTTAGCTCCTTTATACAAGAATTCTGCTCCTGCAAAAGGATGGCTTTTTTTTAAGGGACGCGACCTTGGAGGAACAACATAAATATTAGTTGCACCGTCAGGAATGTTTAAAATAGGATTATCGTCCGAACTTGTTGGATCACCAAATAAATGTTCATTCACAACAACTAACATAATGCCTTTTTCTCCAAGCAAAGGTTCTTTTCTTGCATATATTCCAATTTGACCACAATCTTGCTCCCCACACCAAGGAATACCTCTTTGAAAATCTTCAACAAAAGAAAAAGTATTTTCTGGTAAAAGTCTCAATAGCCCACGTACTTCTTCCTGACTATCTCCGATTATTTCTACAATATCTAATGGATGATTCTTTTCCATAAGCCAATATGTGACTTAAACTTTATAAAACAATAGGTTATGTAATATACACTTCATGATATTTATTCTTTTTAAGATGTGGGACAGAAGTTCCGCTATCTTTATAATCTATCGCTTTCTATATTAGTTATGAAGTTCAGAGAGCTTTTGACTAAAACAAAATTTGTTAAAGACTATACTAACAGAAAACCAAGAATAGAATTTATCATAGAAGCAATAGAAGCAGCCAATGAAGGTCCTATGGCTGGAAATCTTCAACCAATTCAATATTTAATTGTTCAAGATCCTGAATCAATAGCTTTAATCTCTCAAGCTTGTCAGCAGTCATTTATTGCAAAAGCTCCTTATATAATAATTATAATCTCTGACTCATCACAGATGAAAAAACTTTACAACGGTAAAGCTGAGAAATATCTAAAACACAATGTTGGAGCTGCAATTCAAAATTTCACTCTGCAGCTCGCAGATTATAACATATCTTCTTCTTTAGTCGCACCTTTTTCTGATATCACTCTCCATAACAAGTTCGATATTCCTGACGGAAAAGAAATAGAAATGATAATAACAGTTGGGGAAGGAATGGGAAAACCAATTAAAAGAAAAAATCCTTCTTTGATAAATAAAATATTCTATGAGAAATTTGGAAATAAATTTTACAAACCATTTCCAAAAATTACCAGAAAAGATATATAAACTCATTTTCTATAATTTTTTAATGATTGATCAGAAATTAGAAAGCAGAAAAATAGTTGTATTAGGAACTTATTGCTCTGGAAAAACAACTTTATCAGAAATTATTTCTAAAAGATATAATTTAACATTATCTGAAGATGCTTTAAAATTAGAAATCGATGAAAATTTTGTTGGAAGAAATTTTAATAATTTAAATAATGAAGAAGCGATGGTAATTTCAGTAAGAGCTTTCAAAAGAAGAAAAAAATTTGAGATGAAAAATACTTCTTTTGTTTCTGATGCCGGATTTATTTCTGAACTCGCATACTATTTAAGTTATATAAATAATGAAAAAAACACCTCTCCATCATTAGTAAAAAATAGTTTAGATTATTCTCAAATTTACACAGAAGTTTTTTATTTACCAATGGAGATTGAATTTCAACAAGATAATTATAGACCAAATAATTTAGAATTGAGAAAAAATATTGATAATAAGATAAGAGAAATTCTAAAAGAAAAGAATATTAATTTTAAAACAATATCAGGAAATATACCTGAAAGAATCAATCAGATAGAAAATTATCTTGAACCAAAAAAAGGTTAGCTTCTTCTTATCATTAATATTCTTCCAATCGGCTAAAACTTATTACTTTCATAGTACTAAATTGGTCTCAATCTTCCTTCATAAGTTAATCTTCCTACTTCGCATAAATCTGTAAGTGTAGGTCCTCCAGCGCTTCCTAAATTCATTCCATCCCCAAGAATTTTAATTCCAGTAGTTCTATATTCACCAACATTTTCGTATTCATTAAACGAAAAACAATATTTAGTATCAGGAATATTAAAAGCAAATTTAAAATAGTTATCTTTTTTAAAATTAGGTAAAAACTCTTTTAAACAAACTTCTTTTCCAACCAAAGTCTCTAATTTATCTAAATAAGGATTTATTTTTTCTAAAATAATTTCTTTTTGATCTACTTGCACTCTATTATAAGAATCTTCATAACCTCTTTTTTGAATTCTCCATTCCCATCCCTCATAAACAAATTTTTCTTCATTTAAATTATCCTCAAAAAATCTAATTACTTCTACTGGAGCTTTTTTGTTTCCAGTATGAGAAGTAATACCTACAAAAATTTCAGAATCTTCAAATGGAAAAACCAAATCTTTAGAAATTTCAATTCTCTCAAAACTTTTTAAATAAATCAAAGGGAAATCTTCTACTCCATGAAAATTTCTTTCGCAATAAGGACATTTCTCTAAACTAGTATCTAACATGAGTTAAAATAATTTCCATTCTTTATATATTTAATTATTCTTGACTGAATAAAAAAATAAAATCCATCCGCTTTAAGCGGATGGATGAAAAATATACGTGAAATCCCCTTAACTAATTGTGAACATATTCTATGCCAAGCTCATCAAAGTCTCTTCTTCCAACTCTTTGATAATCTTGAACTTTTTGTTTTCCAAGTATATAAGGGCTTGAAACTCCTGTCATTATTGTAATAACTCTAACTCTCCCTTCAAATTCTTTATTGATTCTAGCACCAATAATAACTTGGGCTTCTACTGCAATGTTTTCTGTAACAAGTTTTCCTATCTGACTAAACTCTTCCAGTTTCATATCAGGACCGCAAGTAATATGGATTAAAGCTCCGTTAGCACCTCTATAATCCACATCTAACAATGGATGTGTAAGAGCCTGTCTAACAGCTTCATTAACTCTATCACTTGAATCAGCTTCGCCAATTCCTATAACAGCTACTTCTCCTTTTTTCATGATAGCGCTTACATCCGCGTAGTCAAGATTAATCAAACTAGGCAGAGTAATTGTTTCAACAATTCCTTTTATCATTGTGCTAATTAACTCATTAGCAACCGCGAATGCTTGTTGAATAGGCAACTGTCCAGCAATATCTACTAGTCTATTATTATCAATAACAATTGCAGTATCTACCTGATCTCTCAATTCTTGAAGACCGAATTCGGCTTTATCAATTCTGGCTCTCTCGCATTCAAAGGGCATTGTAACAACTCCAATAACAACACTTCCTGTATCTTTAGCAAGTTGTGCTATTACCGGCATTGCACCAGTTCCAGTTCCTCCGCCTTCTCCTCCAATAATGAAAGTCATATCAGATGAGCTCACAGCTTTCTTAAGTTCTGAAATGGATTCTTTTGCTGCCTCTCTTCCAACTTCAGCCTTTCCTCCAGCTCCAAGACCTCTTGTCATCTCTTTACCTAACAAAATTTTATCATCTGCTTTTGTTATACTTAAATGAAGAGCATAAGTATTTGCAGCATAAACAGTTGCACCATTTATACCCTTATTAAAAAGCCAAGTTACTGCATTGCATCCAGCTCCACCAACTCCAAAAACTTTTATATTTGCTTTACCAGCTTTCAAGTCGTCAAAATTAATACTATGAGTATCAAGATTGCTTATTGCTTCTTTTGCAAAATCTAGTACCATTTTATTTTCCTCCTTTCACTACATAGCAACATTTATATATTTCAATTGCTACATTTATTAGAGTTAAACTCACAAGTAGAACTGAAAAATAGATCACCTCTATTTGCCTCAATTGATCACCCCCATGATTAATTGATTATTATTGAGTTGGCAAGTGCTATTTCTTTATAAGTTTATGTGTTTTGTAATAGCTTTTACAATAATATTTATAAATAATAATTTTGTTTTATTTTGGTGAATAAAAAAAGTCAGATATACATTGTTGCAATAATCTTAATAATAGCAGTAGTTATTTTTTTATTTTTTAAAATTACAAAACCCTCCGATGATGCATCAAGAGCCGATGTTAGCGGAAAAATCATTAAAGATGTTTCAGATAATATTTTATTCCAGGGTGTTAGAGATCCTATAGATACAAAAAAAAGTCATATTTCTTTTGAAGGATATGGCCCAGGAAAATCGCACATCGGAGAGTTTAAAGAATGGGAAGGAGATCTATTTTTAGAAAATGGAAAAATAATAGGATTTGAAGGAACAATACAATCTGCTTCCATAGATGCTAAAATATCTCAATTAAATAATCATTTGAAGTCGGAAGATTTTCTGAACGTTGAAAAATATCCAAAAATAAAATTTATAACGACGAAAATAGAAGATGATGAGTTAACTGGTTACTTAACATTTTTAGGAACAAACAAAGAAATATCTTTTCCAGTAATAATAACTGAAGAAAGCATATCCACAGATTTTGTTTTAGATGCGAGTCAATTTGGAAAAATGAGCGATAAAGCAAACAAAGAAGTTAGAATATTTTTTGAATTGGTGAAATAAATTTCTTTAGTACCAAGAATTCCTTCATTTTCTAACTTAATTTCTTGTATATTATCCAACATAATCTTAAGTTGACTTCTCTTATAATTTTCCATTCGCTATTGTATCCATATTAATTAAATCTACCAATCTATTTATTTTTTTCCATCCTTTTTCTAAATTTATATTTGCTTTATCTATAATAATCTCTAAAAATTTATCATCAACTAACATTTCATTATTTTTGATAATTGGAAAGTTTATATTTTCAGTCGACATAATCTCAATTAAAAATTTTTTGTCTATTGATAAAATACCTGTTTTTTTCCAGCCATTATTCCTTGCTTTGCTGAATAATTTCCACTGACTATTTTTATCTCTACAGCTTACTACTACAAAACAAGGCTCTTGTTTAAAATTTATTACTCCTTCATATTTCTTACAAACTTTAATAGATTCTTTTAATTTTTTTAAATTAATTTTACCATGAGTCCTAAAAAGAAAAATATTTTTAATTTTTTTGTCGTTATCTTTAGCCAACAAAATCCTTCCAGAGCAGCTGCTTGTAGTGAAGTAATTTTTATTTGAATTTATAAGATTGCATAATTCTAATATCTTATCATCTATTATCCCTATATTGCTTTTGTCTCTCTTGTTTAAAATATCTTTTTTTGTGCTGTCAAAATTAAAAGTCATAATTATTTTTCTTTAATTTTAAATTCAGTATATCTACATTTACCGCAGTACATTCTGTTTTCAGCATTCATAAGAAAAATCCCGGGTCCGCATCTTGGACAAGATCTTCTTCTTACTATTTTATCGCCGTCAATTTTATACATTTTATACTTCTTAGAAGTAGGTTTATTTTTCGGTTTTTTCTTACCCTTAGAAATTTTCTCTGCCATGAAACAATTTTAAAATTTAGATTTTAAGTTTTTATTAATTTTATTTCTGCTCCTTACTTTCTTCCTTTTTTTTCTTATTCATTCTCATATTTTTTATTAGTTCCAATTCTTCTTTAGAATCATAAATATCTGCAAATATCTCAAATACACGTCTACCAAATTTTCCAATTATATTATAAACATCTATAACTGTCTCATCTTTATTAAATTTTTCAGATATTTTTTTTCTTGCATCCGCAAAACTTATTCCAGTGCCATGAAAATTTAATAACAATTCCCTCCTTTTAAGAAGTTTATTTTCAAAATCAGATTTCAATTCCATTATATTTTTATTGCATAAAATCCATTTTTATTTATTTTCAACTCTTTTGCTACAATAGACTTCTCGCTATTGATGATCTCCACTCTTCCTTTAAAGTTCTCAGATATTTCTTTTTTTCCGCACGAAGGACAACTTTCTCCTTCATATATTAATTTACAATTTTTGCAAGCTTTGTCTTTTGCCATTATACTTTTATATTCTTAATTTTTTTATTTTTTGAAGCTTTTTTCTCTTCAGATATCCATTCTAATTTTCCAAGTCCAGGCTGCCTCATAGTTAATCCAATTTTTGGTTGATCTCCCTTATAAGAAATAGCAACGATTCTCGCTAAACAAACATCTTTCTTCTTCAATATCTTTTTTGAATCTTTTCCAGACAAAATACCAGTATCAGAAAAACTAACATAATCGTCCATAGTTTGACTTATATGGATCACTCCATTCATAACTCCTAAATTTATAAAAGCTCCAAAATTTGTAATCTCTTCTATAATCCCATAAACTAATTCTTGAAGTTCAGGCTTCCAAACTATTAATTTAAACTTAGAATTATAATAAGCTGCTCCGTCTCCAGGAATAATAACTCCATTTCCAACTTCAAGAACAGAAATTATTCCTATAACTTCCCCTATTTCTTTGTCGTGATAATTTGAATAAGTTTCCTGCAGTTGTTTTGCAACAGCATCGCTAGTTTTAAGCCCAAAAAGCTTTGGCTCCACACGAACATAATCTTCTACTTCAACTACATAGAACATAGAAATAATAAAAACAATAGGTTTTTAAAGCTTTGTGAAAATTATAAAAAAGTTAGGTAAACCTGTTCTGGAAAATTATCTAATTCAACAGAATTAACTCTGTATACATTTTCTATAAAAATATTTGTTAATCTTTCTAAAGACTTTACGCCTCTTATAAATTCTTCTTCAGAAGGAAAAGTTAAAGGAATAGTACCATTTCCACCTA
>Ga0233424_10003370_pt1 | contig 10395 bp, 6 predicted proteins | sample Watercolumn_Towu_FD_181011 | JGI IMG/M metagenome (GOLD analysis project Ga0233424, IMG submission 181011) | Freshwater microbial communities from Lake Towuti, South Sulawesi, Indonesia - Watercolumn_Towuti2014_125_MG | ecosystem: Environmental > Aquatic > Freshwater > Lake | place: Indonesia... | reverse complement strand
GCGTGTCCGGCTTCGCCAGCACGTCCCAGGTCAGGTCCCCCAGCGAAACCAGCGGTCGTTCAGTCATGTCCGCCCGGCAGCATACCGCGCTCCGCCCGGGTTCGGCCGGGGGACCCTTGAGTGGCCCGGCGGGAAATCGCTAGCATGCGCGGCGTGTTCCCCCCCCACGTCCGCACGCTGCCGGGCGCCGCCCGTCCGGGTGGCCGGGTCGGCGGACGCCTCTTTCCTCCCGTCTTCCCTGGCGTCCCCGCTTCCGCCTTCCGCTCTCTCTGTGCGCCTTCTGCGCGCCGCCCGCGTCGCCCGGCACGGTCCGGCCGGGGGGCCACTGTGCCGGGTGACGGACCGCAGGGCACGTGACGCCGGACCGCGCGCCGCTGTGGGACCTGACGCAGCAGAGCCGGGCGAATCTGCTCATGGCGCTGCTGCCGATGCTGCTGTCGGTCCTGCTGATCGTCGCGGCGTTCCTGCCAGCCCGGCGTGACCTGGCGCAGGACGACGCAACGTTGTGGGACCCGCCGTACCAGAAGCTGCTGACCACCCTGGTGCGGTACGCGGCGCTGGAGGTCGGCGGGGACACCCCGGCGGTGACGCTGGACGCCAGTCGGCGCGAGGTGCTGGATCTGCTGGGCGACAGTCAGGACTACCCGGACCCTGATGCGGGTGAACAAGAGACAGGCAAGCAGCAGGTGGGCGGGCGCCTACAGGACGTCACGCCGCTGATCGAGCGGCGCACCCCGGCGGACACGCAGCGGGCGCTGCGGATCGTGCTGGCGCTCGATGAGCGCAGCCGCGCGCGGCAGGCTCAGGCGCGACTCACCCTGAAGCGGAACCTGCAGGCGCTGGAGAGCACCATGCTGCTCGCGGGGCTCCTGAGCGGGCTGCTGGGCAGCACCCTGATCCTCACGGCGCTGAACCGCGCGGGGTACGAGCGGCACACCCGGGAGCGCAGCGAGTCCCAGCAGCGCGAGGCGCTGGGCATGGCCGCGCACGAGCTGCGCCGACCCATGCAGGCGCTGCTGCTGGCCACCGAGGCGCTGCGGCACACCGACAACGTCCGCGCGCGGGAGAAGCTGCTGCGCAGCATCGAGGGCGCCGCCGACCAGATGGCGAGGCGCAGCGAACTGGAACGCCTGGACGCCATGTACGTGCAGATGACGGCCCTGCCGGTCCTGACGGACCTGACGGCGCTGGTCGCGCGGCACGAGAACATGCGCGTGCGGGTGCGCCGCCCCTCTGGGCCGCTGCTGTGGGTAGTGGACGCCAGCCAGGTGCAGCAGATTGTGGAGAACCTCGTCGAGAACGCCATCAAGTACAGCGACGGGCCGATCACAGTGACGCTGGACCCGCCGACGGCACTGTGGGGGCCGGTGATCCGCGTGACGGACCACGGGCCGGGCCTGCACCCGAGCCTGCACGAGCAGGCGTTCCAGCTGGGCACGCGCCTGGCGACGCACGTGCCGGGGCGGGGGCTGGGGCTCCCGCTGGCGCGGCGGCTGGCGCAGGTGAACCGCGCGGAGATCACGCTGCACGACACGCCGGGCGGCGGACTGGATGTCCGCGTGGCGTTCCACCTGCCGGACTGACCTCCGGCTGGAGTGCTTCCCGGCCGACCGCGACGCCGGGGCGCCGCTGGGGCCCAGCAGCAGAATTCAGAGGTATTGAAGGGGTTCCCCGATACCTCTGAATCGAGCAGAGCGAGCATCTGGACAGGACAGCGGTTGGCAGTGGAGCCCCGGGGCGTGCTCTTGGCTCCTCAATGGAACTGGAAACCGCTGAGGGAAGTACCTTTGAAGTGCCCTTGAAGTCCCCTGGGTTCCGCTCCCGGGCTGTCATGCTGGGGCATGACGGTTCGAGGATGGATGTGGGGGGCGCTGGCGCTGACAGGCGTGGCGGGCGCCGAGGGAACCGCCGCGGAGGCGGCGCACGCGGGACCGCCGGCGTTCCTGGTGCAGCTGACGCTGCTGCTGATCGTGTCGGCGCTGGCCGCCTACGGGTCGTTCCGGCTGCGGCTGCTGCCGATCATCGGGTTCCTCCTGGCCGGGGTGCTGGTGGGGCCGGGCGCGCTGGGCCTGATCCGGGACCCGCAGCTGATCGCGGCGGCGTCGGAGGTCGGGGTGATGCTGCTGCTGTTCACCATCGGGATCGAGTTCAGCCTGGAGCGGCTGTCGCGGATCGCGCGGCTGATCTTCCTGGGGGGCGGGTTGCAGGTGGGCCTGACCGTTCTGGCGGCAGCGGGTGCGCTGCTGGCCCTCGGGGTGGGCGCGGCGGACGCCGCATTCACCGGGTGCCTGCTGGCCCTGTCGAGCACCGCGATCGTGATGAAACTGCTGGGCGAGCGGGGCGAGACGAACGCCCGCACCGGGCAGGTCAGTCTGGGCATCCTGATCTTCCAGGATCTGGCGGTGGTGCTGATGGTGCTGCTGATTCCCATGCTGGCCGGGCAGGGGGGCGGCGCGGCGGGCGTGCTGATCGCGCTGGCGAAGGCGGGCGGGATCATCGCGCTGGTGCTCGTCGCGGCGCGGCGGGTGGTGCCGCCCCTGATGGAGGTCGTGGCGCGGACGTGCAGCGCGGAGATCTTCCTGCTGGCGGTCGTGGCGCTGTGCTTCGGCACGGCCAGCCTGACCGCGCTGGCGGGCGTGAGTCTGGCGCTGGGGGCGTTCCTGGCGGGCCTGCTCGTCAGTGAGAGCCGTTACGGCGCGCAGGCGATGGGTGAGATTCTGCCGCTGCAGATCCTGTTCAGCGCGGCGTTCTTCCTGTCGGTGGGGGTGCAGCTGGACCTGCGGTTCGTGCTGGGTCACCTGGGGCTGGTGCTGGGCGCGGCGGCGCTGATCGCGCTGCTGAAGGTGCTCGTGACGTCCCTCAGCGTGCGGCTGCTGGGTGAGGACTGGCGCACGGCGCTGCCTGTGGCGCTGCTGACCGGGCAGGTCGGGGAGTTCTCGTTCGTGCTCGCCACGACCGGCGCGGCCCTGGGCCTGAGTTTCGCCGGGCTGGGCGAGCAGGGTTCGGGGGTGTTCATCGCCGCGACGGTGCTCCTGATGGCGCTGACCCCGGCCCTGGCGGCACTGGGCGGGCCGCTGCTGGCCCGGCTCCCCTCCCCTGCCCCCGGGGGAGCTGGCACGGCGGCAGCAGGTGCCGGGCCGTCCGGCGGGGAGGCGCACGGGGACGGCGCGCATGGCCTGCCGGTCGCGGGCCGCGTGGTGTTCCTGGGGTACGGCGCGCACGCCCGCCTGTCTGCCCGCGCCCTGAGCCGCGCCGGGCAGCCGTACTCGGTGCTCACCCGCAGTCCGGACGGCGCGAGTGAACTCCAGGGGCGCGGCGCGCCGGTCCTGATCGCGGACTACACCCGCGCGGGGCTGCTGCGGGACCTGGGCATCGACTCGGCCCGCGCAGTGGTCATCGCGGACGACGACACCGAGATGACCGAACGGACCCTGAGTGTGCTGCGCACGGTCGCGCCGCAGGTGCAGGTCATCACGCGCGCCACCTCGCCCGAGGGGTTCGCGGGGTTGCAGGCGCTGGGCGCCCAGCACGTCCTGAGCGCGCACCGGGAGGTCGCGGCAGGCATCCTCGACCTGCTCACCCCGCCGGAGGTCACGCGGGCGCAGCTGTCCCGCCACCTCGCCGAGCACCCGCCCGTGACCCTGAGTGCTGCGCAGCGCGCCCAGTGCGAGCACGCCGCGCACAACGCCGGGCCGGTCACACCCGAGGCGGACGTGTGCCTGGAGTGCGTGGCCGCCGGGGACACCTGGGTGCACCTGCGGGTCTGCATGACCTGCGGGCACGTCGGCTGCTGCGATTCGAGCAAGAACCGCCACGCGACCCGCCACGCGCAGGGGCAGGGGCACCCGGTCATCCGCAGCGCCGAGCCCGGCGAGGACTGGGCGTACTGCTACGAGCACCGCTGGACGACATGACCTCCGCGTGAACCGAGCACCGGCCGGTCATGGGCACTGACCGGCCGGTGGGCTGGAGTGGCCGGTCCGGTCCGTGGGTCAGTGCCCGGCGGAGGCGCCACCGGGGCTGCTCAGGCGCCGGAAGAGGGTCGCGGACGCCTCGTTCAGGCCCAGCAGGGTGGGGGGCTGGCCCTGGCGGGTGAAGCGGGCCAGGACCTTGTCCAGCGCGGCCACGGCGGACCCGTCCCAGAGGTGCGCGCCGCTCAGGTCGATCACGACGGGGCCCGCGTGCGTGAAGTCGAACTGCCGCAGGAAGTCGTGCGTGCTCACGAAGAACAGCTGCCCCTGCACGTGGTACGTGCGCAGGCCGCCGGTGTCGCTGACGGTCACGTGGGACGCGTTCGAGACCTGCCGGGCGAACAGCAGCGCGCTGAGGATCACGCCGACCAGCACGCCCCGGCTGAGGTCGTGCGTGAAGACCGTGACGGCCACGGTGCTCAGCATGACGAGCACCTCGCCCCGGGGCGTGACGCGCAGGTCACGCAGGCTGCGCCAGTCGAAGGTGCTGATCGACACGACGATCATGACCGCCACGAGGGCCGCCATGGGAATCTGCACGAGAAGGGGTTGCAGCGCCAGAATCAGGATCAGCAGGCCCAGGCCCGCCGTGAAGGTGGACAGCCGCCCGCGGCCGCCGTTGGTGACGTTGATCATGCTCTGGCCGATCATGGCGCACCCGGCCATCCCGCCGAAGAACCCGGTGATGATGTTCGCCGCGCCCTGCGCGCGGGCCTCGGTGTTCTTGTCGCTGGTGGTGTCGGTGCGTTCGTCGATGAGCTGCGCGGTCAGCAGGCTCTCCAGCAGACCCACGAGCGCCAGCGTCAGCGAGACGGGCAGGATGATGCCCAGCGTCTCCAGGGTCAGCGGCACCTGCGGCAGCGCCAGGGGCGGCAGCGTGCCCGGCAGGGTCCCCATGTCCCCCACGGTGCGGACGTCCGCGCCGGTCAGGACCGACACGGCGGTCAGGGTCACGATGGCGACAAGGGCGCTGGGCACCGCGCGGAACACGCGGGGCAGCAGGTAGATGATGGCCAGCCCGGCCGCGAGCATCGCGTACGTCTGCACGTTCGCGCCGATCAGCTGCGGCAGCTGCGCCAGGAAGATCAGGATGGCCAGGGCGTTCACGAAGCCGGTCATGACGCTGCGCGGCACGAACTTCAGGTAGCGGGCCAGGCCCGCCCAGCCGAACGCGACCTGCAGGGCGCCCGTCAGGACGCTCGCGGCGAACAGGTACGCCAGCCCGTGTTCCTTGACGAGCCCGGTCATGAGCAGCGCCATCGCGCCGGTCGCGGCGCTGATCATGCCGGGCCGCCCGCCGATGAACGCCGTGACGATCGCGATGATGAACGACGCGTACAGGCCCACCTGAGGGTCCACGCCCGCGATGATCGAGAACGCGATCGCCTCGGGAATCAGGGCCAGCGCGACGACCAGACCGGCCAGGATGTCCGCGCGGGGTTGAGCCAGCCATTCGCGCCGGTACTGCTGCGCGCGGGTCAGGGATTGTGGAGTCATGTCGCACCTCGTGGGGTGCCGTGACAACCGGCGGCGGGCGCGGGGCCTGCCGGGGTGGGAGGGGACGCGCAGGACGCGGCCCGGCTCCGGGTGTTCGGTTGTCGTCGGGGGCGTCTCTCGTGGGACGCCGCGCCCGCGGCCCGGGCAGTATGCCGCACCGGGTGGAGCCAGGGCAACGGTGACCGGCACGCCATTGTGCACAGGCGCGTGGAGTGCGGCGCGCCTAGACTGCCGGGCATGCCTGCGCTGCCCGCCGACCTGACCGTGCCCGCCGAGATCGTCACGCCCCGGTTGCGCCTGCGTCGCCCCGACCCGGCGGACGCGGAGGCGCTGGTGGCCGCCGTGAACGCCTCCTTGCCCGAACTGCGCGCGTGGATGACGTGGGCCCAGGCGCCCATGACCCTGGAGGCCTCCCGCGAGAACCTGACGGGCGCCGCCGAACGCTTCGACGCGCGGGAGAACCTGCGCTACCACGTGTGGAATGCGGCGGGCACCGAGCTGGTGGGCAGCAGCGGGTACCACGCGCTGGACTGGCGCGTGCCGAAGGGCGAGATCGGGTACTGGATCGCCACGGCGCACGCCGGGCAGGGCTACGCGCGCGAGGTCACGCAGGCCCTGACCGACCTGGCCCTGACGGACCGCGCGGCGGGCGGCCTGGGCCTGCGGCGCCTGGAGATCCGCTGTGATCCCGCCAACGGGCGCAGCGCCCGCATTCCCCCGGCGCTGGGCTACGCGCTGGACGCCAGGCTGGTGAACGACGACGTGACCGCGGACGGCTCGGGGGTGCGCGACACGCTGATCTTCAGCCGCGTGCGCTGACGCTGCTCAGAGTCGTGGTCGCAGCCGCGTTCAGGGCGTGATGCGTGTGCCGGCCTCGCCGCGCGCGGCGGCGGACAGCGCCCCGGCGTGCATGCCGCTGGCGATCACCGCGAAGGGCGCCCCGCGGTCCAGGGCGTCCAGTGCGGCGCGGACCTTGGGGATCATGCCGCCGGCGATCCAGCCGTCCGCGATGCCCCCCTCGACCTCGGCGCGGGTGAGGTGCGCGGCGCGGCTCTCCGGGTCGGGGTAGGTGCGGTACACGCCGTCCACGTCGGTCAGGAACACGATGCCCTCGTTCAGGGCGCCCGCGACCGCCCCGGCGGCCGTGTCGGCGTTCACGTTCAGGGCGTCCCCGTCCGGGCCGACGGCCACGCAGCCCACGACGGGCGTGAGGCCCGCGCCGATCAGGGCGCGCAGCACGTCCGCGTTCACGCCGGTCACGCGGCCCACGCGGCCCAGCGTGGGGTCGAACACCTCGGCGCGCAGCAGGTCCGAGTCGCGGCCCATCAGGCCCACGCCGCGGCCCACGTCCTGGCTGAGCTGCTTGTTCAGCTGGCACAGCGCCATTTCCACAACGTCCATCGCCTCTGGCGTGGTAACGCGCAGCCCGGCGCGGAACTCGCTGGGGATGCCGCGCGCGGCGAGTTCCCGCTCGATGACGGGCCCGCCGCCGTGCACGACCACGACCGTCTGCTCGGCGCGCAGCGCGGCGATCTCGGCGGCCACCGCGCGCCGCAGGTCCAGGCTCTTCATGGCATTCCCGCCGTACTTGACGATCACCCCCGGAGTGTAGCGCCGGGGGTGACTGCGGGGTGGGTTCAGGGCGTGGAGGTCAGCTCCAGTTCCAGAGGGTCGGCTCGTACTCGAACGAGCCGGGCGCGAGGCGGCGCATGTGCCCGATGGCCGGGAACGGGAAGTGGTACCCGCTGACCCACAGTTTGCCGTCGGTGATGCGCGCGAAGATCTCCTGACGCGTGCGGGCGGCCTGGGCGCCGTCGGTGTCGAAGCCCACGTACGCGCCCTCGTGCTTCAGGGAGATCAGGAAGTGCCCGCCGGCGTCACCGAGGATCAGGGCGCTCTGGCCGCCGCTCTGCGCGAGGACGCTGTGGTGGTTGGCCGTGTGGCCGGGCGTGGCGACGGTCAGGACCCCGGGGACGATCTCCTCGCCACTTTTCAGGAGCTTGAATTTGTCCTTCAGGCCGATCAGGTTGTTCTTCACGGCGTCGTTGGGGTTGGCCTGCGTGACCCAGAAGTTGAATTCGGCCTCGTTGATCATGTGCTGCGCGTTGGCGAAGGTGGGCTTGCCGTTCGTGGTGAGGCCGCCGATGTGGTCGCCGTGTCCGTGCGTGATGAACACGACGCTGATCGTGTCGGGTTCGATCCCGGCGCGGCGCAGGTTCGCGACCAGTTGCCCGTTCGCACCGCCGCGTCCGGTATCGATCAGGATGCGTTTCCCGCCGATCTCCAGCAGCACCGGGTTGAAGTGGTTCACGGTGTTCGTGGCGGCAACGCTGTACTCGGCGAGGGTCGCGGCGAACTCGGCCTGCCGGTCAGGGTTGGCGCCCCAGGTGGGGAGCACGGCGGCCAGGGCGGCGGTGCCGTCGCTGACGGTGGTCAGGGTCATGTCGCCGATCTTCTGGCGGTAGAAGCCGCTGCCGTTCATGGCCATGGCGCCGGACGCGGCGGCGGGCGTGGCCGGGGTGGCGGGCGCCGTCTGGGCGCGGGCCAGGGGCGCGGCGGCCAGGGCGGCGCCGGTGGCGGTCAGGAAGCGCAGCGTGTCGCGGCGGGCGGGACGGGGGGCAGTGCGGTCGTCTTGGGGCATGCGTGAACCTCCGGGGGGTGAACTGTGAAAAACGCGTTCACGTTAAACGACCGGAACGGGCGGAAGATGTCAGCCAGCCTGCCATTCCCGCCACCACCCTTGAGCGATCCTTCACGGGCCTGCCACGACACAACTCAGCCCTGCCCCTGCCCGGAGCCCCGGCCAGCGGCCAACAGCACCGGGCAGGCAGGAATCATCTCCCGGCCCGCCCGTGAAGCTCCGGATCACAGCGATTTCCAGTTCCGTTGAGGGGCCAGCAGCACGCCCATCAACGCCACGTTCAACCACTGCTCAGGTGCAGCTCAATTCTGCTGTCAGTGGTCGCGCAGCCAGCTGATCAGGTCCGCGCCGGACAGCGGGGGCGTGATCGCGTAGCCCTGCGCGGCGTCGCAGCCCAGTTCCCGCAGGATACCCAGCTGATCGGCGGTCTCCACCCCCACGGCCACGACCTGCAATCCTAGGTTGTGCGCCAGGTCGATGGTGCCCTGCACGAGCGTCAGGGATTTCTCGTCGCCGGGCAGGCGGGCGGTCAGGGTGGGGTGCAGTTTCACGGCGCTCAGCGGGAAGCGCGTCAGGGCCGCGAGGCTGCTCGCGCCGTCCCCGAAGTCGTCCACGCTCAGCCGGGCGCCCAGGGAGCGCAGCTGTTCGAGCAGGCCCAGCGTCTCCTGGCTGTGGTCGAGCAGGCTCCCGGCGCTCACCTCGATGTCGGGCGCCCCCTCGGCGGACAGCAGCGGCAGCAGGCGGCGCAGCCCGGCCGAGCGGCGCAGTTCCTCCAGGCTCAGGTTCACGCTGACCGTCCAGTTCGCGTGGCGGTCCGGCAGCGCGGCGCGGACCGCCTGACGGCCCAGCACGGCCTCCTGCACGACCCACTCGCTGACGTGCGTGATCAGTTCGCTGCGGCTGGCGAGGTCCAGGAAGCGGGCCGGGCCGAGCAGGCCCAGCGTGGGGTGGTTCCAGCGCAGCAGCGCCTCGGCACTGAAGGCCCGGTCGCGTTTCAGGGACAGCGCGGGCTGGTACAGCAGGGTGAACTGGTCCTTGTCCAGCGCGCCGCGCAGCGCCTCCTCGAGTTCGAAGGCGCGGGCGACCTCGTCGCGCAGGGCGGGCTGGAACACGCTGCGCTGCGCGCGCCCCTGCCGCTTGGCGTGCTGCATGGCGACCTCGGCGTTGGCGAGCACCGCGTCGCCCTGCGCGTCGTCCGGGCGGTCGGCGACACCCAGCGCGGCGGTCAGCTGCACGTCCCTCTGCCCGACCCGCAGCGGGCTGTCCAGGACTGCCCCGGCGCGGTTCAGGGCGGCGGCGGCGCTCAGGTCCGGCAGGAACACCATGAACGAATCGTCAGCCAGCCGGGCGGACAGGCCGCGCGTCTCGCTGCTCAGGTCGTTGAGGCGGGCGGCCACCTGGATGAGCAGGCGGTCGCAGGCGGTGCGGCCCAGCGCGGCGTTCAGTTCACTGAACCCGTCGAGGTCCAGGCAGACGGCCGCGCCGCGCTCGCCGGTGCGGCCCAGCGCCTCGCGCACCCCGGTGCGGTTCAGCAGGCCCGTCAGGGCGTCGTGGCGGGCGTCGTGGCGGATCTTCGCCTGCGCGCGGCGCAGGGCCGTCAGGTCCCGCAGGGTCAGCAGGACGCTGCCGCGCGCGCCGCCGGCCTCGCCGCCCACGCCGGTGGCGCGCAGTTCCATCTGGCGGACCGTGCCGTCCGGGAGGGCCAGCAGCACCTCACGCCGCAGGGGGAGGGGAATCTCCTTCCAGTCGGGCAGGGCCAGCGGTTCACCCTCGGGCGTGAAGATCTTGACGCCCAGTTCGGTCATGACGCGCGTGACGGCCAGCCCGACCAGCCGCGCGGCCTCCACGCCCAGCAGCGTCGCGGCACGTTCGCTGACCAGCTGGGCGCGCCCGGCATGATCCACGAGGATGGTGGCGTCCTCCGAAAGGGCCAGCACCTGACTCATGACGCCCAGCGGGGCGCGGCCGTCCCGCGCGGCGGCCTCGCCCTCGGCGACGAGCAGGCCGGGTTCGCTGGTGCGCCGCACGCGCAGGTTCAGGCTGCCGCCCCCGGCGAGTTCCACGTCCGCGCGGGCGGCGCCGCCGGTCGCGGCGAGCCGCACGAGGTCCCGCACGGGGTCGCTGGGGACGTCCGCGAAACACGCCCAGGACCACAGGGGCGCGCCGGTCACGACCGGCGCCCAGGCGGGCAGCAGGCTCAGGAACCACTGGCTGGCCTGCAGGACCGCGCCGGATTCCGACAGCAGCGCGGCGGGCGTGTCAGTGTCCAGCAGCGCGGAGACGCGG
>Ga0233424_10003369_pt1 | contig 10397 bp, 9 predicted proteins | sample Watercolumn_Towu_FD_181011 | JGI IMG/M metagenome (GOLD analysis project Ga0233424, IMG submission 181011) | Freshwater microbial communities from Lake Towuti, South Sulawesi, Indonesia - Watercolumn_Towuti2014_125_MG | ecosystem: Environmental > Aquatic > Freshwater > Lake | place: Indonesia... | reverse complement strand
TTCTGGGTGATTCGGCTGCACGCGCCTCCTGCTCCCATTCGATGCATAGCCGGGCCAAAAAATCTGTGCCTGGCGCGCCCGATTCCGTCACCGCTTCATCGCCGCGAGGCCCGTAATAGCCGACCCCCGACGCATTGATCAAGACGCGCGGCGGTCGTGCGCAGCTGGCAACCGCGCGCACGAGTGTTCGCGTTGACAGGACGCGACTGCGGCGAATCGCTTCCTTCCGCGCCTCACTCCATCGACGATCGGCGATGCCCTCTCCAGCGAGGTTCACCACGACATCCGCGGTTTCAAGGCGCCTCGATAGCTCGCCAGGAGTGCCGTCCGGAAGCCATTGCGCCTCAAAGGCGGTGATGGCTGGCCGGCGTGTCAGTGTCACGACCTGGTGTCCGTCGGCTTCCAGCCGTCTAGCCTGTTTTTGGCCCAAAAACCCCGAGCCACCGGCAATAACTACGGTCACTCCTCCATCTTACGGTGTGCCGCCGGGCGGACTTGACATACAGTCTGGTTTGTTAGAACTAACTAGTTAGTTAATGAGTCCGCTCAAGAGAAAAAAATCCTCGATGCCAACGCAGGAAGCGGTGTTTGCCGCGGCCGCCGGGGCGTTCTCGGCTCGTGGATTCGACGGCGTGAGCATGGACGACATCGCCCGCAACGCCCGCGTCAACAAGGCGATGATCTACTACCACTTCGCCGACAAGCTGGCGCTGTACCGGTCGATCGTCAGCGAAGGACTGCAGGCGATGGCCGGCACCGCCAGGGCGATCGCCGCCGGCGAAGGGTCTCCGCCTGAGAAGCTGGACCGCTTCATCGACAGCTTCGTCCGCATGACGGAATTGCGTCCATGGATGCCGGCGATGCTGCTGCGTGAGATCGCCGAAGGCGCGCCGAGACTCGACCCGGCGACGATGAACCACATGCGCGGCGTGATTGATAGTTTCGTGGCCATCCTCAGGCAGGGACGCGCGCTCGGCATCTTCCGCGCCGTCCATCCCATCCTCGCCTACGAGTCGGTCGTCGGGCCGATCATCATCAACGCGGCCCGCGAACGGGTTGCCGCCCAACCAGAGCGCCAGCAGCAGGACTTTCCGATGCTGGTGGCGATCTCCCACGAAGATCTCATCACCCACGTTCAGCACACCGCACGAAAAATGCTCGCCACAGACGATGCAGAGATCCCAGGGCCGCAGAAGGCACAGAAAGCTCACACTCTATGAAAAGGTGCTGTTTCCTCCTTATCACTCTCGCCGCCGCCTGCAATGAGGAGCCGCCGTCGGATCGGCTGCGCGTTTCGGGCCATGTCGAAGCGACGGAGACGCGGCTGGCCGCAGAAGCGGGCGGCCGCATCCTGACCCTCTCCGTCAAGGAGGGTGATCGAGTGCAGCAAGGGCAGTCCATCCTGACCCTCGACACCCGCGACACCCGGCTGGCGATTGACCGCGCCAACGCTGAAAAGACGGCCGCCGAAGCGCAGCTTCGTCTCGTACAGGCGGGCGCGCGCATTGAGGACATCCGCCAGGCCCAGGCGCAGATTGAGTCGGCGCGGGCGGGGGTTGCCGGCGCCAGGACGGAACTGGACGCCGCGGCCCAGGACCTGGAGCGTTTCGACACACTGCTCAAGAACAATTCGGGATCGCGCAAGCAGCGAGACGATGCCGCAGTACGACGCGACGTGGCACGCGACCGTCTCGCGGCCACCGAGAGCCGGGTCAAGACCGCAACAGAGGCCCTGGCCAAGCTGCGCGCCGGGGCCCGCCCCGAGGAGATCGCTGCCGCCCGTGCCCGCGTCGCCACGGTGTCGGCGCAGATCGCCATGCTCGAGAAGGGGCTCGGCGATGCCACGCTGGTTTCGCCAATCAGCGGCCTCGTCACTGAACGGCTCGTCGAGATCGGGGAGGTCATCCCGCCGAGAGCTCCGGCGGTCGTCGTGGTCGACCTGGATCAAGCGTGGGCGGATGTGTTCGTGCCGGAGCCCACGGTTCCTCAAATCAAGATCGGCCAGCCGGCGACGCTGTTCACCGACGCCGGCGGCAGCGGCATTGCCGGAACGATCGCCTACATCTCCCCGAAGGCCGAGTTCACGCCTCGCAACGTGCAGACTGCCGAAGAACGATCGAAGCTCGTCTACCGCGTCCGCATCAGCGTGGACAACAAAGACGGAGTGTTGAAGCAGGGCATGCCCGTGGAGGCGGAGATCTCGCTGAACAAGCCGTAACGAACAACGAACGACGAACCACCATGCCAGCCATTCAGTTCTCGAACGTCGTCAAGCGCTATGGCTCCGTTGAGGCGCTGCGTGGCGTGACCTTCGACGTCGCTCGCGGCGAGATGTTCGGGCTGATCGGTCCCGACGGTGCGGGAAAGACCACGGCCATTCGCGCGCTGTGCGGATTGTCACACGTCAACGGCGGCAGCATCCGGGTGCTCGGCCACGACCCCATCAAGCAGCATCGCGAGCTCACCGGAGTGGTGGGTTATTTGTCACAGCGTTTCTCGCTGTATGGCGACCTCAGCATCGACGAGAACATTGCCTTTTTCGCCGAGATTCACGGTGTGCGCGACTACCAGTCGCGGCGCGATCGGCTGCTCGACATGATGCAGCTCAAGGCGTTTCGTTCGCGACCTGCGGATCAATTGTCCGGCGGCATGAAGCAGAAGCTGGCCCTCGCCTGCACGCTGGTCCACGAGCCGCAGGTGATCGTGCTCGACGAGCCGACCACCGGCGTGGATCCGGTCTCGCGACGGGAGTTCTGGAAGCTGCTGTCGCAGTTTCTGTCCCAATGGATCACGATCGTGATGTCCACCCCCTACCTTGATGAAGCCGAACGGTGCACTCGCATCGCATTGTTGCATGAGGGCAAGGTGCTGGCGCTGGACAAGCCGGCCAGCCTCCGCTCGGAGCTGAGCGGCACGCTGTTCGAGGTGATCGTCCCATCGCCCCGCGAAGCGCTCGATCGGCTCGCCGGCCAGCGCGCCATCGCGAGCGCCCAGGTCTTCGGCGATCGGCTGCACATCTGGATCGAATCCGCCGATCCCGGAGTGGCGGCGACGGCGGTTTCTTCCGCGACGCGGGCCGCTCGTCTCGCCCCCTCGAGCATCAGGCCGATTGTTCCCTCGCTCGAGGACGTCTTCATCGCCAGGCTCGCCGCCCTTCGACTCGCTGACGCTCTCTCAGGGCAGGCAGAAAGCACAGATACACGCTTATGAAACGCATGCATGTCATGTTCGTTGCCGTGTTGAGTCTGTCGTCAGTCGCGTTTACGCAGACGACGTCGATCCGTCTGACGTTGGCGGATGCCATTTCACGGGGTCTCGCAAACAGTCATCGCATCGCCGAGATCAAGGCGCGCGAAGAGGGAGCGAGGGCGGCCGCTCACGGCGCGGACCTCGCCAACAGGCCGGTCGTCAGTGCCGGCGCCGGTTACTCGCGAACCAACCACGTGACGGACTTCTCGTTCCCGCAGCCCAACGGCACGCGCCTGGTCGTGTACCCGGACATTCCCGACAATGTCGTCTCGCGGGTGTCATTCCAATGGCCGATCTTCACATCCGGCCGCACCGAGGCGCTCGAACGGGCAGCCCGGGCAGAAGTCACGGCGGTTGCGGCGGAAATCGAGGCGGCGCGGGCCGATCTCCGTTTCGAGATCGTGCGAGCCTACTGGGCGGCCGCTACTGCCAGAGAGACGCTGCGGGTGCTCGAGGAGTCAGCCGCGCGTGTCGAGGCCCAGGTGCGGGATGCCCGGCAACGCTTCGACGTCGGGCTGATACCACCGAACGAGGTCACCAGCCTTGAAGCTCAGCGCGCGCGCGAGCGGGCACAGTTGATCGAGGCCGCCAACATCCGTGAATCGGCGTTGATCGATCTGGCACGGCTCGTTGGCGCACCGCTCGGAGCGGTCCTTGAACTCACCGATCCGATCGTGCAGCCCGCGCCCGACACGAGACTGTCGACCGCCGGAGCGATGGTCGACGCGGCGCTCGGTGCCAGGCCGGAGCTGAAGGCGCTGGCGTCACGGCTGACCGGCGCGGAATCACGCCAGGCTGCGGCTGCCGCCGCCACCAGGCCGACCATCAATTTCACCGGCGGGGTGGACTACGCCAACCCCAACCCGCGCATTTTCCCACGCAAGGGCGAGTGGCAGGAGTCGTGGGATCTCGGCGTCACCGTGAATTGGACCCTGTTCGACTTCGGGCGCAGCAAGGCGCAGATGGCCGAAGCCACGGCCGCGGTCAAGGCCGCGCGGGAGCGCATGGCCGAAGTCGAATCGGTCGTGTCCGCAGACGTCCGACAGCGGCTGTTGGATCGCGAATCCGCGCTTGCGATGGTGAGCGCGTCAGAAGATGCGGTGAAAAGCGCGGCCGAAGCCCGCCGCGCCGTCTCCGATCGATTCGCGGCCGGCGTTGCGACCAGCACCGACGTGATCGTCGCCCAGGTCGCGCTGCTCGAGATCGAACTGACGCGGACGCGCGCCATCGCTAGCCTTCGGCTGGCCGAAGCACGGCTTGAACGCTCGCTCGGGGGCTGGTAGATGGCTGCGAATCCGGCCATTCCGCGATCGGGCGGCGTGGCGATTGACGTTCGAAGTTTGAGCAGGCGATTTGGGCAATTCCTCGCCGTCGACAATCTCTCGTTCTCGCTGAAACAGGGTGAGATCTTCGGTTTCCTCGGGGCCAACGGCGCGGGCAAGTCCACCACCATCCGCATGCTTTGCGGCCTGCTGACACCCACCAGCGGGACAGCGTTGGTCGGAGGGATCGACGTCAGCCGGAATCCCGAAGGCGTCAAGCGCGGCATCGGCTACATGTCGCAGAAGTTTTCACTCTACGAGGCGCTGACCGTCGATCAGAACATCCGTTTCTTCGGCGGCATCTACGGCATCACCGGCGACCGACTCGAGAAGCGCCGCGCGTTCGTGCTCGACATGGCGGGTCTCGAGGGGCGCGAACACACGCTGACGCGCGAGCTGCCGGGCGGCTGGCGGCAGCGGCTGGCGTTGGGCTGCGCCATCCTTCACGAGCCGCGCATTGTGTTCCTCGACGAGCCGACCGGTGGCGTGGACCCGCTGTCACGCCGCCGCTTCTGGGACCTGATCGGCACCCTGTCGCAACACGGTGTCACCGTGCTGGTGACGACGCACTATCTGGACGAGGCAGAGCACTGCCATCGCATTGCCATCATCCATGCCGGACGGATGGCCGCGTTCGGCAACGCGACCGAGCTCAAGCAGGTGTTTGCCGACAGACCGATCGTCGAGATCCATGCTTCGAAACCGGTCCAGGCAATGGCCGTCCTCGACAGTCACGATCGCGTTGAGAAAACCAGCCTGTTCGGCACCGCCGTTCATGCAGTGTTGCGAGACGCCTCCACCGACCCTGCGGCGTTGTCCGCCGCGCTGCAGTCCAAAGGCATTGAGGTCGCCTCGATCGCGGCGGTCAGTCCGTCTCTGGAAGACGTGTTTCTCGACGTTGTCGAACGAGTGGGGTCGCCCTCCTTCGCCAACGCTACGGAGGGCAGGGCCTGATGCGGCAGACCCTGGTTGTCGCCTCGAAGGAGCTGCGCCAGATCCTGCGGGATCGTCGATCGCTGATGATTCTGCTGTTCATTCCGGCGTTCTTCCTGCTGCTATTCGGATACGCGCTCAATTTCGACATTCGTCATGTGACCCTGGGGGTGCAGGATCAGGATCGCAGCGCACGAAGCCGCGAGCTGCTGTCATCGTTCATCAATTCCGGCTACTTCGACCTGGTTGGCTACGTCGACTCGCCGGCCGAGCTCGATCGGCTGGTGGATGAAGGCCGCGCGCGCGCGATCCTCTCGGTCCCGGCCGGCTTCGAGCGTGACCTGGCGCTGCGGCTGCCGGTGACGGTGCAGGTCATCATCGATGGCGACAACGCCAACACCGCGGCGACGGTGGTGGGATATACACGACGGCTGGTGGCTGAATATGGCCAGATGGTGTCGGTTCTGGGTTCCGGGTTCCAGCGTGCTGGCATTTCGGTCGAGCCCCGCATCTGGTACAACCCGCAGCTTCGCAGCACGCTGTTTCTGGTGCCAGGCCTGATTGCCTACATCTCCATGATCACAGCGGTCGTATCGACCGCGCTGTCGGTGGTCCGCGAGAAGGAGCGCGGCACGATGGAACAGGTGCGCATGGCGCCGATCGGCCCGCTGCCGTACATTCTCGGCAAGACGCTGCCGTATCTGGTCATCTCGTTCGCGTCCGCGATCATGGTGATCCTGGCCGCGATGGCGCTGTTCGATCTGCCGATGCGCGGGTCCTGGCCGCTGCTCTGTGCGGCGATTGCGCTGTTTCTGATCGGCGCGCAGGCGCAGGGGCTGTTGATCTCGACGATCGCGGACAGCCAGCAGGTGGCGTTCCAGGTCGCTCTGCTGTCGTCGCTGCTGCCGACGATGATCCTGTCGGGATTCATCTTTCCCATTTCGAGCATGCCGGTGGTCGTGCAGGCGATTACGCACATCGTGCCGGCGCGATACTTCCTCGTGGCTCTTCGCGCCATCGTCCTGAAAGGCGCGGAGGTCGCGGCGTTCTGGCAGGACCTGATGGCCCTGGCGATCTTCGCGACCGTGGTGATGGGACTGGCAGCGCTGCGCCTGCGCAGGGAATGGTCGTGATGGGCCGCGTCCTGCATCTCAGCAGGAAGGAGATCATCGAGCTCAGGCGCGAACCACGGCTGTTTGCCATCGTGATCATTGCGCCGATCGTGCAGCTCAACGTGCTGGGTTATGCCGCGACAACGGACGTCAAGGACATTCCGATTGCGATTGTCGATGCGGATCGGTCGACGGCGAGCCGGGAGCTGATGCATCGGTTCGAAAGCTCCGCCAACTTCAAGATTGTCGCCATGCCGGGATCGACGAGCGAGATCGATTCGTACCTCGATCGCGGCGACGTGTGGATGGCGCTGAGCATTCCACCGGACTATGGCCGCAAAGTCGCGTCGAACCGGTCAACGGCCATCCAGATCGTGGCGGACGGCACCGATTCGAACTCGACCGGCGTCGCCATGGGGTATGCCCAGGAGGTGATTGCCGGCTACACGCGGGACCTCGCGGCCGCCGCCGCGCCCGGCATGCCGGTCGGCGGTCTGGTGCAGCCTGAGATCCGCGTCTGGTTCAACGCGCGGCTCGAGAGCCGCTACTTCATGATCCCCGGCATCGTTGCTCTGCTGCTGTTGGTGATCACGACCAACCTGTCGGCGATGGCGATCGTGCGGGAGAAGGAGATCGGCACGCTCGAGCAGCTGAACGTCACGCCGCTGGCGCGATGGGAGTTGATCGCCGGCAAGCTCCTGCCGTACGCCCTGATCGGGATCATCGACGTCATCCTGGTTCTGATTGTGGCGATCTACGGGTTCGAAGTGCCGATGCGCGGCAGCCTGGCACTGCTGTTCGGCATGTGTCTCGTTTACCTGCTGTCAACCCTCGGACTCGGATTGTTCGTGTCGACGATTTCACGGACACAACAGCAGGCGATGATGACGGCGATCTTCTTCTTCCTGATGCCGATGGTGTATCTGTCGGGGTTCGTCTTCCCGATCGAGAACATGCCGTCGTGGATTCAGCCGCTGACCTACCTGATTCCGCTGCGCTACTTCCTGATCATCGTCCGGGGCATCTTCCTGAAGGGGATTGGCCTCGACATTCTGTGGCCGCAGGCGGCGGCGCTGCTCGCCTGGGGCCTGGTCGTGCTGATACTGGCGACCCTGCGTTCCTCAAAGCGGCTGGCTTGAGGCGGCGGCGCGCATCCCCTCTTCTTCATCGACCAGCGCCAGAACCCCCGCGCCGGCGATGAACAACACCAGGATGGCGAGAATCGCGGTGCGGCTCGAGCCGGTGATCAGCACACTGGCCGTGAAAATCGCCGGCCCGAAGACGGTTGCGAATCGTTCGGCCACCGCGAAGAAGCCGAAGAACTCAGATGTGCGATCACGGGGGATCATCCGCGCAAACAGCGACCGGCTGAGCGCCTGCGATCCGCCCTGGACCATCGCGATGAGGAACGCCAGCGCGTAGAAGTGGACCACGCTGGTCATGAAATAACCGACGATGGTGGCCAGCGCGTACACCGCAATGGCGATGAAGATGCAGCGCTTGGTTCCGAGCTTCGAGCCCAGCGATCCGAACAGGAACGCGAACGGGATGCCGACGAACTGCACCATGACATAGGCGCCAATCTGCGCCGTTTGGGCAATGCCCATTTCGGCGCCATAGACGGCGCCCATTCGAATGATGGTCTGGATGCCGTCCTGGTAGAGCAGCATGGCAATGAACAGCAGGAAGGCATGGCGGAAGCGGCGCACTTCATGAAACGTGCGGCCGAGTCTGCTGAAAGCCGCGCGGATCGCCGACCCCGCCTGAGCGCCTGGGGTAGTGGCAGGTTCGGGGACGTTGCGAAACAACGGAATTGAAAACACCGCCCACCAGACCGCCACCGAAATGAACGACGCCTTGGTCGCCGCCGCGGCGTCGCTGAAACCGAACAACGCGGGCTGAAGGATCCAGGCCAGGTTGATCAACAGCAGGACGCCGCCGCTGACATAGCCCATCGCGTAACCGGCCGACGACACGCGATCCGTTTCGTCGGGCGTGGCGACATGCGGCAGCAGCGAGTCATAGAAGACCAGCGATCCCGACACGCCGATGTTGCCGACGAAGAACACCAGCAGCGCGAACCGCCAGCCGCCCTCGCTGATGAACGCCATCGCCGTGCACGCCACCAGACCGACGCCCAGAAAGACGCCGAGCAGCTTCTTCTTGATGCCGGTGTAATCGGCGACTGCTCCCAGCACCGGCGCCAAGAGCGCAACGACCAGCATCGAGACGGTCGTGATCAGGCCGAAGCGGGCGGTGGCGTCGGCGGGAGGGAGACCTTTGGCGGCGTAGCTCGTGTAGAAAGTCGGGAAAACGGCGGCGATGACGGTGGTGAAGTAGACCGAGTTGGCCCAGTCATACCACGCCCAGGCGCGTTGCTCAGGTGTGACCAGGCCGACGCGGGCCATGAGGCGCGCCATCATTGCGCGCCATCATAGTCCGCCTGGACCGATTAGCGGCGGATGGTGACGTCGCCGGAGAAGGTCTTCAGCCGGAAGTCGCCGGAGCCGCCGCCGTTCAGCGCACCGCGAAAATTGCGCCGCGAGCTGGTGTTGAGCGTGACCGGTAGATCGCTTTCGAAGCGGCCGCTGAACGTGTTGAAGTCGATGTTGCCCTTGGCGCTCGACGGCAGCCGCAGGCGAACATTGCCGCTGAACGTGTTGATGTCGACGTTGGTGCCGTCGGCGAAATCAGTCGATTCGATGGTGACGTTCGAGCTGAAACCGTCGATGTGCTGCGAGCCGTTCACGCCAGTCACCGTCACGCCGGCGCTGAAGGTCTTGACGTCGAGCCGCGCCCTTGACGGCACTTGAATCTCGAAATCCGTCTCAACGACGTTGTCGTTGCGGCGTTCGACAAGACGATGGTTGGCGTCGATTTCGACGGTGCTGCCGGACTGCGTGATCTCGAGCTTGATGTCGTTGAGCCGATCGCGCGTCGCGCGACGCACGGCATGGACCACCACGTCATTGCCGGACGTGCCGGTAATCCTGACGCGGCCCGAGAACGTCTTGAGGCGCACCGTTCCGCCAGACGGCAGCGGCACGGTCTTGTCGATCGTTTCGGTCTCTCGCGGCCCTCGGGCGCGGTCTTCGTCGCGGTTGCGCTGTGCAGCGGCGGGCAGGGCCACCAGGAGGGCGGCCACAAGAGTCAGTGAGGTCAGGCTCAGGCGCTTCATGACTGAGTAGACGAGAAGAGGCGGTAGGGGGTTGCCGCCTATTTCCGAAGATTGGCCATGATCTGGAGTTCCGCCAAGTCCTTGTCGGCACTGGCCCAGCCCTTCTCGGCCAACGCAAACTCCCGGAGTGTGGTCTCCGATTTGCCGCTATTGTGATGGGCCACCAGGCCCAGGGCGAAATGGGTCCCAGCGTAGTTGGGATCGTGTTCCAGCATCAGCTGCGCGAGCCGGGCCGCGAGCGGCCAGTCACCCACGGCTCGCGCTGATTTCGCCAGCGCTTCCAGTCGAAACAGCGCTTGCGTCCAGGCATCCGGTCCCGGCAGCGAGCGCCACTTTTGCGCCGCTCCCTCCATCGACCGCTGGCCGCGATCGCGCTGCGCCGTGCGCAACAGGTACTCGCCCTGGAGAGCCTCAAGGGTGATGGCGGCCAGACCCTGTGCGCCCGGCGCAGCCCGCAGGGTCCGTAGCGCTGCGTTCGAGGCCGTCGCCGCATCGGCCGGCCGGTTCATCGCCAGATACGCAAACCCCGACTCGATCTGGCCGGTCGCCTGGACGACGGGGCTGGGATGCGAGAGCAGGGTTCGCGCGGCGGTGAGCGCCTCC
>Ga0233424_10003368_pt1 | contig 10398 bp, 13 predicted proteins | sample Watercolumn_Towu_FD_181011 | JGI IMG/M metagenome (GOLD analysis project Ga0233424, IMG submission 181011) | Freshwater microbial communities from Lake Towuti, South Sulawesi, Indonesia - Watercolumn_Towuti2014_125_MG | ecosystem: Environmental > Aquatic > Freshwater > Lake | place: Indonesia... | reverse complement strand
CTCCTTCAGCTTTTCCAGACAGCGCATCGTCGTGTCGGGATCGTCGATCGACATGAGCAGGAACTTCTCGACGCCGAACACGTGATAGGCGAGGGTCCAGGGGCCCATTGTCTTGCCGATGATGGCGACCTCGCGTCCGTACTCGCGCTTGAGGATGCGGATCGACTCGATGATCGTCCTCGTGTCCTGGTGTTGCAGGAACCCCTTCGGGATGTGGACGTCGTCAGGCCCGCTCCAGATCGGCCGGGCCATCCTCACCGTCGGCCAGTTGTCCTTCTGCTCCCACTGCATCTCGCAGCCGAGCGCCGACGATTCCTGGATGATCGTGAAGTAAGGCGTAATCGAGTCGAACCCGAGTTCGGTGTAGCCGGTGGCGGCAAGTCGGGCGTTCATCTCGGGATCACGGTTGGCGTCGGGGAACGGGGCGTCGACCAGGTCCATGAGCTCGACCGTCATCACGTTGGTCGGGTTGGCGACCGGCGGTCGGTCGACCGGCCTGCCAGCCAGCGCCGCGAGGACTCGCTGCCTGGGTGTCATGGTCTCTGCGACTGGCATGTCGACCTCCTTCGATCCGATCGCCGGGCAGGCCTACACCGAGCTGGAAAAGCCGAGCGTCTGCGTCGTCATCTGGCCGCGGAGTGCGTCGGCGTCGAGCAGGTCCTCGACCGAGGAGACGTTACGAGCGTACGGGAGCAGTAGCCGGACCAGTGCGTCGTGACGCTGCCCGCAGGACAACGTGAACCGATCGGGTGCGACACGCTCGGCGCCGCCATAGCGCATGAAGCCACCGACCACCGCCCGCAGGCGCATCGCCGGATTGTCGGCGCCCTCGCCCTCGGCGCTCATCGTGTACACCCACCGCGCCCCGTCCTGGCGAGGCGTCGCCGTGAGCGTCATCTTCGTCTTGGTATCCCGCAGCGTGATCGCGCCCTTGCCCATGGGCCGATCGGGCCGCTTCTCGACGCACTCCATCACTAGGAACTTCATTGCGGCCTCGTGCGTGTTGCCGCAGGTGTAGCGCGCCTGATTGATCGTGCCTGCAACCGGTTCCATGCCGCCGAACGAGCACATGAGGTCCCGTATCTGGCGGACCCTGGCCTCGACTCCGGCGCGGCGGTTGAACGTCCAGACGGTGAACACACCGCTCTTGAGGTAGAGGCCGACCGAGATGTCGTGGTAGTGGGGATCGATGCCGGCGAGCTCGATGCAGCGACCAAAACGGCGGACGACGTCCTTCGCGTGCAGTGTCTCCAGGGCGGCGGTCGTCATCGCCCTATCACGGTGCAAAGCGCCTCGATGTGCGCCGGGCCGGTGCCGCAGCAGCCGCCGACCACGTTGACACCCAGGTCGACTAGTTGCTTGAACCTGTCAGCCATGAATTCGGGGGATTCCGGGTAGACGATGGCGCCGTCGACGATGCTCGGTATGCCCGCGTTCGACTTGACCATGACCGGTCCGCCGGTGGCGGCCCTGATTCTGCGGGCGATCTCGATCATCACGTCGATGCCGTTGCCGCAGTTGGTGCCGATCACATCGGCGCCCGCCGCCGTCAGGTCCGTGACGGCGCGTTCCGGCGTGATTCCCATCATCGTGAACAGTCCGCGTGGGCCCTTATCGAAGACCATCGTGGCGAACACCGGCAGGTCCGTGGCCTCCCTCGCCGCTCGTACCGCCAGCGCCGCCTCGTCGATCGCCGTCATCGTTTCGATGTCGAGGCCGTCGACTCCGCCCTCGGCAAGCGCCGCCGCCTGCTCGGCGAAAGCGTCGAGCATCTCCTGGCTAGATACGTTCCCGAGCGGCTCCAGGAACTCGCCGGTCGGTCCCATCGAGCCGACGACGTATCGGCCTTCGGGCGCGGCGTTTCGGGCCAGCTCGGCCGCCCGCCGGTTGATCTCGCGCACACGGTCGCCGAAGCCGTACTTCTTGAGCATGAACCGGTTGCCGCCGAACGAGTCGGTCAGGACGAAGTCGGAGCCGGCCGCGAAGTAGGCGGCGGCCATCCCTCGGATGACGTCGGGATGGGTCAGGTTGAACGCCTCCGGGCACCCGCCGGGTTCGAGGCCGTGCTGCTGCAGGTAGGTCCCGGTAGCGCCGTCGGCCACCAGGGTCTCCCCGCGTGCCAGCCGGTCGAGCAGCGGACTGCGCGAAGTCGCACGTCTCGGGGTGGTCACGTGCGCCAACCTGCTCACCCCTGGAACCAGTGGTCGACCGCGCCCGGTCGGGGGTCGCGCCGGCCCTGATTGTGCAGGTCGCGAATCCGGCTCACGAAGTCCTGCGGGAACTTCTGGTTGATGCGCTCGGCGAGCGCGGTCGCGGCGGCCCGTGGCTGGTGATCGGCGTCCGAATAGGGGCCCCAGCCGAATCCGTCCAGGTACGCATCGCTGCCGTGACTGCCATCGAGCATCGCGATCGCGTCCGCCCCCTGCTGAAACCTCGGATCAAGCGGCAGAGACACCTGCCCGGCCCCGTCGGTGGCCTGCACCTGGAGCGGTATCTCTTTCCAGTACATGATGCGAACGCGGGCCAAATACGGGTCCTCGGTCGTCGGGCCAGCCCGCGGACCATGTTAGCAAAGCTGACGACGCTTCCCGCCAGCGATTGCCGCCAGCGGCTGCGGCGAGGGTTATTGCTAGCTGGTACCGGACGTGCGCCTTCGTCCCCATTCGACGACGTGGTCGCGCGACGCGACGACCGCGGTCATCGGGGATGGCAGCGAGTTGCGGATCTCTATTCCGATCGTGCCGTCGTAGCCGCTGAAATCGAGTGCCGCCAGGAAGCGGTCCATGACCGCCGGGCGCAGCACGCCATCGAACAATCCCCAGTGCAGGTCGCTCTTCCCGTCGTTGTCATCGATGTGAACGTAGCCAAGACGATCGTCGGCCGCTTTGACCGCCTCGGCCGGGTCCTCGCCGGTGATCAGGTTGTGCCCGAGGTCGATCAGGACGTGCAGGGCGGGCTGGGCCAGGCCGCGGACGAACGCCAGCACCTCGGCCGATGTCGCCAGCGCCCGGCCGGGAGTCGGCTCGATGCAAAGCTTCATTCCCAGCGCGCCCGCCCGGTCGGCAAGTGCCCGTATCGAGTCGCGGTATGCGGCAGCGTCGCCGACCCTTCCGGACGGAGTCACCATGTATGCCCGCGTGGCGCCAAGCCTGCGCCCCTGTTCGAGCGCGGCGGTCAGGTATGGGACAGCGTATGGGGCGTCGGTGGTCGCCAGAGACTCGAGGCTGAGGCCCTGCGCCATCTGCACCGGCGTGATGCCAACGCACGACACGGCGACACCCAGCTTCGACGCGTCGGCCTGATCGGCGATGCCCGACCAGCAGTCCGGACGGACGTCGACGCAGTCGAATCCCGCGAGCCGGGCGCGGGTGGCCGCGCCACGGAACGGCTGGCGCAGCGACCAGAGGCAGGCAGATAGCCGGTGCAACGCTCACCTTCGGGGTCGGTCGGAGATGGCGGGGTATGCTACCACCGCATCAGCTTCCAGGTGAATCTCCATGGTGCTAGTCGCAATCCCCGACGACGACCCTCCCGTGATCAGCCAGTCGCGGGCGTTATTGCGTTTGCAGGCGGCACCGGACGTCGACGTAAAGGTCTGGAACTCGCGCCCCGGAAGTGAATCGGACCTCCTCCGCAGGATCACGGGTGCCCATTCTGTACTCAACGTCAGGTCGACCACTCAGTTCACCACGCGCGTACTGGAGAGCGCCGACGGACTGAAGCACGTCGCAATCTGGGGCACAGGTGCGGACAACGTCGACCTGTTCACGGCGCGTCGGCTGGGCATCGCGGTCACCAACACCCCCAACACCGCGACCGTGTCCGTAGCAGAGCACTCGCTCGCCCTCGCCCTGGCGCTCGCGCATCGGTTGCCCGAGCTGAACAGCCGGGTGCGGGCCGGCGAATGGCCTCGAAGCCTGCTGACGCAACTGGCGGGGAAGACGATGGGAGTGATCGGCACCGGCGCGATCGGCTCGCGCATGGTGCAGATTTCGCGCGGCATCGGCATGAAGGTGCTTGCATGGACGCTTCACCCGACCGACGAGCGCGCCACTCAACTGGGCCTGCGATATGTCGACCTCGACACACTGCTCAAGGAGTCGGACGTCGTCTCGCTCCACGTCCGGCTATCGCCCCAGACTCGAGGTTTGATCGGCGCCCGTCAGCTTGAGCTGATGCGGCCAACCGCGATATTCATCAACACGGCACGCGGCGGGCTGGTCGACGAGGATGCGCTCTACAACGCGCTGCTGGCCGGCACCATCGCGGGCGCGGGCCTCGACACGATGGCGGTCGAACCGCTCGATCGGGAACACCCGTTGCGCGAGCTGCCGAATGTCGTGTTCACGCCGCATACCGCCGGGACCACCGCCGAGGCGCTCGCCACCGGTCTCGACATGGCGGTCGACAACGTCCTTCACTTCTTCGCAGGCAGGGTCGACAACCGTGTCACGTAGCTATAATCGCCGGGCTCCGGCGACTCGGTTCACGTGGCTTCAGGGGTCAGCTTGATGCGTGTCGGCTTCATCGGGCTCGGCAACATGGGCGTTGGCATGGCCAACAACGTGCTGAAGGCCGGGCACGACCTGACCGTCTGGAACCGCACGCCCGCCAAAGTGGACGAACTCGTGTCCCATGGGGCGAAGCGCGCGGCGACGCCAGCCGAACTGACCCGCAACGTCGATCTGGTCCTCGCCTGCCTGGCCGACATCAAGACCTCTCGTGAGATCTTCCTCGCATCAGGGGGCGTGATCGAGAGCTGTCGAAGGGGCCAAGTGCTCGTCGACCACGCGACTGTCGACATCAACACCTCGAGGGACTGCTACCGCGCCGCGAGGGCGAAGGGGGCGAGCTTCCTCGATGCGCCGATCAGCGGAGGCCCGCTGGGCGCCCGCGACGCCACGATGTCGATCATGGTCGGCGGCGACCGGGCCGCATTCGAGACGGCCAAGCCGGTCTTCGACCGCATGGGCAAGACCGTGCGCTACATGGGCGAGTCGGGCGCCGGCACGGCGATGAAGCTGGTGAACCAGCTGCTCGTTACCGTTCACGTATGCGCCGCCGCTGAGGCGTTCCTGCTCGCCAGCAAGGCCGGAATCGACATCAACGAGGCGGCATCGCTCCTGGCTGCGAGCTGGGGCAACAGCCGGATGGTCGAGCGCAGCGCGCCGATCACCGCGAAGCGGGACTTCAAGAAGTCGGCCGCGCCGGTCCGCAACCTGGTCAAGGACATCGGGATCATCGTTGATCTGGCCCGCGACATGGGACTCGCCTTGCCGCTGTCGAACCAGGCACAGGAACTCATGCACCAGACACGCGACATGGGGTACGCCGAGGGCGACATCGCCGCAGTGCTGCTAGCCCTGGAGAAGAGATCGAGATGAACCAGTACAGGATCGCCGTGATTCCTGGCGACGGCATCGGCGTCGACGTGGTCGAGGAGGGACTGAAGGTCCTGAAGGCGGCCGTCGGCCGGGGCGGTTTCCGCATGGACTTCACCGAGCTTCCGTGGAGCACCGACTACTACTTCAAGCACGGCGAGATGATGCCGAAGGACGGCATCGAGACGCTCCGCAAGTTCGATGCGATCTTCCTGGGGGCGGTCGGACATCCGAAGGTGCAGGACCACATCACCCTGAACGGCCTGCTGCTGCCGATCCGCCGCTCGTTCGACCAGTACATCTGCGAGCGCCCGTCGGTCCTGTATCCCGGCGTGAAGTCGCCGCTGGCGGGCAAGAAGCCCTGGGACATCGATCTGGTCGTCATTCGCGAGAACACCGAGGGTGAGTACGCCAACGTCGGCGGCTTCCAGTACCGGGACCAGCCCGAGGAAGTGGCGGTCCAGACTTCGGTCTTCACGCGGCGGGGCTGTGAGCGGGTCATTACGTATGCGTTCGAGCTGGCCGGCAAGCGAGCGAAGAAGAAACACGTGACGTCGATCACCAAGTCGAACGCCCAGGGCTATGGCATGGTGCTCTGGGACAGGACGTTCCGGGCCGTCGCCGAGCGACATCCCGACATCCGCACGGACTCGCTCCTCATCGACCGCGCGTGCATGGACTTCATCAGGCGGCCCGAACAGTTCGACGTCGTTGTCGCCAGCAACCTGTTTGGCGACATCCTCACCGACATCGGCGCGGTGATCACGGGGAGCCTCGGGCTTGCATCGAGCGCCAACATCGATCCCACCCGCCGCAATCCGTCAATGTTCGAACCCACGCACGGCAGCGCGCCCGATATCGCGGGCAAGGGCATCGCCAATCCGATGGCGCAGATACTGACGGCAGGCCTGATGCTTCGGCACCTGGGACAGGAGAAGGCGGCGCAATCGATCGATGCCGCGGTCCAGAAGGTGCTCTACGAGGGAAAGACCGTGTCGCCGGACCTCGGGGGTTCGGCGAAGACCGCAGAGGTCGGGGACGCGATCGTGGCCGCGCTCGGATCGCCGACGCGTTAGGAGCCTGAAATATGGACCCGTTCGAGCGAGTGGAGATCAGGAAGACGGGCGTGCGAGTCACGCGGCTGGGGTTGGGTGGCGCGCCGCTCAGCGGCATGGCCCTGGCCGGTGGCCTCTACGGTGGATCGGCCTACGAGGAGGCCGTGCGCATCATCAAGCGGGCCTACGACCTGGGCGTCCGCTACTTCGATACCGCCCCCCTTTATGGCGCGGGTCGATCCGAGGCGCGCTACGCCGCCGCGTTCAAGTCGTTCCCGAGAAGCTCATTTGTCGTTTCGAGCAAGGTCGGTCGTGTGCTTGAGCTGGAGGACCCACAGAACGCCCGGCCGACCGGACCCGAGGGCCTTCCTGCGCTGAAGGCCGTCTTTGATTTGTCTCGTGACGGGATACTGCGAGCGCTCGATGAGACCCTGAAGCGGCTCAAGACCGACCAGATCGAGATCATGCTCCTGCACGACCCGGACGTGGAAGAGCTCGAGGAGGCGTCGAACAAGACCGCGTTCCCGACGATGCTGGAGCTCCGAAAGCAAGGCGTTGTGAAGGCGATCGGCGCCGGCATGAACCAGTGGGAGATGCCGCTGCGGTTCATCAAGCGGTTCGATCTCGACGTCATCCTGCTCGCCGGGCGCTACACGCTGCTCGACCACTCGGGCCTGAAGGAGTTCATGCCCGAGTGCGTGAAGCGCAACGTGAAGATCGTGGTCGGTGGCCCCTACAACAGCGGGATCCTCGCCCGCGACCTGACCGGGCCCGTCACGTTCAACTACGAGGCTGCGCCAAATGATCTCGTCACGCGGGCGAGGGCCCTCAAGGCCGTGTGCGACCGCCACCGTGTCGACCTGAAGGCAGCCGCCCTCCAGTTCGTACTGGCGCACCCGGCCATCGTCTCGGCGATCCCAGGGGCCCAGAGCGTCCGCGAACTCGAGGAGAACGCCCGGGCGGCCGCGGCGCTGATACCCGGCTCCCTCTGGCAAGAACTCAAGTCGGAGAAGCTGATTCCGGCGAACGCGCCGGTTCCGGGGTAGGACAGCGGCCCACCGGTCGTCACGACACGCCGCCTTCGCCAGGAAGCCTGGCGAAATGACGCCTTATTCCGGTCGTGCCATGGCGAAAACCTGATCTCGCGTAATCTGAATCTTGTGGACGTCCCGGGCGTGCCGCTGCGCCTGTCGTACAAGATCGTCGTCGTCAAGACCCTTGATGACGCACCACATTCGCAGGTGAAGACCTTGATCATCGTGCCTACGCCTCCCAGCTCCGTCGCCGCAGAATTCACGGGCCTTCGCGGGCCAGGGACCCGCGAAGGCCCACACGTTACGCCTTGCCCGCGGCGAGGTTCTTGACGTCGGCGGTCGTGAGTCCCTTGCCGCCAATACCCCAGTCGCCACTTCCTACCTCTTCGACCACGACCCAGGTCACCGGCCGCAGGTTTTCACCTTCGATCCCGACCATGGTATCGGTCACCTTCTTGATCATGTCGCGCTTCTGGGCGTCGGTAAAAACGCCCGCTATGACTTTGATCTGAACGAGTGGCATCCGAGCCTCCTTGCCGGCGTCACGCCGTAGCCTCCAGCACGATCCACAGCACGAGGGCGAACATCAGGGTCTGCTCCGCGAGCACGGCCATCTTCAGGGTGATCAGCCTGGCGAAGTAGCCGAAGAAGACCACCTGCGAGATCGGGTACAGGATCAGCGCTCCCGAGTAGGGTAGCGAGGAGCCAACCGCGCGGGCGTAGAGCCAGGCTCCAACGCTCAGAAACACGACGTGCGCGACGACATACAGCGCCTTCGGCAGGTCGTCGAGCATCTTCCGAAGGGGTAACCGGTTTTCTGTCGTCACGGAACTTCTCCTCTCCGGGCTCGCGCCCATCACCAAACACCGACCTTGGTGAAACAATAGGAACCCCCCATTGGCGGGGCCTTGGAGGTTTCTTGGAGGGGTGCTGGCCGTACGCGTCTACGTGACCGGACGCATCTGCATTGAGTACTGCGGGAGGCTGGTGGACGAGCCGCAATTCCCGGGACGCCAGGGACGTCTCCTGTTCGCGTACGCGGTATGCCACCGGAACCGGCCGCTGACGCGCGCCGAGCTCGCCGATGCGATCTGGCAGCAGGGTCTGCCGCAAGCCTGGGAGAGCGCACTCAGTGCTCTCGTCAGCAAGCTGCGGGGAGTATTGAAAGAAGCATCCGCACCGGATGCAGAGTTGACGATGGCCGGCGCCATGGGTGGCTACCTGCTGCGCGCCAGCCACGGCACGTTAATTGACCGCGATCTGGCGGCAGAGGCGGTCGACCAGGCAGAAGCGTTCCTGCGCGCGGGCGACCATAGGGCCGCCTGGGCACCTGCGAATATCGCCGCAATCACGGCTCGCCAGCCTTTTCTCGGAGGAAGAGGGTGACTGGACCGATCGGGAACGGCAGAGGTTGCGCGGCATCCTGGTGCGTGCAGTGGACTGTCTGGCCGAAACCTGGCTGGGCGTCGGCGAGTCGGCGCTTGCAGTTCGAGCGGCTGAAGAAGGCGTCGCTCTGGAACCGTTCCAAGAGTCGGGCTACCACCGGCTGATGCGCATGCACGCGTCGTCCGGCAACCGCGCGGAAGCGCTGCGCGTCTACGAGAAATGCCGCTCTCTGCTGGCGTCCGAACTCGGAGCAGATCCTTCGCCGGAGTTCCAGAAGATCTACCTGGAGCTCCTCGGACCGGCTTAGCGGGTTCGTGACCCGTCACTTACCGTTCCCGTGACCCGTGCAAGGGAGAAGAACACCATGGCCGAAGAAAGAGCAGCACTGCTGGACCACTACCGGGGGATGCGCAAGGAGATGCTCGGCGCGATCGATGGGCTGAGCGACGCCCTGATGACCGAGCCGTCGATCGACGGTTGGTCGGTGAAGGACCACCTCGCCCACATTGCCGTCTGAAACGACCTGCGGGCGGACGAGGTCGAGCGGATCTCGGCGGGACATAACACGGCATGGCGGATGACCGGTCGGCAGGACAACGCCTTCAACGAGATGGCGTACCAGATGCGCCGCAATCTGGCTCTCAGTCAGGTCCGCTGGGAGTACGAACACTCGAGGCGACGTCTCATGGACGCGATCGCGAGGGCGGCACCGCGGGCGTTTGATGCTTCCCTGTACGGCGAAGCCGGCCTGCAAACCTCACATGAGGCCCAGCACGCTGGCTGGATTAGGCGCTGGCGAGGCGCGAAGGGCGTCTAGCCTCGGCGATACATCTCCAGGCGCTTCAGGTGCTGCTCGGCGCCCTTCAGCCCGTCGCCCATCGTGTTCAGGCTCGCGTAGTCCGCGCCGAGCTGCTTCCAGCCGTTCAGCGTGGCCTCCCAGCCGGACTCGGTCCCCAACTTGAGCGTCATCCTGCCCTCGATACCCACCTTCACCGGATCTCGGCCGTGCCTCCGGATTGCGGCGCGTAGCTCGGCAACCGCCTTGAGCGCCTCATCGCCGGGCTGAAACTGCGGGAACCATCCGTCGCCGAATCGGGCGACGCGGTCCAGCACCTGATCGGCCATCCCACCGAACCACACCGGGATCGGGCGCTGGACGGGCAGCGGCCAAATTCCGGCATCGGTGATCCGGTGCCACCGGCCCACGTAAGTGACGGCGCGGTTCGTCCAGAGCTTGCGCATGACATCGATCTGCTCCTCGGACCGCCGCCCGCGGTTGTGAAAGCTCATCCCGAGGGCTTCGTACTCCACATCGTTCCACCCGATTCCGACGCCCAGCCGCAGCCTGCCCTTGCTCAACACGTCGAGCGCCGCCGCCTGCTTTGCCACGAGCACGGTCTGTCGCTGCGGAAGGATGATGATCCCCGTGACAAGACCGATCGACTTCGTGAGGCCGGCGATGAAGCTGAACAGCACGAACGGCTCGTGGAACATCGAGTCGAGGTGGTAAGGAAGGTTCCAGACGGGCCGGCTCGCTCGGTT
>Ga0233424_10003366_pt1 | contig 10405 bp, 9 predicted proteins | sample Watercolumn_Towu_FD_181011 | JGI IMG/M metagenome (GOLD analysis project Ga0233424, IMG submission 181011) | Freshwater microbial communities from Lake Towuti, South Sulawesi, Indonesia - Watercolumn_Towuti2014_125_MG | ecosystem: Environmental > Aquatic > Freshwater > Lake | place: Indonesia... | reverse complement strand
CGGAACTCGGCGGTGAACGTGCGGGGTTGGAGCGTGCGATGCTGGGCCATGCTTTATTGGCCCAGAATCACCGTTTCGTTGACCCGCCGGCTGAAACTCTCAGCGGGTCGGCAAGGATTGGGGATCAAGAAGTTTTCGCGGGCGAGTCCGTCGCGGCGCATCGGCACAAATCAACGCGGGCATTGCGCGCCACAAGTCGTTCGACTAGCTTCGCGCCATGAGCTTCTGGAATTCTCAAGGACGATGGACAGTGGCGGCGGCGATGTGCGCGCTCGGTGTGGCGTGCTCGCCCCAAAAGGACGGTGACACGAGCGAACTCAAGGACCCGCATTTCCTGCGCGGACAGGAACTTTGCCAGCAACGGCATTTCAAGGGCGCCATCGAGTCGTTCGAGAAGGCGATCGAAGCCAACCCGCGCTCCGGCGCGGCGCACTTCGAGCTGGGCATCCTGTATCAAGCCGACAACAAGGGTGGCGACCCGACCGCGGCGATCTATCACTTCGAGCGCTTCCTGCGGCTGCGCCCCAACTCGCCGCACGCGGACATCGTCAAGCAGCGCATCCGCGACTGCAAGGTGGAGGTCGCGCGCTCCGAGAACCTCGTGGCCGCGACGCCCGCGACCCAGCGCGACTTCGACCGCTTCAAGGCGGAGATCGAGCGGCTCGCCGCCGAGAACGCGCAGTTGCGGCTCAAGCTCGAACAGGCCGGCCACGCCGCACCGGTGCCTCCGCCCGCCGCGATGCCGACGACGCCGACCAAGTCACAGCCGCCGCCCGCGACACCACCGGCAAGCGAGATGGTGGCGTCCACCTCGCCGAAGTCCGCCTCCTCGCGCTCGCATACCATCCGGCAGGGCGAATACCCCGCGACCATCGCCAAACAGTATCGCGTGAAGGTGGATTCGCTCATGGCGGCCAATCCGGGCATTGACCCGAGGCGGCTGAAAATCGGACAGGTGCTGACCATTCCCATCGAGTGACCTCGCGCGACGCGCCGGCCCGCCAGCCGCGCGTCCACTGGCCCGTCCCATGACGCAGAAAATCATCCTCGTCGGCATCACGGCGTTCTGGATGACGATGAACGTGCTGTTGTGGCGTTCGGAATTCCGCAGCGAGGGCGAGGGCGGCTCGCCTGTGCCGCTGCACGTCGTCTGGCAGAAGATGTTGCGCGCGCCGGACGACTCGATGCTCGAGGTGTATCACAAGAAGAAGCGCATCGGCTCCTTCCGCTGGGGCGCGAACATCCAGGAAAACTTCGCCACGGGCCGCACGGCGACCGAGGAGCCCGACATCGAGGGCATCGTCAGGCAGCTCACGGGCTACTCGATTGACATCACCGACGGCTATCTGGACCTCGGCCGCGGGAACAAGCCGGTGCGGTTCAACGCCACGACGACCTTCGCCACGAACCACACGTGGCAGGACTTCAACCTCCAGGTCCACCAGCGGCCCGCGAGCGCGGACCTGCGCGCCTCGGCGCCGTCCAACTCGCTCACCGTGTCCGTGACCACCGGCGAGGACAGCTTCTCGCGCACGTGGAAGTTCGACCAGCTCAAGGACCCGGCCGGCGTGCTTGGGGAATTCACAGGCTCGCCGCCGCTGCCGCTGGAGCTGCTCACCAGCAGCCTGCTCGGCGGGCTCGGGTTGCAGCACATCCGGCAGATGGGACCGGGCCTCAAATGGGAATCGCGCAACGACTGGATGAAGATCGGCCACTCGCGGCTGCGGGTCTTCCGATTGCAAGCGCGCCTTTTCGACAGGCACCAGATCATCGTCCACGTCAGCCGCGTCGGCGAAATCCTCAAGGTCGAGCTGCCCGACGAGGTCGTGATGGTCAACACGCGGCTCGTGTTGTGAACCGGGACCGGGCCGCATGATCGAACTGGTCAACCTCACCAAGAAATTCGGCGAGCTCGTCGCCGTCAACGACGTCACGCTCACCGTGCCGCGCGGCGAGTTCTTCGCCGTGCTCGGGCCGAATGCCGCGGGCAAGACCACGACCATCAAGATGCTGACGGGCCTCATCAAGCCCACGAGCGGCGCGGCGCGCGTGGCGGGCTTCGACGTGCAGCAGGAGCCCCTCGAAGTGCGCCGCCGCATGGCCTACGTGCCCGACTTTCCTTTCCTCTACGACAAGCTCACGCCGTGGGAGTTCCTGCGCTTCACGGGCCAGCTCTTCCGCATGGAGGAGGACCGCGTGACCTCCGCGGCGAAGGAACTCATCGCGCGCTTCAACCTCGAGGACTACCTGCGCAAGCCCATCGAGGGACTTTCGCACGGCACCAAGCAGCGCGTCGCCATCGCCAGCGCGCTGCTGCACGACCCGGAGGTGTTCGTGATTGATGAGCCGATGGTCGGGCTGGACCCGCACCATTCGCGCGTCGTGAAGGACATTTTCAAGGAACGCTCCCGCGCCGGCATGACGGTGTTCCTCTCGACGCACCAGCTCAGCGTGGCGGAGGAAATGGCCGACCGCATCGGCATCATCCACCAGGGACGGTTCATCGCCGTCGGCACGCGCGAGGAACTGCGCAGGCAAAGCGGCACCGCTGGCGCGCTCGAGGGCTCGTTCCTCGCGCTCACCGCGCAGGAGGCGAACTTCAAGGAGGACAAGGCCGCGAAAGTCCCCGCCGCATGAACGCCAGCCCCGCATCGCGCGCCGAGTCCGCGCCGCTCTTGCTGCTCGTGCGGGTGAACCTGCTGCAGGCGTGGCGGCGCCTGCTCGCGGTGCGCGGCCAGTCACCGCTGCTCACGGGGCTGATCGCGCTCTTCATCGGCGGCTACATCTACCTGGCGTTCCTGCTCTTTTACAAGGGCCTGCGGTTCATCGGGAACTTCCCCGGCATGGGCGACCTGCTCATCGAACGGCTGCTTTTCCTGCTGTTCGCGTTCCTGTTCGTGCTGCTGCTGTTCAGCAACCTGGTCATCAGCTACACGAACCTGTTCCGCAACCGCGAGGCGGCCTTCCTGCTCACGTCGCCGGTCTCCGCGCAAATCATCTTCCGCTGGAAGTTCATCGAGTCGGCGCTGCTTGCCTCGTGGGCGTTCGTGTTCCTCATCGCGCCGCTGCTCGCCGCCTACGGGCTCGTGCACAAGGTGCCGTGGCACTTCTACGCCGTCACCACGGCGCTCGTGGCGATGTTCATCGTGCTGCCCGCGGTGGCGGGTTCGTGGTGCGCGGTGAACCTCGCGCGGTTCATGGAGCGGCGCACGTTCCAGGTCGCGGCGGTCGCGGGCCTCGTGCTGCTCGTGGTGGCGGCGAAGTTCTGGCTCAAGCCCGAGGCCGTGGACGAGGAATCGCTCGAGACGCGCGTGCTGGCCGTGCTGGACCGCCTGCTGATGCGCACGAAGTTCGCGCAATACCCGCTGCTGCCGAGCTACTGGCTCAGCTCGAGCGTGCAGCACTGGGCCGAGGGCGCGCGCACGGCGGCGGGGTTTTTCGTGCTGGTGCTCACGAGCCACGTGCTGTTCTTCGGCCTGCTCGCCTTCACGCGCATGGGCAACATCTTCTATGACGCGGCGAGCACGGTGCAGAGCCGCGCGAGCCTGTTCGGGCACTGGGAATGGTTCCGCGAGTGGGCCGGGCGCCGCCGCGTATTCCATTACCGGCGCGGCGCGGTGGAGGCGTGCTTCGCGCTGCTGTCCTGGGTGCGGCCCGACACGCGCGCGATGCTCGTGAAGGACGTGCGGATGTTCTGGCGCGACACGACGCAGTGGGGGCAGTCGCTGATGCTCTTCGGACTGCTCGCGGTCTACGTCATCAACCTGCGCCACTTCACCTCGCAGATCACGAGCAACTTCTGGGTCCACATCGTCGCCTACCTGAACCTCGGCGCCTGCTCGCTCAACCTGGCCACGCTCACCACGCGCTTCGTGTTCCCGCAATTCTCGCTCGAGGGGCGGCGGCTGTGGATCGTCGGCATGGCGCCTCTGGGCTTGGTGCGAATCGTTCAGGCGAAGTTCCTCCTGACCACGTGCGCATCGCTCGCGCTGACGCTCGGGCTCATCTGGCTCTCGTGCTCGATGCTCACGATGCCGTGGGAGCGCACGCTCTACTTCGTGGCGGCCATCGCCATCATGACCGTCACGCTCAACGGACTCGCCATCGGCTTGGGCGTGCTCTATCCGAACTTCAAGGAGGACAACCCCAGCAAGATTGTCAGTGGTTTCGGCGGCACGTTTTGTCTCGTGCTGAGCTTCCTCTACATTGTCGCAGCCGTGCTGCTGCTGGCCTCCAGCTCGCCGTGGTTGCCGGCGGGCCGGCTGCACCCCGACCGCATGCTGCTCGGCTGGACGGGGTTTGCGGCGCTCTCCGTGCTGCTCGGCGTGTTGCCGCTGCGGCTCGCCTTGAGCCGGGTGAAGCGTGTCGAAATCTGAGCGCCCCCGTCACCACACTCGGCCCCAGATCACCTTCAAGTAGCGCCCTTCCGGACAGTTCGACATCATCGGATGGTCCACGCCCGCGCCCGTGCGGTCGAAGATTTGCAGCCGCCGCGACAGCCGGTGCGCCGCCCGGCACACGATGGCCTCGAACTCCTCCGCCGACAGCAGCCCCGAGCACGAGCACGTCGCGAACACGCCGCCCGGCCGCGTGATGCTCATCGCCAGCGCGTTCAAGTCGTCGTAACGCCAGCGGTCCTCGTCCGCCGTCTCGCGGCTCGTCAGGAACTTCGGCGGGTCCACGACCACGGCGTCGAACTGCTCGCCGTTGCGCTGCATCTGCCGCGCGTATGAAAACGCGTCGCAGTGCGTCCACGTCGAGCGCGCCGCGCTGAGCTGGTTCAGGTTCGCGTTGCGCCGCGCCTGCGCGATGGACTTCTCGTCGAGGTCCACGCCGACGGTTTCCTTCGCGCCCGCGAGCGCCGCGGCGATGGCGAAGCCGCCCGTGTAACAGCACAGGTCCAGCACGCGCGCTCCGTTCGCGAGCGCGGCGAACCGGCGGCGGTTCTCGCGCTGGTCGCAGAAGAACCCCGTCTTGTGCCCCGCGGCGAAGTTCACCTCGAATTTCACGCCGTGCTCCGTGACGCGCACCGCGCGCACTTCGTCCCCGGGCAGGTCCGCCGCGCGAATGCCCTCGATGCGCGCGATGTCGGGATCCACTGCAACCACCGTGCGCTTCGTGCCGAGCCGCTCGTGGAACATCGGCAGCCACTGGCGCAGCCGCAGGAACATCCCGAGGCTGTGCGGTTCGGCCACGAGCACGTCCGCGAACTTGTCCACGACCAGCCCGCCGAGGCCGTCGCCGTCGGAGTTCACCACGCGAAACGTGTCGCCGCTCTCGGGCAGCTTGTGCACGTCGAGCCGCAGCGCCAGCGCGCGCCCGAGCAGTTCCACGAAGAACTCCTCGCCCACCGGTTCCGCGCCCTGATGCAGCATGCGCAACGGCACGCGCGCGCGCGGATTGAAGTGGCCCGTGCCGAACGGCTGGCCGTCCTTGTCATACACGTTCACGAGCCCGCCCGGCGCGGTGTCGGGCGAAGCGCCGAGGATCATCGCCGGGTAGATGCACGGGTGAAAGCTGACGTATTTCATCTGCACCCACGGCGCGCGCCAGGTCTCCGACCCGGCCGGCGGACCGACTGCGCGCCGCGCCGCGGGCTCGCGCTGCGCGAAGCCCCGTTCGCGACCCGCCCGAAATGCCGGCCGCGAACGCGGTGCCCTTTGGAAATCGTCCACGCGCCTCCGCTACCGTGAACCGCCCGCGAACGCAAACCAGATTTGCAGCGGAGACCGGGCCGAACCCCTATTGCTTCGCCTCGACGCCGTGTGCGGACCAGAATGCAAACACCTCCGACCACCAGCGCGGCGGTTGTTCTGCCACGTCGTTGTGGCGCGCGTCCGGAATCACCACCAGCTTCTTCGACCCCGCGAACCCGTCATGGAGCTTCTTCCCGAGGTCCGGCGGGATGATCTCATCCGCTCCCGCCACGAGAAACACCGCCGGCCCACGATACGGCGCAAGCCACTTCGCGGCGGGGAAACTGTCCTGCATGATGAGCCGCACGGGCAGGAACGGCATCTTGCGCTGCCCCACGGACGCGAGGTCGTTGTAGGGCGCGATGAACATCACGCCCGCCACCCGCTCGCGATTCCTGCCAGCCAGGTGCGCCGCCACGCCCGTCCCGAGCGACTCGCTCACGATGAACACCGGCGCGCGGTTTGTGAGCAGCGCGAACGATTCGTCCGCTGCCGCAAGAAAACTCTTCTCGCTTGGCGAACCTGCGCGCGCCCCGTAGCCGGGATAGTCGAGCACGAACACATCCACCGCCGCAGCGTCGTGGACGGGCTTGGCGATGTAGCCGCGGTCCACCGCGCAACCGGCGTTCCCGTGAACGACCAGCACCGCGCCGGTCGCCGCACCGCTCGCGGGCAACTGCCAGCCGATGATGTCGCCGGCGGGATTCTTCCACGGCACGAGCCCGCGCTTCGCCGCGATGGCTTCGACGCGGTCAGGCGCGAGCGTGGTTGGGAAGTAGATGAGCTTGCGTTGCCACGCACAACCGGCGAGGCAAGCGACGAAGTAGGCGAGAAGCAGCGTGCGACAAACTCGGAAGGCCGCTCCATGCGATTTCCTCTTGGACTTCGCCAATGGCGCTGAGCCGGGCATTGGCGAACCTTACTCCTTCTTCGGTGCCTTCACGTCAATGTGCAGGTCGCGCAACTGGCGCGCGCTCACGACGCTGGGCGAATCGGTCATCAGGCAGGCGCCCTTCGCGGTTTTCGGGAACGCGATCACGTCGCGGATGCTCGGCGTGTTGCAAAGGATGGCGATGAGGCGGTCGAAGCCCAGCGCGATGCCGCCGTGCGGTGGCGCGCCATACTTGAACGCGTCGAGCATATAGCCGAAGCGCAGTTGCGTCTCCGCCGCCGGGATTTGCAGCACGTCCTCGAACACGGTCTTCTGCACATCGGGCTGGTGGATGCGGATGCTGCCGCCGCCAAGCTCGACGCCGTTCACCACGATGTCGTAGTGCTGGCCGCGGACCTTCTTCGGGTCGGTCTTGAGGAACGGGATGTCCTCCGCGACCGGCGCGGTGAACGGGTGGTGGCTCGAATACCAGCGGTTCTGTTCCTTGTCGAAGCTGAGCAGCGGGAAGTCCACGACCCACAGGAAGTCGAAGCGGTTCGGGTCAACCGCGAGCTTGCCCGCAGCCTTGAGCACGTCGGCGCAGTAGAGGCGGATCTTGCCGAGGATTTCGCACGCGTTGAGCCACTGGTCGGCGGCGAAGAGAATCAAGTCGCCTTCCTCGATGCCAAGCTTCCGCGTCAGCGCGTCCTTCTCGGCCTGGTTGAAGAACTTCACGATGGGCGATTTCCACTCGCCGCCCTCGACCTTGATGAACGCGAGGCCCTTTGCACCAAAACTCTTGGCCATTTCGGTCATCGTCTCGATCTGCCCCTGCGTGGCGCAGGCGAGGCCCTTGGCGTTGATGGCCTTCACCACGCCGCCGCTGGCGACGCAGTTGCCAAACACGCCAAACTTCGAGCCGCGAAATTCCTCCGTGAAGTCCGCGAGCTCCATGCCCAAGCGCGTGTCGGGCTTGTCAATGCCGTAGCGGATAAGCGCGTCGGCGAACGTGAGGCGCTTGAACGGCGTCGGCACGTCCATGTCGAGCGCGACCTTCCACACGCGCGCGAGCAGGCCCTCGATGAGCGTGTAGAGGTCCTCGCGCTCGATGAAGCTCATCTCGATGTCCACCTGCGTGAACTCGAGCTGCCGGTCGGCGCGCTGGTCCTCGTCGCGGAAGCAGCGCGCGAGCTGGTAGTAGCGCTCGACGCCCGCGACCATGAGGACTTGCTTGAACTGCTGCGGCGACTGCGGCAGCGCGTAGAACGTCCCGGCCTCGCGGCGGTTCGGCACGAGGAACTCGCGCGCGCCCTCGGGCGTGGACTTGAAGAGGATGGGCGTCTCGACCTCGAGGAAGCCCTGCTCATCCATGAACACGCGCGTCGCGGTGGCGACCTTGCTGCGGAGCTTGAGATTGCGCGCCATCTCGGGACGGCGCAGGTCGAGGTAGCGGTGTTTGAGGCGCAACTCCTCGTTCACCTTCGCCGCCTGCTCGGGGTCGTCAATCGGGAACGGCAGCACTTCGGCGTGATTGAGCACGGTCAATTCGCGCGCGAGCACCTCGACCTCGCCGGTGGGGATCTTCGGGTTGGTCGTGCCCTCGGGCCGCTGGCGCACCTTGCCCGTGACCTGGACGACGCTTTCGCTGCGCAACGCCTCGGCCTGCGCGAAGAGTTCCTTGGTCAAGTCCGACGGGTCGAAGACGGTCTGCGTGCGGCCCTCGCGGTCGCGCACGTCGAGGAAGATGACGCCACCGAGGTCGCGGCGGCTGTGGACCCAGCCGGTCAGCGTGACGGACTGCCCGATGTGCGCGGGCCGGAGCTCATTGCAATGGTGCGTGCGTTTCATGCGTGACGTGCGAGGCGGGAGGTTCCGCGCTGCGGAACTTCGCCGGTCGCAGCGCGGCCGGCGCCACCTGTTCAAACAGAGCGCGGATGGTGCGTGGCGGGCGGTGGATTTCAAGGCGAATTCTCGTGGGGAAAGTCCGCATCGCGCCTGGATGCCGCGGATCGGGGATTCGCGGCGCGCCCGTTTTCCTGTTGCCCTGCGATGTAGCGACCGCGCAAAGTCGAAGCATGAAATCCAATCCCATCGTGGCGCTCGCGCTGTGGACGCTGCTCGCGCTGCGTGCTGCGGCATTCTCCGCCGACGAACTGCTTTGGACCGCGAAGGCGCTCACCAAGCCCGGCGAGTTCACGCCCGGCATCGAGGGGCCCGCGTGCGACCGCGAGGGCAACATTTACGCGGTGAACTTTGCCAAGCAGCAGACCATCGGCCGCACCACGCCGGACGGGAAGTCCGAGGTATTCGTCACGCTTCCCGGCAAGAGCACGGGCAACGGCATCGTGTTCGACCGCGCGGGCATCATGTTCGTCGCGGATTACGTCGGGCACAACGTGCTGCAGATTGACCCGGTGACGAAGACCATCGGCGTCTTCGCGCACGAGCCCAAGATGAACCAGCCGAACGACCTCGCGCTCGCGCCCGACGGCACCTTGTGGGCGAGCGACCCGAACTGGAAGGAAAGCACCGGCCAGGTCTGGCGCATCGGCACCAACGGCAGGGTCACGCTCGCCGCGCCGAACATGGGCACGAGCAATGGCATCGAGGTCAGCCCCGACGGCAAAACGCTCTACGTGAACGAGAGCGTGCAGCGCAACGTGTGGGCCTTCACCATCGCCGCGGACGGCACGCTCAAGGACAAGCGGCTGCTGCGGAAGTTCGAGGACCACGGGTTCGACGGCATGCGCGCCGACGCGGACGGCAACCTCTACATCACGCGCTACGGCAAGGGCGTGGTGGCGGTGATGTCGCCCAAGGGCGAGGTGTTGCGCGAGGTGGACGTGCTGGGCAAGCAGCCGAGCAACATCTGCTTCGGCGGACCCGACGGCCGCACGGCCTACGTGACCGAGGTGCAGCACACGCGGCTCGTGTCGTTCCGCACGGATAAGCCGGGGCTGGCGTGGGTGCGCTCGCGGCAGAAGTGACTCCGGTGGCAGCCTGACGCTGGCTCTTCGCAAGCTTTCCCTTCGGTGTGCTTGCGGCGGCAGTGACTCCGGTGGAACCCGCGTCCCGCGGGTTGTTTCCGGCGTCCCGCCGGATACCCGGGCCGCGTGGTCAAGTGGACTGGCCGCTCAGCTAGCTTGAGCGCCCGATGGATTCGGCGGGACGCCGAATCCGACCCGCCGGAGGCGGGTGCCACCCGGACTCGCTCAATACACCAGCACGAGCACGGTGGCCTGCTCCACGGACTTCACCACGTCCTCGAACTTGCGGGCTTGGGTGCCCGGCTCCTTCAGCTTGGCGGCGACCTCGGGGACGGATTCCAGGAAGCTCAGGAGATAGCTGCTCTTCACGGCGTGCTTCGCTTCTTTGGCGTGAACTCACGGGCCAGCTTCTGGCCTTCAGCGCGCTGTTCTCGTGTCAAGTTACGTTCGAGAGCGGTGATGAACTTCCTGGCTCCATCGTCTCCTTGAGCGCCAGCCAGTAATGTCCATTTGTAGGCTTCGACATCGTCCTTCGGCACGCCAAGGCCATTGGCATACATTAACCCGAGGCCGTATTGCGCCTTGGCATCCCCTTGTTCGGCCGCCTTGCGATACCACTTCACCGCCTCGGCTTCGTCCTTCGGCACGCCGCGGCCATTGGCATACGCGACCCCGAGGTTGAATTGCGCCTTGGCATGCCCTTGTTCAGCCGCCTTGCGAAACCACTTCACGGCCTCGGCTTCGTCCTTCGGCACGCCTTCGCCATTGGCATACATTAACCCGAGGCCGTATTGCGCGTCGGCATCCCCTTGATCAGCCGCCTTGCGAAACCACTTCACGGCCTCGGCTTC
>Ga0233424_10003365_pt1 | contig 10406 bp, 12 predicted proteins | sample Watercolumn_Towu_FD_181011 | JGI IMG/M metagenome (GOLD analysis project Ga0233424, IMG submission 181011) | Freshwater microbial communities from Lake Towuti, South Sulawesi, Indonesia - Watercolumn_Towuti2014_125_MG | ecosystem: Environmental > Aquatic > Freshwater > Lake | place: Indonesia... | reverse complement strand
AAGGTTACCGTTGGTTCGAATCCCACCCTCTCCGCCAGAAGAAAATATCCCAGCTTGCCTGGGGTATTTTCTTCTCACTGATCGTGGGATTCGAAGGGTACGAACAAAACGCAAACTGCTTTGCGTTTTGGACGACCCCGGCTCCGAAGGAGGAGGACGCCTGGTCTTTGACCGCGCGGACGACGGATGAGGAGGAATCCCACCTCTCCACCATGAAAAATGATCCCGCTTGCTGGGATCATTCTTTTGTTCGCGATTGTTTTGCGTTGCGCTTTTTGGGCGTAGGCATCGCATGAGGTCTTTTGATTTCCAGAAAACGCGGCTCAAATTGACCTTTGGGCCGATCGGACAGTGGCATGGCTCGGATCCACTCCGGGATGAGTTTGTAGAGGACGTAGTCGCCGCGACGTAAATCTAGAAGCGGTGGCCAGAAATGCTCAACCGTTGCTGCCTTGTGGCTGAGACGCACAAGCTCCTGCTCATACTGTCTTACATTCTCTATCGTTTCCACACGGCCTGTCATCTGCACGTAGACGTCTCCGATCGCGTACGCCGTCGCGGAAAATTGCGGGTTTTGGAGAACCAGTGCGTGTTTGTGTGCGAATTCGTCTCCGAAAAAATACAGGTTCCAGTCCTCATCCATGTCGAACAAAACCACGGCGCCGTACGGTTTCGCCTTGCTGTCTGAAAGCGCGAGAGTTAAAAACGGCATGGCGCGCAGGGAGCGGAAAACAGTTTCCGGAGTAAGGGATGTATGGCGTGATTGTCTTGGCATAGCTATTTGCTATTATAATCGCACTTATTCTTCCTGACGAATCCTTATGCCAAATCGCGTTGCGCACTTCGAAATCCAGGCGGACGATCCGGAACGCGCCGCCAGGTTTTACACGGACGTGTTCGGATGGGAGATCAAAAAATGGGAAGGCGGTCAGATGGAATACTGGTTGATCATGACCGCGGAAAAGGACAGCAAGGAACTCGGCATCAACGGCGGACTCTTACGCCGCCCGTGCCAGCCCCCGGCTCTCGAACAGGGCACGAACGCCTACACCTGCACCATGATCGTAGAGGACTACGACGCGATCGAGAAAAAAATTCTCGCCGCGGGCGGCAAGGTCGCCATGCCGAAGTTCGCCCTCAAAGGGATGGCCTGGCAAGGGTACTACATCGACACGGAAAACAACGTCTTCGGCATCCACCAGCCGGACGAAAAGGCCGCCTAGCGCGGACCGTACGTATTGGAAAAGGCATTCTGGAACAGGCCTGCGGGATCGTAGGTCTGTTTCGTTTCAAAAAAGGCATCGGTTGCCGGATACGCCATGCGCAGCTGCTCCGACGAATACGTCAGGCGATACGGCAAATAGAAAGAGCCTCTGAGCGAGGTCGATAGATCAATGAGTTCGTTCGTGGTTTTGTCGAGTGCCGCGAGTTGATCCTGATATTTCGATTCGTCGAGCGACACGTTGAAGTACAGAACGACCGCGAACCGGCCCTCCGGCGCGTATGGCATGGCCGTGTCCTGATCCGCGTGCACGATACGGATCGTCGCATTCAAAAGATTCGCGTCGTTTTTGCGAACCGTCTCACGCAGGCCGTCTACGAACGCCGCAAACTGATCGTGCGGGACAAAATATTCCTGCAGGATGTCCGTATCGTTCAGATTGTTTTTGAGATACGTCATGGAATCAAACATGGCCTGGTTGCGGGAAATGACCGATGGAAAAACGAAGGGTTGAAGATATTTCTCGAGCATCCAGCGCGTCCAGCGACCCAGGGATCCGGTTTTAGAAAAATTCACGACAAATCGCAGAAAGCCGTTGTGTGTTTCCGGATGCAACGGCTGCGGGTCCTCGTCGGGTTTCGTCCGTGCGTACTGGTGCACTGCGACCTCGCGCAAATACGACTGCGGCGCAACGGAAAGACGGGCATAAAATAGACCATCGCGCGGATTTCCGTCGATATACGTTGTGAAATACTCCGAGAAATCTTTGTAATCAACGTACACGTCTTCGCGTCCGTACACCTCGTTTTGCACGACATCGAGATCCGCGTCCAAAATCACACCGAACAATCCGTAGCCACCCAAGACGTGGCGGAACAGCTCCTCGTTCTGCTCACGACTCGCGGTCACGACCGATCCGTCGGCGAGCATGATGCGCATCGAACGAACCGTTGGTGCAACCTGGCCCGGATCATGTGCGATGCCGTGCGCGTTCACGGACAACGTCCCGCCCACGGAAAAAATGTTGATCGACTGCATGGCCTTCACGGACAGTCCGAGCGGATCGAGTTGCTGCTGGATCTCACCCCAGGTCGCTCCAGACTGTACGCGCATCGTCATCCCCTCCTGATTGACCACGATCTCGTCGAAGTCGTTCATGTCGAGCACGATGCCGTTCTGTGCAATCGACTGCCCGCCCATGCTGTGGTGCGCGCCAGCCATGGCGACCGGAAGATGGTTTTCGGACGCGAACCGGAGCGTCTGGCGAATCTCGTCTTCGTTCTTGGGAGCCACGACGCCATAGATCGGGGTGCGATTGAGACAGCTCGCATCGTTCAAATACCCACCGGATTGCACAAACGCGAACGAGTCAGGCATGGGCACAGTGAGCTCTACTGGTTTGCCGGTTTCGGGCAATCCCGGGTCGCGCAACAGACAATCCTTTTCCTTCTCCGGAGCAGCGGACCACTCCCCGACTTTCACGGCCCCGAAGGAGAAAATAGCGGTCGCGACAATCGCAGCCGCAAGCATTCGTTTTTTCAACGAATTCATATATAATAATCGTAACCTTTCTATGCATATTCGCAAAGCCATCATCCCGGTCGCTGGCATGGGAACACGGTTCCTTCCGGCCTCCAAAGCCCAGCCCAAGGAAATGCTCGCGGTCGTCGACAAGCCCGTCATCCAATACATCGTCGAGGAAGCGGTCGCGTCCGGCATTGAAGAAATCGTTTTCGTAACCGCGATCGGTAAACGCGCCATCGAAGACCACTTCGACCGCAACTTCGAACTCGAGTACCGCTTGCAACAAAAAAAGAAAAAGAAGGAGTACGACGAAGTGAGCAAGATCGGCAAACTGGCAAAATTCGCCTTCGTCAGACAGAGCAAACCGCTCGGCGACGGGCACGCGGTCCTGTCCGCCCTTCCGTTCATCGACGCGCACGAACCTGTCGCGGTCTTGTTCGGCGATGACATCATCGACAACGGCAAAAAGACGCCGGCCCTGAAACAGCTCATGAACGTGTACGAAAAATACGGCGACCCGGTCGTTGCGCTGCAGCAGGTGCCCAAACAAAACGTGTCGCGCTACGGCGTCATCGGCGGCAAAGAAGTTTCGGATGGCGTGTGGCAGGTGGACCGGTTCGTCGAGAAACCGGCCGTGAAAGACGCGCCGTCAAACCTCATCGTCGTCGGGCAATACATCCTGACCCCGGAGGTTCTTCAAATCCTTCAGAAGCAGAAAGCGGGCAAGGATGCGGAAGTGCGGCTCGCGGACGCGTTCATGACCTATCTCAAAAAAGGAAAAGCGCTCTACGGTTGTCAGTTCGACGGCACGCGCTACGACTGCGGCGATAAAATGGGATTCCTGAAAGCCCAAATCGAACTCGGGCTTCAGCACCCGGACGTGGGCGGCGACCTCAAATCGTATTTGAAGACCCTGAAGATCAAATGATATGCCCGGCAAACGTTTTTTCGGCATCATCCTGCTCACGGCCGTGCTCGTGCTGACCGGCGCGGGCTGCGGCAACAAGGTGGAACAGGCGGCCGCCGAAAAGGTCACGATCAAGGTCTGGCGCGTGTTCGACGAAGACGACACGTTCCGGGACATCATGGCGAACTACCGCGCGATCCACTCCAACGTGTCGTTCCAGTACCGCACCCTGCGTTTTGAAGAGTACCAACAGGAACTTCTCAAAGCGTTCGCGGCCGGCGAAGGACCCGACGTGTTCAGCCTGCACAACACCTGGATGGGCGAGTACAAGAATCTGATCACGCCCCTGCCGGATTCGCTGACGATCCCCTACACGGAAGTGCGCGGGACGATCAAAAAGGAAACCGTGACCGTGCTGCGCGAAGAGCCGACCCTCACCCAGCGCACCCTCAAAAAAGATTACGTGGACGTGGTGGCCGGCGACGTGATTCTTCCCTACCAACCGAATCCCAAACAGCCGCCCGAGGACCGCATCTACGGTCTGCCGCTTTCTATCGACACGCTGGCACTTTTCTATAACAAAGACCTGTTGAACGCCGCGAGCATTGCCGAGCCTCCGGCTAACTGGACGCAGTTCCAAGATGACGTCGTAAAACTCTCGAGCATCGGCGCGAACGATGAAATCCTCCAGTCAGGTGCTGCGATCGGGACGTCCGCAAACGTCGAGCGAGCGTTCGACATCGTGTCGCTTCTCATGATGCAAAACGGCACCGTGATGACCGACGATCGCGGCAAGGCGGTGTTCGGCCAGCCGAACGATGCCCGCCAGATTCCCGGAGCCGACGCCGTGCGCTTTTACACGGATTTCGGCAATCCGCTCAAGGAGGTGTACACCTGGAACGCGAGCCAGCCTGATTCCTTCGACGCATTCGCGACCGGCAAGACGGCGTTCTTCTTCGGCTACTCCTACCATACCCCGCTCATCCGGGCCCGCGCCGAAAAACTGAACTTCGGCATCGCGCCCGTGCCGCAGATCGAAGGCGGACGCACGGTCAACTACGCCAATTATTGGGTCGAAACGGTCGCCAAAAGCACCAAAAACGTGGACTGGGCCTGGGATTTCATCCAATTTGCGGCACGCCAGGACCAGGTGACGAGCTATCTCGACGCCGCGAAGAAACCGCCGGCCCTTCGCGTGCTCATCGACAGTCAGCTCGAGGACGAAGACCTTTCGGTGTTCGCCTCCCAACTGCTCCTCTCTGAATCGTGGTACAAAGGAGATGACGCGGCTGTTGCCGAGGATGCCTTCGCCCAGCTGATCGACGACATCCTCGCGGGCGTGGACTCGGAAGAAGCGATCGCGCAAGCGCAAAATAAAGTGAACCAAACCCTATGATGCGCGCCCGGAAGTTCACGGTCGGTCTCGCCCTGTTCGGCCTACTGGTCGCAGCACCTGCGTTCGCATCCAGCATCTGCGCGGGGAGTTCTTGCAACGTTTCGGAAGTGGGGCCGTTCATGGCCGGCATCAGCCAGGATTGCGGCAACAACGGAACCTGCCAGCTCACCGACATCATGATAGTCTTTCATAACGTCGGAAACTGGATCCTGGGACTCATCGGCGCGCTGGTGTTCCTCATGTACATTTACGGCGGCATCATGCTGCTGACAGGCGGCGCCAGCGAAGAGAACATTAAAAAAGGCAAGCAGGCGATTCGTATCTCGACCGTCGGACTCATCATCGTCTTCTTCGCCTTCGCGGCGATCACCACGCTCGAGTACGCGGTCACGGGCGGGAACCTCGGGGAAGAGGCGAACACGGATCAGTACGTCTCATGCGGCCCTGGGTCCGTGAACTCCGGAAACGCCTGCGGATTCAATAAGGTCTGCAACGACGATGGCGCTTGCATCCCAGTATGCTGGGACCAACACCCGACGGCAACGATTGGGGAGGTCGGTGGCTTGAGCACCCTGACCTGGTGGGACTGCATTGACGTCGACAATCCACCAACCGGGGACGCGGACAACGGCACGGTCGGCATCTTCGCCCCGTCAGTCGGCACGTGTACGGTGAACCTGTGTCCGGGTGCGGATAACATTCAGTGCTGTGAACTATCGGCATTTACCCAATAAGATCTCTGCAAAACTGCGTCTGTTCGTTTCATGGGCACCCGTCGACCCCGCTCTCCCTACGTTTCAGTAGGGTTCGCGGGGCTCGACAGCCCATTCAACGAACATCCATCAGTTTTTCAGAGATCTCGAATAACGTATGAACAAAAAACACATTCTCCTCTCGATCGGCATGCTCTGCCTGCTCGTGCTCGCCGTACATGCGCCGGACGTCTTCGCCCAATCTGCCCTGCAAAACCCCCTGGGAACCAGCGATTTACGCGTCGTGATCGGCAATATCATCAAAGCCGCGCTCGGGTTGACCGGCGTTTTGGCCCTGCTTATGTTCATCTGGGGCGGCATCCAGTGGTTGACATCCGGCGGCTCCCCGGAAAAGGTCAAGGCCGGGAAATCCACACTCACTTGGGCCGTCATCGGACTTGTGGTAATATTTACGTCGTACACGCTTGTGAGCACGCTCATCACGGCGCTTTCAAGCGGGACCGTAGAATAAATAATAAGGAACTCTATAAAATGGCGATCTGCCGGCTTGCGTCTGTGCTCCCTCCGTCGTCGTACGATCAGTACGCCTCCGTCGGGTGCTCGACGCGCACCGACATCTCATCCATTTTATAGATTCCCCTAACCACATTATGAAGAAAGAACTGCGTTCTCTTCTCGGCCGCGCCGTGATCGCTTCCGCATCAGTGCCGGCTCTTTACTCGGCGGTAATCCCGGGCGCCCGCGCCCAAATGTCCACGGACGATTATTTCGGCGGCGACCTCACGGGTGAGGACTTTGCCGGCGAAGCGGGCCTCGGCTCCGGCGACCTGCCATCGACCATCGCCTCGATCATCAACGTCGCTCTCGGATTCCTCGGTATCGTCGCGGTCGTGATCATTCTCCTTGGTGGTTTCAAGTGGATGACGGCCGGCGGTAACGATGACAAGGTGAAGGAAGCCAAGAAGCTCATGATCGCCGGCGTCATCGGTCTCGTGATCATTCTCTCGGCCTACGCCATCGCATCGTTCGTGCTCACCCAGATTTCGAGCGCAACGGCCTAACTTCGTCTCGGCCCGACCTAGTCGGGCCACGACGCGAGAGGAGGAGGTTCTTCCTTTCGCGTCGTGTCGTAATATGATCCCCATTCTTCTTGCACAAACCGACGCCGCCAACAACGCCTTGGAGGGTCTCGGCGTCGCCGGCTCGACCGCAGGCTACGAAGACGCGCCGGGGGTCGCCGAACTGACGGCGAATCTCATCAACGCCCTCCTCTCCCTGCTGGGCATCGCGTTTCTCCTTCTGCTCATCTACGCTGGCATCCTCTACATGCTGGCCTCCGGCGATGAGGAAAAGGTGAAGAAGGCCAAGCGTGTGATCGTGAACGCGGTCATCGGACTGGTGCTGGTCGTCAGCGCCTATGCGATCGCCAGCTTCATCTTCACCAGCGTCCTGCCCACGGTTGTCGGAACAACCGGTTGACGAAGATTCCAAGGAAACTTACCATATTAAGCAGAAAACTAATTTCACATTATGAACAAAATGATCAACAAATTCGGGGCGTGGGTCTCGGTTCTGCCGGTCCTGCTCATCCCCGCCGCGGCGTCCGCCCAGCTCGATTCCAGCTATCTCGATGACGTCGGTTCCAACATCGGCGGCGAAACCGACCTGCCGACCCTGATCGCGAACCTCATCAATGCGTTCCTGGGCGTGCTCGGCATCATCTTCCTCGTGATGGTCGTGTATGCCGGCTACCTCTGGATGATGGCCGCGGGCGACGACGAGAAGGTGAAGAAGTCCAAGAAACTGCTCGCGAACTCGGTCATTGGCCTGGTGATCATCGTCACGGCCTACGCGATCTCGAACTTCGTCATCGACCAGATCATCACGGCAACCGCCGGCTAACACGAAGCGATTCAATCCCGCCCTCGCAAGGGCGGGTTTTGTTTTAGAAATGGAAGAGCGGTCCGATGTTTCCATCGAACCGCCCGTCCCCGCCTTTCGCGAAAGGCGGGGTCTCTTGTTGCCGGCTCTAGAGCTCGCCGGCCTGCTTGGGGCCCCGCGATGCCTGGGTGAACCCCGAGCGTGCGTAGACCTCAGTTCCCCGGTCGTACAGCAGGACCTTCTGCACGACGAACGCGCTGACCCCGTTCACCCCCTGGCGACTCTCCACCATGTAGTAGAGCAGCACCTGGTTGCTTGCGGGCGCCACGACGTGGATCTGCGCGGTCGAAGCCCAGGCGCAGGTGTGCGGGACCGGATCCGGACGGAAGTAGCCATCGAGGACCGTGTCCGCGTAGACCTGCACGGTGTCCGGGCCGACCATCTCGAGCCACCCGCCCGAATTGGCGCACACGAGCGCTCCTGCACCGGCGACCTCGCTCGGCCGCACGATCGTCCGGACGTTCCTCATCGAGGGCCGGGCGCCGGTCATGGCCGCCGCAGGCGTCGAGGTCAGCACGTAGGCCGGGCGCACGGAGGACACCTGCGTGGGCGCGACCGTGGGGGCCTCGTCCGTCGCGTCCGCGACCGCGGGCGGCTCGGGCCGGGGCTCGTTGGCCTTGGCCTCGAGCTGCGCGATGCGCACGTCCTGCGTGTCGTCGTGCGCCTGCACGACCGAGAGCTTGGCGTCGGTGCGCTTGATCTGGCTGTTGTGCAGCTCGCAGGCCGCCTTGAGCGTCACGTCCGTGACGGTGCTGCAGTCGAGGGTGTCCTCGGCCGCGGCCGTGTTGATGAACAGGGACAGGATGAACGTGGTCATGACTTGAAATCTCCTCGGCGGTCTCGCGACCGACCATCTGTGGAACCGTTTCGAATGGCCGGCCGCGGGATTGCGAGCCGACCTACTGGGACTTGTGCTGATCGAACAGGGTGTTGATGTCCTGCCGGTCACAGGCCTGCTTCTCCTCGAGGGTCGCCGGATCGCGATCCTCGGGGCACTCGACCACGGCCGTGCCGACCGGGATCTGGCCGCGCATCGTCGGCACACTGACCGTGTCCCCGGGCTGCAGGCTCGGGAGCGCCGGGCTGCTGCCCTGCGCCGCCGCCTCGCGCCGCGCCGAGGCATCGATGGCCGCGGCGTACCGCGGGTCGATGTACTGACCGCCCGCGCCGAGCGTGGGCACCGCGTAGCCGCAGTGCACACTCGTCGACCCCTGCCGGGTCGAGACGCTGACCGAGAGCGGCTCGCTGCAGGCGTTGCCGCCCGCCGCGATCTCTTCGGCCACCTGGACCCCGTGGTCCAGGACCGCGAGGCCGGCCGGCCCCGGAGCGAGAGCGACCGTGTAACCGGTCTTGCCCGTCTCGGGGTCGTGGTGCATGGCGCACCCGGTGAAGGCCATGGCGAGCGCCAGGGCCGGGATGAACATGTGCCGCATGGCACTCTCCTTTGGCTTTGCCGACTCGACCTGCCAACGGCGGGTCTGCCAGCTCTTGGGTTGTACGCGTTCCCTTCCAGGGAACAGTAAAGGCACCAATTGAGGGGCAATCGGTGCCTTAACTTTCCCCTCGAAAAGTCATAAACGCGATCAATTTTGAAGGGATTACTATACCACAAAAATGACATTTTGTCAAGGGATTCCTGAGGCTTTTGGAAATGAAGAGGCCGGCTACGTATTGCTACGTAACCGGCCCGTGGAACCCGCCTCAGCGGGTTCCGTCTCCTAGCGGCAGCCGAGCCGCTTGCGTCCCTGGAAGCTCGCCGTCTTGCAGGCGCGCTCCAGGTCGAAGCCGACCTCAGCCGACTTCTGCTTGCCCTGGTGCGTCGAAGGCTCGTTCGACGCCGAGGCGTTGTCGGCCTCGGAAGCCTGCTCCGCCTTCTCCTCGAAGAGGCGATCGACGAGAGCCTGCTCCGGCTTCTCCTCCTCCTCGGACGTCCACATCGCGTCGAACGCCTTGCCGATCGACAGTCCGGCCGCGGGCAGCCACACGAGCACGATCCCCGCCGTCACCAGCACGTTCGCCGCCGTCTGGCCGAAGCCCTTGGGCAGCTTGGTGTTGATGGGCAGGTACAGCGCGCCCAGCATGGCGGTCAGGATGATCGGAACGAGAATCCCCGCGCCGACCAGGCCGACCAGCATCCACAGCAGTCCGTGGTGGCCCGTGCCCGGATCCGGGATGATCTCGATCCAGGCCTTGGCCCAGGACTGCGCTTTCGCCTGAAGCGGATCGTTGACCCCGAGCATCGTGCTTGCGCCGATGACCAGGGCGATCGCGGCCGCAGCCCACATCCCGCGGTTGCCGTGCGCCCACACGCGCATGCCGGCCTTCGCGTACATGGCCGAGAGCAGGGCGTCCTTCTTGTAGTACTTGAGCCACTGCATCGCCGACGTCGCCAGCATCGCGCTGACGACCACCAGCCCCATCGCGATCTTCGCGATCCCGGCTTCTTCCGCCGCGATCAGGAGGTGGACCAGTCCGGCCACCGCCCCGACGGGCATCACCGACCCGTTGATCTGGCGGCCCAGCTGGACCATGCCATCCGGCTCGGGAGCGTCCTTGCCGCGCAAGGGGGCCGTCAGCGTGTTCCACACGAGCTGGACGATCTTGAACGGCCAGGTGAGCACGAGGATGATCAGCGCCCCCATGGTCACGTGCCTGAACGCGTCCAGGTGGGACGTCGTGTCGATGTTACGGAAGCCGTCCCAG
>Ga0233424_10003362_pt1 | contig 10413 bp, 9 predicted proteins | sample Watercolumn_Towu_FD_181011 | JGI IMG/M metagenome (GOLD analysis project Ga0233424, IMG submission 181011) | Freshwater microbial communities from Lake Towuti, South Sulawesi, Indonesia - Watercolumn_Towuti2014_125_MG | ecosystem: Environmental > Aquatic > Freshwater > Lake | place: Indonesia... | reverse complement strand
TCGGGATGATCCACCTCCACGATCTCTTCGCGCGAGGTCTGTAGCACGCCTCTCCGCCGTCGTTCCGATGTCCGCTCGCGGGTTGCTGTCGCGGTCGTCACCCTCGTCGACTACTTCTGGCGTCTCGGCGAGCTCCACGCGCGGCGCACGCTGCCCCGCCGCCGTCACTACCTGGTGATGCGGCTGTTCCGGGCGGTGGCGCGGCGCTTTCCCGTGGTCATGACCGCGCCGAACCCGGTGGCGCGCGGGCAGATGCTCTCGCTGTGCCTGGATCTCTGCCAGAACCACGAGATCTACCTGCGCGGGCGCGGCCGGTACGAGGCCGAGTGGATCCGGCTGATCGCGGCGGGGATGGCGGACGCCGAGCGCTTCGTCGACGTCGGCGCGAACGTCGGCGCGTACAGCCTGAGCATCGCGCAGGCGTTTCCGGACCGGCAGGTGATCGCGGTCGAGCCGCTTCCCGCCGCCGCCGAGGCGCTGGCGCGCGGGAGCGAGCTGAACGGCCTGCGCAACGTGCGGATCGTGCGCGGCGTCGTCGCCGAGCAGGCCGGTCCCACGGTGTTTCACGTGAACCCCCTGTCGGACGGCGGCGGCTCGCTCGCGCCGTTCAGCGCGTACCGCACCGGCGACGTCGCGGTCGACGCGGCCGCGTATCGCCGGAGTCATCCGGAGTTCGCGGGCACGCTGACGGTCGACGCGGTCCCGCTCGACGCATTGCTCGACGTGCGGAGCGTCGTGAAGATCGACGTCGAGGGCGCGGAGGAAGCCGTGCTGCGCTCGGGCCGGTGCTCGTTCGCCAAGGGCCTGATCGACGTGCTCGTGGTGGAAGTTCAGACCGACACGTTCGCGCCCGTCGTCCGGCTGCTCGACGAGATGGACTTCGACGCGTTCCTCTACGGGCGGCGCCGGCCGGTGAGCCCCGACGAGGCCGCGCGGCTGCCGTACCGGGTCGGCAATCTCCTCGGCCTGCGCCGGGGCTCGGCGGCCCACGCCCGCGTGGATTTTGACTGACGTCCGCGGTTCGCGCGGCGCCCCCGAGCCGCGTTCCAGCATGACGAGCCTTTTCCTCGCCGATTCGACCTTCGCGGTTCGCGCGACGATGGCGCGGGCGGGCGCGCGCCCGCGCCTGCTCGTGCTGGCGGACGGCGACGACGCGCAGGCGGCGCGCGCCGCCGCGCTCGCGCTCGGCGCCGAGGAGCTGCCCCGGGGCGAGCTGGTGGTCGCGCGGCGCGACGCGTTCCGCCAGGACTACCTCGCGTTCATGGCCGCGGTGAACGAGGCGAACCAGTCGCCGTTCTGGTGGGCGATGCCGTTCACGACCAAGAACCCGCTCTCGACGCCGCTCTGCCGCCAGGTCTTCGCGTGCCTGCTCGTCGCGGGAGCGGTGGACGACGACCCGCGGCCCCTGATCGTCGTGACCGACGACGCCGGCGTCGCCGGCCAGCTTCGCGCGTGGGCCCGCGCGCACGGACGGCCCGTCACGGGCGACGTGCGCCCGCGCGGCGCGTGGTGGCGCCGGGCCGCGCGCCGCGCGCTGCCCGGGCTGCTCGCACTGACCGCGGCGCCGCTCCTGCGTCGCTGGTGGCAGGCGCGGGGCCTGCGCGACACCATCGGACGCGAGCGGCGCACGGTGCTCGTGTCGCTCGTGCACGCGCACTCGTTCACGGGCGAGGGCGCATACCGCGACGCGTACTTCGGCGCGCTGCCCACGTGGCTCGCCGGACAGGGCGAGCGCGGCGTGCTGTTCCCGCTGCTGATCGAGCGCCCCGGCGAGCGTCTGCTTCCACGGCTCGTGGCGGCCGAGCTTCCGTGGCCGGTGCTTCCGATCGAAGGCGCGCTGTCGCTCGGCGACCTGCTGCGCTGTCTCGCGCACGCGGCGGGGCGGTGGATCCGGCCGTTCGCCGTGCGCGGCGACACCGTGATCGGCGGCGTCGACGTCCGCCGGCTCCTCGAGCGCGCGGCCGCCGCCGCGTGCCGCGACGGCGCGTTCCTCGACCACGTCCGCCTCTACTACGCCGGCCGCGCGCTGGCGCGCCACACGGGCGCGACGCGCTGGGTCTATCCCTACGAGAACCGCGCCTTCGAGAAGATGCTGCTGACGGGCGTGCGCGAGGCGGAGCCGGCCGCGCGGCTCACCGGCTACAACCACGCGTCGATCACCCTCGCGCACACGAACTTCGTGCTCGAGGGCGGCGAGCCCAAGATCACGCCGCTGCCCGACACGATCCTGACGCTCGGCACGGTCGTGCGCGACTGGCTCGACGCGCATGGACACTATCCGCCCGGCGTCCTCCGGGTCGCCTGCGCGCTGCGCCAGGCGCTGCCGTCCGGCGAGCGGGCCGCGCGCCGGCAGCCCGTGCGCGAGCTGCTGCTGACCCTGGCGACGAGCGTCACCGAGTACGTGCGGACGCTCAGGCTGCTCGAGGCGGCGCTGCGAGACACGCCCTATCGCCTGCGCGTGCGGCCGCATCCCACCATCGCGCTCGAGACGGCGCTCCGCCACGCGGCGCTGCCGCGCACGGATTTCTTCTCGGTCGACGCGGCCCCGCTCGGGGCGTCGCTCGCGGCCGCCGACGCCGTTCTCTACGCGTCGTCCACCGTCGGGCTGGAGGCGGTGGCGCGCGGCATTCCGGCGCTGTACCTCGACATCGAGGACGTGCTCGAGACCGATCCGATGCTCGGCTGGTCCCGGTTCCGCTGGAGCGCGCGGCGCCCCGCGGACGTCCGGGCCGCGCTGGAGGAGATCGAGCGGCTCGACGAGCTCGAATACGCGAGCCGCCAGGAGGAAGGCGTCAGGTACGCGCGCCGCTATCTCATCCCCGTGAGCGACGACGGCATGCGGCCGTTCCTCGCCGCCTGACACGATGAGGCTCTTCATCACCGGCATCAGCGGGCTGCTCGGCCTGAACGTCGCGTTCGCCGCGCGCGGACGCTTCGAGGTCGCCGGCTCGTACCGGAGCCACCCGATCGCGGCCGACGGCGTCGCGGCGGTCGCCGCCGACGCGCGCGATCCCGTGGAGATGGCGCGCGTCCTGGATCGCGTCCGTCCCGACGTCGTGCTCCACACCGTCGGCCTCTCGAGCGTGGATGGGTGCGAGGACGACCCCGAAGCCGCGTTCGACGTGAACTGCGGCGCCGCGCGCGAGATGGCGCGGCTCACGCACGCGCGTGGCATCCGCCTCGTCCACGTCTCGACCGATCACCTGTTCGACGGCACGAAGCCGGGCCGGCGCGAGGACGACGCGCTCGCGCCGCTGAACGTGTACGCCAAGACGAAGGCCGAGGCGGAGCACGCGGTGCTCGCCGAAGACCCGGCGGCGCTGGTCGTGCGCACGAACTTCTACGGCTGGGGCACCAGCGTGCGCACGTCGTTCAGCGACTGGATCCTCGCGGGGCTGGGCGCGGGCCGTACGCTGACGATGTTCGAGGACGTCTTCTTCTCGCCGATCCTGGTGAACGACCTCGCGGACGCGCTGTTCGCGCTCATCGAGGGCAAGGCGAGCGGTGTCCTCAACGTCGCGGGCGGCGAGCGGCTGTCGAAGCACGCGTTCGCGCAGGAGGCCGCGGAGGTGTTCGGCCTCCCGTCCGGGAGCCTGCGGGCCGTGAGCGTCGACAGCGTGGCGCTGCGCGCGCCGCGCCCGCGCGACATGTCCCTCTCGTCGCAGCGGGCGGCGGAGCTCCTCGGCCGGCCGATGCCCGGCGCGCGTGCCGGGCTCGTGCGCCTGCGCGATCTCCGGGACGCGGGATGGCCGCGCATGCTCGAGGCTGCCCTCGAGGCCGGGCGGCGCTGATGCGGTTCTCGAACACCCTCGCGTTCGTGGTGCCGACCCGCAACCGTCCGTCCGACCTGCGGCGCATGCTGAAGAGCGTGGCCGAGCAGAGTGTCGTCCCCGACGAGGTCATCCTCGTCGACGGCGGCGACGAGGGGCAGACGGTCGCCGACGTGCCCGCCGAGTTTCCGGGGCTCGCGATCCGCTACCTGCGCGTCTATCCGCCCGGGCTGTCGAAGCAGCGGAACGCGGGCATGGACGCGGTCGCCGACGGCATCACGCTCGCCGGCTACATCGACGACGACATCGTGTTCGAGCCGGGCTCGATCGAGGCGATGCTCGCGTTCTGGGAGAAGGCCGGCCGCGATCTCGGCGGGACAAGCTTCAACATCGTCAACAACGACCGCCGTCGCGTCTTCTGGATCCAGCGGTTCTTCCTGCTGTCGAGCCCGGAGCGGGGGACGTTCCTGCGCTCGGGCTTCGAGACGCCGCTGTGGCCGGTGAAGGAGACCATCTGGACGCGCTGGCTGTGCGGCGGCGCGACGATCTGGCGCCGCGACATCACGCGCGAGGTCCCGTACGACGAGTGGTTCGAGGGCACCGGCTACCTGGAGGACGTCGACTTCAGCTCTCGCGTGAGCCGGCGCTACCGGCTGGCGATCGTGGGCGAGGCGAAGCTGCTGCACCTCTCGTATCCGATCCGCAAGGACCGCAACTACCTCTTCGGGACGTGGCAGTCGATCAACCGGATGTACTTCGTGCGCAAGCACGGGGAGTTCTCGCGCGCGCTCTGCTACTGGGCGCTCGTGGGCCAGATCCTGTTCCACGCGCTGCTCGGCCTGGCGACGCGCGACACGGGCCTGCTCGCCCGCGCCCGGGGCAACGCCGCCGGGCTGGTCAAGGTGCTGACGGGCCGGCTCGAGCGCATCGGCGGGATCATCAAGTGACGCCGCGACGGATCGTGCTCCTCGCCGGCCTCTGCGCCGTCACCGCGGCGATCGCGCTCGAGGCCGGTGTCCGCCTGTTCGTGCCGATGACCGACGAATTCTTCCGTCCCGACCCGGTCGCCGGGCTCCTCCACATCGAGGGCCGTGAGGGACGCTCGGTGTCACGGGAATTCGACGTCCGGGTGCGCATCAACGCGGACGGCTTTCACGACCGCGAGCGCGCGCGCGCGAAGGCGCCGGGCACGCGGCGTGTGGTCGTGCTCGGCGACTCCATCACCGAGGCGTTCCAGGTGCCGCTCGACGACACGTTCACGGCGCGGCTCGAGCGGCGCCTCGCGACGGACGGACGCGCCGTCGAGGTGCTGAACCTCGGCGTGAGCGCGCTCGGCCCGCCGCAGGAGTACCTCGTGTACCGCGCGTACGGCGCGCGCTACGCGCCCGAGGTCGTCGTGCTGACCTTCTTCACGGCGAACGACTTCAGCGACAGCCTGCCCGAGCTGGGGGGCCGTGCGTACCTCCGCTACCCGGTCGTCGGCGCGGGCGGCACGCTCGCGCGCACCGCGGACGGCGAGGTGGCGTTCACCGTGCCGGTCGCACCCAGCCGTGCGCGGCAGTGGCTCCGCACCCACGTCGCCTCGTATCGCTTCGTCCGCGAGCGCGTGCTGCCGCTCGGGCCGGCGGCCGCGATCGCCAACGACGACGTCATGCTCGAGAGCTATCGCGACCCGCTGCCCGAGCGATGGCAACGCGCGACCCGGGTCGCGCTCCTGATGGTGGAGGAGCTGGAGCGTGCCGTGCGGCGCGACGGCGCGCGTCTCGTCGTGCTGATCGTGCCCGCGCCGTGGGAGGTGGACGGCGCGTATCGCGCGCGGCGAGCCGCGCTGCGCGCGGCGGCGGTCGACTGGAGCCGGCCCGAGCGCCGCTTGCAGGACGGGCTCCGGGCGAGGTCGATCGCGGTCGTGAGCGTCTCGGAGGCGTTCGCCGCGGCGATCGCGCGCGGCGCGCGGCTCTACTTTCCCGATGACGGCCATCTCACCGCGGCCGGCCACGCGCTCGTCGCCGAGCACGTGGCCGCGGCGCTCGACCGGGAGCCCTAGCGATGCCGCGCGTGCTGCACGTGATCGAGAGCCTGGGCCTCGGCGGCGCCGAGCGCCTCCTCGCGCTCACGGTGCGCGAGCTCAAGCGCACGTCGTACACGAACGTGGTCGCGCACCTGCTCGACGAGCCCCGCGACTGGCGCGCGTCCATCGAGGACGACGGCATCGCCGTGGAGTCGCTGATGCTCCCCACACCGCACGCGATCCCCGCGGCGGTGGCGGGCGTGCGGCGCCTGGTTTGGCGCTGGCGTGTCGACCTGATCCACAGCCATCTCTATTACCCCAATCTCGCCGCGCAGCTCGCGGGCTGGCGCGAGCGCGTGCCGGTGGTCTCGTCACTGCACAACCTCGAGCTCGAGCCGGAGATCGGCCGCGACAATCCGAAGATGTTTGCGAGCAAGCGGCGCCTGATGCGCGCGGCGAGCCGGCTCGCGATTCGCCTCGGTCGTCCCACGCTCGTCGCGGTCTCGGCCGCCGTGCGAGACTCCGCGCTGCGGACCCTCGGCGCCGATCCGGCGCGCGTGGTCACGATCCACAACGGCGTCGACCTCGACGCCGCCACCGTGGGGCCGGATCGCGCGGCCGCGCGCGAGGCGTGGGGCATCGACGCTTCCACGCTCGTGCTCGTGATCGTGGGCCGGCTCGTGTCGCTCAAGGGCCATCGCTACCTGTTCCAGGCGCTGTCCGGGCTGCGGACGCGACATCCGGGAACGACGTTGCTCGTGGTGGGTGACGGGCCGTTCCTCGAGCCCTTCCGGACCCAGGTCCGCGACCTCGGCCTCGCGGGCGCCGTGCGATTCCTCGGGGCGGCGCCGGGCCTGGCCGAGCGCGCGGTTGCCGCGGCCGACGTGCTCGTGGCCCCGTCGCTGTCGGAGGGATTCGGCCTCGCGGTGCTCGAGGCGATGGCGATGCGCCGGCCGTGCGTGGTGTCGCGGACCGGCGGTCTTCCCGAGATCGTCGAGGACGGCGGCTCAGGCTTCCTGGTGGCGCCGGGCGACGTGCCGGCGCTGACCGCGGCGTTGACGCGCCTGGCCGACGACGCGGCGCTGCGCGAGCGGCTCGGGCGGCGGGGGCGCGCGATCGTGGAAGAGCGCTTCGACGTGCGCGAGACCGCGCGCCGTCTCGCGGCGCTCTACGACGGCGTGCTCGCGCGCGGTGGGCGGCGGACGGGCTGACGATGCCACACCATTCGCGCTGCCGTGTGTGCGACGCCGCGCTACCGCCGGCGTTCCTCGACCTCGGCACGATGCCGCTCGCGAACTCGTTCCTTTCGTCCGCGGCCGAGGCGGCAAGCGAGCCGGCGTTCCCGCTCGCGGTGGCGGCGTGCTCGACGTGCGGGCTCGTGCAGCTCACGTACGTCGTGCCGGCCGAGGTCCTCTACCGCGACTACATCTACGTGTCGTCGACGTCCGACGCGGTGAGAGCGCACGCCGCCGCGCTCGCCGAGCGGCTGATCGCGCGCCACGGGTGGGGCGCGGGCGACCTCGTGGCGGAGATCGCGAGCAACGACGGCACCGTGCTGAAGGAGTTCGCGCGCCGCGGTGTCCGCGTGCGCGGCATCGAGCCGGCCCGCAACATCGCGGCGCTGGCGACGGCCGAGGGCGTCGACACCGTGCCCGAGTTCTTCGACGAAGCCCTGGGCCGCGCGCTCGGCGCGCGCGAGCGCGCCGCCGCGATCCTCGCGCGGCACGTGGTCGCGCACATCGACCACCTGCGCGGGCTCCTGCGCGGCGTCGACGCCTTCCTCGCCCCCGACGGGGTCTTCGTGCTCGAGGTGCCGTACCTCGGCGACCTGCTCGCGCACCGGGAATTCGACACGATCTACCACGAGCACCTCTCGTACTTCGCCCTCCGGCCGCTCGACCGCCTCTGCGCGGACCTCGGCTTCACGGTCGCCGACGTCGAGCAGGTGAGCCTGCACGGGGGCTCGATGATCGTCACCATCCGGCGCGCGGGCGCGGCGCCGTCGCCGCGCGTGCTCGCGATGCGCGAGGACGAGGCGCGCCGGCGGTTCGACGCGCCGGCGGCGCTCGCCGCCTTCGCGGAGAGCGTCGGCGCGTGGAAGGCGCGGTTCACGCGCCTCGTCGAGGGCCTCGTCGCGGACGGCGCGCGGCTCGCGGGCTACGGGGCCGCCGCGAAGGCGAACACGCTGCTCAACTACTGCCCGGACGTGGCGCGGCGGCTCGCGTACATTCTCGATCGGAGCCCGCACAAGCACGACAGGCTCACGCCGGGCACGCACGTGCGCGTGCGTCCGGTGGACCACTGGCGCGTCGACACGCCCACGCACCTCGTGATCCTCGCGTGGAACTTCAAGGACGAGATCGTGCGTCAGATGGCCCCGTTCGAGGAGAAGGGTGGACGCTTCGTCGTGCCGATCCCGGAGCCGGTCGTCCTGTGACGGGGCGGGGCGGGCGCATCGGCGTGATCGGCGCGGCCGGCCAGCTCGGCGAGGCGGTGACGCGCGCGTTCGCGGGCGGCGACGTCGTGATGACCGTGCGGCGCGATCCGCGTCACGGCCAGCTCCTGCTCGACCTCGGGGAGCCCGCGTCGATCCGCGCCGCGCTGGACGAGGCGAAGCCAGGCGTGCTCGTGCTGGCCGCGGCCATGTGTCACGTGGATGGCTGCGAGCAAGATCCCGCGACGTGCGGGACGGTGAACGTCGAGGGCACGCGTGCGGTCGCCGGGTGGGCGGCCCGTCATGACGCCCGTGTCGTGTTCTTCTCGACCGACCACGTCTTCGACGGCACGGCCCCGATCTCCGGCGAGGACGACGCGGTGAACCCGCTGAACGCGTACGCGCGGAGCAAGGTCGCGGGCGAGCGGATCCTGCGTGAGCTGCTGCCGGAGCGCCACGTCATCCTGCGCACCGCGTGGCTCTACGGTCCGGACCGCGCCCGCCGCAACTTCGCGCTGCGGCTCGTCGACCGGCTCCGTGCCGGCGAGCGGGTGCCGGTGCCGTCGGACCAGTGGGGCGCGCCGACGTACACCGCCGATCTCGCCGCGGCCACGCGGTTCGTGGTCGAGCGCGACATCGCGGGAACGTTTCACGCCACGGGCCCGGAGCTCGTCGACCGCGTGAGCCTCGCGCAGCGGATCGCCGCGCGCTTCGGCGTCGACGCGCGCGGCATCGTGCCGACCGCGACCGCCGACCTCCGGCAGCCGGCGCGCCGGCCGCTGCGCGTCGCGCTCCGTTGCGACCGGCTCGCCGCGCTCGGCGCGCCCGCGTTCCGGCGCATCGACGCGGGGCTCGAGGAGCTCCACGCGTGGGTGACAGGGGACGGGCGCCAGTGAGCGGCGTGCTCGTGTCGATCTGCGTCCCGACGTACAACAGGGCCGACTATCTCGTCGAAAGCCTCGCGACGATCACCGCGCAGACGTACGCGCCGCTCGAGATCCTCATCGCCGACAACGCGTCGACCGACGCGACCGAGTCGATCTGCCGCGCCCTCGCCGCGCGCGACCCGCGCGTCCGCTACGTCCGTCATCCCCGGAACATCTGGCTCTACGAGAACCACAACTTCTGCATCGAGGAGAGCCGCGGCGACTACCTGTGCTTCTTCCACGACGACGACCGCTACGCGCCGGACGTCGTCGCCGAGAACGTGGCGGTGCTCGACGCGCATCCGAGCGTGGGGATCGTGTGCTCGGACTGGGACCTGATGGACGAGACCGGGCAGCGCTTCGGCGGCCGGCGCTTCGCGGTGAGTCCGGTGACGCGGGGGCTCGACTACGTCGAGCGCACGATCGCCAGCGGCCGGTCGTCGATCTGTTGCCCCGGCACGCTCATCCGGCGCGCGGCGCTGGGCAAGGTGCGGTTCCCCGAGTCGGGGCCGATCGGCTTCGGCGACTTCCTCGTGTGGTTCGAGGTCGCCGAGCGCGCCGACGTCGGCCACGTGCGGCGGACGCTCTGGAGCTACCGGCAGCACGCGCGGTCGTTGAGCCGCCGGCCGCTGCACGCGATGGCGAGCGACTACCTCGAGAACCTCGAGACGTACTTCGCCGGGCATCTCGCGCGCTGGCCCGCGCACGCCGACCGCGTCGCGCGCTGGCGCCGGCTCGCGCGGCGCTACGCCTTCTGGACGCTCATCTACGAGCTCTGTCTGCACGCGCGCCGCGAGCGCGGCGGGCCGCCGCGGTCCCGTGTGCGCTCGATCTTCGAGCTGGCGGACTTCGCGCTGTCCCCCGACGACGTGGCGCGCGTACGGGCGACGCTGCACCGCCTCCGCCGAGGGCCCATGCAGCGGGTGGTGCTCTTGCTCGTGGAAAGCCTGGTGGACACGGGGCTGACCGCGCCGCTCGCCTGGGCGACACGGCACACGGAGCGCTTCCGCGCGCGGCTGGTGGCGCCGTGACCCCGCACGTGCTCTACGTCACGTACGACGGGCTCCTCGAGCCGCTCGGCCAGTCGCAGGTCGTCGCCTACGTGCTGGAGCTGGCCCGTCACCACGCGATGTCCGTGCTGTCGTGGGAGAAGCCCCGCGACCTCGCGGATCCCGGGCGCGTGCAGCGTCTCCAGGCCCGCCTGGCCGGCGCGGGCGTCGAATGGCTCCGCATGCGCTATCACAAGTGGCCCTCGTTGCCCGCGACCGCGGGCGA
>Ga0233424_10003358_pt1 | contig 10424 bp, 6 predicted proteins | sample Watercolumn_Towu_FD_181011 | JGI IMG/M metagenome (GOLD analysis project Ga0233424, IMG submission 181011) | Freshwater microbial communities from Lake Towuti, South Sulawesi, Indonesia - Watercolumn_Towuti2014_125_MG | ecosystem: Environmental > Aquatic > Freshwater > Lake | place: Indonesia... | reverse complement strand
AGTCACCCGCCCGGTGTCGACCGGCCAGGCCCCCGAGCACCAGCGCTTCCTGAGCCAGCGCTGCGCGGAACTGAACGACGCCATCCGCACCGCGCCCGCACGGGGCGTGGGCCACAGCACCGTGGCCGAGCTGCGCCGCGAGTACGAGCAGAAATGCAGCGAGGACGACCAGGAGGCCCGCCGCCAGGTGCAGGACGCCAAGCGCAAGGAGCGCGAGAACGTGGCCAGCCAGCGCCAGCAGGCTGAACGGGCGCGGCAGGATGAGCAGCTGCTCAAGCAGCGCTGCATCGCCCTGCAGGACGCCCTGCGCGGCCGCCGTGCCGAGACCGACGCCGACCGCGCCACCAAGCGCGTGGCCGAAGAGGCCTACAACGCCAACTGCCTGGGCAAGTGAGGCCCGCCATCAGGGCATGAACTGATCCCATCGCCGCCCGCCTCCCCGAGACTGCGGGCATGCGCATCGCCCCCCTCTTCACCGCCGCCCTGCTCTGCCTAGGGGCGACTGCCGTTTCTGCCCAGGCCCTGCTCGTGCACAACGCGCGCGGCCTGACCCTGGATGAGCGCGGCCGCGTCATCCGCTTCGACGCGATGCAGATCGGGCCGGACGGCCGCGTGCAGGCCATCGGCAAGCTGGCCGAGCTGCCGCCGGCCGACATGCCCCGGCTCGACGCCGGTGGCCGCGTGCTGATGCCGGGCCTCATCGACGCCCACGGCCATGTGCTGGCACTCGGCGCCGCGCGCCGCAGCCTGCAACTGCGCGACACCCCTGACCTGCCGGCAGCGCTGGCCGCCATCCGCACGCATGCGCAGGCCCGCCCGCAGGCGGCCTGGATCACCGGCGGCGGCTGGAACCAGGCGGCCTGGAAGCTCGGCCGCTTCCCCAGCGCGGCCGAGCTCGACACCGCCGAGCGCGAGCGCCCGGTGTGGCTGAGCCGTGTGGACGGCCATGCCGGCTGGGCCAACAGCCGGGCACTGGCGCTGGCCGGCATCAGCCGCGACACGCCCGACCCGTCCGGCGGCCGGATCGAGCGCGACGCGAACGGCGAGCCCAGCGGTGTGCTGGTGGATGCCGCGATGGACCTCGTCGAGCGCCTGGTGCCGGCCGAGGATGCCGCCGAGCTCGCCGCCAACCTCGACACCGCGGCGCACGAGCTGCTGTCCCTGGGCATCACCACGGTGCATGACGCGGGCATCTCGGCGGCTGCCGATCAGTTGCTGCGTCAGCGCGCCGCCTCGGGTCAGCTGCCGCTGCGCATCTACGGCATGGCCCGCGGCAGCGACGAGGCCTTCATGGCGCAGTTGCGCGCCAGCGGCCCGCTGCGCGATGCCGGCAACGGGCACTACACGCTGCGCGCGGTCAAGCTGTTTGCCGACGGCGCGCTCGGCAGCCGCGGGGCCGCGCTGCTCGCGCCCTACCAGGATGCCCCCGCCACGCGCGGCCTGCTGTTTCGCAGCGATGGCGAGCTGCTCACGCAGATGCGCGCAGCCGCCAAGGCCGGTTTTCAGGTGAACGTGCATGCCATCGGCGACGCGGCCAACCGCCAGGCCCTGGCCGGCTTCGAGACGCTGGCCCGCGAGATGGGCGCGCGCAGCACGGCGCTGCGCCACCGCATCGAGCATGCGCAGGTCATCGCCCTGGCCGACCTGCCGCGCTTCGCCCGCAGCCAGGTCATCGCCTCGGTGCAACCCACGCATGCCACCTCGGACATGAACATGGCCGAGGACCGCGTCGGCCCGCAGCGCATCCAGGGTGCCTATGCCTGGCAGCGCCTGCTCAAGGCCGGCGCGATGCTGGCTTGCGGCTCGGACTTCCCGGTCGAGGAGCCCAGCCCCTGGGCGGGCCTGCATGCCGCCGTCACCCGCGAGGACGCACAGGGCAAGCCGGTGGGCGGCTGGTACCGCCAGCAGGCGCTCAACCCGGTGCAGGCCCTGGACTGCTTCACCCGCAGCGCCGCCTTTGCCGGCCACGCCGAGAAGGACGTCGGCCTGCTCACCCCCGGGCACCGGGCCGACTTCATCCTCGTCGACCGCGACCCGCTCACGGCCTCGCCCGCTGCCCTGCTCAAGACGCAGGTGCTGCAGACCTGGGTGGGCGGCCAAAGGGTGTACGAGCGCCAGCCCTGAGCCTGGAAGCCCGAGGGGCTGACCGCCTGCCTCAGCGGGCGCCGTCGAGGGTGTGCACCCGCATGCCGACCGGCTCCTCGGGTGGCGTCTGCCAGGGCGCGCGCGCCAGCATGCGGCGGCCATCCGCCAGGCCGGCCGACCAGCGCGCCCGCAACCGGGCGTCGCTGAAGTCGATGTCGCGCCAGGAGTCCTCGCCGGGCAGGGCCTGCATGACGAGGTGGACCACGTCGATGCGCGAGTCGCAGCCCAGGGCGAGCAGGGCCTGGATGGAAGGGTCGGCTGCCGCTGCAGGCCCGAGCCGCCGCCCGACCAGGCGCAGCGCGCGCCGCAGGTTCTGCAGGCGCTCATGGTCGGCCAGGTGCTCCTCGATGCGGCTGGCGTACTGGATGTCCTTGTAGCGGGTGAGCACCTGGGCCATGGTGTGCGGTGCCGCCTCGCTGGCGTCCCACAGGTCCACCATGAAGCACAGGGTGTCGCGGCGTTCGGCGTCGTCCAGCACCACGTCCAGCGGGGTGTTGGAGTAGATGCCCCCGTCCCAGTAGGCCTCGTCGCCGATCGGCACCGGCGCGAAGCCCGGCGGCAGCGCACCGCTGGCCAGCACATGCTCCGGCCCGATGCGCGTGCGGCCGTCGCGGTTGTCGAACAGCGCGAGCACCCCGGTGCGCACATTGACGGCGCACAGCGTGAGGCGGGTCTCGGCGGCGGCGATGCGGTCGAAGTCCACCAGCTCGCGCAGCGTCTGGGCGAGCGGGGTCGTGTCGTAGAAGCCCAGCTCCGGCAGCGGGGCGCGGCGCTGCATGTCCCAGGCCTGCACGCCACGCGGCTTGAAGAAGCCGGGGATGCCGGTGGTGAGGGTCTGCCAGGTCTGCCAGGCCGCCGTGAAGGGGTTCGCCGGCAGGTGGGCGGCCCAGCCGGGGCGCGTGACGCCGTCCCAGAAGCGGCGCAGCGCGGGCAGCCGGTCGGCCGCTGCAGTGCCGGCAATCAGCGTGGCATTGATGGCGCCGATGGAGGTGCCCACCAGCCAGTCCGGCGGCAGCGCGGCGCCTTCCAGCGCCTCGACGAAGCCGGCCTGGTAAGCCCCGAGCGCGCCGCCGCCCTGGAAGACGTAGACCGTCTGGGGCGCTCGGCGGGCCATCAGCTCAACTGCACCGTGTCATCGCAGGGGATGGCCCGGAACACCGGCAGCGCCTCGGCGGCGGCGGCATGCGCCGCCAGGCGCGGGAAGCGCCCGGCCTCCACCACCTCCGGCAGCACGAACTGCGTGAAGCTCCAGGCCACGGCTGTCGTGAGGGCCGCCTGGCCCAGCGGCTCGGCCAGCGACAGGGGCTGGGCGGCCAGTTCAGCCTCCAGCCCCGCGCAGGCGGCATGGAGCTGGCCGGTGACCCGCTCCACCCAGGGCGCGTGGCGCTTCTCGGCGGGCCGCAGGCCGCGCTCGTAGATGATCTGGGCCGTCTTCTCGCAGGCCGCCAGGGCCAGGCCGATCAGCCGCAGCTCCCGCGCCAGGCTGACGGCGTCCGCCGGCAGCAGGCTGCGGCCGGCCAGGCATTCGGCGTACTGCAGCTGCAGCGTCGAATCCATCAGCAGCGTGCCGTCGTCACACACCAGCGTGGGCGCCTTGACGACCGGGTTGATGCGCTGGAACTCGTCGAAGCCGCGGAAGACCGAGATCGACGCATGTTCGAAGTCCAGGCCCAGCAGGCGCAGCGAGATCGCGACGCGGCGCACATAGGGCGAATCGAGCATGCCGATGAGCTTCATGAGGCGCTGTCCTTCTCGGGCTGGCGGGCGCGGGGGTCGCGCAGCAGATCATCCAGCGCCGCCTTGCCGTGGCGGCGCTCGATCTCGGCCTGCATGATGCGGTTGTAGCCGCCCACGAAGGCCAGGCCGAGCGGCGTGGCTTCCGTCGCCTTGTGGACCCAGGCAAAGCCCAGGCGTGATTTCAGGCGCTCGGCCCGCGCGGCTTCGGCAGGGGTGTCGGGCGGGGCCTTGGCGAAGGTCTGCAGTTGCAGCAGCCCGGCCTCGATGTCGGCCCGCGCGCGCGATTCACCCTGGCGGCCGACGGCCTCCGGGTCGCCGATGCGCAGGTCCACGCTGGCGATGAGCTGCCGCTCGACGGTGTCGGAAGCACGCACGATGCCGAAGGTGTCGAACAGCCACACGACGCTGCCGGCAGCGCCCAGGGCCACCAGCGCGGCCACGAGGTGGATGCGCCGCGAGCGGCGCCAGGTCACGGCCAGCTCGGGGCGGCCGCGGTCGAGTTCTGTCATGGGTTCAGGTCCTTGAGGCCCGATTCTCGGCGAGCGGCGCCAGCGCCGCCTGCACGCGGGCTTGCCAGGCCAGCTGCTCGGCGGGCTGCCAGTCCGGCCAAGCGGGCGCGCTCGCGGCCAGCTCGTCGGCCAGCGCGCGCAGCGCCGCCTGGCCCGACACCTCGGCCGCCAGCGTCAGCTGCGCCAGCCATTCCTGGGCCTGCCGCACCCGCGGGTAGGCGGCAAACAGCCAGCGCGCCACCTCGGGCCGCACCCGCCAGTCGGCGCTGCCGAAGCGGGCCTCGGCCGCCGCCGTCAGGCGCTGGCCGGCGCCAAGGCAGTCGAAGGCCACGCAGCCCTCGAAGCCGCGCGGGATCAAGTGCTCGTGGATGCCGCAGCGGTGGTCGGCGCAGAGGTGGGTGCACGGCGTCTGCGCCGCCTTGTCGAAGCCGAAGCCCTGGGCCGCGTCAAAGGGCGGCACGATGCAGCACAGCGCGACGCAGGCCGAGCAATCGGCCCGCAGATGGGCCGGCAGTTGCAGCGTCATGGGGCCTTGAAGTCGCCGGCGGTGGAGATGACGAAGCCGGCCGCGCGGATGTGCTGGCGCCAGGCCGCGTTCGCCTGTTCGACCGTGACGGCGGCCAGGGCCTCGTCGCGCTTCTGCGCGGCGGCCCAGGTTTCGCCCCGCTCGGCCAGGCTCAGCAGGCCGCCGGCGAGCGCGGCCGGGTCGGCCCGGCCCTGCTTGCGGCCCTCGAGGATGTCGTGCTTGGCCCGCGCCAGCTCCGCCGCCGTGATGCCCTCGGCGGCCATGCGGGCGACCTCCTCCTGCACGACCGCAATCACGCGCTCGCGCTTGTCGGGCGCAAAGCTCGCCTGGATGGCGAAGCTGCCCGCATTGCCCCAGTAGTCGGCGCTCAGCGAGGCACCGATGCCGTAGGTCAGGCCTTCCTTCTGGCGCACGCGCGCGGACAGGCGGCTCTCCAGGCCGCCGCCCCCGAAGATGTGCACGGCCAGCTCCAGCGCGGCGTAGTCGGCGTCTTCGACGTTCAGCGGCAGTGTCTGGTGCAGACGCACGATGGCATTGGCCTTGTCGCGGGCGATGGCATCGAAACGCGCCGGCGGGACGGCCACGTGCTGGGGCACATGGCGCACGAACTTCGGCGCGGCGGGCTTTTTCCAGGCGCCGAAGAGCTGGTCGATCTCGGCCGCCAGCCCGTCCGGCAGGGCGCCCACCACGCTGACCTGGGCGTCGTTCGCGCTCCAGTACTCGCCATGGAAGCGGCGGATGTCGTCCAGCGTGGTGGCGCGCAGATTGGCGATGCGCTCGTCCACGCTCATCACGTAGTCGGGATGGCCCAGGCGCACGCCGCGCGCCTGGTTGTAGTGGGCGCGGGTGGCCTCCTGGCGCAGCACCCCCGGCTCCTGCCGCGAGGCCTCGATGCCGGCGATGGCCGACTTGATCTCGCGGTCGAAGGCGTCCTGCGGGAAGAGCGGCCGCAGCAGCGCATCGGCCGCCACGCGCAGGGCGGGCAGCAGCGTGTCGCGCTCGGCGCTCAGGAAGATGCTGGCGCCCTGGTCGTAGCTGGAGATGTTGAGGTTGGCCCGCAGCTTGATCAGCGCGTCCTGCAGCTGCTGCTTGCTGAAGCCGCTGCTGCCCTCGTCCATCAGCGAGCCGACGAGGCCGGTGCCGTTGCGGGCGAAGGTGGCGTCACGCTCGCCCCAGCGCAACTGCATCTGCAGCACCACGGTGTTGCCGCGCGTCTGCTTGCGCAGGGTGTGCAGCGCGATGCCGCTGGGCAGGGTGGCGCGCTGCATGCGCGTCTCCAGCACGGCCGGCACAGGGTCGAGCTGCTCGCCGGCCTCCACCTTGGGCGGGCCCTGGAGCTCGGCCAGGCGCTGTGCCAGCGGCGGCGCCGGCGGGATCTCGACGCGCTCGACGCTGGTGGCCGGCAGGTAGCGGCCCAGCGTGCGGTTGGCCGGCTTGAAATAGGCCTGGCGCACGCGCTCGACGTCGGCGAGCGTCACCTTGGGGATGTCCTCCATCAGCTGGAAGAGCAGACGCCAGTCCCCGGCGGCGATGAGGCTGGAGATCTGCTGGATCAGCGCCTCGGGGTTTTTCATCTGCTGGCGGTAGCTGTTGACGGCGATCTCGCGCACGCGGGTCAGCTCGCTCTCGTCGAAGGGCTTGGCGGCGCGGCCTTCGGCCAGGTCGAGCAGCAGGGCCTCGACCTTGGCCACATCGCCGTCGGGCGGCAGCACGGCGTAGGCGCTGGTCACATAGGGGTCGGCCCCGCCGATGCCCGCCAGGCCCGCAGCCACGGCGAGCTTGGGTTCCACCAGCTGCTTGTAGAGCTGGCCGCTGGGCTGCAGGCTCATCAGCAAGCCGTAGACGAGCAGGGCCGGGGTGTCGGGGTGGGTGATGGCCGGCACGTGGTAGTTGGCCAGCAGGATGGGCTGGCCGCCCACGCGGCGCACCACCACCGTGCGCTCACCGTCCTGCGGCGGCTCGACCGTGTAGGGCTGCGGCACCGGGGTGGCTGGCGTGGCCAGCGGCCCGAAGTGCCGGCCGATGAGGGCCAGCGTGGCGGCCTTGTCGAAGGCGCCGGCGATCAGCAGGGTCGCGTTGTCGGGGAGGTAGTAGCGCTTGTAGAAGGCCTGCAGCTTTTCGATCGGCACGTTTTCAATGTCGCTCTTGGGGCCGATGGTGGCGTGGCCATAGGGGTGCCAGGCGAAGGCCGCGGCGTTCACGCGCTGGGCCAGCACGGCGAAGGGCTGGTTCTCGCCGCGCTCGAACTCGTTGCGCACCACGGTCATCTCGGTGTCGAGGTCGGCCTTGGCGACACGGCTGTTGACCATGCGGTCGGCTTCCAGGTCGAGCAGGAAGGCCAGCGTGTCGGGGTTGGCGTTGAAGCTGGCGAAGTAGTTGGTGCGGTCGACGGTGGTCGTGCCGTTGAAGCGCACGCAGCGCTGCGCCATCGCGCCCGGGATGTCGGTCTGCCGCTGCGTGCCCTTGAAGAGCATGTGCTCCAGCAGGTGGGCCATGCCGTACTCGCCCGGCGCCTCGTGCCGGCTGCCGACGCGGTAGGTGATGTTGACGGTGGTGGTGGTTTGCGTGGCGTCCGGGAAGAGCAGCACCTGCAGGCCGTTGGGCAGGCGGTACTCCTCGATGCCGCCCAGCTCGCGCACGGCCACCGGCGCCACGGCCGCTGCGGGTGCTGCGGCCACGGCGGCGGGCTTGCTCGCCTTGGCCTCTTTGGCCACCTTGTTGGCCGTCTGCGCCAGGGCCGGCGCCCAGGCCAGGCTCAACACCACCGACACCAGGGCCGCAGCCCGGCCACCGTTCCACATCATCCGCATTCGCTTGTCTCCACCAGGGCCCGTCATCTGCGGGCCGCCGCATTCTGCGCGGATTCTCGCGGTGGGCCGTTCGTCAGATCCCAACCCCATGATCAGGCGGTGCGGCCTGGCACCGCGCGCGCAGGCCCACCGTTCAGCGCTGCACCCGCCAGGGCGCGCGGCCGATCGCCTCGGTGGCCTGGGCGGGCGGCAGGGCCTTGGAGAACAGCCAGCCCTGCCCCACCTGCACGCCCAGCTGCGCGAGCAGCGCGGCCTGCTTCTCGTCCTCCACGCCTTCGGCCAGGGTCTGCTTGCCCAGGGCCAGCGCCAGGCCGACGATGGTGCGCACGATCTCCTGCGCTTCCTGCCCGGCGGCCAGGCGGATGACGAAGCTGCGGTCGACCTTGAGCGTGAAGAAGGGGAAGCGGTGCAGATAGGCCAGGGAGGAATAGCCGGTGCCGAAGTCGTCGATGCTCAGCTTGAAGCCCATGCGCGCCAGCTCCTGCAGCACCTCGGCGCTGCGCTGCGGGTTGGCCATCGCCATGCTTTCGGTCACCTCCAGCTTCAGCCGGTGGGCCGGCACATCCCCCAGCGCGGCCAGGGTGGCGCGGGCATCGGCCAGCAGCTCCAGGTCGCGCTCCAGTTGCACGCCGGAGAGATTGACGGCCACCTCGCCCGTGAAGCCCAGCGGCTGCCAGCGCCGCAGCTGGGCGGCGGCCTCGAGCAAGGCCCAGCGGCCGATGGCGCAGATCTGGCCGCTGGCCTCGGCCACCGGGATGAAGTCGCCCGGCATGATCAGGCCGCGCTCGGGGTGGCGCCAGCGGATCAGGGCCTCGAAGCCCAGCAGCGCGCGGTCCTGAAGCCGCACGAAGGGCTGGTAATGCAGCTCGAACTGGTTGCCGGCGGCCAGCGCCGTGTCGATGGCCTCGCGCAGCCAGCGGCGGGACTGCTCCACCAGCTGCTCGGCGGGGTCGAACTCGTGCAGTTGGCCCGGGCCGGCACTCTTGGCCCGAGCCAGCGCGCCCTCGGCCGCCGTGAGCAGTTCATCCGCCGTGACCGGCCCGTGGCGGCGCTGCGCCCAGGCAATGCCGGCCGTGACCTGCAAGGCCGGCACGAGCACCGGGATGGGCGCCTGCACCAGCGCCTGCAGCTCGCGCGCGAGCTCACCGGCCTGATCACCCCCGGCCAGCAGCAGGGCGAACTGATCCGGCCCGATGCGGGCCACCAGATGGCGGGCGCCGTAGCGCGCCTTCAAGCGCGTGGCCAGCTCGGTCAGCACGCCGTCGCCGGCCACCGGCCCGTGGGCCTCGTTGAGCGCCCGAAAGCCGTCCAGGCCCAGCAGCAGCAGGCCCGTTTCGGGCGCCGGCACGCCGGTCAGCAGCTGCATGAGCTGCTCGCGGAAGAGCACGCGGTTGGCGAGGCCCGTGAGCCGGTCGTGCAGGGCATCGAAGCTGATCTGGCGCTGCAGGCGCTGGCTCTCGGAGATGTCGGTCAGCGAGCCGGCCATGCGCACCGGCCGGCCGTCCTCCCGCACTGCCAGGCCGCGCGCCAGCAGCCAGCGCTCCTGCCCGCCCTGGTGGAAATGCAGCACATGGTGGAACTGCAGGCTGCGCCCCTCCAGGTGGGCCTGCAGCTCGGTGTCGAAGGCGGACCGCGCGGCGGGCTCCAGCGGCAGCGTCCAGGCAGCAATGCCCTGCCCCGCTTCGGCCGCCGACAGCCCCATCAGCGACAGCCAGCGTGGCGAGTAGTAGACGCTGCCGGTGGCCAGGTCCCAGTCCCACAGCCCGTCGTTGGCCCCCTGGGCGGCCAGGGCATAGCGCTGCTCGCTGGCCGCCAGCCGGCGTGCGGCCTCGCGCCGCTGCGACTGCTCCTGTACGGCGCGCAGGGCGCTGCCACCCAGCGTGGCCACCGCCAGCGACAGCAGGGCCGGCGCCAGCCAGAAGACGAGGTGATGCGCCTCGAAGGCCCACTGCGTGGCCACCAGCAGCGCCACCACACCGGCACCGATGGCCACAAGGGCCACCCCCAGCGAGCGCCGGGCCAGCAAGAGCACGGCGGCCAAGGGCAGCAGCACGATGGCGGCCAGCTCGGCCGCACCGCCCCAAGCCGGCCGCACGAGGCTGCGGCCGGTCAACAGGTTGTCGGTCACGGTGGCGATGCGCTCCATGCCCGGCAGGCGCGCGTCAAAGGGCGACGGCAGGTGGTCGCCAGCCGCGAGGGCCGACACCCCGAGGATGGCGACGCGCCCCTGCAGCCGCGCGGCTTCGACCCGCCCGGCCAGCAGCTCGGCCAGGCCCACAGCCTCGAAGGGACTCTGCGGCCCGCCCGGCCCGTAGTAGTTCACGCTGGTGCGCGACAGCTCGTCCAGCGGCAGCTGCAGGGCCTCGCCCACGCTGACGGCCTCGCCGAAGCGCACCCGCGCCTGCCGCCAGTCGGCGCCGCGCACGAAAGCTGCCAGGCGCAGTGCCAGCGAGGGGTAGACCTCGCCGTTCAAGGCCAGCACCGGCATGTCGCGCCGCACGCTGCCATCGCTGCCCGGCCGCACGCTGATGTGGCCCAGGCCGGCGGCCGCAGCGGCCAGCGAGGCCTCGGGCGCGATCAGCCGGTGCGGCGTGTAGTGCGCCTGCGCGCGGGCCAGGGCCGCCTCGCCTTCGTAGCGCAGCAGGGCCTGTGCCAGCACGGGCGGCGGCACCGTCGTGTCGAGGCGACCTTCGTCGG
>Ga0233424_10003356_pt1 | contig 10425 bp, 9 predicted proteins | sample Watercolumn_Towu_FD_181011 | JGI IMG/M metagenome (GOLD analysis project Ga0233424, IMG submission 181011) | Freshwater microbial communities from Lake Towuti, South Sulawesi, Indonesia - Watercolumn_Towuti2014_125_MG | ecosystem: Environmental > Aquatic > Freshwater > Lake | place: Indonesia... | reverse complement strand
AAGATGCCACCGTACCTGCTCGATCTTGTTACCGGCGACCTGTGTCGTGGCGACGTCGAGCAGGTACGGTGGCATCTTTCCGGCGGGCGCCGCCCAGGCGACCGGGTTAGTGCCGAACAGGGGCTTTGCGCCGAACGTCGGCACGGTCTGGTGGCCGCCCCCGGCCGTCATCATGTGCCCCAGCATGTCGTGCTCGGTCGCCATGTAGGCGTAGTACCCGCAGCCTGCAAGGTGGCCCGTGTTCATCAGGGAGACGGCGCCCACGCCGTGCTCGCGGGCCTTCTCGATCGCCATCGTCATGCACCATGGCCCGACTTCTGTCCCGAGCGCGAAGTCGCCATCGACCCGCGCGGTCGTGCTTGTCTCCTTCAGGACCTTCGGCTTAGGCCGCGCGTTCAGTTCCTTCTTCGCATACTGGGTCACATATCGGCGAAGGCCATTCGAAACGCCGTGCGACTCGACCCCGCGCAGGTCGTTCACGATCAGGACATCGGCGCTCGCCTTCGCACCGCGGGCGCTCACCCCTGAGTGCCGCAGGATCGCCTCGGTCGCGGCCCTGACCTTCTCCTGCTTCACGTAGACGCGGTCCTTCTCGGGGACCTTGAACCGTTCGAGCATCGAATCCTCCTGCGGCGGGCTAGTTGACCACGTTCTGGGGCTTCCCGTCGAGGAAGGCGAGTACGTTCTCGACGACCCCTTCGTTGAGCAGCTCCAGCCCCTCCGGTGTCATGTCGGCGACGTGCGGCGTGAGGACCACCTGCTCGCACTTCGCAATCGGCGATCCGGGGGGCAAGGGCTCCTGTTCGTAGACGTCGATGCCGGCCCCCATCAGCCGGCCGGAGTTGAGGGCGTCGACCAGTGCCGCCTCATCGACCAATGCGCCCCGGCCGGCGTTGATGAGCACGCAGCCTGGTTTGACCCTGGCGAACTCATTTCTTCCCAGGAGACGGCGGCTCCTGTCGGTCAACGGGAGGTGCAACGAGATGACGTCGGAGCGCGCCAGAAGATCGTCGAACGACACGAACTCGAGTCCGGTCTGCCTCGAGCGCTCGGGGCTCGGGTGATAGGTCCAGGCGATCACCTTCATGCCGATGCCGCGACATAGCTTCGCCATCTGCTGGGCGATCGGGCCGGCGCCGACGATGCCGATCGTCTTGCCGGAGAGCAAGAGCAGGTCCTTCTTGACCCAGCGACCCTGCCGTATCTGGTCGGTGTACCAGGCGGCGCGCTTTGCGACGGCCAGCATCAGGCCGAATGCGTGCTCGGCGACGACCGGGGCCGTGCGGCCTGGGAGGTTGGAGACCGTGATCCCGCGACTGCGGGCTGCGACGAGGTCGATTGCGTCGGTGCCGATGCCGCAGACGGTAATGAACCGGAGACTGGGAACTCGGGCCAGGACCGGCTCCGGCCATTTGACGTAGCTGCGGGAGTTGATGATCTCGGTGGCGCCCGCTGCCCGCCGCACCTGCTCTTCGACGTCCCGCACCCGGTCTTTGAACAACCGGACCTCGGCCCGCTTCGAAAGGACGTCCATCCAGGGCGACCCCTGGCATTGAACGGGATCGTCGTACGGGATCACCACAATTGGCCTGTCAGGCAACGCCGTTTCCCCTTCGACTCGCCATCCACCGTGCTACACCTTCAACGAAGCGAGAAGCCGGACGCACTCCAGGGAGGGCTCCCCGGCCTCGCCATGGTCCTCTACGCTCCACCATGCCGACAACGTCGACTGGACGAAGCCCCAGTCACGGATTGCCGGCGATTCGGCGTGGCGGTGTCGTCGTCGACCTCCCAGAGCGACTCTGGCCAGATTCTCGTCACATGGCATCTAATAGGCAACAGCGCGACGAATTACGCATCAAGACCACCGCGATCGGAGTTGACCTCTTGCCTGCCATATCGCCCGACAATGTGCTCGCCCTCCCACGGATCACCAGACCGGACTCGATCTCTGCATCGTTCCGTGAGGTGGCGCGGGTAATCGACGCCCCGACGAAGGTCGAGGGCGAGGGGTTCCAGGTCCGAAGGCCATTCCCGGGCGCTGGCCTTCACTCGGCCGATCCTTTCCTGCTGCTCGACCACTGGGGAGCGGTCGAGTACGCGCCGGGCGAGGCGAAGGGCGCCCCGTGGCACCCCCACCGGGGCTTCGAAACGGTCACTTATGTGATGGACGGGGCGATCCGGCATCGAGACTCGCTGGGTGGGGGCGGGCTGATCGCCGACGGGGCAACCCAGTGGATGACGGCCGGGGCGGGGATCCTGCACGACGAACTGCCGACCGAGGAGATCGTGACGAAGGGCGGCCTGTTCCACGCGGTTCAGCTGTGGGTGAACCTGCCCAGGAACCTGAAGTGGACTCCGCCCAGGTACCAAGATGTCGCCTCGCGAAGGGTCGCACTGCTGGCCTCGCACGACGGCGGGGCATGGTTACGGCTGATCGCAGGCGAGCTCGATGGCCACCGCGGCCCTGGCGTCACCTGGACGCCGATCACCTACGCCCACGCCACGGTCACGCCCGGCGCCCGGCTCGACCTTCCCTGGCGGTCCGACTTCAACGCGCTCGTGTACGCCCTTTCGGGTCGCGGACGGGCGGGCGCGTCCGGTCGACCGATCCAGGAGGGTCAGCTGGCCGAGTTCGGCCCGGGCGACGCTCTGCGGATCGAGGCTGACGCCGAACAGGACCAGCGGACTCCCGCGCTCGACGTGCTGGTGCTCGGCGGACAGCCGATCCGTGAGCCGGCAGTGTTCTACGGGCCGTTCGTCATGAACACGCACGAGGAGATCGTGCAGGCCATCGCCGACTACCGGGCCGGGCGGATGGGGACGATCCCGGCAGCCACGCTGGCGCCGTAGCGGCCGTCCTCCCACTCCGGCCGCACGGGCGCGTGTATGCTGCTCCGTCGGCAACCGTGGCACGCAACTTGTTGAAGGTGCAGCCGATCTCACGAGGCTGGGCGATCGTGTGGGTCGCGTTCGCCTCGACCGCGTTCACCTCCGGCGGCGCCCAGTACGGCTTCGGGATCTTCGTGAAGCCGCTGACCGAAGAGTTCGGCTGGAGCCGTACCGAGATCAACCTTTCGCTGTCGATCGGCCTGATCTCCGGTCTGCTCTCCCCACTGATCGGCATGACCCTGGACCGCCTCGGCTCCCGCCTCGTGATGACCGCCTCGTTGGCCACGATCGCCCTCGCGTTCTTCCTTCGGGCGGCGATGACCGAGCTGTGGCAGTGGTATGCGCTCAGTGCTCTGCTTGCCATCGGGATGCCCGGGGCATTCATGCCGGTCGGCAAGCTGATCGGCGCCTGGTTCCCAAGGACCAGGGGCCGGATGATGGGGACCGCCATCACAGGCAACAACGTCTTCGGCCTGATCGGCGTCCCGCTGCTGAATCTGGTCGTAGTCAGCCAGGGGTGGCGGCTCGGGTACTCAATTATCGGGGCGTGCGTGGCCGGTACGGCAGCGGCCGCCTGGCTCGTCCTGAGGGACAGTCCACCTGCGACCAACCGCGTCGGGGCCGCGCCCGACCGTACGGCACCGCTCTCGGCCGCGTCGGTCAACACAACGCCGCCCCAGACGCCTTCGGAGCCGGACGTGACGATTGGCGAGGCGGCGCGGACGAGGGCGTTCTGGCTCATCATGGCGGGCCTGACCTGTGCTGGCTTTAGCTATCCGTCGGTCATGACGCAGCTGATACCCCACATGGAAGCCGAGGGCTGGGCATCCTCGCGGGCCACGCTCGCGCTGACCGCTCTGGCCGGGGTCGCCCTGGCGAGCAAGATCACCTGGGGACGCCTGAGCGAGCGCCTTACGGCGAGAGTCTCGTTCGTCGTCGCGATACTCATCATGTCGTCGGGCGTCGTATTCCTGATACTTGCTGGCGACACCGTGTTCGTATGGCCGGCGATCATCTACTTCGGCATGGGGTTCGGCGGGATCGGGCCGCTCATGACGCTCGTGATCCTCGAGACTTTCGGCCTGCGCAACTTCGGCTCGATCCAGGGCGCGATCTCGCTCGTCACCCAGATCGTGCCAGTGCTGATCGGCCCCATCATGGCCGGATTCCTGTTCGATAGCACGGGTTCCTACGACGCCTCGTTCGCAATCGCCGCGGCGATCTTCGCCACGGGCGCAGTCTCCGTGTTCTGGGCTCGCCGGCCTGCGGTCGTCCGCGTGCACCCCGCGACCTAGCCCGGGCCGCCCGGCGCCCTTCCCGCTGCTGCCAGCGGCCGCGTTGCGCGCTCAGTCGTGGGATGTCAGACTCTTATTGCCAGCAGCACGAGAACGGCGGCCGCCGTGTCACAGACCGCGTTCGTGATCCTGTCCTTCGAGGGCCCCGACAAGTATTCAAGGGTCGGGGGCCTGGCGACACGCGTGACCGGCCTCGTGCGTGAGCTCGCCGGGCGAGGCTGCGAGACACACCTCTTTTTCATAGGGGACCCAATGCTCCCCGGCCACGAGGTCCTCGAGGGCGGCCGGTTGCACCTCCATCGCTGGTGCCAGTGGATCAGCCAGTACCACCCGGGCGGCGCGTACGACGGCGAGTACACAAAGGTCCAGGACTGGAACCGCTCGTTGCCCGCGTGGGTGCTGTCGAACCTCTTGCCCGGGATCGTCGAGGCTGATCGCGGCGTAGTCGTGATCGGCGAAGAGTGGCAGGCCGCCGACCCGCTGATCACGCTGGGAGCGACGATCCGAAACGCATGGTGGGCGGACCAGGTCAGGCTCGTCTGGAACGCCAACAACACCTACGGTTTCGACCGCATCGACTGGGCCGGGCTCCAGAAGGTAGCGACACTGACGACGGTCAGCCGATACATGAAGTACCTGATGCAGCGGCAGGGGCTTGAAGCGCGAGCGATCCCGAACGGCATGGACGAGAGGTGGCTGAAGGCACTGCCACCCGGGAGCACACTTGCGCTTGAGCGGGGCCTGAAGGGCCGGACGGCAATCACGAAGGTCGCTCGCTGGGACCCTGAAAAGCGGTGGGACTTCGCGGTCGATGCCGTCTCGGCGATGAAGGGCGCAGGAATGGCGCCGGTGCTGCTGGCGCGGGGCGGCGCGCCGGAGCGGGCGGGCGATGTAATCGCACGCTGCCGCAGCCACGGACTGCGGGTGAAGCGAGCGCGCTGGGAGGGGCAGGAGGCGCGATCAGTGACGTCGGCGATCCTGCCAGTCGCCGATGCCGATGTGGTACTGCTCGACAGCATGCTGTTCGAGGAGCAGTCGAAGCTCCTCTACTGCGTGTCCGACGCCGTGCTGGCCAACAGCAGGTTCGAGCCCTTCGGCCTGGTCGGACTGGAGGCGATGGCGGCCGGCGGCATCGCGGTAGTCGGAGCGACGGGTGAGGACTACGTCACCAATGGCCACGACTCGATCTCGCTGCAGACCGACGACGTGTGGGAGTTCGTGCGGTATATCGCCCGGATCAAGAACTTTCCGGACGCCGAGCGGCACATGCGCCTTCAGGCCAGGAGGGCGGCCGCCAAATTCACGTGGTCGGCGGTCGTGGAGCGGGCCCTGTTCCCGTTCGTTCGCGAGATGGGGCTGGAGGTCAACGGCGCTACGCCGCCGGCCTGATGGTGGGCCTGGCAAGAAGCGGAGCCCGTCGATGCCGCCCGGCGCGAAGCGGGCGGTGCTTCCGCGTGAGCTTCAGCCGCAGTTCGCAACGGTCGCGAAGGCGCCGCTTGCCGGTAACGAATGGCTTCACGAGATCAAGTACGACGGGTACCGCATCCTGGCATTCGTCAGCCCCCCACCTTCCGGCTGATCTCAAGGAATGGACTCGACTGGACCGACCGCTTCTCGCAGGTGGCTCACGCCCTTAGCGGCCTGGGGCTGCCAGCGGCAATTCTGGACGGTGAAGTGGTAGCCGTGGACAAAGGCGGGAAGCCGAGTTTCCAGGAGCTACAAAAGGTCCTGGAGGCGCGGCGACAGACACCCCTGCAGTACCTGGTCTTTGACCTGCCGTTCTTCGATGGCCACGATCTGCGCCAGTGCTCGCTCGTCGAGCGCAAGGAGATCTTGCGGCAGGCGCTGATTGCCGCCGCCGCCACCGGCGGCGAATTCCCGGTGGTCCGCTACGGAGACCAAATCCGAGGGGACGGCACGCAGGTGTTTGAGCAGGTCAGGAAGCTCGGCCTCGAGGGGATTGTGTCCAAACTTGCGTCCGGCACATACGCCTCTGCCCGTACCAGGTCGTGGCTCAAGATCAAGAGCGTGCTGCGGTAGGAATTCGTGGTAATCGGCTACACCGACCCACAGGGCTCCCGGTCCGGGTTCGGCGCCCTGCTTCTCGGCTATTACGAGGGTACTGACCTCGTGTTTTGCGGACGTGTCGGGTCGGGCTTCAAAGACAGGGATCTCGGGTCGCTTTCCGAGCGGCTCAAGGGACTTAAGGTCCAGGAGAGCCCGGCGGTCTGAGGCCCGCTCCAGGAAGAAAAGGGGTCGCACTGGGTGCGGCCCGAGCTCGTGTGCCAGGTCGCATTCGCTGAGTGGACGGACGACGGGCATTTGCGCCACCCGACGTACGAAGGTCTGCGACCCGACAAGCCGGCAAGGGATGTGGTGAGAAAAGCGCCTGCCTGAGTCCTCGTCTTCCGAACGTCGTGCGGCTTCAACGGCCTCTCGGGCCCGGCCCGGTCCCTTGCGTCAACTCGACCGGGATTCCGAGCTCGGCCCCGATCGACTTGAACCAGTCGACGACCTCGCGGTGGTAGGGGATACCCTCCCGGTTCCGCTTCGCGGTCTCTTCGCCCTCTGACAGGCCCGGGTACAGGACGCGCTCGTGTCCGGGCGCCGGCTTCGTCTTCGCCAGGCCCTCGAGGAACGCGTCCATGTCGTCCTTGAACTTCTCAGGGTCCGTGAAGGCGTCGATGCGGAACGCGCAGAAGAAGTGGCCGCCCTTCTTACTGATGAAGCCCGGACCGATCCCCGAAAGCGTGCAGCACATGATGTCGACGACCGCAGCCGAACCGTAGCCCTTGTGCGACCCCATCTCACGTGTGCCGCCGAAAGGCAGCATGTAGTACTTGTCCGGCACCGGGACCTCTTCCAGCACGGGCGTCCCGTCCTGCCTGGCAATCCAGCCCGCCTCCAGCTTCACGCCCAGTCTTCGGGCGAGCCCGATCTTGTTGTTGGCGATCTGGGTGCTGGCGACGTCGAACAGGAACGGGGGTTGGTTGCGGGCCGGCGCCGCCCAGGCAACCGGGTTGGTGCCGAACCTCGGCTCCGCCGCCCAGGTGGGGACCATGCTGGCGCCGCCACCGCCGGTCATGCACAGCCCGATCATGTCGTATTCAGTCGCCAGCACCGCGTGGTATCCGCACCCGCCAAGGTGCCCGGAGTTGAACATGGTCACCGCGCCCATGCCGTGCTGCTTCGCCTTGCTGATCGCGAGCCTCATGGCGTCGGGGCCGACGTGAATTCCGAGGCCGTTGTCGCCGTCGAGCGTAGCGGTCGTGCTCGTCTCCCGGACCGTCCGGACCTTCGGGCGCGGGTTCTGTGATCCATCACCGTAGCGCTTCACGTACTGCCGCAACATGTTGGAGACGCCGTGTGTCTCGACGCCCCGCAGGTCGTTCGTGATCAGGACGTCGGCACATTGCCGCGCCCCGGCGTCCTCCAGCCCCATCTTCTGGAAGATTGCCTCGGTCGCGGCACGCACCTGCTCCGGGCGGACGTACACCCTGTCCTTCTCGGGGACCTTGAACCTCTCGAGCATGCACCCTCCTCCGTGTCGGCCAGCAACGGCCGGCGGTCTGGGCTCTGCGGCGGGGCCACAATGTACTGCACCTGACGACGTATAGTGTGCCCGGCTTCGGCGGGCCTGATAGGAGAGAGTAATGAAGATCACCGACCTCAGGTGCACGATCATCGGCAACTACCCGGTGGTCCGCATAACGACCGACGCGGGCATCGACGGCATCGGTCAGGGCGAGTCGCCAAAGCCGTACCTGAAGCCCCACGTCCTGTTCTACAAGGACCTGATCCTGGGCGAGGACCCGACCGACGTGGAGCGGGTGATGACCCGCATCCGCAGGATGGGCGCATTCAAGCCGTGGGGCACGTCGGTGAGCGCCATCGAGATCGCGCTGTGGGACATCGCCGGCAAAGCGGCCGGCCTGCCCGTTTACAAGCTGCTGGGCGGGAAGGTCCGCGACCGCGTCCGGGTGTACAACGGCTCGGTGCGGTTCCCGATGACCGGCTACACGCCGAAGCACTACGCCGACGACATGCTGAAGATGAAGGAGTCGAAGGAAGGCTTCACGATCATCAAGCAGGGCATCGCCTTCCACGGCCCGATGGCCGACTCGAAGCCCGACAGCTACTACGGCGACCGGCCCCGGGGCAGGTTTGCCACCCAGGGCGGACTGATGACCGAGAAGGGTTTTAAGAACATGATGGCCTGCATCGAGGCGATGAAGGACGTCCTCGGCGACGAGGTGGGCCTCGCACTCGACTGCGGGCCGGGCTTCACGCTGATCGACGCCGTCAGGCTTGCGAAGGCGTGCGAGCCGCTCAACGTGATGTGGCTGGAGGACATGATCACCGGCGACTACACGCCGTACGTTCTGGCACAGTTGTACCGCGACGTGACGACCGCCACGACGACTCCCATACATACCGGTGAGCAGATCTACCTGCGCCAGAACTTCAAGGACCTGATCGAGATGCAGGCCGTACGCGTGGTCGGGCCGGACCCGCTAGACGTCGGCGGCATAGCCGAGCTCAAGTGGATTGCCGAGTATGCCGACCTCCACGGGATCATGATGGCGCCGCACGGTACCGCCGACGGCCTCATCGGCCTCGCCGCCCTCGTTCAGGTGTCGGCGACACTGCCGCGCAACTACATCGCTTTCGAGTACCCCACCGGCAAACCCGCCTGGTGGTACGACATCATCGATGGGCTGCCCGACCCGATCGTCAAAGACGGGTTCATCGACGTCTGGGACACGCCGGGCCTCGGGGTCAAGTTCAACGTTAGGGCGGCCAGGAAGTACCTGCCCGACGGCGACAAGGACTTCTTCGCATGAGAGGCATCGAGCTCGTCGCACGCATCCTGAAACAGGAAGGCGTCACATGGATGTCCTGCTTCCCGGCGAACCAGCTGATCGAGGTCGCCGCGAAGCAATCGATCAGGCCGATCGTGTTCCGGACCGAGCGCGCCGGGCTGCATGCCGCGGACGGCTTCTCGCGTCTGATGGACGGGAAGCAGTTCGGGGTCTTCTGCATGCAGCGCGGGCCGGGAGCCGAGAACGCCTTCGGGGGAGTGGCGCAGGCGTGGGGCGACGCGGTGCCGATCCTGGTGCTGGCGGACGCCGACGTCACCGACCGCTTCGGAGTCGAGCCACGCTTCAGCGCCCCGAAGAACTACCAGTACGTCACGAAGTTTGCCGATGCGATCATCCGGCCGGACCGCATCGCCCCAAGCTTCAGGCGTGCGTTTCAGGAGCTCCGGTCGGGGAGACCCGGGCCGGTGTTGCTGGAGTTGCCCCGGGACGTGATGGCGGCGGAGGTGCCGGAGGCGGCCGAAAGGTACATGCCGCCGAAGGCGGTCAGGACGACCGCCGCGGCCCCCGACGTGAAGGCCGCGGTGAAGGCCCTGCTGGGCGCGAAGCGGCCTGTGATCTGGGCAGGGCAGGGAGTGCTGTATGCGGGGGCCACGAAAGAACTCCGCGAGCTCGTCGAACTGACAGCCATCCCCGTGCTGACGACCATGCCCGGGAAGAGCGCGATCGATGAGCGGCATCCCCTGTCGCTGGGGTCCGCGAATCTGACTGCGCCGCTGCCAGTGTGGAAATGGCTACGGGAATCGGACATGGTGTTCGCGGTCGGTTCCAGCCTCACGCGGACCGGCTACGGGATCACGATTCCGGACGGCAAGGTGATCGTCCACAACACGACGTGGGCGTCCGACATCAGCAAGGACTACGACGTCGACATCCCGCTGCCCGGCGACGCCCGACTGGTGCTGCAGGCGGTGATCGAGGAAGCGAAGTCCGTGCTCGGCGGCAAGCGGCGCGACTCGGCGGCAGTCGCAGCTGAGATCGCCGAGACACGCAAGAAGTGGCTTGCGGAATGGATGCCGCTCCTCACGGCGAACGACTCGCCCGTCAACCCGTACCGGGTCGTCTGGGAGATCGAACACAACCTCGACCGCGAGAAGAGCGTGGTCACACACGATGCAGGCCACCCGCGCGACCAGATGATGCCGTTCTACACCGCGACTTCCGTGCACAGCTACATAGGCTGGGGCAAGACGACGCATCTGGGATATGGCATCGGGCTCATGATCGGGGCGAAGCTGGCGATGCCTGACCGCTTCTGCATGAACTTCATGGGCGACGCCGCCTTCGGTCAGGCGGGGCTCGACATCGAGACCGCGGTGCGGGCCAGGACTCCGATCACGACAGTCGTGATCAACAAC
>Ga0233424_10003351_pt1 | contig 10438 bp, 7 predicted proteins | sample Watercolumn_Towu_FD_181011 | JGI IMG/M metagenome (GOLD analysis project Ga0233424, IMG submission 181011) | Freshwater microbial communities from Lake Towuti, South Sulawesi, Indonesia - Watercolumn_Towuti2014_125_MG | ecosystem: Environmental > Aquatic > Freshwater > Lake | place: Indonesia... | reverse complement strand
CCGTACAGACACCATCCTGATCGTCTCGATTGACCCGTTGACCAAGTCGGCCGGGGTCCTGTCCTTGCCTCGCGACCTGTGGGTGAACATCCCCGGCTACGGCTTCGAGCGGATCAACACCGCGTTCGAGATTGGCGAATACCAGAAGAAGGGTGGTGGGCCGGCCCTGCTCCGTCGCACCCTTGAGGGTTTGCTCGGGGTGCCGATGCACCATTACGCCCTCGTGGGCTTCACCGGCTTCCGAAAGGTTGTCGACCAGTTGGGCGGTGTCGTCGTCGACGTCGAACGACCGTTCCGCGACGACGAGTTCCCTCAGGGCAACTACGGGACCCGTCGCATCATCTTCCAGGCCGGGCTTCAGCGCCTCGATGGGGAGCAGGCGCTCTGGTACGTCCGGTCGCGCCACGCCGACAGTGACTTTGGGCGCAACCGCCGGCAACGGCAGTTCCTCCTCGCCGTCCGCCAGCAGGCGTTGCAGCTCAACATGCTGCCCAAGGCTCCGGCCATGCTCGCGTCGGTCATGGACAGCGTCGTCACCGACTTGCGTGCTTCCGAGATCCTGTCGCTGGCACGCGTGGCCAAGGATGTCGAGACATCTCGCCTGACAAGCCGGGCGATTGACGAGTCGATGGTCAACCCCTGGATGACGCCAGGTGGCGCGGCGGTGCTCCTGCCTGAGCCGGTGGCGATCCGACAGGTCGTGCAGGAAGTTTTCGGCACCCCAGGCAAGTTGCCGACACTGCCCGTCGCGCGCCCCCAGATTGTCGTGGCGACGCCGGACATGGCGAAGTCCACCATCGCGGTCGACCCGCGCACGCCAAGCCCCGTCGCGACACCCGCGGCATCCGTTGTCCGGGCCACGGCAACGACGATTGGCGTGCCGTACGCGCCCATCTACTGGGCAACTCCGACCCAAGGTAGCATGCTCGGGATTTCGACACCGGCGCGAATTGGATCACCGGGACCGGCGACCCCGACGGTAGCCACGCTGTCCGGCGCGTCCGGGACGATCATCTCACCGACCTCGCGAGCAGGAATGACTGCCGTGGCAGGCCAGGCCATCCCGCCCCGCTTGCCGGGGGAGGGGGCGCCCACTGCCGCATCCGGCACGCCGACCGGTCCGAGGCCGTCAGTGCCAGCCTCCGCCGCAATACCCCCCGGAACGGCTTCACCGGTTGCCCTGGCGACCACACCGACCGTCGCTTCACCGCAACTCCCGGCGAGGACGGCCACGCTTGGGGCGGTACAGACCCCGTTGGCTGCCAGTCCGACCATGGCGGTGGGTACCCCGCCCGCGATGACCCCCACCCCCTCGGTACCCGCGCCTCCCTCCGCCACGCGCCCGCCGCTCGCACCGACGCCCGTCCCTGCGCTGCCAACGCCGACTTCCGTCCCCAGATAGCCAGGTTGTCGCGCCGTCAGGAAACGATGCGCCACGCCGCAAGGCAGAACAGCATCAGGACACCCACCGCGAAGGCAAGAACCGTGCGGGCGAGGATTCGGTCACGGGCCGGAAGCATGACTGCAACCACGCCATTCGTACCCCAGATGACGACGCCGATCAGAGGCAGGCGGTAGATGTCCGCCTTCGGGCCGATGATGTCGACATCGCCGTACACGCTGAAGCGGAGGGCGACCAACTCGGGGAACGAGTCCATGTGTCGCCAGAGCGCAAGGCCGAGGCCGCCGTCGATGACCGCCGCGAGCAGGAAGAGCGACACGGCCCATGGGTCCGCCCAGATCGGCGGTCGGCCATAGGAGCGACGGGCGAGTCGCGGTCGGTTGAGGTCCGCCTCAACCGCCACTGGCTGCTCCTCGGTCAGTGCGAGGCTCCCGTCCCAAGGACCGGGCGAACCCAACTGGCGTACTTGGCGTTCTCGCCCCGCACCGCGCCGAAGTAGACGTCCTGCAACCTTCGCGTGATTGGCCCCACGACACCGTCACCAACCTTGCGACGGTCAATCTCGATGACTGGCGAAATCTGCGCGCCGGTGCCGCAGAGGAACACCTCGTCGGAGGTGTAAAGCTCTGAGCGGGCCACGTTTCGTTCGACGGTCCGAATGCCAAGCTCGTCATGCGCCAACTGCATCACCGCGTTTCGCGTGATGCCGACAAGGATGTTCTCCCCCTTCGCTGGCGTGATGAGGGAGTCGCCCTGCACCAGAAAGATGTTCTCGGCGCTGCCTTCAGATACGTTCCCGGCCTGCGTCAGCATGATTGCCTCGTCAAATCCGTTCTCGATGGCCTCGGTCTTGGCAAGGGCGGAGTTGACGTAGAGGCCGGTCACCTTCGCCGCCGGCGGGATCATGTTGTCGTCGATACGTCGCCATGAGGAGACGCCGCACTTGATCCCGTCATCGATGGGAATGTAGTTGCCCATCGGTGCGGTAAAGATGGCGAACCCATCCTGGAGGTCGTGCAGGCGCACGCCGATCACCTCCTGGCTCTTGAAGGCCAGAGGTCGGATGTACACGTCCTGCCTGTACCCGTTCCGGCGCACCAGTTCGGTCGTGATGTCGGCGAGTTCCGCGGGGGTGTACGGCAGGTCGATGCGCAGCACCCGGCACGACCGGTGCATGCGTTCGAAATGAGCCTCTGCTTTCAGGACGTACAACTCTTGGTGGGCATCGTTCCAGTACGCCCGGATTCCCTCGAAGCAGCCGGTGCCGTAGTTCAGGGCATGGGTCATCAGGCCGACCTGCGCGTCAGCGAACTTGATGATCTGCCCCTTGAAGAAGCACCATTCACCGGCGACGGACATCGAGCGACCTCCTGAAATCCTTCGGGCTGCCTTCCTTGGCGACGGATCGCGAGTATACCCGCGTCCCTGCTGGTATCAGGACTGGCCTTCGCGCCCGCTATCGCGTGTCTCAGTCGCAGCCGGGGGGCACCTTACCGGCCCACGGGCGGGCACGCTCAAGCTGCCCGGCTACCCGGAACAACGTCGCCTCATCGCCGAACCGTCCCGCAAACTGCACCCCCACCGGCAAGCCGGAGGCCGTCCACGACAGCGGCACGCTCATCGCCGGCAGCCCGGCAGCGTTGAAGGGGGTCAGCGACGACACCACGTTGAACACCGTCTTGGCGTTTCGGTCAAGTGCCCCTGCAAGTCGCATTAGCCGGCCTGCGTTCAACCGGACGATCGCGCGGAGGAGCAGTGCCTCGACGCCTTGGGGCCGGATCGACCCGTGCGGTGCCGGCAATGTTGTGAGCGTTGGAGTCAGGATCAGGTCGTACCGGGTCAGGAACGTCGCAACCGTCCGCGCGCACTGCCACAGGCACTGTTGCGCCGCCACCATCTCGTGCCCTCGCACCTGTCGACCCGCGAGATTCAGCGCCCATGTCTCCGTCTCGACGTCGCGCCACGTCAGGCGTCGCCCGATCACACCGCCGACATCCTGGATGATGTTCGCCACCTCGGCCGCCACGATCGTCAAGAACGCACGGTTGAACTCGTCCGCCGCGATGGTCGGGGCAGCCTCCTCAACCTCGTGGCCGAGGGAAGCCATGAGCGACGCCGCGTCGCGGGCCGCCGCCACGCACTCAGGGTCAATCGGGCCCCCAGTCAGCGGCCGTGTCGTGAGTGCGATCCGGAGCTTGCCCGGCTCCGTCGTGACCTCGTCCAGGAACGGTCTCACGGGCGGGGGCGCGATGGAGGTGGCGCCGGCTTCCGGGGCACACGTTGCATCGAGGAAGGCCGCGCTATCGCGCACGCTCACCGTCAGCGCATGGCGCGAGACGAGTCCCTGCCATGGCATGTACGTGACCGGACCGTCGGGCGTGCGACCGCGCGTGGGCTTGAGTCCGAACACGCCGTTGACGCTTGCCGGTCCGCGGATCGATCCGCCACCGTCGCCACCTGTTGCGAGCGGCACCATCCGCGTTGCGACTGCAATCCCCGCTCCACCGCTTGAGCCACCGGCCGACCGATCCGGCGCCCACGGGTTACGGGCGATGCCGTACGCGACCGGTTCGGTCGTCGCCAGGAGGCCAAACTCCGGGCAATTCGTCTTGCCGAAGATCACCGCTCCAGAGGCACGCCACCGGCGCGCGTTTTCGGTGTCCGTGGGTGAGACGTACCCGGCGAGCGAGCGACTTGCGCCTTGGTACGGCGTGCCGCCGACCTCACCGTCCAGATCCTTGACGAGTAACGGCACGCCCGTGAACGGGCCATCGGGCAGGCCGGCCGCAATGGCGGTTCTCGCGTAGGCCTCGAGGCGGTGGACGACGGCGTTGAGGCGTGGGTTAAGGCGGTCAACTCGTTGGAGGGCCGTGTCGAGGAGCTCGGTCGACGTCACCTCACGCCGACGCACGAGCTCAGCCATGGCCAGAGCGTCAAGCCGCGCGTACTCCGCCCCTATCCCCATCGTCGTGCCCTCCCGGTTCGTGTCCCTGTTCCAACCGCACTGGCCGGATGACCAGCAGCCAATCGTCCGGGTACGACTGACCCGGGGGAGGCCCTTCGCGCTCCGCCCAACCGTCCGGCGGCACAATCCAATCGTCGTCTATGGGAAATGCGTCGCTCACGGTCCCGTCGCGCGGGTTCCGCCACTCGCCGACCAATGCGCCGTCTTCAACCGTCAGCAGGTCGAGGTCGATTTCCGCCGCATACGCTCCGGCAAAGTAGGCCACGGTCGTCCCGGTGGCAACGTCTCGGGCGACGGAGACCCACCGGGTGAACTGGCCGTTCCCTCCTGGTTGCCACTTGAGGACCCACGGCGCCGGTCGCAAGCGCCACCAGGCGACGGACGCGAGATGGTCGCGCAGGTGGCGCACTTGGGAAGCCCCTGCGAAGCTCATTGCCTCCCGCCAAGATTTCGACTCGCCCGTCTGGAAGTGTCCCTTCGGTCGCCTACCCCCAGGTTCCCACGACCACACTCCATGCGCGCCGTACGTCACACCACCGCATGCAGTGACAAGTGAAGACCCGTACAGGGCACGACGGACGTCGCGGTCGCTGAACCTGCCTGTCCATCCCGGTGGAACGCCAATCATGACGCTCATCCGGTTGTGGTCCTCGTAGCAAGACTCAAGGTTGATGATCGCCTGGTGCGCATTGAGGGTTGTGTCGGCAAGCCACGGACCGTCCTGCAACCACCGCCAGGACCCGATTCCCCCGCCGTGACCACTCTGGTATCCGATCACGTCCACCCACGGTTCATCGGCGAACTCGGCACCGACCCACTGCATCCCGCCGGGATGTACCACCACCGGGGCACGGTCGCCCGTCGGGGATTCCCCGAACGTGGCATGTCCAATGCGTCGCCACCGGTCGGCCTTCTCCTCGGTGTAGTTGCCGTCGCCCATCAAGATGAAGGCGACGGGGTGCGCGTGCCATCGCGCGACGAGATGGCGTGCCAGAAGCGCCGCATCGTCCTCGGGGAGGTAGATGCCGGGGTTGTGCTCGATGACCTCTGGCAGGGTTACGTCATCCATCGACATGTCCTGGGTCACCGGCCGGTCATCTTGGGGGATGTCGCCAGGATCAACCTCCTTGGTCTCGTGCGCCCAGAGGAGTACCGGTGCGCCCACCAACCCATGCGCAGCGAGTGCGTCTAGCCGGGCATCCAGGCGGCGGAGGAACTCGTGGTTGAGCGCTTGGAGCGATCCTTCGTCGTCGCACGTGAACGCCGGGCCGTCCGGGCCGCCGTCCGGGAGCGCACGCCATTGGGTTGCGACGAACTGGACAACCGTGAACCCCTGCACGGCGCGGGTCCGGGCGAACTCATCCCAGTCTTCGGGCGCGGCAACCATCGGCCCGTTCCACGCCGTGTCACCGATCCAGTGGAACGGGGTCCCGTCCTGATGCCAGAGGTGCCCAGCACCAGGAGCGAGGCGGGGAAACCCGTGAACGCGCAGGGGGTCGCCCCCTTCATACGGAGTGCACTCCACCTCAAACGTGTCTGGCGACGCGTCCACGAACGTGCCGTCGGACGCCGTGAACGAGGCACGCCCGTGCCATTGGCCCGGTTCATCAAGCGACACGCGCGCCCGCCATGTTGCGCCACCATCCCAGAACGCCGGCGACGTGCGCGTCCGTCCGGACGGGGCGGTCCATTGCACGAAGCCGTTCACATCGCGCAACGGGTCGAGCCCCGTCGCGCTGCCAATCGTCATGTCGACGGTCGCGACGGACCAGGTCGTGTGCGTACCAAGATGGTGCGGTTGCGCCACGCAGTGCCTCCCCTGCCGGGCGAGGCCGGCCTGCTCGGGCGGGTTCCGTCCACGGTGCCGCCACGTATAGGTTTATCGTGCGCCATTCCGGAAGCGCCACCTTGCATCGGGCATCCCCGGTCGTTCGTTCGGTACGTTCCCGTAGTAGGAGGGAGGCGCATGGGTTCGATGATCGACTGGCCGGACGCTCGCGTCCCGCTCGGGTTGCATCCGAATCCCGACGACCGACGGCAGGCGGCTGCGTGGGCCTTGCAGCGCTTGGCCCGACGCGACTTCGTGGTACTCGACACCGAGACCACTGGGCTAGGCGCCGACGACCAAGTCATCGAGGTTGCCGTCGTTGACGCTTCCGGCAAGGTGCTCGTGGAGCGCCTGATAAGACCGACGTGCCCGATTCACCCACGCGCGACGGCAGTGCACGGCTACGACGCCGACGTACTCGCATCCGCACCGACGTTCGCGGAGGTTCTTCCTGAGTTGCGTGCGTGCCTCGATGGGTCGCGGGCGATTACCTACAACGCCCCGTTTGACGAACGCCTGATGCGCCAATCTGCCGCGGTATGGGGCGCTGAACCGGTCGACGCCTCGTGGGAGTGCGCCATGCGGTGGTACGCGCAGTACGTGGGGTTGACCTCGGGCGCGAGGGGTGGCTACACGTCGCCGACGTTGCCTCGCGGTGACGTCGATCAGGCGCGACATGGCGCTCGCCGCGATTGTCTGCTCACCCTTCGACTGCTGACGAGGATGGCGCGTCCGCTCTCAGGGTGAACCCTGATTGTCACGACCGTGTGGACGCACAGTTGCGGTTTGAATGGCCGTTCCCCTACAGTGACGTAAAGTTCCGTACAGCAATCAGTGCACCAACGGTTGTCGGGTTTGCAGGAGGACTCGGAACGGTCGAAAGTAGGGGGTAGCAATGCTAAATGAGACCCGCCTCACGCGAGGCAGCGCGCTGAAGCTGAGCGCAATGACCGCAATCGGCACTGCAATGAGCGCAGCCGGCGGCATGGTGGCGGCGACGGTGGCGACCGCGCAGAAGAAGTACGGCGAGGCGCCATCGCTGGCCGCTCAGGTGGCGAGCGGCGCGCTGCCGTCGGTGGATAAGCGTCTGCCGGAGAACCCGTACACGGTGCCGCACAAGTGGCTTGCGGTGGGCAAGTACGGTGGCACGCTCCAGATGGGCTGCGACAACAACGAGTGGGGCACTGCAGGCTTCATGCACGAGCTTCAATACGGCCACTCGCCGCTCCGCTACCTGCGGGACGGGCTCGAGATTGGCCCGGGCCTCGCCGAGAAGTGGGAGCAGAACGCCGACGCTTCCGAGTGGGTCCTGTACTTCCGCAAGGGGCTGCGGTGGTCGGACGGCCAACCGTGGACGGTCGCAGACGTCCTCTTCTGGTGGGAGGATCAGGTCAAGGTTGAGGAACTCAAGGAGTACCCGCCGGACGAGGCTCGTTCGGGCAAGGGCACCCTGATGACCATGACCAAGATTGACGACTACACGATCAAGATGTCGTTCGATGCGCCGGCGCCGCTGACCGCTGACCGCCTGGCGATGTGGGTCAACCGCGGGATCGGACCGCGGTGGATGGATCCGAAGCACTACCTCGAGCAGTACCACATCAAGTACAACGCGGCGCTCGACAAGGACAAGTGGATCGACACCTTCACCCAGATGCGCGACTTTGCGCGCAACCCTGGCTGCCCGACGATGACGGGGTGGGTTCTGGAGGCGTTCGAGAAGGCGCAGTTCACCAAGTGGGTACGGAACCCGTACTACTGGTGCGTCGACAAGGAAGGCAACCAGCTTCCGTACATCGACCGCATCGAGCACATGAACTACCAGGACACCGAAGTGTTCAAGCTCCGCATCACCGGCGGGCAGCTTGACTACGTCCATGGTGGCTGGACCGGCCTCGCCCTTGCCGACGTCCAGACCTTCCGCGCCGCCGAGGCGAGGAGCGGGATGGAGCTCCGGCTCTGGGACGGAGGTTCCGGCACGTCCTCCATGTACTTCTTCAACTGGGACTTGGCGGACCCGAAGATGCGCGCGCTCATCCGCACGCCGAAGTTCCGCAAGGCGCTCTCGCACGCGTTCAATCGGTCGGCCGTTCGCAAGGCGGTGTACTTCGACACTGGTGAGCTCACCTCGGGGACGATGTCGCCGAAAGCGCTCGAGTACAACGTGCCGGGCGGGAAGTCCGTGTACGAGGAGTGGCGTGACAGCGCCATCAAGTACGACCCGGCCGGCGCGAAGGCCCTCCTTGCCGAGATTGGCCTGAAGGACACCAACGGCGACGGCTTCCTCGAGATGGCCGATGGCACCCCGATTGAGGTGACGCTTGACTTCTCCGCCAACGAGAACCCGACCGGTGAGCACGTTCGCAAGAGCGAGTTCCTCGCGAAGGACTGGAACGCGGTCGGTATCAAGACCACCCTCAACCCAATCCCGCAGACCTCAATCCAGGATTTGTGGCGCACGGGCAAGCGCATGACGAACGTGGCCTGGGAGGTCGGCGACGGCCCGAACCACCTCGTTTACCCCCAGTGGGTCGTCCCCATGGAGGACAGCCGTTGGGCGCCGCTCGCCGGCAACTGGTACCTCGTCCGTGGCACCACCCGTGAGGGCGCCGAGGCGGACAAGGACCCGTACGAGCGTACTCCTCCGCGTGCCGCACCTGAGGCTGGTTCGCCGATTGCGCGCCTCTGGGAGCTCTACGACCAGACCAAGATCGAGCCTGACGTCAACAAGCGCAACAAGCTCGTCTGGGACATGATCAAGATCCACGTTCAGGACGGACCGTTCTACAGCGGTGTCGCGGCCAACACCCCGCGCATCGTGCTCGTGAAGAAGGGTCTGAGCAACGTGCCGAAGCGTGACGACTTGGCGCTTGGTGGCTTCACCAACCCGTGGATCCACCCGACGCCAGCCGTCTACGACCCGGAAGCGTACTTCTTCGACGACCCGTCGGCGCGCTAACCGCACCCGCACGGTTGATCCTGGCGGTCATGACGGCACCGGTGGCAGAAGCCACCGGTGCCGTCGTCAGGTCTGGGATGCAGGTTCGGGCGCACCGAACGGGCTTGGGCAGATACCCTCGCGTCGCGCGACCGCTACGGCGGCGCGCCCGTACAGCTTCGATCCTGCCTGGCTTGGCTTGACGGGTCTTTCAGGGGGGCACGCGCATGGTCACGTTCCTGATACGTCGCCTGCTGTTCATGGTGGTGACGATCGTGTTCATCTCGCTGATCAGCTTCGTGCTGATCGAACTCCCGCCGGGTTCAGCGCTTGACGCGAAGATCCAGCAGTTCCGGGCGCGAGGCCTCAACGTCACCAGCGACGTGGTCAAGGGCCTTGAGGAACGCTACGGTGTGAACGACCCGATCTACAAGAAGTACTGGAAGTGGGTGTCCAACGCGGTCGTCGGTGACTTCGGCCAGTCGTTCTTCCTCGATCAGCCGGTCAACACGCTGATCGGCAGCCGGATTTGGTTCTCGATCGGCATGTCGACCGCGGCACTGCTCTTCGCATGGTGCGTGGCAATACCTGTTGGCGTCTACTCGGCAACCCACCGAAACACACTGCCAGACTACGTCATCACCGTCCTACAGTTCGTTGGGGTTGCGATACCTGAGTTTCTTCTCGCAATTGTGCTCATGTTCATCGCGAGCTGGTACTTCGGCGTGGAGGTTGGGGTTCTCTTCTCGCGTCAGTACCGGGACGCCCCATGGAGCTTGGGAAAGCTCATGGACCTGCTATCGCACCTCTGGCTGCCGGTCATCGTCATCGGCACGCACAGTACCTCATGGTTGACCCGCGTCATGCGCGCCAACCTTCTCGACGTGATGGGCCAGCAGTACGTCCAGACCGCACGCTCCAAGGGCCTCGGGGAGCGGGTCGTCATCTGGAAACACGCGGTGCGCAATGCCCTGCATCCGCTGATCATGGCGCTCGGGGGCACGCTACCGGCGCTGATCTCTGGCGAGGTCATCGTCTCGATCGTCCTCAACCTCCCCACGACTGGTCCGCTGTACGTGCAGGCGTTGATCAACAAGGACATGTACCTTGCGATCACGTTCCTGCTCTTCCTCTCGATCCTCCTGGTGGTTGGCAACCTCCTGGCGGACATGGCGCTCGCATGGGTCGACCCGCGAGTACGCTTGGAATAGGCAAGGTTCCTCGCCTCTCGCACGTCCAGACCAGCATTCGGGGGTAAGGTTGCATGGCGACCGCAGAAGCTGCGACTTCTGGTTCGGCAGCGGC
>Ga0233424_10003350_pt1 | contig 10443 bp, 12 predicted proteins | sample Watercolumn_Towu_FD_181011 | JGI IMG/M metagenome (GOLD analysis project Ga0233424, IMG submission 181011) | Freshwater microbial communities from Lake Towuti, South Sulawesi, Indonesia - Watercolumn_Towuti2014_125_MG | ecosystem: Environmental > Aquatic > Freshwater > Lake | place: Indonesia... | reverse complement strand
CTGGTTGGTGTCCTCGATGCGCAGGATGAACTCGCCGCCCATCTTGTGGGCGTAGGCCCAGGAGAACAGGGCGGTGCGGGCGCCGCCGATATGCAGGTAGCCGGTGGGCGACGGGGCGAAACGGGTGCGGACCATGGGGTGGAACTGGGACGGAAAAGCCGCAATTCTACTGGAAGCTGGCGCCCCGCCAGAAACCCTGGCGAGGATGCAAAAAGCCTTTGACCGGCGCAGATGCCCTCATTAGAATGCGCCGCCTCGGGTGGGGCCGGCGGATGCCGGCCCGATCCCCCGGGCAGTTAGCTCAGCGGTAGAGCACCGCCTTCACACGGCGGGGGCCACTGGTTCGATCCCAGTACTGCCCACCAATACACGGAAGCCGGCCTCGAGCCGGCTTTTGTTATTTCCGTGGTCATGCAACCTGCCGGGAGCCGGAAATCATCGCGCGCTTCGATCTGCTCATCTTCGACTGGGACGGAACCCTGATGGATTCCGCCGGGGTCATCGCCGCCTGCATCCAGGCCGCCAGCCGGGACATGGGCCTGCCGGTGCCGAGCCGCGAGGAGGCCAGCCACATCATCGGCCTGGGCCTGCGCCAGGCCCTGGAGACCCTGTTCCCCGACCTGCCGGAGGATAGGCACCAGCCCCTGGCGGAGCACTACCGAAAACATTACCTCGGCCAGGACGCGGAGATTCCCTTGTTCGAAGGGGCTCGGGAATTGATCGCCGAGATGCGCGAGCGCGGACACCTGCTCGCCGTGGCCACCGGCAAGGCGCGCCGGGGCCTGGACCGGGCCTTCTCCCACACGGGACTTGCCCCCTTCTTCCATGCTTCCCGCACCGCCGACGAGACCTTCTCCAAGCCCCACCCGGCCATGATCGAGGAACTGCTCGACGAACTCATGGTGGCGCCCGAGCGGGCGCTGATGATCGGCGACACCAGCCATGATCTGGAGATGGCGCGCAATGCCGGCATCGCCTCCCTGGCCGCCGCCTACGGCGCGCATCCGCCCGAGGGCCTGGCCGCCCACGGCGCCCTGGCGATCTGCCACACCTTCCCGGAACTGGCCCGATGGTTGAGGGACAACGCCTGATCTGCGCCAGCGCCGACCTGCCGGAAGGGGGCAGGGGGGTGCGCTTCGAGGTGCGCTCGGGGGACCGCCACGTGCCGGCCTTCGCCATCCGCTGGCAGGGCAGGGTTCGGGCCTACCTGAACCAGTGCGGGCATATCCCGGTGGAACTGGATTGGCAGCCGGGCGAATTCTTCGATTTCTCGCGGCTATACTTGATCTGCTCCACCCATGGCGCGCTCTACGATCCCGCCACCGGCGCCTGTCTGGGAGGCCGTTGCGAGGGACGTGGCTTGAGCGTCGTGAAGACGCTGGAGCGGGACGGCAACATCTACTGCGAGGAATCCTGAATGGCCGATGACGAGAATCCGGAACGGGGCGCGCTGGAACGTCTGTTGCTGGCCCACCTGAACGAACAGCGCAAGTCCCGGCGCTGGGGCGTGTTCTTCAAATCCCTGGGCTTCCTCTGGCTGTTCATCCTGCTGGCCGCGCTGTTGAGCTACGAGGGCGATGGCCTCAGGTCCACCGGACCGCACACCGCCCTGGTGGACTTGAACGGCGAGATCGGCGGCGAGCATGGCCAGACCGCCGACGCCCTCATCGGCGCGCTGAACAGCGCCTTCGAGGACAAGCACACCCGCGGCGTGGTGCTGCGCATCAACAGCCCCGGGGGCAGTCCCGTGCAGGCCGGGCAGGTGTATGACGAAATACGGCGCCTGCGCGGCAAGTATCCCAAGATTCCGCTCTATGTGGTGGTCGAGGACCTTTGCGCTTCCGGCGGGTACTACATCGCCGCGGCGGCGGACCGCATCTTCGTCGACAAGGCATCCATGGTGGGTTCCATCGGCGTCCTCATGGACGGCTTCGGCTTCACCGAGGGCATGAAGAAACTGGGTGTCGAACGCCGCCTGCTGACCGCTGGCGAGAACAAGGGTTTTCTCGATCCGTTCTCGCCGCTTGACCCGCGCCAGGAGGCCCATGCCCGAGCCATGCTGGGGGAGGTGCACGAGCAGTTCATCCATGTCGTGCGCCAGGGCCGGGGCAAGCGCCTCAAGGAAACACCGGACATGTTCAGCGGCCTGCTCTGGAGCGGCGCCCGCAGCATCGAACTGGGGCTGGCCGACGCCTTGGGCAGCCTGGACTATGTGGCGCGGGAAGTGATCAAGGCCGAGGACATTGCCGACTTCACCCCGCAGGAGGGGCTGGCGGAACGCCTGGCCCGCCGCATCGGCACCGCCATGGGTCAGGCCATGGGACCATGGGCCAAGGACAATCTGCGCGTCCGATGAACACGGCGGCCTACGTTCCCATTGCCTGCATGGAGCATGAGCGCCTGGAGTTCGCCGTGCTCAGGCGGCAGCGGCTGCGGCTCGACTTCATCAACGAACTGGGTGTGACCGAAACGCGCGTCATCCTGCCCACCGACGTGGGTACGCGCGAGGGCGCCGAATGGCTGAATTTCCGGACCGAGGCCGGCGAGGAGGGAGTGATCCGGCTGGACAGGATCGTCGCCTTCAGGCCGGCCGACATGCTGTCCGGCGCATCGGATTGAAGGGCCACACCGTCGGCGCCAAAGAAAAAACGCCCGCGGGCCATCAGCCTCGCGGGCGCCGAAGGAGCGCGGTGAATCGCTTCGTTGCTGCGATTAGGCGGCAACCTTGATCATGCTGGTGGCACGGGCGGCCTGTTCCTGGGCCAGCTTGACGCCTTCCTGGAACATGGCGCCGTATTCGGTGCCGGATTCGTTGGCGAAAGCCATGCCTTCACGCACGGCATTCATGTAGCGCTCGCCGCATTCGCGCAGCAGAGCGGTCTGGCCGGCCATCAGATCCTGGTAGCCCTTGGCCTTGGTGATCAGTTCCAGGCCACGGCTGCTGGCGTCCATGTAGAAGGCGGCCAGGTCGGCTTGCTGCTGGAGCAGCTTTTCGAAGGTGCGCTGGTTGAGTTCGCCGATCTTGCGGGCGGATTCCAGGGCGGTTTCGGTGGACTTCTCGATCAGTTCGACGATTTCCTTTTGCATCGGAGTTCTCCTAGTGACAAGTTGGGGGATCAACACAATTTGTGCATTGCACAAATGTTGCGATGCACAATATCGAAATCAAACCCGACCTGTCAACACCCCGAAAGTACTTACTTCAAAAAATCAGGCGCTGTTCGCGATAACGCGTGATACGCGGTGGTCGTTGAACATCAGGGTTCCCCCCTTTGAAAAAGGGGGGAGAGGGGGAATTTTCCAAGGCCGGGGGGAATTGAACCCGGGTTGAATCCCCCTCAATCCCCCTTTTCCAAAGGGGGAAGACCACGACGTTGGCCATCTCCGCGATATCCATCCTTAACGCGAACAGATTAGGGTTTTTCGCCGTTCTTGGTGTCGGTTGCGGCGGAGCGTCGGGTGAGCTCTTCCATGTCCTTCCAGAAACCCATGTTCTGCTGGCCGAGCTTCATCCAGAACTCCATGGGATTGCCGCCCCACATGCCCTGCATCTGCTCGGTGAACAGGCGTTGCTGTTTGAGGAAGAGATCCAGGCTCTGATCGAGGAAGGTGGTGAAGGCGGCCTGGGCGGTATCGCCGTAAAAGCGGATGAAGCGTTCCAGCATGGCCGCGGTGAACATGGGGGAACCACCGGCTTCCTGCTCCATGATGATCTGCAGGAGGATGGTGCGGGTGATGTCTTCCTCGGTCTGGGAGTCCACCACCTTGAAGGCAATGGTGCGCATGACCAATTCCTTGACCTCGGCAAGCGTGATGTAGCGGCTTTCCTCGGTGTCGTAGAGACGACGGTTGGGGTACTTCTTGATCAGGCGTTCGGTGGTCATGGTGTGCTCCATCCCTTGAATTCCGGCCGGCGGAAAGCCCCGCCGGCCGTCTGCTGCTAAGGTATCAACACATATGTTGTCCGCCGTTGGCGGCGATGTTGGCACCGGTGATGAAGGCGCCGTCTTCGGAAGCCAGGAAGGTCACCAGGGCGGCGATCTCCTCCGGCTTGCCCAGGCGTCCCACGGGAATCTGCGCGATGATCTGGTTGCGCACGTCCTCGGGGATGGCCATCACCATTTCCGTGCCGATGTAGCCGGGGGAAATGGAGTTGACCGTGATGCCCTTCTTCGCGGTTTCCTGGGCCAGGGCCATGGTGAAGCCATGCATGCCGGCCTTGGCGGCAGAGTAGTTGGTCTGGCCGAACTGGCCTTTCTGGCCGTTGATCGAGGAGATGTTGATCACCCGGCCCCAGCTCTTGTTCAGCATGCCGTCGATGAACTGTTTGGTGACGTTGAACACGGAGTCCAGGTTGACGCTCATCACCGCGTTCCACTGGTCGGCGCTCATCTTGCGGAAGGTGCCGTCCTTGGTGATGCCGGCGTTGTTGACCAGCACGTCGACGCCGCCGAAGTCGGCATTGAGCTTGTCGCCCATGGCCTTGCAGTCGTCCAGGCTGGACACGTCGCACTTGACGATGGCCATGTCGTAGCCGGCGTCAGCCATTTTCTGCTTCCACTCGTTGGCCTGGGCCTCTTCCATGTAGGTGGACACCACCTTGCAGCCGGCCTGGGCCAGCTTGATGCAGATGGCGCTGCCGATGCCGCCGGTGCCGCCGGTAACCAGGGCCACTTTTCCGTTCAATCCACTCATTTCCTGTTCCTTTTAGAGTCGTTCAACCGCCAGGGCGACACCCTGGCCGCCACCGATGCACAGGGTGGCGAGGCCTTTGTTGGCCCCGGTGCGCTGCATGCCATACAGCAGGGTCACCAGGATGCGGGCGCCGGAGGCGCCGATGGGGTGGCCGATGGAGATGGCGCCACCGCTCACATTCACGTTCACCGGGTCGAAGCCCAGTTCCTTGTTCACCGACATGGCCTGGGCGGCGAAGGCCTCGTTGGCCTCGATCATGTCCAGGTCCTTGGCGGACCAGCCGGCGCGGTCGAGACACCTGCGCACGGCGGGAATCGGACCCGTGCCCATGATGGCAGGGTCGACGCCGGCGCTGCCGAAGGACACGACGCGGGCAATGGGGGTCAGGCCAAGCTGCTTTGCCATGGCACCGGACATCACCACCACGCCGGCGGCGCCGTCGTTGATGCCGGAGGCGTTGCCGGCTGTGACCGTGCCGTCCTTCTTGAAGGCGGGCTTCAGCTTGGACAGGGACTCAGCCGTGGTGCTGGCGCGCGGGAATTCATCCTTGGCGAATACGATGGGATCGCCCTTGCGCTGGGGAATCTCGATGGGAATGATCTCCGCGTCGAGATGGCCCGCCTTCTGGGCCGCCTCGGTGCGCTGCTGCGAGGTGGCCGCGAACAGATCCTGCTCGGCGCGGCTGAACTCGTACTTGGCGGCAATGTTCTCGGCGGTGATGCCCATGTGGCAGTCGTTGAAGGCGCACCACAGGCCGTCCTGGATCATGGTGTCCACCATTTCCCAGTTGCCCATGCGCTTGCCGTCACGGGAGCGGGGCAGTACGTGGGGCGACAGGCTCATGTTCTCCTGGCCGCCGGCGATGACGATGCCGGAATCGCCGCATTGCACCGCCTGGGCCGCCAGATGCACGGCCTTGAGGCCGCTGCCGCATACCTTGTTGATGGTCAGGGCGGAAACCGTATCCGGCAGACCGCCGGCCAGCGCCGCCTGGCGCGCCGGATTCTGGCCCACGCCTGCCTGAAGTACCTGGCCGAGGATGACCTCGTCGATTTGCCCAGGCTGCAAATTGGCTCGCGCAAGCAGGCCACGGATCACATATGCACCCAACTGGCTGGCGGGAATGCCGGCCAGGGTACCGCCGAAGGATCCGACGGCGGTGCGACCCGCGGCCACAATGACCACATCGTTAAACATATGGAAGTCTCCTGACAAATGAGGAATGCTTCCTCCCCCATTTGGGATTCTATAAGGGTTTTTGTGCAGTGCACTTGACATTATTTGCTGCGACGCACAAAAATCCGCGTGCAACTGACTTTTCTCTATGAAGGAGGGGACCGTGGGTAACTCGAACAACTGGATGGACAACTGGCTGGAATCCCAGCAGAAGTATTGGAATGCCTGGGCCGACATGGCGCAGCGCGGCATGAAGACGCCCGAGGTTCCCAAGAATCCCCTCGCGGACGGCCTGAACCAGTGGTGGCAGGCGGTTTCCCCCATGACCCCCCCGGTCGGCCGGGAGGTATTCGACCGTCTCATGGATGTCAGCAAGGGCTATTACAGTCTGGCCGAGCGCTTCCTGGGCGGTGCCCAGGGCGGCAAGGACGGCGGCATGGACGCCATCAACGGCTGGCTGGATTCCATGCAGAAGATGTGGTCCGACTGGTCCCAGGCCGGCGCCGCCTTCCGCCCCGACGCCTTCTTCCCGCAAAACCAGTTCCAGGGCCTGACCACCTTCTGGGATCTCCCCATGGATACCTGGAATCGCCTGGCCGCCAACGTCATGCCCATGCCCGGCGACTTCACCCAGGCCTTCCACCCGGAAGGCGCCCACGCGGTAAAGGATAAGGTCAACAAGTTCCTCTCCATCCCCGCCGTCGGCTACACCCGCGAGGCCCAAGAGCAGTACCAGATCCTGGCCCAGCGCCAGATGGACTACCTCTCCGCCATGCAGGCCTACCAGGCCGCCTTTGGCAAATTGGGGATGGAAACCACCCGGCATTTCCAGCAGTCCCTGCAGGACCGTGCCAAGGAAGGCAAGCCCATCTCCAGCCTGCGCGAACTGTATGACCAGTGGGTGGAAATGAGCGAAGCGGCCTATGCCGAATTCGTCATGACCCAGGAATACCAGACCCTCTATGGCCGCCTGGTGAACACCCTGCTGGCCATGAAGCAGCAGATGGCGCGCATGGTGGACCAGACCCTGGAAGCCATGCACATGCCCACCCACGCCGAGATCAGCACCCTGCAATGCCGGCAGCAGGAACTGCGGCGGGACAACCTGAAGCTGCACAAGGAACTCAAGGCACTGCAAGCCCAGCTTGAAGCACTGCGCAAGACCCTGCCGCAAGGCGATGCGGAAGCCGAGGGCGAAGACGAGCCGAAGGCCAAGCGCCCCGCCGTCGCCAAGCGCGCTCCCGCCACCAAGACCAAATAACCCAGGAGACGATCCATGCTGCCCTTCGACATGCGCCCCGATGCCGTCATGCAGGAACTCACCGCCTACGGCCAGAAGCTCTCCCACGGCATGAAGAACCTGATGGAAGTCGGCGAGATTTCCTCCGGCGTCACCCCCAAGTCCGTGGTCTACCAGGAAGACAAGCTCACCCTGTACCGCTTCGAGAATCCCAACAGGAACGCGGTGCCCAACAAGGTGCCCCTGCTCATCGTCTACGCCCTGGTGAACCGGCCCTACATGACCGACATCCAGGAAAACCGTTCCACCGTGCGCGCCCTCATGGACGCCGGCCAGGACGTCTACCTGGTGGACTGGGGCTACCCGGACCGGGCCGACCGCTACCTCACCCTGGACGACTACATCAACGGCTATCTGGACCGCTGCGTCGACGTCATCCGTGAACGCCACCGGGTACCCGGCATCAACATCCTGGGCATCTGCCAGGGCGGCACCTTCTCCCTGTGCTACGCCGCCCTGCACCCGGACAAGGTGAAGAACCTAGTCACCATGGTCACCCCGGTGGACTTCCAGACCCCGGACAACATGCTCTCCCACTGGGTGCAGCAGGTGGACGCCGACCTGGTGGTCGACACCCTGGGCAACGTCCCCGGCGAGATGCTCAACTGGACCTTCCTCAACCTGAAGCCCTACCAGCTCATGGGCCAGAAGTACCTGGGCCTGCTGGACACGCTGGATGATCCGGAAGCCCTGAAGAACTTCCTGCGCATGGAAAAGTGGATCTTCGACTCCCCCGACCAGGCCGGCGAAGCCTTCCGCCAGTTCATCAAGGACTTCTACCAGCAGAACAAGCTGCTCAAGGGCGGCCTGGACATCGGCGAGCCGGTGAGTCTGAAGAACATCACCATGCCGGTGCTCAACGTCTTCGCCGAGCAGGACCATCTGGTGCCGCCCGACGCCTCCCGCGCCATGCGCGGCAAGCTGGGTACCAAGGACTACACCGAGCTGTCCTTTCCCGGTGGTCACATCGGCATCTACGTCAGCGGCAAGGCCCAGAAAACCGTGCCGCCGGCCATCGGCAAGTGGCTGGACGAGCGCAGCTGATTTAGCGTCAGCCGAGTTCCCTTTCGCTCACACGGCCCGCCCGGTTATCCCGGCCGGGCCGTTTACTGATTTTCTCGAAAGTAATGCCATGCGCCATCTTGTTGGCATTCTTCTCCCCACCCCAGCCTTTATGCCCTTCAGGGTACTCCCCGCCAGCGGGGAGGGAGCAAACCCCTCCCCCGCAAGCGGGGGGCGTAGGCGGGAATTCGGCGAGCCTGTCTCGCCGCCGCCGAAGCCGGCCGGCTGTGCAAAGCCGGCCGTGGACGGTTGGGAGGGGGAGGGAAGTGGCTTTTCTTATGCAAAGATCAGTATCTTGATATTAGTTCCCCCCCTTTATTAAAGGGGGGAGAGGGGGGATTTCCCCAAGGCTGGCGCGAACTGAATCCGGGTTGAATCCCCCTCGATCCCCCTTTTCCAAAGGGGGAAGGCCACTACATCGGTCATCTCCGCGATATCCATCCTTAACGCGAACAGAGCCTTATCTTTCATGCAGGCTTTCGTCCCGATATTGCAGGAGCGGGCTGAGGAAATATTCGATGACCCGCCGTTTGCCGGTCTTGATCTCCACGGTGACCGCCATGCCGGGCGTCAGGTTCACGGTTTTGCCGTCGACTCCCAGGGTGGCTTTGCCCAGTTTCACGCGGGCTGCGTAGACCAGGCCGCGCTTCTCGTCCTGGATGGCGTCGCCGGAAACCTGTGAAACCTTGCCTTCGATCGACCCATAGCGGGTGAAAGGAAAGGTCTCCACCTTGATCTGAGCGGGCTGGCCGGTTCGCACGAAGCCGATGTCCTTGTTTTCGACGAAGGCTTCGACTTCCAGGGTGTTGTCGCCGGGCACGATCACCAGCAGCGGCTGCGCCGGCGTCACCACGCCGCCAACGGTATGCACCGCCAATTGCTGCACGGTACCCGCCACCGGTGCCACAAGCCGCATGAATTTGCCCCGATTTTCCGCCTTGACCAGTTCCTGGGACAGGCCGGCGGCCTTCTGCTCCGCCAGGATCAAGGCATCCAGGGTGGCGCGCCGGGTCTCGGCGATCAACGCCATGCGCTGCCGTCGGCTTTCCAGCAGCGCTGCCTGGATTTCCTCCTGTTTGGCCAGTTGCGCCGCCAGATCCCGTTCCTGTTCGATGCGCGCCTGCTCCCGCTCCAGGTAGCCGTGGCGTGAAACGAAGTTTTTTTCCAGCAAATCCTTGTAGTCCTGGGCGCGTTGTCGGGTTATCGGAACGGTCTGGCTGAGCTTCTCCACCAGTTCACGGGTCGAGCGCGATTCCGCCTCGCGCCTCAGTATCTCGGCGTCCAGCCGGCTAAGGCGCGCGTTCAGCTCGCCGTATTGACCTTCCAGCAGGCGCTGCTCCGAGGCCAGACGCGCGGCGTCGGCGCCTGCGAACGGCGCAAGGCGGGGTGGTCGGCCGGATTCCAGCGCCGCGAGCAGCGCGCGCGCACGGGCGGCTTCCAGGCCGGCGTACAGGCTGTCCTGGCCGAGCCGGGCGGTGTCGGCCCGGGCCTGGGTGGCATCGAGTTCGATCAGCAGATCGCCCGCATGGACCTGTTGCCCGTCGCGTACATGAATGGCGACGACGGCAGCGGTTTCCATGGGCTGGACGATCTTGGAGCGGTCGTCGGGGATCAATTTCCCCCGGGCGCTGGCGACGATGTCGATGTGGCCGAACACGGCCCACAGCAGGGCAAGGACGGCGAACAGCAGAATCAGCCCCATGACGACGCGCGGCGCGGGGTGCGCCGGCGTTTCACGCAGGGCCAGGGCGGCGGGCAGGAATTCGGCCTCGTGGCCGCGGCGGTTGGCGCCGTCCAACTGGCTGCGTTCGCCCCAGGCGTGGCGCAACACCCGCGCGTAGCGCGAGAACAGGTCGAAGGCGGCGGCCAGTCGCGGGGTCATGCGTGCTGCAGGCGATACAGGCGGCTGTAATGGCCGGCCTGGTGTTCCAGCAATTCGGCGTGGCTGCCGGCCTACACGATCTGGCCGCGGTCGAGGACCAGGATGCGATTGGCCTCGCGTACCGCGGACAGGCGATGGGCGATGACGATCACCGTGCGGCCCCGGCAGATGGCCTTCATGTTCTGCTGGATGACGCGTTCCGATTCGTAATCCAGGGCGCTGCTGGCCTCGTCGAAGATCAGGATGCGCGGATCGCCGATCAGGGCGCGGGCGATGGCGATACGCTGGCGCTGGCCGCCGGAGAGGGTGGAACCATGCTCGCCCACCA
>Ga0233424_10003348_pt1 | contig 10457 bp, 11 predicted proteins | sample Watercolumn_Towu_FD_181011 | JGI IMG/M metagenome (GOLD analysis project Ga0233424, IMG submission 181011) | Freshwater microbial communities from Lake Towuti, South Sulawesi, Indonesia - Watercolumn_Towuti2014_125_MG | ecosystem: Environmental > Aquatic > Freshwater > Lake | place: Indonesia... | reverse complement strand
AAACAAGCCGTGAGCCAGTAAGGAGAAGACGGACGCGCAGCTTAAGGGTGTGTTTCAGGAGGCTAAGCGTCCCAATAAAATAGACGTGGAGGTCAAGATGGCCGATCTAGCCGCAGTTCTCAAAAACGCCCTAAGCCTGGAGGTTCGTGACCGTGCGGCTCTGGCGGAACGGCTTCTGGCTAGCCTGGAGGAGCTAAGCGAGGAGGAGGCAGAGCGCCTCTGGGCCGATGAAGCGAAACGGCGCTTGGAAGAGTACCGTGCAGGCCGCGCTGAAGCGGTGAGGGCAGAAGAGGTCCACGCGAAAGCGCAAAAACTCTTCCGGTGACGCCTGTCAACTACCATGAGGCAGCCGAGAACGAGTTGCTGAATGAGATTGGCTACCTCGAACAGCGAGGCAAAGGGCTGGGGAGGCGTTTCCTTGCTGAGATCAGCCGGGCCGAGCGTTTCATCGCGCAGTTTCCGGAATCGGCTCAGGAGATTCAACCTGGTATCCGGAAGCACATACTCCAGAAGTTTCGGTACTCGCTCATCTACGCAATTGAGATGGAGTTCCATACCTATGAGGAAGTCCCGCGCGAGCTGGCGACCAAGATCATCGATGACCACAAAGCCGCCAAACAAGCCGTGAGCCAGTAACCCTCGAAGGGAATAATGTCACAGGTAGTTCCCAGCCAAGTTGTCACCTACATTGAGGGTGCCTTTGCCGAAATTAGGCGACTCCCTCCTAATAAACCTTTGAAGACTCTACACGTTGATAAAGTCGTGGCCGCCAGACTGAATGGCCTGGTTGAACTGATCCGTCAGATCCCTCAAGAACTCATTCTTCTATATGGTGATGACTATAGTAACTTTATTGCCAACTTTGGCGCTGTCGAGGTCGTACTTGCCCGTTGGCGGAACGGAGGTAACCAAATCGAGCTGGCGTCTCTCACGAGATCGCCGGACGGTCTTTCGCCCGTCCAAATCCTTCATTCCCTTTTGGGGAAATGCCCGGACGCCTATCCATCTCCTGAAACGGCAAAGCTTCACTGGATCGACGACAAAGATTTCCGACAAAATTTGAGGCTGGATATTAGTTCCGCTAACAAGGCCCTTGCAGAGGGAGAGTGGAAGGCGGCGACAGTCCTTGCTGGTTCAGTTGTGGAGGCTTTATTGCTCTGGAGATTGTTACGTGAGGATCAGGCGGGACTAAAAGATGCGATCAAGAAGCTGAAGGAAGAGGGCTCTGTCAAAAGCAACATCTCCGAAGACCTAAGGTGGTGGTATCTGCCGGACTTTATCGTAGTCGCAGCAGTGCAAGGCATTGTAACTTCTAGTACAAAGAAACAGATTGAATTAGGCAAGGAATTTAGAAACCTGATTCACCCTGGCAGGGAACAACGCGAGAGTCTCCGTTGTGATAGAGCCACCGCACTATCAGCAGTCGCCGGAATGGAACATGTTATCCGTGACCTCGATGGAAAAGAAAAGGGTGGGGTGCTAGGAACTAGCGATGGACGTGGCGCCGTATAAAGGGTTTGAGATTCAAGCCGTCCCAATCAAATCACCTGACTCCGGGAAATGGCGAATCAATATCCACATCGTTCGGCATCGCGCAGATGGGGTGAGGTCGAGAAACTTTAGTGCAGGAGATAGCTACCTGACACGAGAAGAAGCAGTCAAACACTGTTTTCAATTCGGTAAACAGGTCATCGATGGCCAATCTCCCAACTGCTCTGTTTCTGACCTCTAATGAGCGCACCTAACTCGAAGCTTACACAGACTTCGCAAGTGGGACAGGCCCATCGGCGGCCTGTCCCCCACTTTTTCTTTCTTGTCTGAGCGAGGCTGGAAGGGATGGGCACGGAGGCGTTCGGCATGGCGGGAACGAGACAGCAGAAAAGGGAGGCAGTGCAGGGAGCCGGACTCTTCTAATCCGATGAGGCGACCGGCGAACCAGTAGGGCAGCGGATAGGGGGTGAGGGGGCAACGCATCAGGCCGAGGCCGGAGCTGCCCGCCCTTCGTCAGCCGAGCTTCTGATCATTCTTTGCCGAACCGTTGGGCTACTCGGCGACAGAACCCGCTCAGCGCTCTCTTACTTGTCAGTCGTCTTCAGCACCACGAAAAACGCACGGGCCTCTCGCATCACGCGCAGCAGCACCGTCTCGCCCCGTTTCACCTTCGACACAGCCGCGCTAAACTCGCTGACCGTCGAGACCTCGTGGCGGTTCACTTCCTTGATCAGATCGCCTTCCCGCAACCCCTCCGCCTGCGCGATGCTCCCGTTTTCCACCTTGGCGATCAGGACCCCCTTGCCGTCCTTGAGCTTGAATTTCTCGGCCAACTCAGCAGTCAGGTCCTGCACATCGATCCCCAGCTTCACTTCCGTCCGTGATGGGGGCACCGAGGCGACAACCACATTTTCCTTCCGTTCGCTCAACGGGACCGACAGGACCAGCCGTTGGCTGTCCCGCACCACCTCGATGCTGGCGGCTGCGCCTGGCTCGATGCCGGCGATCAGCCGGGACAGCACGTTGGGTGTATCGATGGGCTTGCCGTCCACTTTGGTGATGATGTCGCCCGGCTTGATGCCGGCGCGGGCCGCCGGGTCGTTCTCGAACACCTCGTTGACCAGCACCCCCTCGCCCTCGGTGACGCCGAACTTGTTCGCCAGCTCCGCCGTCACCGGCTGAATGCCGACCCCGAGCCACCCCCGGACCACTTTGCCCCGCGCCACGAGCTGCTGGAAGACTTGTTTGGCCATGTTCGAGGGGATGGCGAAGCCGATCCCCTGAGCGAAGTTGATGATGGCGGTGTTGATGCCGATGACCTCGCCGTGCACGTTGAAGAGCGGGCCGCCAGAATTACCGGGATTGATGGAGGCGTCCGTCTGGATGAAGTTCTCATACCGGGACAGGTTCATGTTTTCGCGCCCCATGCCGCTCACAACCCCCAGGGTTACGGTCCGATCCAGCCCGAAGGGGTTGCCGACGGCGAGCGCCCACTGACCGACTTTGACCTCACCGGAATCCCCGAAGGTCGCGTAGGGGAGGGCGCGGTCGGTGGTCACCTTCAGGACGGCCAGGTCCGTATCCGGGTCCTTGCCGACCACCTGGGCGATGAACTTCGTCTTGTCCGACAGGCGGACTTCCACCTCCGCGGCGTCGCCGACGACATGGTTGTTCGTGAGGATGTATCCCTGGGGGTCGATGATCACGCCGGAGCCGGAGCCGGGGGTGTTGGGTATCCGCTCGCGCGGCGCATCCTTTGAGCGGCCCGGCGTCTGCACGGGAAGGACGTTGACGACGGAGGGCTTCACCCGTTCGGCCAGGTCGGCGATCACGGACTGGAGTTCTTCCAGGAGGCGGAGCCCATTGCTCTCGACTGCGACCGGAGCCGCCCCGCCGGCCCAAGCAAGGGAAGGCGGAAGGGCCGCGCCGAGGACCGTCAGGACCGTCCAGGCCAGGATCGTCGCCGTTCTCATGCGGAAGTGCATAGGGTCTCCCGTGTGGTGTCTGCCTGATGGGGCCGTGTGCGTCTGCTGTTCAGGCACGTGCCCGCTGTTTGGCCAGCAAGGCAGGCAGCGCGTGCTTGAGCCCGTCACGCAGGCCCACCAACAGTATGATATCACCCGCGCGCAGCGGCAGGGAATCAAGGTCCGTCAAGAGAGCCGGCCCTCGCAGGACCGCGGCGACTCGAATGCCGGGGGGCAACCCCAGTTGGGCAACGGTTCGACCGCAGGCTGAAGACCCGACGGGGACGACAATCCGCTCGATTGCTGCGAAGCGGGTGCAGAGGTCATGCTGGACCTTGCGCAGATCCTCGCTCAGCGCCTCCGTTTCCAGCTCCCGCGTCAAGGCGTCAATACGCTGGAGGTCGTTCTTCAGCAGTCGGATCCGGGATGCGGCGCCCGGGAGCTTCGCGGCGATCTCCGGATGGTCCGACTCCAGGTGGGTACGATGGGTGGCCTGAGCTGAAGGTGCGCGATCCCGAAGGAGGTGGTCGGCCAGGAACGCCCCGGTCTCCTGCTGAATCGCCTCAATGTGGTCGATAATCGAGGAGGCCTGCCAGTGGAGCTTGAGAATCTGCACCTTACGGTTGACACGCTCGGAGACGGCCAAGACGGCTTCGTGAGCCCCGGTCAGAGTCAGGGTGAATTCCTTCCGAATGCGTTGGAGAAACTCCGTGGTCATGCTCTAATGTCTAACAATGTCGGATAAGGCCTATTATGTCAACTCGTAGCAATTGCCTCTGTGCCCGATACTACCTATCCAACCCCTCACTTTCAATCCCACTGGCAACTCTACTCTCGCCAGCAGTCACCGCGCTGTACAATCTTTACTTCCCGTGGACCCTTGGCCTATTTTCGGTTCTGTGCCTTGCCAGAGCCGCTTAATATTGTCTTTGTGGCGGAGCAGGATCAGCCCGCAGATGAGCCAGGCGAAGGTCTGAAACTGCCAAGTCTTACCCATCAGAAACGAGCCGATCGGGAGCGCAGCAAAGGCAGCCAGAGCGGCTCCGGATGAATAACGCCAGACCGCCGCCGTCGCCAGCCAGACCGTGAGCATCGCCAATCCGAGCCCCGGCGCAACCCCGGCCACAGCACCCAGCGCTGTGGCCACCCCCTTGCCACCGCGAAACCCCAGGAACACGGGAAAGAGATGGCCGAGGATCGGGCATGCAGTCACAGCGAGAATTGTGGCCTCATCAGTCAGCACGAGGGTCGCAACCCACCCGACCACCCAGCCCTTTCCTACGTCGCCGACCAGCGTCAGCAAACCCGCTTTCTTTCCCGCAACACGTAAAACGTTAGTGAACCCAATGTTCCGGCTCCCGGCAGTCCTGGGGTCCGCGGTGCCCAGGGCTTTGGCTATGAGCACGCCGAACGGGATGGAGCCAAGGAGGTAGCCTCCGATCGCCATGAGGGCCGGAAGCCAATCAGTGAAGGTCATGAGAGTTGGTAAGCCAGGAGGGCTTTCTATAACCGGCTGAATAACCGTTCTTCAAGGATAACTAGAGCTTCCTGACGGCCACCTGGCGCCAGAAGTTTGTCAGGTATTGGCCCCCGGAGATTAACGCCAGGGCCAAGGCCAGGTACAGCAGACCGGTACCCAGCACGTGCAACGGCTGAGCAAGCAGCGCGAAGCTGCCCTCGAGAATCAGCAGGACGATGGCCACCACCTGCATGGCCATCTTCCATTTGCCGATCGTTTCCGCCGCCAGCACGATGCCTTCGGAGGCGGCGATGGCTCGGATGCCGGTCACGGCCACCTCGCGTGCAATGATGACGATGGCCACCAGCGCAGTGACGCGGTCGAACTGCACGAGCAGGATGAGACTGGACAGGACCAGCAGCTTGTCGGCGATGGGGTCCAGCAGCTTCCCGAGCTTCGTGATCTGGCCGCGACGGCGGGCCACGTACCCGTCCAGGAGGTCCGTGACGGCGGCGACCACAAAGACAAGCGCGGCGGCCAGAGACCGCTTGGGGGTCGGGTTGGCGAACAGCACGACGAAGACGGGAATCAGCAGGATGCGAGAAAAAGTCAGCAGGTTCGCCAGATTGACGTTGGTGGCCACCTGCGACCAGGTGGCGGCAAACCGGCCGGGTGGACCTGATGGCTTGATTGATGACTTGATTGCGTCTGTCACGCGCATGGTGTGACTCAGAGAGCTATCGAATAGTCCGACGCAACAACCGAAGAACGGTCGTCACACGACCCCGCTCTTGAGCAGGTCATGCAAATGGATGACGCCGGCGATCCGGCGGCCGTCTTCCAGCACCACCAGGGAGGTGATGGCATACTGTTCCATGATCTGGACGGCCCGCGCCGCGAGCTCGTCGGGACCGATGGTCTTGGGATTCTTGCTGGCGAGGTCGCCTGCCGAAGTATGGGTGAGATCCGCGCCCTTCTCCAGGAAGCGCCGGAGGTCCCCATCCGTGATCACTCCCAGCAGTTGTTCCTGCCCATCGACGACGGTCGTCATGCCGAGCTTCTTGCCGGTCATTTCCAGGATGGCTTCGCGGGCCGTGGCCCGGTGGCCGATCCGCGGGATCGCCTCCCCGTGGTGCATGAGGTCGCGGACCTTGAGCAGGAGCCGTCGGCCAATCGTCCCGCCCGGATGAAACTGCGCGAAATCTTCTTCTTTGAGACCTCGTTTCTGGAGCAGCGCGATGGCGAGGGCATCGCCCATCGCCAGTGTGGCGGTGGTGCTGGCGGTCGGGGCCAGCCCCATGGGGCAGGCTTCCTCGCTGACCGACACGTCCAGGACGACCTCGCTGTTCTTGGCCAGAGTGGACTGGGCCCGGCCGGTCAGGGCGATGACGGCGATGTTCAACCGCTTTACGAAGGGCAGGAGCTTCAAGACTTCTTCGGTCTCGCCGCTGTTGGAGATCGCCAGCAGTGCATCGCGGCGGGCCAGCATGCCCAAGTCACCGTGGATGCCCTCGGCCGGGTGCAGGAAAAAAGCCGGGGTGCCGGTGCTGGCCAGGGTGGCGGCGATCTTCTGGCCGATCAGGCCGGATTTCCCCATCCCCGTCACTACCACCTTGCCGGTACAGTCGTACAGGAGATCCACCGCTTCCGTGAACCGGTGGTCCAGGCGCTCGATAAGGCCGGCGATCGCCCGGGCCTCGATGTCGAGCACCCGTCTCCCCTGCTGGAGGCTCCCCTGCTGGCTCCTCCCCTCCCGGCTGCTCATAGCTGCCCCTCGCTCCCCTTGCCCGCCGCCTGGCAGATCCGCAGGAGCCGTTCCAGCAGCGGCTTCAACTGATGGAGCGGCACCATGTTCGGCCCGTCGGACAGGGCGGTATCGGGATCGGGATGGACTTCCATGAAAAACCCGTCGCAGCCGGCCGCGGCGGCCGCGCCGGCCAGCGGAGCCACGAATTCGCGCTGCCCGCTTGATTGGGTCCCTCCCCCGCCGGGCAACTGGACGCTGTGGGTAGCATCGAAGACCACGGGGTAGCCCAGGCTCCGCATGATTGGCAGGGCCCGCATGTCCACGACCAGGTTGTTGTATCCGAAGCACGAGCCCCGCTCGGTCAGGATGATCCGCCTCGTCCCGCTCTCTTCCAGCTTTTTTACGACGTTGCTCATTTCCCAGGGAGAGAGGAACTGGCCCTTCTTGACGTTCACCACCCGGCCGGTCTTGGCTGCTGCCACCAGGAGGTCGGTCTGGCGGCAGAGAAAGGCCGGGATCTGGAGGATATCTGCTCCCTCGGCGGCCAATCCGGCCTCCTCCACACTGTGCACGTCGGTCAACACCGGCACCCTTACCTGCTCCTTCACCTTGCGCAGGAGGGCGACGCCGGCCTGGATCCCCGGTCCGCGGAACGAGGTGATGGAGGTACGGTTCGCCTTATCGTAGGAGGACTTGAAGACGTAAGGCATGCCGAGCGACCGTGCGATCTCGGCGATGCGCTGGGCCGTCTCCAACGCCAGCTTCTCGCTTTCGAGCACGCAAGGGCCGGCGATCAGGACGTGGCGTTGGGCGCCCCCGATCTTGAACGGTCCCAGGTCGACTTCGAATGGCATGCGCCCTCGCTCAGAAGCGAAATGGTGAATGGTGAATGGTGAATGGTGAGTGGCAAACCCGTCCGAAGTGGACGACGCTCCGCATTCTTTCGTGAGCTTCATTCATCATTCAGCACTCAGCATTCATCATTGCTTTTTAGTGTCCGCATTTTCTCCGTAAGGCCGCCCCCACGAACGCGCTGAACAGGGGGTGCGGCCGGTGCGGCCGCGACGTGAATTCCGGATGAAACTGGGTGGCGACGAACCAGGGATGGCCGGGCAATTCGACGATCTCGACCAGCCGTCCGTCCGGCGAGAGCCCGGACAAGACCAGTCCCTGGGCGGTCAGCCGGTCCCGATAGGCATTGTTGAACTCATAGCGGTGGCGATGGCGTTCCCGCACTTCCAACACCCCGTAGGCCTTGTGTGCCACGCTTCCCTCGACGATCCGGCAGGGGTACGCGCCCAGTCGCATTGTGCCGCCCATGTCCTGAACGGACCGTTGGTCCGCCATCAGGTCGATCACCGGGTGCGGCGTGTGGGGATCGAACTCGGAGCTGTTGGCCCCGGCCAGGCCGGCCGCGTGGCGCGCCAATTCGATAACTGCACATTGCATGCCCAGGCAGAGGCCGAAAAAGGGAATGCCCCGCTCCCGCGCGTAGCGGATGGTCTCGATCTTGCCCTCGATGCCGCGGGTGCCGAAGCCTCCGGGAATGAGGATGCCGTCCGCCTCGCGCAGCGTCTGTTCCACTCCCCGCCTCGGTACCTCCTCCGACTCGAGCCAGTGGACGTTGACGCGCGTCTCATGGTCGATCCCGCCGTGCACGAGCGCCTCGGCCAGGCTCTTGTATGATTCCTTGAGCCCCACGTATTTGCCCACGAGCGCGATGGAGACCTCGTGCTTGGGGTGCTTGATCTTTTGCACCATCGCATCCCACTCGCGGAGATTCGGCGGACCCGTGTCCAGACGGAGCAAGCGGACGATCATCTCGTCCAGCCCTTCCTTGCGAAAGACGATCGGTACCTCGTAGACCGTTTCCACGTCCTTGGCCGTGATCACCGCGCCCTTCTCCACGTTGCAAAAGAGGGCGATCTTGTCCTTGAGGTTGGGTGGCAGGTATCGGTCGGTCCGGCACAGGAGGAGGTTGGGCTGAATGCCGATCTCACGCAGCTTGTTCACGGAATGTTGAGTGGGCTTCGTCTTCAGCTCGCCCGACGCACCGATGTACGGCACGAGAGTCAGGTGCACGTACAGGACGTTCTCCCGGCCCACGTCGTAGGGCATCTGGCGGATGGCCTCCAGGAACGGCAGGCTTTCGATGTCGCCGACGGTCCCCCCGATCTCGACGATCGCCACGTCGTTCCCCTTGGCCACGTCGACGATCGCCCGCTTGATCTCGTCGGTAATGTGGGGCACGACTTGCACCGTCCCGCCCAGGTAGTCGCCGCGCCGTTCTTTTTTGATCACCGCATCGTAGATCCGGCCGGTGGTGTAGTTGTTGTCTTTCGTCAGAGTCAGGGACGTGTACCGCTCGTAATGACCCAAGTCCAGGTCCGTCTCCGCGCCGTCGTCGGTCACGAAGACTTCCCCGTGCTGGTAGGGATTCATCGTGCCGGGATCGACGTTGATGTAGGGATCGAGCTTCAGGAAGGTGATTTTGAGCCCGCGGCTTTCCAGGAGATTGCCGATCGAGGCCGAGGCCAACCCCTTGCCGAGGGACGAGACGACGCCGCCGGTCACGAAGATGTACTTGGTGGTTGTCGCCATCTGGACCTCAGTCACCGACTGGCGCGCCGCCGCACGGCGGCTCCGCGAAACGCTTCAGCACAGCACGAGTCGCTGGAGGGTGGCTGCCGCCTCTTCCAGGTCCTCTTGCGTGTCGATGCGGAGCGAGGGATGCGTCGTCTCCCAGACCCGGATGCGGATGCCATGCTCAAGCGCACGCAACTGCTCGAGCTTCTCCGCTTCTTCCAGGATGCCGGTCGGCAGCTCCGCCAGACGCAGCAAGGTGTCACGGGAATAAATGTAAATGCCGAGGTGGATATAATGCAAGCTGTCCGGCACCTGGTTGATCGGGCCGTCCCGGAGGTGTGGGATCGAGGCGCGTGAAAAGTACAACGCATCGCCGTTCCGGTCCGTCACGACCTTGACCACGGCGGGGTTCTGCAGCTCGTCGTCGGAGGTCAGGCGCCGTTTCAAGGTGCCCATGCCTGCCCCGCTTGCCAGGAACGGGGCTACCAGGTCGGCAAAGAGGCCCGGGTGGAGGGCGATCTCGTCCCCTTGGAGGTTGACGAAGACTTGTCCGGGAAGCTGTCTGGCCGCCCAGGCAACCCGGTCCGTTCCGGTTCGAAAGGGCTCGCCGGTCATCATGACCGCGCCCCCGAATTTCGTCACCGCATCGCCGATCCGCTCGTCATCGGTGGCGACGACCACGCGGGCGATTCCCGGCGCCGCCTGCGCCCGCTCGTAGACGTGTTGGATCAGCGGCTTCCCTATCAGTCCGGCCAGCGGCTTGCCGGGGAACCGCGAGGACCCGAACCGGGCCGGAATCACGACGGTCACGAGCTGGTTGGGGTCAGCCATGTTCCAGCACCTCGGAAAGTTGCGACGCGGTCACCGTGCCGGTGCCGACGATGCCGACGACGATTCCGGCCGCCTGGTTGGCGAGCACCGCTCCGTCGCGCATGGAGGCGCCGGTCGCCAATGCCAGCGCGAGGGTGCCGACCACGGTATCACCGGCCCCGGTCACATCGAACACCTGCCGAGCCGTCGTCGGAATGTGCCAACTGGCTCCGTCGGCTTCAAAAAGGCTCATGCCCTGCTCGCCCCTGGTAATGAGGACCGCCGAGCAGCCGAGCCGCTGCCGGAGGATTTCTCCTGCCTCGGCGATCGAACGATCATCCTCGGTGTGGAGGCCGGCGGCTTGCCCGGCCTCGAGGTGATTGGGGGTCACCACGGTCAC
>Ga0233424_10003346_pt1 | contig 10466 bp, 10 predicted proteins | sample Watercolumn_Towu_FD_181011 | JGI IMG/M metagenome (GOLD analysis project Ga0233424, IMG submission 181011) | Freshwater microbial communities from Lake Towuti, South Sulawesi, Indonesia - Watercolumn_Towuti2014_125_MG | ecosystem: Environmental > Aquatic > Freshwater > Lake | place: Indonesia... | reverse complement strand
CTTGATCAACCTGTCCGACAGCGGATGGTTGCCAGGCGGCTGCTCCTTCGCCCCGTGGCAGTTCAGGATCGCCTTTCCGATCCGCGCCCGGACCGCCGGTTCCTTCCGAAACCTCGGGCGTCTCGTCCTCTGCGCGAACAAAGCCTCGTTCGACCTGCACCGCTCCGTTCCGATCGATCGTGACAAAGGCACCGGCGCGGGCCATGTCCTCGGGATCGTAGTTCAGGGGCCGATCGACCAGCGCGGCGACTTCTGTCTCGATCGCCTCGATGCGCGCTTCCACATCTTGCGGAATCTCGTCTGAATCCGACCATGATGCGGTCAGCTCCTCGGCCTGCGCCTCGAGTTCGGCCAGCCGCTGCGTCTGCTCGGGCGACAGCAATGTCTCGCTGCCGGAAATCCTGCGCATCGCCTGGGTCATGTTCCAGGGCATATCGATGGCGCCCGTTACCCATTTCCAGCCTTCAGCCGCGATGCGGTCGGCATCGTGCCTGAGCTTTTCCTCGACCAGCCGGTCGAGCAGGGCCGCGTCGGTCAGCCAGCCGCCATCATCGGGTTCGAACAGGTCGCGCGCGATGCTGCCCCCTGCGGCAAGATAGGCGGCCTGTGTCACATAGAGCACCCGCTTGTCGGCGGCGCGCACCGTGCTTTCCGTCAGCCTGTGGCGGATATAGGGGGCGGACCGGTTGAAGCCCTGGCTCAGCATGTCCCAGACCTGTTCCTGGCGCTGGTGATCGTCGCTCACGGTGAACGCCATCAGCTGATCGAGGGTCATGCCATCCTCGGCATAAATTTCGAGAAGCCTGGGCGAGACGGACGCGAGCTTGAGCCGCTGACGCACGACGGCGGGCGTCGTCATGAAATGCGCAGCGATCGCCTCGACCTGCTGCCCCCTGTCGACCAGCGCCTGCATCGCGCGAAACTGGTCGAGGGGATGAAGCGGTTCCCGCGCCGCATTCTCGGCAAGGCTGTCTTCTTCCGCCAGGATATCGCCGGCGGCCTGCTGGATGATGCAGGGCACAGGTGCGTTGCGCGCCAGCCGCTTCTGTTTCACGAGCAGTTCGAGCGCGCGGTAGCGACGGCCGCCTGCGGGAATCTCGAACATGCCGGTCTCGGCGCCGGTTTCGTCGAGCACCGGGCGGACATTGAGGCTCTGCAGCAGGCTGCGCCGCGCGATGTCCTCGGCTAGCTCTGCTATCGACAGGCCGCATTTGGTCTGGCGAACATTGGACTGCGACAGCACGAGCCGGTCGAAAGGAATGTCGCGCGAGGGGCTCAAGGTGATGCTGGCTTTTCCTGGTCTGGCCATGGTCATTCTCCATGACGGGCCGCCGGAAGGACTTTCTCCCGGCTCCTGGACCCGTCACAGGGGCCCTGCCCTCCTCTTCCTTTCGTGCTTGTGGCCGCGCGACCAGTCGCCGGATAGCTCTGCCGGAAGCCCTGGCTAAGCCACCCGCCCCATCCATTGTCCGGTACGCCGGCCATCGGAAAACGCCCGATCTGCGCCCTGGGTTGGAGCCGGCGCGCGAAAGCTTCATTTTGGTTGCAGTGCTGTTTGACAGGGCCGATTGCAAAGCGCAGGCTCAGTGTTGCGGTTTGTTGCCAGCAGGGGGAATATCTATGAAATTCAACAGTCTTACGCTGGCGCTCGTGATGGGCGCCGGCCTTGCTTCGGGTGCGGCTCTGGCACAGGATGCATCGGCACCGCCGGTGTCGGTGCCCTCTGCAACGCCTGCCGCCAGCCCTGCTCAGTCGGCTGCGCGGGTCGTTCCGCCGAGCACCGTGCTCACCGTCACGCCGCTGGCCGAAATCACGTCGAAGCGGATCGAGGAAGGTGACAAGTTTCAGTTCAGCGTGGTCGCCGATGTCGTCGAAGGCGGCGTCATCGCCATTCCGCGGGGCAGCATCGTGCAGGGCACGATCACCTGGAAAACCGGCCGCGCGATCGGCGGCAAGTCGGGCAAGTTCGAGGTCACTTTCGATCATGTGACGGTCAATGGCCGCAACTACAAGCTGACCGGACTCCACCGCCAGGAAGGCCGGGGCAACAGCGTCGGGGCGCTGCTGGGCTCGATGATCGTTTCGGGGCGTTCTGCCGTGATGCTTCCGGGCCAGATGGCCAATGCCATCACCGCCGAACCCATTCCGTTCTGACAGATGCGCTGAGCGGCCTGCCTTGCCCTTCCCGGCCTGAGCGCTGAAGGGGCAAGGCTGGCTATGGGTATTGGGCCGATGCCGACAGGTGCCCCTCGTCTGCGAGCGCAAGCAGATAGTCGGATGCCCTGGAGGCGGCACTGGCCGCACGAAGAATGGCGCGGTGATCCTCCTTCAGGATGGCGAGCCAGGAACCGATATAATCGGCATGCCGCACCGTTGGCCGGATATCCAGTGCTGCGCACACAAATGCCCCGGCCATTTCGGCGACAAGCTCCTCCTGGCCATAGGCTGCCGATCCGAAGGCTTCGCTCTGGTCGCGGTTCAGCCGGGAGCGATGGCCGGTCCAGTGCGCGAGCTCATGAAAGGCGGTGCGGTGCCAGTTGATCGCCTCGTGAAAAGCATCAGGCGGCGGCACCGCAACGAAGTCCCGGACCGGATCGTAAAAGGCATTCGGCCCGCCGATCCTGAAGTCGGCGCCGGTTGCAGCGATGAGCGCAGCTGCTTCGGGCAGGATAGCATCGCTGGTCGCAGCCTCTGGTGTGATCGTGATCTGCTCGGGCAGGCCGTCGCATTGATCGGTCGAGAAAACCGTGAAGGTCCTGAGGATCGAAAAGCTCTTTGCAGCTTCTCCTTCCGCCTCTGCTGTCCGGCTCCCCCTGTCAGTACCGGGAAACTGGCGTGCGTAGACTATCGCGGTACCGCGCTCGCCGCGCCGCACCGTACCGCCGAGTTCAGCTGCCTGGCGAAAGGTCAGAAACCCCTGCCCGGAAAAGCCGCGGCTGGCAGCGGCGTTCCACAGGGTCAGGATATTGATGCCGCTATAGCGCCGCCGGCTCGCCGCATTGTACGGCAGACCGATGGCTGCATGCCTGCAATCCCAAGGCCGGACCCAGGGCACGCTTCCCTTTTCAAGCTGCGCGATGATCTCATCGGTCACCGTGCGACTGATATCCCGGCGGCGCGAAGTGCCGGCTGCAGATCGGTAATTTCGGGGCATGGAAGGTCTCCGCGACGGCCGGCGGGCGAACCTCTCGCCGCGCTTCAGGCCGTCACCCAGCACCTTCCCCCTCTCGCTCCGATCCTTGCGCCGCAGACTGCCGGCGGCTCACCGACCGTTGCGATCGCCTGGCGGCGCCGCAGGCTGGGGCCCTTTGGGTGAGGCAAGAGGATGAGACCAGACCGTCTGTCCGCGCGCTTGCGCGGAAATAGAACCGGAAGCGGTTGCAATTGGGGAGATGCGAGTCTTTCGCAACTGGGCAGACGATGCTATGGTCCCGCCCGGACGCTACCGGGAAGAACCAGGCCAGAAGAGCTGCCGGCATCCCGATGGCAAGCGCGCAATCGCGAGCATTTCAGCCGTTCGGCGATCCCGGACAGGAACCGGACATCGTCGTTTCAAAGGGGTGGCATGCAGGGTCGACGGGTCGGAAACGCGCCTGCTGCCGATGTTTGTACGTGAACCAATGGAATGTGACACAGGATCTGTCGCAGGAGATCTCCTGCGCGAACGATGAAGCCGCGCTCTTTGCCGCTCTCGCCAAGGCCACCGCGACGATGCGCTTCGATCATTTCGCGCTTGCCTATGATCGCAGGGGGCTCACCGATCCGGACAGCCTCCTCGTCCACAATTATCCCGAAGGCTGGGCCACGGGTTCGATCTGGGCAAGGCAGACCCCGTGCGCCGGGCAGGCGAGCGCGCACTGACAGGATTCAGCTGGCACGAGCTCGAACATTATGTTCCGCTCACCAGGGGCGACAGGCAGATGCTGGCTGTCGGCCGCGAGAACGGTCTGGTCGATGGCTATACGGTCCCGAGGCACCTGGTCGGCGAGGCCAGCGGCACCTGCACTTTCGTCATCCGGCATGAGCGCGACTTGCCACCCGATATGCGTCACTGCGCCGAGATCGTCGGCGCAACAGCGCTGGCAGCCGCCCGCCGGATCAGCGGAGCAAGGCCGGTCGATCCAAGGCCGGTATTGAGCGAACGCCAGCGCGAATGCGTGCTCTGGTCGGCGCGGGGCAAGACGGCGGGCGAAATAGCCGCAATCCTCGGCATCAGCGAGGAAACGGTCACGCAGCATCTCAAGAATGCCCGCGAGCGCTACGATGTCCATGGCCGCCAGATGCTGGTCCTGTGCGCGATGTTCGATGGCGTGATCGGCTTCTCGGATGTCTTCGACTGGTGGAAGCCGGGCTGAGCATAGGAGCCATCGCCGAGCGCTTCCGTCCGTACAAGGCGCGGCGCGGCTGCCCCCTCCCCTGAACTGGGTATACCGAAAGCAGCAGCGCAATGGTCTTTTCCAGAGGCACAAGCCCTTGAAGGAACGACCATGATTCCAGCACCGATCAGCGTGAAACCCCGCATCCAGGAAGAGGCGATGCGCGCCATGTTCGCCGCGCGAAAGCAGGTGTTCGTCGACCTGCTCGGCTGGGACCTGCCCGTTCTGGAAGATCGGTTCGAGATCGACCAGTTCGATACGGCCGCGGCGCGCTACCTGATCCTGCTGGGACCCGAAGGCGAGCACCGGGCTTCGGCCAGGCTTCTGCCGACGACAGCACCCCATGTTCTGGGCACGCTCTATCCGCATCTGTGCGATGGGAAGGTCCCGCGAGATTCATCCATTATGGAGATATCGCGCTTCTGTCTCGACAGGAACCAGGATGCCGCATCGCGCCTGTCATCGCGCAACCAGCTGGTGACCGCGCTGGTGGATCACGCGCTGCGCGAGGGCATCGGCCTCTATACCGGCGTGGCCGAGCTCGGCTGGCTGGCGCAAATTCTTCGCTTCGGCTGGGATTGCCAGCCGCTGGGAGAGCCCGCAGGCGACAGGGGCTCGAAGATCGGTGCCCTCGCCATCACGATCGATGCCAGCACGCGGCCGAGCCTTGAGGTCACTGGAATCTACACGCCGCTTGCGCTCCAGCTGATCGAAGGCCGGGAGCAGGTCGCATGAGCGCGATATCCTCAGCTGAGCTGGCCGCAGCCCTTCTGGAGAGTGGCTATTGCATCGTGCCCGACCTGGTCGAGCGCGCCTCGATAGAGGCGCTGGACCAGGACCTCGATCCGGTCTTTGCCGCGACGCCTTTTGGCCAGGGAGATTTCTATGGCTACCGGACCAGGCGCTTTGGTGCCCTGCTGAAGCGCTCAGTCCAGGCCCAAAGGCTGGCGCTCGAGAAGACCATCCTGGGAGCCGTGAAAGCGATCCTGGACGATGCATGCGACACGATCCAGATCAATGTCGCCCAGGCCATCGAGATCCATCCGGGCGAAGTGCGCCAGTTCCCCCATCGCGATCACGACATGTGGAACGGCGCCAAGGGCGCGCACGAATATCTGGTCAATGTGATCTGGCCGTTGACGCCGTTTCGCGCCGAGAATGGTGCGACGCAAATCTATCCCCACAGCCATGGTGCCGAGGGCATGGCGAGGCAGGATCCGGGCAAGCCTGTGATCGCGGAGTGCGATCCGGGATCGGCGATATGCTTCCTCGGCTCCACCGCCCATGGCGCTGGCGCCAACCTCACAGCCAGTGTCAGGCGTGCGGTGGTGATCGGCTACAGCCTCGGCTGGCTCAAACCCTATGAAAACCTCTGGCTGGCCTATCCTCCGGCGATTGCCCGAACGTTCCCGCCCGAGCTTGCAGCGCTGGTGGGATATGTACAGCACCGCCCCAATCTCGGGAATTTCGAGGGCCAGTGCCCGTCGGTCCTGCTTCGGGATGATATTGACGAGCATCTTGCAGCCATGGATGCGCTGCGGCCCGACCAGGCCGCGATGGTCGCAGAGTTTGCAGCGCACGAGCGCCTCGCACGGTGAGCCCGGCCCATGTGATCGAGCCGACCTATGAAGCGATACGGCGGCGTCTCATGCATGGACACTGGCCGCCCGGCACCCGGCTCGAGGCGGCCCGTATCGCCGATCAGCTGCATGTCAGCGTCACCCCGGTGCGCGACAGCCTGTATCGGCTGACGGGCGAGCGCATGGTCGATTTCGAGCATGGCGAAGGCTTTCACGTCCCCAGGATCACCGAGAGCCGCCTCCGGGCTATGCTGGAGCTGCATCTGGTGCTGGTTCTGACGGGCCTTGCAACGCGCACCAGGACCCTGGCGGCTCCGCCGACGGGCGATGCGGACGGATCGGACAGGTTTGCCAGCCTGTTCCGGCACATTGCGTCGCGTTCGGGAAATGCGGAGCTCGCCGCTGCCATTGCAGGGCTCGGCGACAGGCTTCAGCCGTTTCGGGAATTCGACGCCTCGATATTCGAGGACGTCGACGAAGAATTCGAAAAGCTCGAAGCGGCCGTAGCAAAAGACGCTCCGCGCGAAGACATCACGCCATTGTTGTTGCATTATAATCATCGCCGCGTGATGGAGGCCGATGCCTATGTGCGTCTCAGGTCGGCCTGAGAAACACGCCAGCAGATATTGCCCGCCCGCATGTGGTTCCCGAGAAGTTTTCTTGTCATGGCAAGCCGTTCCTGACACTATTGTCCGGCACCCCGCAGATATGGCAGCGCGGTGCGGGATTTCCCGCCAGGCATTATGAACGCCCGTCCGGCAGCGGACAGGCGGCCGCAACGGATGACGCGCCCGAGATGTCACCCCATGTCGGCACAGCACTGGAGAACGGACGCACCGGCACTGTCGGCGCGCCTGCTCGTGCCTTTGCGGATGCTGCTGCGTGTCTTCGCCGAAATGGAAAAGCGCTTCTTCCGGCCGTCACCCGTTTTCGGTGTCATCGGCCTGCCATGTCCATCCTGACGACCGGCCGCATGCGCCCGAGCCCGGTGCGCGTGATGCTTCCGATCTCGATATGGCCTTTCGCGAGCATGGCCGGGCGCTGCTTCAGTTCCTGCGCCGCAAGGCTGGTGCCGACGAAGCGCCCGATCTGGTGCAGGAGGTTTTCGTGCGGGCAGCAGGCAGTGCGCAGCGCGACAGCCTGGTCAATCCAGGCGGATTTCTCCGGCGTATCGCAAGCAACCTCCTCATCGACAGGTCGCGCAAGGAAGAACGCCGGGGTGGAGGCGATCTGCCGTTCTGCGAGGAGCGCGATTGTGCCAGTCCTGCCCAGCAGGCATGGGATATCGAGGCGGCCGATCTGATGGGGCTTTACGAGGCTGCGCTGGGCACCATGTCACCCAGGTCCAGGGAAGTGTTCCTGATGCACCGGGTAGACGAGCTCAGCTATCGCGAGATACACGAGAGGCTGGGGATCAGCGTTGCAACGGTGGAATATCACATGATGAAGGCGCTCGCGCACATCGCCCGGGAAGTGGGTTACGAGCGATGATATCCGGCGATAGCGACGGTGTGGCAGACGAAGCCGCCATGGGCTGGCTAGTCAGAATGCGGGGCGAGGATCGGGACCGGCTTCGCGGCGACTTCGAGGCCTGGCTCGAAGCATCGCCTGGCAATCGCGCAGCCTATGAGCGGGCAGAGCGACTGCTGGGACAGTCGGCGATACTGAAGGGCTCAGCGCGTTACGGCGAAAATCGTGCGCGAGCGCCTCTGCGCCTTGCGGCAGATGCCAGCCGCTCTCCAGGGGCGCGGCGATGGCTGGTGGCCGGAGCGATGGCGGCCGCTGCTGCGATGCTGTTTGTAGCCTTCAACGCTGGCGGCGCGACGCTGTCGGGTCCCTATGGCAACAATCCGATGGCAGCCTGGGCCGCCGAGCCCCTTGTCACCCGGCATGGCGAGATTAGGCGCTTCCATCTGGATGACGGATCGGTGGCAACGCTCGATACCGATACCCGGCTCGAAGTGGCCATGACGCCCGAGGCGAGACTGGTCCGCCTGGTGAAAGGCAGGGCCCGGCTGCAGATTGCCGGGGATGCAAGACCTTTCAGGATCGAGGCGGGCCAAGGTGTAGTCACAGCAAGCGAGGCAATGCTGGATATCGAGAGGGCTTCGGACGGCACGGTCGCAGTCACGCTCGCAAGCGGTGCTGCCGGCATTGAACCCGCCACCGAGCGCTGGAATGCTGAAGGACGGCGGCAGCTCTTTGCGAGCCAGCCCATCGCGTACCGCGCGGATGATCAGGCCCTGACCATCGAACGGCAGGCGACATTGAAGGCAATAGCCGACTGGCCGTCCGGCTGGGCAGAATATCGTGTCGTCCGGCTCGACCAGCTGGTCGCACAGGCAAATCGCTATGCCGCCGTCCCGATCGTGATCGCCGACCCCCGCATTGCCGGGCTCGAGGTCTCGGGCCGGTTCAGGATCAGCGAGACCGAGAGCTTCATCGACAGGCTTTCACGGTTGCTCGGTCTTCAGGCCGAGCGCAGGCCGGACAGCATCCGCTTGCGCGCCCGATAATTTTTTGAGTGCCTGACTAAGGTCGGACCATCGCCAGCGTCATTCCCCCTCCAGAGGCCGCATGTCTTCCCGACAAGCTGCCCGAAACCCGTGGGGAGATGAATGATGTCAGGGAAATACCGGTTCGTGATGGCACTGATGGCGGGCACCGCTTTGGGATGTCTGCCGGCCGCAGCTTATGCCCAGCAGCAGGAGAAGATCGCCTTCGATCTTCCGGCCCAGGATCTGGGCGATGCCCTGCGCAGCGTCGCTGCACGCGGCGCGATCGAGCTCTATGCCTCGGCAGACGATCTGGAGGGGCTGAAGGCCCCCCGTCTCGAAGGCAGCCTGACGACGCGCGAGGCCATCGAGGCGCTGCTGCGCGGAACCGGGCTCGTGGCGCGGTTCGAACCGGGAGCCGTAACGATACGCCGCGCCGATGGCAGGCGCGCGAGCGAAGGCGATGTGCAGTCCGATCCGATCGTCGTTACCGGCTCGCGCATCCGGGGAGCACCGTCGGCGGTTCCGCTGACGACCGTAACGAGCGAGGACATCCGCAACGGTGGCCTGAACGATCTCGGCGAGGTCGCGCGGAGCCTCCCGCAGAATTTCGGCGGCGGCCAGAACCCTGGGATCGGCAACACGCAGGGTGCCGCCAACGAGAACGTCAATGTCAACGGGGCATCGACATTCAACCTTCGCGGTATCGGCCCCAATGCCACGCTGACGCTGATCAACGGCAACCGCTTTGCGTTCAGCGGAGTCAATTCGGTGATCGACGTGAGCGCCATTCCCGTGGCTGCGGTCGACCGGGTCGAGGTGATCGCCGACGGGGCTTCGGCGATCTATGGTGCGGATGCGGTGGCCGGCGTGGTCAACATCATCCTCAAGCGGACTTACGAGGGCGTCTCGACAACGGCACGCGTCGGCGGATCGACGGAAGGCGGCAATTTCCAGCAGCAGTTCAGCGCCCTTGCCGGAACCAGCTGGTCAACGGGCGGGATTCTGGCCGCTTATGATGTGAGCACCAATACGTCGATCCAGGCCAATGCTCGCAGCTATACCGCCTCGACAAATCCTGCCTCCACGATCCTGCCGGATCAGCGTCGCCACGCCATTCTTCTCAGTGCGCATCAGGCTCTGGGTGCCGGGATCGAGCTCAGTGCAGATATGATCTACAAGACCGGCAGGCAGCGCCTGGCCTCAGCGTTCACCTTCGATCAACCGGTTACCGAATCGGGCCTCCTCACGCGAACGGAGTTCGAGACTTTTGGCATCGCTCCGAAGGTTACTGTTGACTTGTCGGAGGACTGGACCCTTGAAATACTGGGCTTTTACGGCACGGACAAAACTGACGGGGTGGCCCGGATCTTCGCTGGCGGGGCACAGACCGGCACAGGTGTCCGTGTATACGACAACCGCAATTTTTCGATCGAGGCCGGACTGCAGGGCGCTCTGTTCGCGCTTCCTGCAGGATCGGTCCGGATCGCAGCTGGCGCAGGCTACCGGTCCAGTGTGTTCGACGCCCGGCTGGACGCCCGAACCATCGAGCGAGTGCGGAAGAACTATTTCGCCTATGGCGAGCTGTTCGTGCCTGTCACCAGCCCGGCCCAGGGAATTGCCCTCGCGCACCGCACCTCGCTAACCGGCGCGCTGCGCTATGAAGACAATTCGGATTCCGGCGATGTCGTGACGCCAAAACTGGGCTTCATCTACGAACCCATTGCCGAGCTCACGTTCGGCATCTCCTGGGGCAAGTCGTTCAAGCTGCCGACCCTGATTCAGCAATATTCAGGCTACGCAGCAGTGCTTGCCCCGGTCGGTGGTTTCGGCCAGGGCTTCCCGCCCGGTTCAACGTTGGCAGTGGCCCTGGGTGCCAGCGAAATGCTTGGCCCCGAGCGGTCCGAAAACTGGACGTTCAGCGCGACAGCCAGACCTGTTGCCAATCTGGAACTGTCGGCAAGCTATTTTCATATCGACTACACGGATCGGGTCGCTCCCCAGCTGGTGTCGTC
>Ga0233424_10003345_pt1 | contig 10466 bp, 8 predicted proteins | sample Watercolumn_Towu_FD_181011 | JGI IMG/M metagenome (GOLD analysis project Ga0233424, IMG submission 181011) | Freshwater microbial communities from Lake Towuti, South Sulawesi, Indonesia - Watercolumn_Towuti2014_125_MG | ecosystem: Environmental > Aquatic > Freshwater > Lake | place: Indonesia... | reverse complement strand
TTTCCGGCCAGACTTCGTGGCTCGCTCCTCCCAGACCCACTCCCGGGTATGCTCGTCGCTCGCGCCTCGTCTGGCCGGAAAATCCCTTGCCGCGAACGTGAGCGTATTTATGAAATGGACCACTAAGGCTCCAGTTCCCTGGCATTCTGGTTGTCTGGACGTCGCGTTCGACCCTCACCCCGGCCCTCTCCTCGGGGAGAGGGAGCATCGATTGCCGGAGTTGGAGAAGTCGAGCGCGTCAGATCGCCCCGAGCGTGCCCTGGTGAAGGCGTCCACGAATTTTCTCGCGCGGAAACGCAATGGGCTTACTTTGAGCGCCTGCAACTTTTATGATCATCTCCATCAAGCAACGCCTGGCCCAGGGGGAAATTGTCCGCGTGCTCGCGTTCGCCTCCCTCGCGAGCCCGAAACTGGTCGAAATTGCCGGCCTGGCCGGAGGATTTCAAGGCATCTGGATCGACCAAGAGCATTCCGCCATTCCGCACCGGGAACTGGAACTATTGCTCATCGCGTGCCGCGCCGCGGGTCTCGATGCCTTCGTGCGCGTGGCCCCAACCGATTACGCCACCGTCATGCGGCCGATGGAGACCGGCGCGAGCGGTGTCATGGTCGCGCAGATTCGCTCGGTCGATCAGGTGCGCCAGATTGTGCAATGGGCGAAGTATCCTCCCATGGGCGTGCGCGGGCTATTTCTCGCGAACTACGAAGCCGGTTACGGCTCGGCCAACCCCGCCGAACATCTTCCGCGAGCCAATCGCGAGCGCTGGCTCTGCGTTCAAATCGAAACGGCAGAAGCCGTCGAATGCGCCCACGAAATCGCCGCGGTCGAAGGTGTGGACAGTCTGTTCGTTGGTCCGAGCGATTTGTCATGCACGCTGGGCGTTCCGGGCCAGGCCATGCATCCCAAGTGCATCGCGGCGATGGAACGCGTTTCGGCGGCGGTGAAGAATGTGGGCAAGACCTGGGGCGTCCTCGCCCGCAGCCCGGAACACGCCGCAAAGTGCCGCGAAATGGGTTGCCAACTCTTCAGTCTCGCGGGCGATGTCGATCTGATCCACCGCGGGTTCCACGCGACGAAGAAAATGTATCCGGAATTCTTCGGTTGAACTTCCGCTTCATTCGGCGCTCAGCCGGGCTTTTTCCGCGGCGTCGATCTCAACCAGCGTCGGCACGGTACAGAGCTTGATGCGTCCGCGATTTCCAGAACGGTTTGAGCTCAGGATCGAGAACGCAACTCCAAATCCCATTTTCGCGCGTTTTGCGCCTTATCTAAGCGCCATTCGGTTCATGGGCAGACCTGCTGGAAAGCTGTTTGACTTTCGCGACTCAACCACGAGAATCCTCCTGCTCCCCGTGAAACCGAACAAGGGTCCTCAAACCAGTTGGAGAGCCTTCACCTTGATCGAACTTCTGGTGGTCATCGCCATCATCGCAATCCTGGCCAGCTTGCTCATGCCGGCGCTGGCGCGGGCCAAGGGCAAAGCGCTTCGCATCCAGTGCGTCAGCCAGTTGCAGCAGGTCGGATTCGCGATGCGCTCCTTCGCCAACGAACACCGCGACACGTTCCCTCCGCAAGTTGAGATCGCCGACGGCGGAACACGCGCACTGTCCGATCCCTGGATGCACTTCTCGGTGTTGTCCAACGAACTGACCACGCCGCGAATTCTGTTTTGTCCGAGCGACAAGGAGAAGCGCTCCGCTTCGGATTTTTCTCATCCGGCGCAAGGCTTCACCTCGCCGACCAATCGGAACAAGAGCTTGAGCTATTTCGTCGGCACCCACGCGTATTCGCAGCAATCGCAAACTCTGCTGGCCGGTGACCGGAACATTACCAACGGACTCCGCCAACTCGAAACGTGCCGTCCGGCCAACCTTTCCAGCGGCGCCATGTCGCTTGATCCCAGACGATCGACGGATATTCGCTGGACGCCGCTGCTGCATCGCAACGTTGGCAACATTTGCTTGGCCGACGGCAGCATTTTCATGGCAACGCAAGCGCGTCTCCGGGCGCACGTCATTCACGACCCGGTCGGCGGCGATCCCAACGGACGCAATCATATCCTCGTGCCGTGAAACGTCTGCATCAGTTATGAACCGAAGACTTTTCATCGCCGCCGCGGCCGGCGCCGCGTGGGCTGGCTCCTCTTCCGCGGCCTCGGCTCAAGCCCCCTTGTCGCGGAAGCCGTCCCTCCTGAAGCTCGGCTGCCAGAGCGGGCCGACCTCGGATAAACGGCTCCAATTCTTCGCGCGCCACGGCGTGAAGAACGTTTGCGGCATCCCGGAGGAATCGAAGGACGTGGGTTACCCCACCGTCGAGCAACTCTTGGAACTCAAAGAACGCGCCGCGAAATGGGACATCAGCATCGATTTGCTCACGCCGTCGTTCCTCGCCTCGAGCCACATTGACCGCACACCGCGACCGGCCATCATGCTCGGCCAGAGTCCCGAACGCGACCGCGACATCGAGCGCTTTCAAAACTTGATCCGCAACTGCGCGAAAGCGGGCATCCCGGCTATCAAATACAACATGAGCATCCTGGGCGTTTTGCGCACGGGACGCACGTCGGGCCGCGGCGGTTCGAGCTACAGCACCTGGCGGCTCAACGAGGCCCAACCCAGGACGCCGCTCACCCGCGCCGGGCAAGTCACGGCGGACCTTTACTGGGAACGCATCACGTACTTTTTGGAGCGCGTGGTCCCGGTCGCCAACGAATACAAAGTCCGCATCGCTTGCCATCCCCACGATCCGGGTGTGCCGCCTGTGAGCGGCTATCAAGGTGTCGATGCGGTTCTGGGCACGGTGGACGGCTTGAAGAAATTCATCTCGATTCAAGAAAGCCCGTGTCACGGGCTGAACTTCTGTCAGGGCACGGTGTCGGAAATGCTCCAGCATCCGGGCAAGGAAATCTTCGATGTCATCCGCTACTTCGGGTTGCGCAAGAAAATCTTCAACGTCCATTTCCGCAATATCCGGGGCAAGCGCGACGATTTCAGGGAAGTTTATCCGGACGAAGGCGACGTGGATTTCGTCAAAGCAATCCAGGTGTACAAGGAGATCGATTATCCTTACATGCTGATGCCGGACCACGTGCCGCAACATCCGGACGATCCGGGCGGCCATCAGGCGTTTGCGTTCTGCTACGGTTACATTCGCGCGCTGATCCAGGCGGTGGATCAGATGGCGTAGCCGGCGGCTTGAAGTGTATGAGAGAACACGACATTAACTTCAAAAGACTTGTGCGTGCCCACGAAACACACCAAACACACGAAAATCGAAACGCCTTCAATAAAAGGATGCGCCATGCTCACCGGCAGAGGGGCCGCTCAGCTCGCTGCGATCACTCTTTCTTCTTTCGTGGGTTTGGTGTGTTTCGTGGGCTTGAACTGCCGGATTCAGGCTTGAGAATCATGGCCACCGTGGCATTGGCTTTTGGTGTTCTTCTGCAACAGAACTCGGGAGCCGCCCCGACGGCGGATGCCCAGGCGCCCTTCCTCGAATCGGAACTGATCTTTCCCCTCGAACACTGGCACAACCACGCCTCCTGCATCGTCGAGGCGCCGAATGGCGATTTGCTCGTCTGCTGGTTCCACGGCTCTGGCGAGCGCACGGCGGACGATGTGAAAATCGAAGGCGCCCGCAAACGCCAAGGCGAGAAGCGCTGGAGCGAACGCTTTACCATGGCCGACACGCCCGGCTACCCGGACACCAATTGCACGATGTTCTTCGATCCTTCCGGGCGCCTCTGGCTGCTCTGGCCCACCATTCTGGCCAATGAATGGCACACGGCGCTCATGAAGTATCGCATTGCCACGGATTATTCCAACGACGGTCCGCCCAAATGGGAAGTGAGCGAAGTACTCCATGTCACCCCCGGAAATGAATTCGCGGAGGCAGTTTCCAAATATGCCGACGCCGCCGAGGCCACGCTTCGCGATTCGGCCTACCCGGACGACGTGAAGCAGCGGTTCCAAACACGGCTGGCGGAAGTGCGCCAGAAGGCTACGGACAAACTTTACCGGCGGCTGGGTTGGATGACCCGGGCGCATCCCTTCATTCTCGAGGGCGCGCGTTTGATCGTGCCGCTGTATTCGGATGGCTTTTCCTTTTCGCTCATGGCGATCACGGATGACTGGGGAAAAAACTGGCACGCGAGCACGCCGCTCGTCGGCGCGGGCAACATCCAGCCTAGCATCGTCCGGCGAAAGGATGGTTCGCTGTTCACCTTGATGCGTGACAACGGCCCGCCGCCGAAACGCCTGCACCAAAGCGAATCGCGCGATCGCGGCGAAACCTGGAGCCGCGTGATCGACAGCGAATTCCCCAATCCCGGTTCCGGAGCCGAGATCACTTCGCTGCAAAACGGCCACTGGATCCTGATCAGCAACGACACCGCGCGCGGTCGGAACAGTCTGCTCGTCCAGATTTCCGATGACGAAGGAAAAACCTGGAAGTGGAAGCGGCGCCTGGAATTCGATCCGCCAGGAGCGGAGGCCGGCCAATACCACTATCCGAGCATCATGCAAGCCAAGGACGGCACGTTGCACGCCAGCTACAGTTTTCATCTCAACAAGAAGGACGTCGGCAAAGACGCGGAAGGTCTCCCGGCGCGCAAAGCCATCAAGCACGCGCATTTCAATGAGGCCTGGGTCATGCAAGGCGCCCCCTGAGCCGCTCTGCGGTTGATGTCTTTCATAATCTCCTTTCTGAGTTTTGCGCCTCCTGCGCCTTTTCGCGGCCAATCCCGCCGTGAGGAAGGGTTAGCCGCAGCGATGCGCAAAAGTCGCAAAAAGGGAGAGCGAGTGACAACGCTCTGATAGAAACCGCTTGGCTTCTTCCCGTGACGCGATGGGGGCACCATCTCCCTTTGCGCTTCTGCGCCTTTTCGTGGCTAATTCCACCACCGCGAGAAGAATGCAGCGAGGGAGAGGAACAGGCCTCGGATTTCATCAAGCCCGACTTGTCCGCGTGCTTGAGTCAGCGCGTACTTCCTGATTTGGAATTTGGGAGCGCCGAAGTTGATCAACAAGCCGTGCTCGATCCGCGAAGCGCGCAGGTAGCCGAGCAACTGCGCCACATGCTCGTCGGCCAGATTTTTGACGGCCTTCAATTCGATGATCAGCCGGTTGTCGATAAACAGGTCCGCCAGGTAGTCGCCGAGCAGTGTGCCATCTTCATCGTAAACCTTCACGAGATGTTGCTGCTTGACCTCCAGTCCGAGCTTCCGCAATCGATGCAACAACGCGTTCTCATAGACTTTTTCCAAGTGCCCGTGTTTGTGGTAACGATGAATGGCAAATGCGGTTTCGCGGACCAAATCGCACAATTCCATGATGTCTTTCATAATCTCCTTTCTGAGTTTTGCGCTTTCTGCGCTTTTTCGCGGCCAATCCCGCCGTGAGGAAGGGTTAGCCCCAAAGATGCGCAAAAGTCACAAAAGGAGAGCGAGTGGCAACGCCTTGATTGAAACCGCTGGCTTCTGCCCGTTACTCAACGGGGACACCATTCCTTTGCGCCTCTTGCGCCCTTTCGCGGCTAATAAACTATCCCGCCTTCATTTCTCTTATCTCATTTTCCTTGGCGGTTTCAACTTCCACTTGTGGGCAAAGATGAGGCTTCCCTTCAGGCTTCAGGGTGCGAATCCAGCTCCGGCTTGAACACCGACGGCGCTGCTGTTAGGTATTTCGGCCTCTTGTGAAGGCGATTGCAGCGGATGAATCTCCAGTGGTCGGTGCGCGCACCCAGGTTTTTCGAGTGCGCGGCCTGACTAAAACTTACGGAAGCGGAACCACGGAAGTCCACGCGCTGGCCGGAGTGGACCTCGATCTTTACGAAGGAGAACTGGTCGTGCTGCTGGGTCCGTCGGGCAGCGGCAAGACGACTTTGCTCAATAATTTGGGCGGGCTCGATGTTCCGACTACGGGCGAGCTTTGGTACCGCGACACCGACCTGACGACCGCGGACGAAGATCAGCTTACGCGCTTTCGGCGCGAGTCGGTCGGTTTCGTTTTTCAATTCTATAATCTGATCCCCAGCCTGACGGCTCGCGAGAACGTCGCTCTGATCACTGAGATCGCGCGCGATCCCATGCCTGCAGAAAGCGCGCTTGAGCTCGTCCATCTCGGCGCGCGGCTGGACCATTTTCCGGCCCAACTGTCGGGCGGCGAACAACAGCGCGTGGCCATCGCCCGAGCCATCGCCAAGCGTCCGGAAGTGTTGCTTTGCGACGAACCCACCGGCGCGCTGGACGTCCGCACGGGCATCGTCGTGCTGGAAGCGATCGAACGCGTCAATCGCGAATTGGGCACGCTGACCGTGATCATCACGCACAATGCGATCATGGCGGAGATGGCCGATCGCGTGATCCATTTCTCCGATGGCCGCGTGCATCACGTGCGCGAGAACGTGACGCGCGCTCCGGCGAGCAGTCTGAACTGGTGAACCCCCGCATGATCTCCCACCTCGACCGCAAGCTCTGGCGCGACTTGAGCCATATGAAAGGCCAGGCCGTGGCTGTGGCTTTGGTCATGGCGTGCGGACTGGCCATGATGATCATGTCGCGCAGTCTGATCCGGTCGCTGGAAACCACACGCCGTGAATACTACGAAGTCCACCGATTTGCGGACGTGTTCGCGCATCTGAAGCGGGCGCCTAATTCAGTCGCTGACCGCGCGGCGGCCATTCCCGGTGTGGCGGCGGTGCAAACGGGTTTGTCCGTTCAGGTCACACTCGATATTCCCCGTCTGGATGAGCCAGCCAGCGGGATGGTGCGATCACTGCCCGATTTCGGCAAACCGGAGTTGAATCGACTTTACCTCCGCACGGGCCGGTGGCTCGCCGGCGAAGGGCGGGGCGAAGTGCTCGTGAGCGAGGCTTTCGCGCAGGCCAATGGGCTGCAGCCGGACGACAAAATCGCCCTGTTGCTCAATGGCCGGAGACAGGAACTCCGCATCGCCGGCCTCGTGCTTTCGCCGGAGTTCATTTTTGAGTCGCGTCCCGGGGCCGCGCTTCCGGACAACCGCACCTATGGAATTTTCTGGATGCCCTACGCGGAACTGGCCGCCGCGTATGATCTGGACGGCGCCTTCGATTATCTGGTGCTGACGCTGGCGCCCGGAGCGGCGGAGCGATCGGTCATCGACGCGCTCGACCGGATACTCGCGCCGTATGGCGGCCGCAGCAGCTATGGCCGCGCCGATCATCCATCGCACATTCGCGTCTCGGACGAAATCCGCGTGCTGCACATTCTGTCGATTGGCTTTCCACTCGTGTTTCTCAGCGTGGCGGCGTTCATGACCAATTCCATCCTGTCGCGACTCCTGAATTTGCAGCGCGAACAAATCGCGATCCTCAAGGCTTTCGGTTTCACCAACCGGCAGATCGCGGCGCACTACTTGAAATTCGCCTTCGTCATGGTGGCCGGGGGCACGGTTCTGGGCGGCTTCGGCGGCATCGCTCTGGGCCGGCGCATCGTCGAAATGTACCACATGTTTTTCCGCTTTCCGGATCTGACGTTTCGCCTGGATCGATCCGCGTTGGGGATGGCGCTGGCCGTGAGCGCCGGAGCCGCGGTGGTGGGAGTGTTCAGCGCGGTGCGCCGGGCGGCGCGATTGCCGCCCGCCGAGGCGATGCGCCCCGAACCGCCGGCGAATTATCGGCCTGCCCTGATCGAGCGGACCGGGATTGCGCATTTCTTGTCCCACACGTTTCGAATCGCCGTGCGCAATCTGGAACGCAAACCGATGCAAGCCCTCTTCACCGTGGCGGGTCTGGCGCTGGCCACGGGGATTTTGATTGTGCCGAATTGCTTTCGCGACGGCGTGGCCGCGGTGCTCGACTTTCAATGGGACGTGGTTCAGCGCGGAGAGATTGCGATCGGCCTGGTGGAGCCGGACAGTGCGAGAGTGCGCCACGTTTTACGGCAACTCCCGGGCGCGCGCGTGGTCGAGCCGTTTCGCCGGGCGCCGGTTCGGATTCATTTCGGGCATCATCACCGGCAGGTGATGATCCAGGGTTTGCTGGACGGCGGACAACACGACCGCGTGATCGACGCTTTCAATCGCCAGATCGAGCTGCCCCCCGACGGTCTGGTCGTCTCAGCGAAGCTGGCCGAAGCGCTGGGCGCGAAGGTCGGGGACACGCTGGTGGTCGAGACGCTCGAAGGCAACCGCCTGACGCGAACCGTGCCACTCCTTGGTCTGGCCGAGGATTTTGCCGGCGTGGCCGCGTACATGGAGATGCGCGGCTTGAACCGCCTGCTGGGGGAAGGGAACGTGCTTACGGGCGCGAGCTTCACGATCGATAACGCCCGCCGCCGTGATTTTCTCCGGGCGTTGAAGGAAGTCCCGCGCGTCGGCTGGGTGGGCGTCAAAGAATCTTTGCGCGCGAATTTCCGGCAAACGACGGCGGCGAGCATCAACCTGATTCAAAGCATTTACCTCGTATTCGCAACGGTGGTGGCGTTTGGGGTCGTCTATAACAATGCGCGCATTTCGCTCGCGGAACGCGCGCGCGAATTGGCCACGCTGCGAGTGGTGGGGTTTTCCCGGCGCGAAGTTGGCGGGGTGCTGATCACGGAGCTCGTGATTCTGGCCGTGATGGCGGTGCCGCTGGGATTGTTGCTCGGCACGGGGTTTGCCACGGTCATTTTGAAGGCGGTGAACACGGAGACGGTTCGGTTGCCGTTGGTCTTCACGGCGTGGAACTACTCGTTTGCCATGCTGGTGGTGACGATTGCTTCGAGCTTGTCGGCTTTGTTCGTGCTGCGCAGGCTGAATCAACTGAACCTGGTGAGTGTGCTGAAAGCGCCGGAGTAAACTGTTTAACAGATTGAATCCCAGTTCTCTTGATAGGCCGTCAGCTTGGGGAGCACACGCGCCACGCGTGTTGCGACCGGCGCCTCGCCGTCGCACGGCATGCGTCGATGATGAACTACTCAATGATTCGTTCGACGCAGCCGTGTGGTCGGCGAGGGCGCCGACCATGGCACGCGAGGCGCGTGCGCTCCCCTGTTTCCAATAGCGAGTCACAACGAAATGAATTTGAAATTTGATAACTCGACAGTCGGCCGAAACCATGCCACACGCCGCCCGCGGCGCTGGCTCCCTTACGCCGGGGCCGCGCTCATCGTGGCGATCCTCGTCGCGGGTCTCTGGCCGCAACCCGTTCCGGTTGAGACCGCGCGGGCCACGCTCGGCACGCTGCGCGCCACGATTGACGAAGAGGGGAAAACTCGTCTCAAACAGCGCTACGTGGTTTCCGCCCCCGTTTCCGGATTGCTCCGCCGCATCGATCTGAAGCCCGGCGGCGAGGTCCGCGCAGGCGAAACCGTGATAGCCGTGATCGATCCGCTCCCGCCCGCGATGCTGGACGCCCGGAGCCGCGCGCTCGCCGAAGCTCGGCGCGACGCCGCGGTGGCCAACTTGGACAAGACTCGCGCCGCCCATCGCTTCGCCGTGAGCGAACTCCGGCGCTTCGAGAAACTCTACGCGGACAGAACCGTGCCCACTCAAGAGATCGAAACCGTGCAGTTGCGGGAGTCCGCAGCCGCAAAGGACAAGGCGGCTGCGGAAAGCGCCTTGCGCGAGGTGGAGGCGGAGTTGGCCGAATTCGCACCGGGTTCCGAGGGAAAACCCAATTCCTCCCGCGCCCCGGCCGAAGTCAAATCACCTGCCGGCGGCTGCGTCTTGCGCGTGATGGAAGAGAGCGCACGGGTTGTGGTGGCAGGGACCCCGCTGCTCGAAGTCGGCGACCCCAAGGAACTGGAAGTGGTTATCGAGGTTTTGTCTCGGGACGGCGCAACGATCGCGCCCGGCGCCACGGTGGAGTTGGAACAGTGGGGCAGCGGCGAACCGCTTCAGGCCAGGGTCCGCCTGGTCGAACCCTCCGCTTTCACCAAAGTGTCGGCCCTCGGCGTGGAGGAACAGCGTGTGAACGTGATCGCGGACTTGATCACTCCGCCGGAGCAGCGGCGTGGGTTGGGTGACAATTTCCGTGTGGAAGCGCGCATCATCGTGTGGGAGACGGACCGGACGCTCAAAGTGCCCTCGGGCACCTTGTTTCGCCAGGGAACGCAGTGGGCCGTATTTGTGGTGAGCGATGGCCGGGCGCGTCTTCGGCTCGTTGCCGTCGGTCGCGCCAGTGGCGCCGAAACACAAATCGTCCAGGGGTTGAAGGAGGGGGAAGCAGCGATCTTGTATCCTGGCGACCGCGTGCGCGACGGCCAGCGCGTTCGCGAGGTCGAGATCTGAGAGTTGTGACCGGTGGTCAGTAATCAGTGATCAGCATTAGCGAGGTAACCCTCAGAGGCTTGTGCAAGCCAGGCGGTTGACAATCCGCAACAAGCGTCTCAGACTTGCCGGGAACCTGAGAGGAAGTGAAAAATGCGAGCGATGATCCAGCCGGAAGCCGCCGACAAAAGCAGAAGTCAATCGCCCTTTTTCGGCCGCGGCGTCCTGAGTTGGCCGTG
>Ga0233424_10003344_pt1 | contig 10469 bp, 6 predicted proteins | sample Watercolumn_Towu_FD_181011 | JGI IMG/M metagenome (GOLD analysis project Ga0233424, IMG submission 181011) | Freshwater microbial communities from Lake Towuti, South Sulawesi, Indonesia - Watercolumn_Towuti2014_125_MG | ecosystem: Environmental > Aquatic > Freshwater > Lake | place: Indonesia... | reverse complement strand
ATCGAGGGGACGCAGCACGATCACGGCATCCATGCGTTCGTGTTCGGACCCGATGGCAAGCTGTATTTCAACTTCGGCAACGCGGGCCGGCGGATCAAGGACAAGGACGGCAAGCCAATCATCGACCTGGCCGGCAACGAAGTGAACGACAGCCGCAAGCCGTATCAGGAAGGAATGGTTTTTCGTTGCAACATGGACGGCAGCGAGTTTGAAACGCTGGCCTGGAATTTTCGTAACAACTGGGAAGTCGCCGTGGACAGTTTCGGCACGATGTGGCAGTCCGACAACGACGACGACGGCAACCGCGGCGTGCGGATCAACTACGTGATGGAGTTCGGCAACTACGGCTACAAGGATGAACTGACCGGCGCCGGCTGGCAGGATCAATGGAAGAAGGCGCAGGCCGACGGGGCGTCCGAAGACCTGCGGCCGTACTATCACTTTCATCAGTTCGATCCCGGCGTGGTGCCGAACCTGCTGCAAACCGGAGCCGGTTCACCGACGGGCATCTGCGTGTACGAGGGGGACCTGCTCCCCGAAGTCTTCCGCAACCAGATCATCCACTGCGATGCCGGACCAAACGTGGTGCGGTGCTACCCGGTGAAAAAATCGGGCGCGGGCTACACCGCCGAGATCGTCAACATTCTGGTCGGCACGCGCGACAACTGGTTCCGGCCGAGCGACGTGTGCGTGGCTCCGGACGGTTCGCTGATCGTCGCCGACTGGTACGACCCCGGCGTGGGCGGCCACCGCATGGGGGACGTCGACCGCGGCCGCCTCTTCCGAGTCGCTCCGCCGAAAACTCCGTACAAAATCCCGAACGTCGATGTCAGCACCGTCGAAGGCGCGATCGCCGCGCTCAAGAGTCCGAACCTCGCGACTCGCTACATGGCATGGACCGCGCTCCACCAGATGAGTGAGAAGGCCGAACCGACACTCACCAGGATGCTCCAGAGCGACCCGAATCCCCGTTTCCGTGCGAGAGCGTTGTGGTTGTTGGTCCACCGGAAGACATTGCGAACATTCGATGAGGCATACCCACTACTCAAGATGGCATTACACGACAGAGACTCGAGCGTCCGCATAGCCGGAGTTCGATCACTAAGACAGTTCGATACGAATCGAAAACAGGTCAGGACAGCGACACAACTGAAGCTAAAGGAATTGCCCCACTTCATCGTCACCGGTGTGCTTGAAAACCAAGACGTGACGATTGATCCCGCAGCCGACTTGCGCCGTGAGTGTTTGTTAGCCTTACGGAATCTAAGCGAGTCGGAAAAGCTGGAGCTTTGGCCAGACTTGGCCCTGCGATATGACGGTGGGGATCCATGGTACGTCGAAGCTCTCGGAATTGCGGCCGACGGTCTTTGGGACAAGTTGATCGACGCGATCTTGGATCAGGAAACAATTGGTAATGATGCACCAACCGACAGGGAACGAGAGCAAGCGAATCGAGCATTTCGGGATATTGTTTGGCGATCTCGATCAAAGCGGACACCCGACGCGCTAGTCAAAATCCTCGCTGACAAATCCGTTCCTGCTGGAGAATGGCCACGCTATCTTCGTTCCTTCGATTTTCAATCGGCGAGCCAAGAGAAAGACAACGCCCTAATCAAACTGGCGTTCCACGATTTCGGTGACGAAGCCAAAACGAAGCTCATCAACGCTGAAGCCATTTCGCGGCTGAAGGGGTTTGACGTCTCGAAGAACGAGCAGCACAAGGCGGCATTGAACCGGATTCTCGACGGACTGAAAGGACAGTCGCAGTTCGTGACGCTGGTGGACAAGTTCAGCGTCGCGGACCGATACAACGACCTGCTCGCGCTGGCGGCAACCAAGCCGGACGATCAAATTGGGATCGACGCCGTGCGCGTGCTGCTCTCCAAAAATCAACAGCAACTCCTGATGATGTCCGTGCTGCCGCCGGTGAAGAAAGATCGGCCCGATGTGGCGAAGGGAGTCATCGGGATCACGACCGCGCTCAGCAATTCCGGCGACGCCCGCGTCGTGCCGTTGCTGCTGCCGCTCGTCAAGACGCGCGACTACCCCGCGGACCTCCGACGCCAGGCGATCAAGGGAGCGACTCTCAACAAAGCCGGAGCCGCCGAAGTCCTCCAACTCGCCCAAGGGAAAGCGTTCGACGAATCGTTCACCCCCGCGCTCGCGGCCGCGCTGACCGGTTCGTCCTTCCCGGAGATCCGCGAAGCCGCGCTGAAACTGTTCCCGCCTCCCGCCGGCAAGAACGACAAGCCGCTGTCGCCACTCTCCGAACTCGCCCAACTGAAGGGGAACGCCGGCAACGGAGCCAAGCTGTTCGCCGCCGAATCGACCGCGAAGTGCAACACCTGCCACGTCGTCAACGGCCAAGGCAAGGACGTCGGCCCCAACCTGTCCGAAATCGGCAGCAAGCTCAGCCGCCAGGCATTGTTCGAGTCCATCATCTTTCCCAGCGCCGGCATCAGCCACAACTACGAGAGCTACGTGATCGTCCTCACGAACGGCACCACGGCCACCGGCATCATGACGTCGCAGGACGCCGACGGCATCACCATCAAGGGAGCCGACGCCATCGCCCGCACATACAAAAAGTCCGAAATCGAGGAGATGAAAAAGCAGGAAATCTCGCTGATGCCCGCCGACTTGGCCAGGCAAATCACGCTGGAAGAACTCGCGGACCTGGTGGAATACCTGACGACGCTGAAGAAGAAATGACCTTGCTGAGGACGAATTGACATTCGGCGATGAAAGGAATTCGCGTTTGCCGCGGAACGGCTCCTGATGGTCGCCGTGGGTTTCAACCCACAGCGACGGATTCGCAAGGCCCAGTTTTGTCGCGGAGCGACAATTGATGGCGCCGGCATCGGTTTTCAATCGTCGCTCCGCGACAAATCCTGTTTCTTGTTCCCCATGCCGTGGGTTGAAACCCTCGGCTACCGTCGGTTGTCGCTCCGCGACAATGGACATTCCGACAAGAGGCATGGCCATGAAAGAAGCCCTTACTCGCCGCAGATTCATCGGTGCCAACGTCGGCCTGATCGCGGCCACGGCAATGGCTCGTCCAACCCACATCGTCGCCGACGACAAGCGTGTGCCTGTCGTGGACACGCACCTGCACTGCTTCGCAGGAAGTGACGACGGGCGGTTTCCGTACCACCGCGACGCTCCGTATCGCCCCGAGAAACCGGCGACGCCCGAGCATCTGCTGGACTGCATGAAGCAGGGTGGCGTGGACTTCGCCGTGGTGGTGCATCCCGAACCGTATCAGGACGACCACCGATACCTCTCGCACTGTCTGGCGGTTGGCGACGGGAAGCTGAAGGGGACGTGCCTGCTGTTCGCCGGCCGACCGGACACCGCGACGCGCATGGCCGCGCTGGTGAAGCAGCATCCGAAACAGATCGTGGCCGCGCGGATTCATGCCTACGCGCCCGATCGGCTGCCGCCGTTCTGCAAGCCCGAACTGCGCGACCTTTGGAAAGCGGTGACCGATCTGGGCCTCGCGATTCAACTGCACTTCGAGCCGCGTTACGCGCCCGGTTTCGAGCCGCTGATCCAGGAGTTTTCGTCGGCGAAAGTCATCATCGACCACCTCGGCCGGCCGTTTCAGGGGACGCCGGACGAACACGCAGTCGTCGTGCGCTGGTCGCGGTTCAAGAATACGGTGATGAAAATCTCGTCGCTTCCCGACTCGCGGACCTACCCGCTTCGAGAGGTCGCGCCGGTCGTCAAATCGCTGGCCGCCGCGTTCGGTCCCGACCGGTTGATCTACGGCGGCGGTTTCAGCGAGACCGCCACCGGTGATTCGTACCGCGTCTACCGCGACCGCGTGCAGACGATTCTGTCAGACTTGTCGGCCTCGGACCAAGCCAAAGTGCTCGGCGGCACGGCAGCCAAGCTATTCGGCTTTCCTGACGCTGCCTGATTCCCGGCCGGAACGCTCCCTTTCCTCGTCCTTTCCGGATCGTCTATCATCTGATCAGGTTGATGATTGGCGTCCGCGTACCGAGAGGCCATTAGCGTGATGAGTCAGCGAGTGCTAGTCCGATACGGAATCATTCCAGAGGTGTCCCGGTTTCCCCAGACACTCGATTCGTCACCGGAGCGCGGTGCCTCGGTGATCGTTCACACCCGCCGCGGCGTCGAACTGGGGACGGTGTTGGAATTCGTGAAAGCCGACGCGAATCGGGAAGGCACAGCGGACGACGCCGATCACCGACCGACCGAACAGTTGTTGCGAGTCGCCACGGCCGACGATCATGTTCAGGCGGACGAACTGCGAGCGGCAGCGCAAGCCGAGTTCGCAGCGTGGCAACAGCGGCTGCGCGATTGGAACCTCGAACTGGAACTGATCGACGTGGAATGGATGCTCGACAAGCAAAAACTCGTGCTGTACGTCCTCGGCGGCCGAGGCCCCGACACGACAAAACTGGCTCTGCAGGCGGCCACGCTCGGCTTCCCCATCGAAGTTCAACCGGTCAACGCCGAAGGTTTGGTGCAAATCGAAAGCGGCTGCGGTTGCGGCCACGGCGGCACCTGCGGGCGGGGATGATTGATGATTCCGTTCGTTTAACCCGGAGCCAACGGCGACGGCGTACTGTGAATTGGAAGATGTTCGACGCGCCGTCGCCGTTGGCTCCGGGTTAAACAAAGTTCTCCAACAAGACACACACACCATGACCGACACCACCTTCACGGAACTCGAACAACTTCACCAATCGCAAGGCTCCGCAGCCGTTCTCGACAGGCTGATCGAGACACTGCGGACCGGGAAAAAATATCACCAGCTTTTCGACGCCAGCCTGCTGCGGAAGAAGCTGGAGATGGGCCTCCCGGTCGCCAAGCCCACGTCGTTCGACGACGTTCCCGAGGCGCGACGCGATGAATTCGAGCGGCATTACGTGGATCAGGCCCGCGCGGTCGGCGAGCTGTTCCTCGCCGACGGGGCGATCCGCGACGCGTGGGTTTACCTGCGGACGATCCGGGAGACGCAAAAGGTCGCGGCGGCAATTGAGGCTCTGCCAAAGAGCCGCACCCCCGAGGAAGAGATCATCGATATCGCGCTGTATCAGGGTGCCCATCCCGCCAAGGGAATCGAACTCATGCTCGCGTCCCACGGCACGTGCAGCACGATCACGGCGTTCGATCAAATTTCGCCGCAGTTGGCCCTCGACGTGCGGCAGAAATGCGCCGCGCTCCTCGTTCGCGAGCTGTACAACTCGCTCGCCGAGAATGTTCAGCACGACGTGCAGCGCCGCATCGCAACTCTCCCACCGGGCCAGTCGCTTCACGAATTGATCGCGGGGCGCGAGTGGCTGTTCGAGGAAGGCAACTATCACATCGACGTGTCGCATCTGAACGCGGTCGTCCGCTTCGCCCGTTCGCTCGACTCGGCGCAGCCGGAACTGAAGCTGGCCCTGCAGCTCTCCGAATACGGATCGAAACTGTCGTCGCAGTACCAGTACGCCGGCCACGCACCGTTCCAGGAATTCTACCCGGCGTCGCTCCAGTTCTTCAAAGCCCTCCTCGGCGAAAACCGCGACGAGGCGCTCGGCTACTTCCGCGACAAGCTCACTCCCGACCCGGCCGATTACGACAACCAACTGACCGCGCTCACGCTGGTCGATCTGCTGACGCGCGCGGATCGGCCGGGCGAAGCCGTGGACGTGGCTTGCAAGTACCTTGCGAACGCGCCCGACGAGTTCGGTTTCTCGCTGGCTGACCTCTGCGCCAAGGCGGGCCGTTGGTCTGACTGGCAGCGCGTCTGCCGAGACAAAGGGGACCTCGTTGGCTTCACTGCCGCACTAGTCCAATCGAAATGACTGTCCGTCATCGTCGCCTCCGATTTCTGACGCCTTCGTCTTTCCGTTTGAAACCGAATTCTGCCATCTGCGGTAGTTGTGGACGAGTGCGAGCCATGACGCCAATATCACGCTCTCGATTCGGAGGAATCAGCCATGCTGTCTCGGCGACCGGTGCGCTCGCCGCGTGAAATCCCGGTTCTCATTTCTCGCCGGACGCGAGTTGTGCTTCTGCTGTGTGCGATGACAATCGCCATGTCTTCGGTTCTGACCGCCGAGCCACGGTCGGGGGATCAACCGAAATCGGCAGCTTCACCCTCGCCGCGTGATGTCGATGCGACTCCCGTTCGATTGCCGGACATCGAATTGCCGGCGGCCGACGGTCGAGCGGTGTCACTGAAATCACTTCGCGGCGAACAGGCCACGGTGCTGGTGTTCGTTTCGACCGAGTGCCCGATCTCGAGGGGATACGTGTCGACGCTGAACGAGATCGCGAAGGAAACAGCCTCGCGCGGCGTGTCGGTGGTGGCGGTGAATCCGAACGACGGCCAGAGCCTCAGGGAAATCGCGGAGCACGTGCGCGAGTTCCAGATCGGCTACCCCGTGCTCAAGGATGCCGGTGCCACGCTGGCCGCGAAACTGAACGCCACGCATTGTCCCGAGGCGTTCCTGTTCGACGGCCGCGGCGAGCTGCGCTATCGGGGCCGGATCGACGACCGGTACATCCGGCGCGGAGGGGCCGCCAAGGAAGTGCGGTCTCACGACTTGAAACGAGCGCTCGACGAAGTGCTCGCGGGGCGCGACGTGACGGTGGCGAAGACGGAGCCGGTGGGGTGTCCGATCGTGGCGCGGAGTCTGGCAGCGAAGAGAACGGGAACGGGCGCGGGCGGCCCCTCACCCCCGGCCCCTCTCCCCAAAGGGGAGAGGGGAGAAGCACAAGCTGTCACCTACGCGCGCGACATTTCGCGGGTGCTTCAGAAGAACTGCCAGCAGTGCCACCGGCCGGGAGGCATCGGGCCGTTCGCACTGCTGACATACGAGCAGGCGGTGGCGTGGGCGGACGACATCGCGGCGTTCACAGCCGACCGGACGATGCCGCCCTGGAAACCGATCGACGGGTTCGGCGATTTCCACAACCGCCGTGTGATGCCGCAGGCCGAAATCGACCAGCTCGCCGCGTGGGTCAAGGCGGGCTGCCCCGAAGGGAATGCGCAGGACCTACCCGCCCCGCTCGCATTCAACGACTCGTGGGTGCTCGGCGAACCGGACGTCATCATCACACCCAGCGCGGCGTTTGATGTGCCAGCGTCGGGGAAGGATGTCTACCGCTGTTTCGTCATCCCGACGGACTTTGAGCAGGACGTGTACGTGTCCGCGCTCGAAGTCATTCCCGGCAACGCGCGCGTGGTGCATCACGTGATCGCGTTCCTCGACATCTCAAATCGCAGCGTCGAACTCGACGAGGCGGATGCCGGTCTCGGTTACGCGACAGGCGCCGGCTATCCGGGCTTCTACCCTGCGGGCGGTCTGGGCGGGTGGGCTCCCGGAAACCTCCCGCGGCGCATGCCCGAGGGCATGGCCAAGGTGTTGCCGAAGGGGGCCAAGGTCGTGATGCAGGTGCATTACCATCCGTCCGGCAAGCCCGAATCGGATCAGACGCGGCTCGGCCTGCACTTCGCCAAGCCGCCGGTCAGGCGATCGGTGCGCACATTGCCGCTCTTGCCGCTGGGTGGTCCGCTGCGAACGTTGCGGATTCCGGCCGGTGCGCCCAACCACGAAGTCACCGCGTCCGTCACCATGCCGCGTGACATGCTGGCCATCGGGATCACTCCGCACATGCACCTGATCGGCAAGGACATGAAAGTCACCGCCAGGCTGCCCGACGGCACGACGCAGCAGATGCTGTTCGTCAAGAACTGGGACTTCAACTGGCAGGAGGGCTACCTGTATCGAGAACCGGTGCGCCTGCCGAAGGGGACGGTGGTGGACCTGGTCGCCCACTTCGACAATTCGGCCGCCAACCCATCGAACCCGCGCAGCCCGCCGCAGGTCGTGAAATGGGGCGAACAGACGGCGGACGAAATGTGCATCGCGTTCATCGAACTCGTGCCGCAGGAACTGGCCACGTCCAAGGACGACCTGCGAGCTCCCCGTCCCGGCGAAATGCTGTTTGAGTTTTTGAAGTTCGAGCTCCCGCGGACGAAACCAGCGTCGCCGTGACGTCGCGCGAATCAGAGTTTCGTAGCCGCACGGCGCAAGCGGTCGTTCAGCGCGCGACCCAGACCGGTTTCGGGAAACGGGCACGCGATGATCGCGCTCAACCCGGCCGCATCCAGGCGCCGCAGCGCGGCAAAGAAATTCGCAGCGGCTTCGCGGAGGTCACCGGTGGGCGAGAGGATTTCGATGCGGGCAAAGTGGCGTGCGATTTCGGTGGGGATTGGTTGGAGTGTGAGCAGGCCGATGGTACGACTCGGTGCACCCCTCACCCCCGGCCCCTCTCCCCGAGGGGGAGAGGGGAGAAGTTGCGCGAGTGAATCGGCCGGCGCGGCGGTGATCGAATCCGGGTCACACACGATCAGCGGCGTGTGCGGGGCGTAGTGTTGAGGCAACATGCCGGGCGAGGGCAGGGCCGCGGCGATCGGGTGCTCGCCCGGCGGCAACACCTCGATCGAGTCGACGACGGATTCGAGTTCTTCCAGCGACACTCCGCCCGGACGCAGCAAGTGCAGTCGGTCGTCCGCCAGTTGCAGCACGGTCGATTCGATCCCCACGCGACACGGGCCGCCGTCCAAAATCAAATCCACGCGGTCGCCAAGCTGTTCGCGAACGTGCTCGGCCGTCGTGGGGCTGATGCGCCCGAACAGGTTCGCGCTCGGAGCCGCCACCGGCACGTCGGCCTGTCGCAACAGTCGCTGCGCGATGGGATGATCGGGAATGCGCAGGCCGACCGTGTCGAGTCCCGCCGTGACCAGATCGGGAACGAGATTGGTCTTCGGCAGCACGAGCGTCAGCGGCCCGGGCCAGAATCGGTCGGCCAACCGCCGCGCTGTGTCCGGAAAAACCGCAGCCAATCGCAGCAACCACGCGCGATCGACGACGTGGACGATCAGCGGATCGAACGTCGGCCGCCCCTTCGCCTCGAACACCCGCGCGACCGCACGCCCGTCGAGCGCGTTCGCCCCCAGTCCGTAAACCGTTTCCGTCGGGAATGCGACCAGTCCACCGCTTCGCAGCAGTTCCGCCGCGTGGCGCAGTTTGGCGTCGCTCTGCGCTTTGATTTCCGACCCTTGTCCTCGGACTTCACACCACTCACTACTCACCACTCACCACCTTCCTCAGATTCCCTGCGCGAACGTGTTGAGCATACCGACGTACCAAAGCACGATGCGGAAGATGAAGAAGATAATGAATACGGCCACTGTTACCCAAATGGCTCCACCCAGGGCCATCGCCAGCGTTCGCAGACTGCGGCGGGCCTGGTCCTCGAATTGTGGGCTGAGGCGTTCGAGCGCTTCGGGGACGGTGCCGGACGATTCACCGACATGAACCACGTGCAGGAACTCTTCCGGAAACAAATCCTCGAAGTCGAGGGCCTCGCTCAGTTCGTCACCGTCGAGGACACGCTGACGAATTCGCGAAGCGGCGGCTAGGTAGGCGCCGTTGCCAGTCGCTTTCAGGCTGGCGTCGAGGCTCGGGGCGACCGACATCCCGGATTGTTGAGTGAGTGCGTAGGCCCAAGAGAAGCGGGCGATCGCGAACGATTGCAGACACTTCCCAACCACCGGTGTCTTCATCAACATCGCGTCGAAAACTCGTTGCGTTTGAAACCCGTGGTGCAGGAACCACGCTCCGCCGACGATCACGGCCACAACGCCGAACGACCAGCCAAACCAAACCACCGCGCCTCCCGCTCCCGACAGACCCAGCCCCAGCACGTCGAACGGTTGCCCGCCCTTCGATTCGGCGATGGCTCCAAGGATGAAGATCAGGAACCCGATGATCAAAATCGCCAGGCCGAGCTGGATCACCGGCCAGGCGATCGCGGCGATGAACGTGCGCCGGAGGCGAAGCGAATTCTCGTAGTGTTCGGCCAGCGACTTGAGCACTTCCGGCAGGTGGCCGGCGCGTTCGGCAACCGCGATCATGTCGATCATCAGTTCGGGGAAGGTTCCCGCCTGCTTGCGAAACGCGGTCGCCACGTCCTGCCCCGTCAGGATTTCGTCGAGCACCCCGCCCATCGCCTTGCGAACGCGAGGGTGCTTCGCCTTGCGGACCGACAATTCGACCGCTTTCGGCAACGCCAGTCCCGACGTCAGCATCGTGCTGAGCGATTGGCAAAGCTGTGCGAGCGACTTAACCGGGATTTGTGAACTGAACATTGATTGACTTCTCCCCTCTCCCCTTTGGAGAGAGGGGTCGGGGGTGAGGGGCGAGGGGCGAGCGTCTCTGCGCCACACACCTGTAGTCCGACCCCTTGTGGGTCGGAAGCGACTTCGATTTGCAACGTACGACCCAGGCCACAAGGGCCTGGGCTATTTCGCCAGCAACTCTTCCACCAGCTTCGTCACGTCCTTGTACGTGAACTCCTCGCTCTCCTTGGTGATGCTCTCGTTGTCGAATCGTTTCACAAGCTTGCCGTCGCGGCCGTAGACGTACACGGCGGGCATCGAC
>Ga0233424_10003343_pt1 | contig 10471 bp, 12 predicted proteins | sample Watercolumn_Towu_FD_181011 | JGI IMG/M metagenome (GOLD analysis project Ga0233424, IMG submission 181011) | Freshwater microbial communities from Lake Towuti, South Sulawesi, Indonesia - Watercolumn_Towuti2014_125_MG | ecosystem: Environmental > Aquatic > Freshwater > Lake | place: Indonesia... | reverse complement strand
TGCCCATGTTGTCCAGAAACTCAATCGCAGGCCACGAAAGCGTCTTGGATTTTTGAGTCCGAGACAAGTCTTCTGGAAAAAGTGAGTGTTGCAATTAGAGTGCTAATCCAGGCTGCCCGTCCGGCAGAACTCACCCCCGAAGACCGTCTTCGGGAAACGGCGGTCTTCGGGGAAGGGTATCAAGCGCCACGCGCCAGAACCTATTAAGAGACCGGTCGTTGATAGCGAGACATGATTTCAGCTTCAACATCGGCCCTAGGCCGGCCAAAGGTCATAAGCGACAGCTCTCTAATACGATCTGCCACTGATCGGTTGCCGGATGGAGGCGGCAATGTCTCGATATTGAATGGTCGAGCTGGCTTGCCATTGATGAGCAGTTTCAAGTAGGCGTTGCGATTGTCAATATTCATCAGATCTTTAGCGGAAAAAACCGGAGAAAACTGCTTTTCCAGATATTCGGCGTCTTCAGCGCCAACTCGGAAGCTCGCGATTGAACCGACATTGCCAAATACAGCGTCTTTAATTTTCTCATCAAGCTGGGCGATGAACTGGTGAGCGATAGTCAGAGACAATTTGTACTTGCGCGCCTCCGAGAGAATGGTAGCAATCGAATCAGTAGTGATATTCTGAAACTCGTCAATGAAAAGATAGAATGGCGGCAAGCTGACACCCTTGTCGGAAGTGGCGGCATCCACCCGAGACAGCGCGGCCATCAGAATCTTGCCGACAAGGATGAGGCCGATCAAATGCGAGTTGATGTCTCCAAGACGGCCCTTGGCGAGATTGACAAGGAGAATTTTCTTCGAATCCATGACGTCCCTAAACTTGAAGCTGGATCGCTCTTGCCCGATGATCGGGCGCATAATGTCGTTAGACAAGAAAACATCGAACTTGTTGGTAATATACGGCACCATATTGGCGAGAGACGATTCGCCACCGGCTTTTTCGGCAATATTTTTCCAGAATTCAACAACAATCGGATTTTTCGACCTAGACAGTTTCATCGCTCTAAAATTCCGGTCGGAGAGCACTCGCGAGACATCAATGAGGGTATTGCCAGTTTCGGGATCCTCCATGACAAGGAGCACGGCGTTTCTGAAATACTGCTCAAACATCGGGCCGCCGGCTATCTTCATGTCAAAAAGTTTATTGAAAATTGACAACAGCTCATTAACCACAAAAGTTTTCTGTTCTGGGAAACGCTGGTCGTATTCGAGCATATTAAGCCCCATCGGCCTGTCGGTGACGCCCGGATCAAAGTAAATGACATCATTGGCCCGGCTGGATGGCACCGCCGAAAGAACATCGAGCACATCTGAACCATGCGGGTCAATCAGACAGACACCCTCGCCCCTCTCTATATCTTGAACAATCATATGTTTGAGGAGGGTTGTCTTTCCGGTACCGGTCTGGCCAATGGTATAGAAGTGGCGCAGGCGATCTTCGGGCGAGAAGTGCACAGTAGTGTCAACTGAACGAAAACGGTTAACTCCAAGGACAATGCCATCTTTCGGAAGATCGACTGGCGCCGCCGCAAGAGCCGCTCGAGCGCCTTTAAGCTGGGGCGAAGCTGTAGTCTTGGCCTCTGGAAAATGGAACAAGGTAACCAACTCTTTGATGTTTATAGGCAAAGCAATGTCAGCTTTAAATGTCCGGAAAGAAAACGCGGAGAGGAGCTCTTTATGCTTGCCGCCACTAACTTCCTCAAACTTAACTTTATTCCCGTGAGTATCCTCGAATTGGTTGAAGGCGGCAGATAGGTGTGAGACGATATCTTTAGCCCGTTCCAAAGAGCCGGCGGAGGCGACTATCCTAACGGAAACCTTGAGCATCGGACTAGACACCTTGGTGGTTATATTTTCAATCGCCGCCTGATCAGCAGCCGACGGCTCTCGAGGAACCTCTTTGTCCTTCTTTGGCGATGTTGTGACGAAATCAGAAAACGCTTTAGTCACGTCGCTAAAGAAACTGTCTCTTATATCAGTCGCTTCTTTGAGCGGTACTCCTTTGCTAATGTCGAGAAGGGCCTTCTTATAGCGCCTTAGATGTGTGTCGGGCGCCGGCGCGATCAAAAACTGGACAGCCGCGCCCTCGCCATCCTTATTCACTTTGCTAAACGCGTTGATGAGAGCGTTCACCGGATCATGGTTGAACTCATCGTAAGTTTTGATAGCGTAGATCGGATTTCTGGCAAGCGTCATCTGGGCAGAGGCAGTCTTGCCATCATGATTAAAGATATTGTAATCGTCGCGTTTCTCGGATATGACGGCCTTCGGAAAAAAAGACAATAACTGTTTTTCAAACAAATCGCCTTTTTCGGTCGGCACTGCAGCATATATAATAAACTGACTTGAACCGCAAGGGTTGGCGATCTCTAGACTGAAATAATTTTTGGCCCCAACGCCACCATCTTCCGCCACCGAGAGCATGCCGGCGTAGAATTGCTCCATGCTAGAAAGAATTTCGGCGAGTACGCGATCCTTGGCCTGACCATCAGCTTCGTACTCCGGCAAAGCGATCTCGAAAAGGGTCATGTGCAAAGGGCGCCAAAGAGACTCTTTTTCTTTAATGGCGACAGGATAACCTTCGCGGATATACTCGGCGACGAATCGATGGAAATCATCAGTCAAGTGCGGATTGCCGATTTTTTCAACTACTTTGAGCGCAGATAGTACGCCCTTTTCTTGTAGAATACCGAGAAGCTCTTCCATTTGCCGATCGTGGGTTTCGGGCGAAAGCTTTAAGACAATGGCTCCTTCCTCGTGAGCCGTCATTCTGGCCTTTGGCGTAAGCAAGCGTTCAGGCGACTCAATAGCGTAATCAGCCACTGCTTCTTTGGCGACAGTTACTGGCTCAATCCGTTCCCCTCGCGCCAACAAGGCTTCGTCCCGCCTAGCAACTTCACGCCTTAAATAATCAATCTCCTGCTCGGGACTTTTGAAGGCCGTCAATTCTTTTGAAGACTGGAACTGGCTCATCCCTCAATTATACCCAAACTAAATCTTTTAGACAGATGCTGTGATAACTTCCGGTCCAGATGGAGTGATAACGATAGTATGTTCAAAGTGGGCGCTACGCTTGCCGTCCTTAGTCTTGTAAGTAAAACTGTCGGATGACAAGACAACATCTTTGTTGCCCTCGTTTAGCATGGGCTCAATGGCCAAGACCATTCCAGCTTTCAATACCGGCCCGCGGGAACCGGAGACATAATTGGGGACATGCGGGTCCTCGTGAACTTTGTAACCGACACCATGGCCTGACAAAACCTCCACAATACTAAAACCCGACGGCTTGACGAATTCTGTTATGGCTTTGCCGATAACCTCGACTCGTCTGCCTGGAGTGGCCGCGTTGATCCCAACCTCAAGGGCCGCCTTGGTCATCTCGATTAATCTCAACCCAACTTTATCGACTCTGCCAATAGGAACAGTTACGGCCATGTCCGTAAAAAGTCCCTTGTACTTAATCCCGAGATCTAAACCAACAATATCGCCGTCAAAGATTTTTTTACTGATGGAGTTAGAAATACCATGAACCACCTCGTCATTTATCGAGACACACAAGCTGGATGGAAATGGCTTTGAAGAATTTTCTGTCCGGTATCCGAGAAAAGATGGCGAAGCGCCGGCCTCGGCAATCAATCGAAAAGCCATCTTATCAAGATCGTCAGCCAAAACATCTTGCCTAGCGGCTGAAGCAACACGGTTTAAGATACCGGCGAGAATGCGCCCCCCCTCACGCAAGATATTTATTTCCTCTTCAGTTTTTATCGTTACTGACACAAAATTAAATCCCTATAGCTTTTCTCACATCAGCAAAAACTTCTTCGATAGTCTGGTCGCCGTTGATTCGCACAAACCGGTAATCAGAATTGTTTTCAAAAAATTTGACAGCTCTCAAGACATCGTTTTCAAACCAACGCATTCTCTCGGCAATCTTCTGTTCATGATCATCGACGCGCCCACGCGCGAGCAACCTATCCTTGGCCGATTGGTGATGCACCTCAATCATCAAAATTAGAGTCTTTTCTCGGCCATAAAAACGCAGAGCTGAGTCGAGAACTGGCGCCTCTTCCGGTCGCCGGCATACCCCATCAAGAAGCATGTGCTCCTGTCCGGTTTTCAGTTCATCAATGATTAATCCGGACCACATCCAAATCGGGAAAAAGGCCGGCATCAAACCGCCATTGTCAATCACTTGTCGAACACGACCAGACGTATAAGGCTCGCCACGCTCGATAAAATCGCGGAACCGTTTGCCCGTCTCAACGTAAATTGTCTGCCGATTGGGATCTTTCTGCTTCAACAATTCTATTAAAAGAGCGGCTTGGGTGCCTTTGCCAGCGCCAGACCGGCCAAAAAATACACAGGTAATTGGTGACACGAATGGAGTATAGCAGAAAAAACTGGTGGCTTCTAGTTGTTTATAGCGTAAATAAGTAACAAAAGAAATCGAGAGACCAAAAAGACCGGGCAAAAGATCACAACCGAGATACTTTTGGTCTGAGCTCTAAGAGTTTTTTCTTCAACTCTTTATCGGCGAGAGTGTTAAACCAGCCCTTACCATCGGGAATACGAAATAATTTCCAAAAAAGCTCATGGACATTTGCCCAATCTTGCTCAGACAGCACATGTTTTTCATTTCTTCGTCGACGAATTTCATTCCCAATTGCACCACCATTGTATCGCCTCCTCTCGAAAAAAGCTTCGATGTCAAGCGGTAGTGGATTAACAATATCGATACCTCGTCTTTGATAAAAATCGACAAAAAATTGTGTCTCGTCTCCAAATGGATTCTTTCCTCTCTTCAATTCTTGCGAAAAGACCTCCTGCCAATGCTCGATGTCATACTCCCGAAGTTTTTCAGCAATGACACAATCGAGTAGCTGATCATCAAACAGTTGTCGATAAAAGTCCTTTACTGGTCCTGGTTGAAGACCGGCCAGTTTCAAAATATCTTCTTCAGCCAAAACAGAAGCAATTGACTCACTGGGAGGTACCACCCGGGCATTATCAGTCATTCTTTCTGGACGAGAAACCTCTTGTAACTGCATCTGCAATCCGCCAATTTTTTGATTCAGATTATGCACAGTGTCCGGAGACATCGCTTCAATCGCCCTCGGAGTTAAATCGAAACTACCAAGCTCCGAAAGCAATCGCTGTCGTTCTTTCAGCCGTTCAGCTTCGTTTGCACTTTGTTCCGACGTCTCAGAATACCCACCAAAAAATCTATCGAACATACCCATGTGAAGATGGTACCATACTTGTAGTGTTTAACAATCAACTGAAGAGCGACATCTACGCTACCGGTCTTTTATTTCTCTTGATCATTGATTCCAGATCCTCCTTTCTCCTTTAGTATTCTCTCATCGAAATCTGCGCGTCTACCTTTTTGACCAGATCAAGCACAACCGAGACGACTATGAGAAGCGCTGTGCCACCGATAGCGAGGGCGGTGACACCGGTTGCCGCCTGCATGATAAGGGGCAGGACAGCGATAGCGCCCAGAAACACCGCTCCGACAAGAGTAATGCGCGTTACAATCTTTGAAAGATAGTCGGTGGTTGACTGTCCAGGCCGGACACCCGGAATGAATGCCCCGCCTTTCTGCAAGTTTGTGGCGATTGATTGCGGATCAAATGTGACCGCGGTATAAAAGTAAGTAAAGAGAAAGACGAGCACGAAATAAGCAATCGCGTAAAACCAACTGTTAGCGAGAATGCCGAGGAGAAATGTGGCCACGCTCTCGATCGAAGCGTTACCGATATTCGACAGAAAGTTTAGAATCATTTGAGGAAACAGAAGGATCGAGAGAGCGAAAATGATTGGAATAACGCCACCCTGATTAATGCGCAGAGGCAAATACGTTGAAACACCACCATACATCTTCATACCTCGCACACGCTTGGCGTAAGTAATCGGCACCGGCCGTTCGGCCTCGGTAATCACCACTACTCCAAAGATGACCGTTAGGGCGACTAAGATAAAGGCGAGGTAAAGAGGCACTTGGGAAACATCGAAAGAGAATATAAGCTGGGTCAGTTGAGTCGGGATACTGGCGACAATGCCGGCAAAAATCAAAAGCGAGACTCCATTGCCAATGCCAAATTCGGTGATGAGCTCGCCTAACCACATCAAGAGAAGTGAACCGCCAGCGACAGTGATAATGTTGACAGACATACTGAATCCCGAAAGCTCTCCCAAGATCCCTTGTTTCTGTAAAAGCGCCAAGAAACCGAATGCTTGAATCAGAGCCAGAGGCACAGTCAGCAAACGGGAGTACTGGGTAAATTTCTTGCGTCCAACCTCACCTTCTTCATGGTAAAGCGCTTTCAACCGTGGCCACATCATAGTCAGAAGTTGCATGATGATTGACGCGGTGATGTAGGGTCCAACACCAAGCATCACGATTGAGAGGTTCGAAAGACCACCGCCGGAGAAGACGTTGAGCAGGCCCAAAAATTGGTTGTTGGAGAAAAATTGTTCGAGCTTGAGAAGATCAATACCTGGTATTGGCACGGTGGTAAGCAGTCGGAAAAGTATCAGAACGCCAACAGTAAACAACGCCCGACGGCGGAGAGTTTGATCCGCGATCAAAATTCTAAATTTGGTAAGCAGTTCCGACATAATCAGCTGACCTTGCCGCCAGCTTTCTCAATCTTCGCCTTAGCTGAAGCTGATACCAAAAGTCCAGAAATCGACAGTGGTAAAGAGATATCACCGTCACCCAAAATCTTCACTTTATGTACACGACCTTTGTATGTGTCTACAAGCTTTTTCTCAATCAATATCTTTGGATTCACATCTGACGGGGCAGTAAATGTGGCGGCCAGATCGGCTATCGACAAGGTGAACGGTCTAGGAGAGATTGGCAAGTTACTGTTCTTGCCGCGACCCCTCAATTTTGGGATGCGTTTTATCACATCCCTGATTTCAGGATACTTCTTGCGACCGGCGCGGGCGTTCTGGCCCTTAGTGCCGCGACCGGAAGTCTTGCCTCGCTTGCCACCCCGACCGACATATCTGCCGTACGAGCGTCTAGTTTCTCTCTGTAGCTGATGAATTTGCATGTTTGTTAAAATTATTTAACCTTCCGTGAATCAAGAATGACCGGCGCTCGGTTGGCAATAAAGGACAGAGCTTTGAGCGCCGCCCGAGCATTGTTCAGACGATTTTTGCTACCCGACCGCAGTTTAGCCGTAACCTCTTTCATGCCGGCCAACTCTAGCACATTTCGGACGGATGTACCGGCGACAACTCCCCGACCGGGAGCTGGCATAATCATTACGACCGAGCTCGCGTACTTGGCCGACACTTCAAACGGGATAGAGCCAGAAGCGGTGAGAGGAACGGCAACCATGTGTTTTTTGGCGTTTCGAGTAGCTTTCTCAATAGCGAGAGCAGTATCGGCCCCCTTACCCAATCCAATACCAACCATACCCTTTCGGTTGCCAGAAACAAGGGCAACACTGAAAGCGAATCGGCGGCCGCCGGCAACCACCCGAGCCACCCGTCGAATAGTGATTATCTTCTGGTCAAACTCCGGCTTTACGCGCGGTTCTTTGGAAGCCATCCGGCGGCCGCCTTTTCGCTCAAGATCGCGGCCTCGACTATTCTTCCGATCCAATCTCGGAGTAAGCTTCCCTGACTTGTCTGCATCTGGCAAGACAAGAGCAGGAGAAACAACGGCCGGCTCACTGACCAGATCTACACCATTCAATATCTCTTGAGTGTCGTTTGTCTTTTTATCCATAATAATTCATTAAAAACTCAAACCGGCCTCTCGAGCGCCCCGAGCAACCGCGGCCACTTTTCCGGCATACTTGAAACCGCCCCTATCAAAAACAACTTGCTTAACGCCGCTCTTGACCGCTTTTTCGGCAATGATTTTACCGAGCGCGAGAGACTTATCCATCACCGAACCTTTGGATACCTCCTTAGTCGATGCGGCAGCAATGGTCTTTCCGAGACTATCGTTTATCACTTGGGCATAGACAGCCGTGTTGGACCGGAAAACCGAAAGTCGCGGGCGAGTCTCGGTGCCCGAAACTTTAGTTCGAATCCGCCTGTGTCGGACTATCCTAGAATTTCTATTTTCGACGCTCATAAAATTTTTAGTCGATAATTAATTAAGCGGCCTTTTTGCCTTCCTTCCGGCGGATAACCTCATTTTCGTACCGAATGCCTTTACCTTTGTACGGTTCGGGTTTCTTTAATGAACGTATAGAGGCGGCAAATTGGCCGACCAACTCTTTATCAATACCTGAAATCGTTATCACTCCCTTTTCGACTTTTACCGCAAGCCCTTTCGGGATCGATACCTTTACCGGATGCGAGAAGCCTAGAGACAAAACCATATCAGTCACCTTAACATCAACCTTGAAACCTATACCCTCGATCACCAATCTCTTTTCATATGCTTTATTGACTCCTTTGATCATGTTCGAAATATGAGAAGCGTAAGTACCCCAAAGCGCTGGAGCTTGCGGGGTCTGCTTTGCCACGCTAAGAGTGACGGTATTTTCTGAAACAGCAATACCAATATCCGGTCGGAAATCTCTCGAGAGCTCTCCGAGCGGCCCTTTAACCTTGACTGTATTGCCCGATACAGTAAGTAGCGTTCCGGAGACAAGCGTGATTGGTTTTTTGCCGATTCTAGACATGTGAGTTAGATTTACCAAACTTTGGCAAGCACTTCGCCACCAAGTCGTGATTTTTTAGCATCAATATCCGTCATAATGCCTTTTGGCGTCGAGAGGATGTAACGGCCATAACCGTTCTTATACGGTCGGAGATCGCGAAAACCAAGATAAACGCGTTTAGAGCTCTTTGACACTCTAACAATATCTGTCAGTTTAAAAGAACCGTCGGAGGCCAGAGCCAACTCGAGATCAAGCACTTTCTGGTTCTTTTTGCGCTTCTTGGAAAGGGTTTTGAGATATCCTTCCTTCTCAAGAACCGCAGCAATGTGTTCTAGAACATTTGAATGATCAATAGAAAGGGCGCTTCGCTTGGCGAGAACCGAATTTTTCAATCTGGTCACAAAATTGCTGATTGGATCAGTTACCATGATGATTTTTTGATACCGGGAATCATACCCTCGTTCGCCAATTCGCGAAAACAAATGCGACAGATGTCAAAATCCCGCATATAACCGCGCTTTCGACCGCACCGAAAACAACGACGCACCACTCGGGTGCTCCACTTGGGATTTTTTTGAGATCTGGCGACAACTGATGTTTTAGCCATATGGCAATCAAACGAAAAAAGCTCTGAAAGCTCTCGTTTGGTCAATACTAACACAAAGCTTCCTCTTGTCAAAACTTTTCCTGACGATGCTAAGCTAATGGCCAGTAGTCAAATACATGAAAAAAGCCTTATCATCAAACCATAGGCCTCTAGAACTCCTTAGACTCGTTTAGTTTGCTTTAAACGGAAAACCTAAATGTTTAAGGAAGGCCAAGGTTTCAGTCTTATTTCTGGAAGTGGTTACAATGGTAATTGACATACCAAAGACATCTTTTAGGTCTTCATCGGCGGTTTCTGGGAAGATAGTATGTTCTTTGACGCCAATAGTTAAGTTGCCCATTTCATCAATAGCTTTTGAAGATAGGCCTCGAAAATCGCGGGTCCGAGGGAGAGCAATATGGACCAACCTTTCAACAAACGCTTGCATTCGAGGACCTCGCATTGTTACTTGGTAGCCAATCACTTCCCCCTCGCGAAGCTTGAAAGAAGCGATAGATTTTTTGGCTTGCCTCGGCGCCGGTTTTTGCCCAGTAATCTTGGTCAGTCGATCAGCCACTACTTCCAGTTTCTTTTTGTCTTTAACTGAACCGACGCCAGAAGACACGACGACTTTGATAATCTTGGGGGTCTGCATCACATTCCGGTAGCCGAACGATCCTTTGAGCGCTTCGAAGGTTGACAGGTTTGATTGTTTTTTAGCATGAGTGGCGTTCATGGAGATTTAGATTAGATTGCTTTGCCGCTGGCTTTGCTAATTCGCTGCCGTTCGCCACTGACACGTCTGACTCCCGTGCGAACCGGCTTGCCGTCTTCGACAAGCATAGCGTTAGAAACGTGGACCGGCATGGTGATTTCGACAATCTGACCTTTCTGGCCGGATCGAGTGGCGCGCTTGTGCCGCTTCTTGATATTCACTCCAGCAATCACGATCTGGGAATGTTTCGGCAACGCTGAAAGAACTTTACCGGTCTTCCCCCGGTCCGCCCCTGTGATCACTACTACTGTGTCGCCTTTCTTAATTCTCATAAAATAAATTAGACAATCTCTGGAGCCAACGAAGCAATTTTTTGGAATCCTCGCTCGGCAATCTCACGCGGAATCGGACCGAATACTCGACCGGCAATCGGATCCTTCTTGTCCTTTTCAATAATCACCACCGCGTTCTCGTCAAATCGGATGTAAGAACCGTCGGTCCGGCGAAAAGGCTTGACCTGTCTAACAAT
>Ga0233424_10003342_pt1 | contig 10471 bp, 10 predicted proteins | sample Watercolumn_Towu_FD_181011 | JGI IMG/M metagenome (GOLD analysis project Ga0233424, IMG submission 181011) | Freshwater microbial communities from Lake Towuti, South Sulawesi, Indonesia - Watercolumn_Towuti2014_125_MG | ecosystem: Environmental > Aquatic > Freshwater > Lake | place: Indonesia... | reverse complement strand
CTGTCGGACAGGTGCCGGAAGGCCTCGCCGACCGCCTGGTGAAGCCCTTCCTGGCGGCCGCGCAGCGCTGCGTGGCGCAGGGCGTCGTCGCCGACGACGAGCTGGCCGACGCCGGCGTGATCTTCGGCACCGGCTTCGCGCCGTTCCGCGGCGGGCCGATGAACTACCTGAAGGAACATCAGTGAGTGAGCAGCCGACCCGGCTTCCAGAGAAACAACCCACGCTGCGCGTGATGCCGATGCCGGCCGACGTGAACCACGCCGGCGACATCTTCGGCGGCTACATCATGGCCAACGTCGACCTCGCCGGCGGCATCGTCGCCATCCGTCGCGCGCGCGGCCGCGTTGCCACCATCGCGGTGAACGAGTTCCTCTTCAAGCAGCCGGTGTCGGTGGGCGACGTGCTGTCCTTCTACGCCGAGGTGATCAGGGTCGGCCGCACCTCGATGACCATCAACGTCGAGGTGTACGCCGAGCGCCAGCCGACCAACCCGCTGGTGGTCAAGGTGACCGAGGCGCAGCTCACCTACGTCGCCCTCGATGCCGACGGCGCCAAGCGCGAGGTGCCGCCGGAATAGCGCGAAGGCGGGCGCCATCGACGCGGCCGCCCAGGGTTCGTGGTGTAAACTCGGTTTCGCCGTCATGGGGGAGGCGAAAACATGCAGAAGAAGATCGCCCTGGCTCTGCTGTCCCTGATTGCGCTTCTTGCCGTGGTCGTGGTGGCCAACACCTTGCGCCTCGGCTCGCGCCAGATCGCGGTGGCGCCGGTGCAGCCGCTCGAGCTCGACGAAAACGCCGCCGCGCAGCGCCTGGCCGCCGCCGTGCGGCTGCGCACGATTTCCCTCGACGGGGAGGCGGCGGCGAATGCCGCCGAATTCCGCAAGCTGCATGCCCTGCTGAAGAAATCCTTTCCACGCGCGCATGCCGTCCTCAAGCGGGAGACGGTGAATGAGCTGAGCCTGCTCTATGCCTGGCCGGGAAGCGATGCCGCGGCGAAGCTGATCATGCTGATGGCGCACCAGGACGTGGTGCCCATCGCCCACGGCACGGAGCGCGACTGGAAGGCCGATCCCTTCGCCGGCGAAATCCGCGACGGCTTCGTCTGGGGCCGCGGCGCCTGGGACGACAAGGCCAACCTGTTCGCCATCTTCGAGGCCGTCGAGACGCTCGCCGCCGCGGGCTTCAAGCCGCGCCAGACCGTCTACATCGTTGCCGGCCACGACGAGGAGATCGGCGGCCAGCAGGGCGCCAAGGCTGTCGCAGAGCTGCTGAAATCGCGCGGCGTGCAGCTCGAATTCGTCCTCGACGAGGGCCTGCTCATCACCGAGGGGGTGCTCAAGGGCCTCGACAAGCCGGTGGCCCTTGTCGGCACCGCCGAGAAGGGTTATCTCACCCTGGCGCTGGGCGCCAAGGCCGTGCCCGGCCATTCCTCGATGCCGCCGCACACCGCCATCGGCATGCTGAGCGCGGCGCTGGCGCGGCTGGAGGATCGCCAGATGCCGGCGGCGATTCGCGGCGTCGCCGCGGAGATGTTCGACACCCTCGCGCCGGAAATGGGCGGGCTGAACCGCGCGCTGCTCTCCAACCTGTGGCTGTTCGGGCCCGTCGTGAAGGCCCAGCTGGAGAAGGCCGCCAGCACCAACGCCATGCTGCGCACCACCACCGCGCTCACCGTCGTGCAGGCCGGCAACAAGGAGAACGTGCTGCCCGGCCTGGCCGAGGCGAAGGTGAACTTCCGCACCCTGCCGGGCGACAGCATCGAGGGCGTGACGGCCCACGTCAAGGCGACGGTGGCCAACGAGGCGATCGCGGTCGCGCGCAGCGGCCATGGCAACGAGCCGACGGCGATCTCGCCGTCGAGCGCCTCCGGTTACCGGCTGATCAACCGCACGATCCGCGAGCTGTTTCCCGGCACGGTCGTCGCCCCGGGCCTGATGATCGCCGCCACCGATTCGCGCCACATGGCGCCGATCGCCGACGCCATCTACCGCTTCTCGCCGGTGCGCGCCAAGAGCGAGGACCTGCCGCGCTTCCACGGCACCAACGAACGCATCTCGGTCGCCAACCACGCCGAGCTGATCCGCTTCTATCATCGCCTGCTGCTCAATGCGACGAACGGGGAAAAGAAATGAACGAACAGGTCCTGCTCGAGATCCGCGGCGCCGTCGCCACGCTGACCCTGAACCGTCCGCAGGCGATGAACGCGCTCGGCCAGGAAATGGGCCGGGCCTTCCTCGCCCGCGCCCAGGAGCTGCGCCGGGCCGAGGGCGTCAGGGTCGTCGTCGTCACCGGCGCCGGCGAGCACTTCATGGCCGGCGGCGACATCAAGGAATTCCACACCATGGTGGCGGCGGTGCCGGAGGAGCGCGAGCGCGCCTTCGCCCGGCTGATCGGCGACGTGATCAATCCGGCCGTGGAAATCCTGCGCACCCTGCCGGCGCCCATCGTCGGCAAGGTGCGCGGCGCCTGCGCCGGCTTCGGCTTCTCGCTCATGGCCGGCTGCGATCTGGTGCTGGCCGCCGACAACGCCTATTTCACTACCGGCTACTCGCTGCTCGGCACCACGGCCGACGGCGGCGGCACGTATTTCCTGCCGCGCCTGGTCGGCATGAAGCAGGCGGCCGAGCTGACCTTTCTCGCCGAGCGCCTCGACGCGCAGCAGGCGCTGGCCCTCGGCCTGGTGAACCGCGTCGTGCCGGCGGCCGGCCTCGACGCCGCCTGCGAGGCGCTCGCCGCGCGGCTCGCTTCGGGCCCGGCTTTCGCTTATGCTAATGCCAAGCGCCTGCTCAACCGCTCGCTGACGGCCAGCCTGGCCGACCAGCTGATGGCCGAAGCCGCCTCGTTCGGCCGCTGCAGCGCGACCGACGATTTCACCGAGGGCGTCCGTGCCTTCGTCGAGAAGCGCAAACCGTCGTTCAAGGGCAAATGATGTTCCGTTCAACCAGCATGGGAGAAACCGCAATGAAGAAGCCGCGCGCCGAGCTGATCCGCTGCCTGGCGCCGAACCGCCGCGTGGAAATCGAGAGAACCTTCGAGTAAGTCCCTAGCCCGTCACTTTTCGCAGCAGCGCCCGGCTCACCATGCGCAGGCGCTGCGCCAGCGGGAAGCGCTTGAAGTTGGTCTTCACCGCGCCTTTGGTGAAGGTGCTGCGCTTCGAGTAGTCGATGATCACGTCCACCACCACCGGCCGTCCCGTCGCGGCGAGGCGGCGCGCTTCGGCCACCGTGCCGGCGATGGCGGCGTCGTTCTCCATGCGCATGTAGGCGGCGCCGGTGGCCTGGGCGATGCCCTCGATATTCACCAAGCCGAGCACGGCGCAGGGCTTGCGGTTGTAGGGGATCTCCTGCGCCTGGGCGATCTGCGACAGCTCGCCGTCGTGGAAGACGAAGTAGACGATGCCCAGTCCCTCCTTCGTCGCCGTCAGCATCTCCATGCAGGTCATCATGAAGGCGCCGTCGCCGACGATGGAGAACACCTCGCGCTGCGGCTGTGACAGTTTGGCACCGACCGCCGCCGGCACGGCATAGCCCATGCAGTTGAAGTCGGTCGGCAGGATCAGCGCGCGCGAGGCGTGCACCGGGTAGAGCTCGGCGGTGAGGAAGGTGTGGTTGCCGTCGTCCACCGTGGCGATGGCATCGTCGGGCATCTGCTTCCTCACCTCGTCGAAGAAGCGCGCCGGGTTGACGCGGCCCTTGCCGTTGTGGGCGTACCACTCCTCGCGGTAGGCCTGCTTGTCGCGGCGGATCTGTTCCTGCGGGCCGCTGCCGGTCGGGGGCGCGGCGCCGCGCGCCTTCAATTCAAAAGTCAGTCGCTGCAGCACGGCGGCGGCGTCGCCGGCGAGCGCCGCTTTCGCCGGATAGTTCTGGTTGAACACCTCCGGGTTAATGTCGACATGCACCAGATTCTCCGGCACCGTCACGCCGAAGCTGCCGGTGGCCAGCTCGCCGAAACGCGTGCCGACGGCGAGCAGGGCATCGCATTCGGCGAAGGCGTTGCGCGATGCCGGCACGGCGTGCGGGCCGAAACTGAAGCCGGCGTGCAGCGGATGGGTGTGCGGGAACACCGACTGGCCCTGCAGCGTGGTGGCCACCGGCGCCTGCAGGAACTCGGCGATGTCGACAATCTGCGGCAGGGCATCGACCGCGCCCCAGCCGACGAAGAGGCCGGGGCGTTTCGCCGCCAGCAGGAGGTCAGCCGCGCGTGTGATCTCGGCCTCGGCCGGCAGCGCCGGCGCGGCCGGCGGCGCGTAGGCGGGCAGCTCGCCCACTTCCTCGGGGAAGAGCTGCAGGTTCACCGGCAGCTCGACGAACACCGGGCCCGGCACGCCCGACGTGGCGATGCGATGCGCCTCGTAGAGCGTTGGCACCACCTCGGCATGCGACTTGACGTGGAAGGTGGCCTTGGTGAGCGGTTTCATGAAGGCGTGCTGGTCGATCTCGTGCAGCTGGTAGCGCTTGCCGAGGTCGGTGCGGATGCCGCCGGTGATGACCAGCATGGGCACGCCGGCAAGCAGCGCCTCGGCGATGCCGCTCGCCGCGTGGGTGAGGCCGGCGGCCGGCACGATGGCCAGCGTGCCGACCGTGCCGGAGACGCGGCTCACCGCGTCGGCGATGAAGGAGGCGCTGCCCTCGTGGGTGACGAGCACCGGCGCGATGCTTTCCGACTTGTTCAGCTCGTCGTAGAACTCGGTGTTCTGCACGCCGGGGATGCCGAAGGTGTATTTCACGCCGAGCTGCTCGAGGGCATGCACGGCGAGCCAGGCTGCGGTCTTCTTCATCATTGGCCTCCTGCGATGGATTGTCCGGCGATGCGGCCGGAGAGCACGCAGCAGCCGAGGAAGGTGCCTTCCAGCGCGCGCAGGCCGTGGCTGCCGCCGCCGCCGAAGCCGGTCGCCTCGCCCGCGGCATACAGGCGCGGGATCGGGTTGCCGGCCGTGTCGAGCACGCGGCTGGAGAGGTCAGTCTGGATGCCGCCCAAGCTCTTGCGGCTGATGATGTGCTCGCGGATGGCGATCAGCGGCAGCGCCTTGTGCTCGAGGATCTTCTGGAACTTGCAGGTGCGGATGCGGTCGCCCTTCCACTGCCGCAGGTGCGCCAGGCGCTTGAGCTGCTCGTCCTCGAAATGCGCCGGGCCGCGCGCGATCTGCGCGTCGTACTTGGTCAGCGCCTCGGCCAGCACCTCGAGGTCGACCGCGCTGTCGCCCTGCAGGGCATTCATCTTGTCCACCAGCGCCGGCAGCGTGTCGGCGACGACGATGTCGCGGCAGTTGGCGAGCAGGGTGTCGACCAGCCAGCGGTTGCCGAAGAGCAGGTCGCGCAGGAAGGCGAGCCGCTTCTTGTCGCGGATCGAGGGATTGAACTCGGCGCCGGAGATGGCCAGCTCCTTCAGTGCGATCTTGCGGTTGAGCACCTGCCAGGAATACTGCCGCTCGGTGGCGCACACCTGCGTCACCAGGTCGCGCGTGTCGAGGCCGGTCACCAGGGGCGGCATGAAGCGCCGGCCGCGCCAGTCCGCCCAGATCGCCGAGCGCGGCGGCACCACCGACAGGCCGTGATTGGGCTTCCTCGGATTCCAGTGGCGCACGCCGGCGGCGTAGTCCCACATGTTGTCGAGATGGGTGAGGTTGCCGCCGAGCCGGCCGACCGCGTCGTGCAACAGGCCGTCGGCGTAGCGGTGCGAGCCGTTGAGCAGCGTCGGCGGCGGCGTGCGCCAGTCGCGGTGCCAGTGCTGCCGCACCTTCTGCAGATCGCCGCCGTTGATGCCGCCGGCGGCGACGACGACCGCCTCGCCGAAGGCCTCGAAGGGCTCGCCGCCGTCCTCCAGCGCGCCGCTGCAGCCGCTGATCTCGCCCATCAGCGTCGTGAAACCCTCGACGCGATGGCCGAAGTGCACGGCCAGTTTCGCCGCGTTGCGATGATTGCGCAGGCGCGCGATGAGCTGCAGCGCCAGCTCGCGGCCGGTGCCCCAGACGATGTGGAATCTCGGCACCGAATTGCCCTGCACGTGGTAGCCGCGCTCGACCCAGTGCGGCACCGGGAAGAAGCCGATGCCGTTGGCCTTGAGCCAGCGATAGACCTCGTCGTGGCAGCGGCCGGTGTAGGCCTCGGCCCAGCGCCGCGGCCAGTGGTCGTCCGCGCCGAACTCGGCGAAGGCGCACCAGTCGGCGTAGGCCTTGTCGGGCGAATCCTCGATGCCGTTGCGCTTCTGCTCCCGGCTGCCGACGACGAAGACGCCGCCGAAGCTTTCCTTCGCCAGGCCGCCGAAGTTGTCCTCGATGTCGCGATCGAGGATCGTGACGCTCCTGCCCGCATCGAGCAGTTCCAGCGCGGCGCAGATGCCGGCCAGCCCTCCGCCGATGACGACGACGTCGCTCTTGTAGGTGCGCATGCTGTCTCCTCCGGTCCGGGATGGGTGCCCGGCGCGGGCGGTTCTTGTATGCCGCGTGCCCGCAAAGCGCAAGCATAGCGCAGGAGTCGTGCTTCGGCGACACGGCAAGTCCTTGCCGCGCAAGGTTTCATTTCGCAGAGGGAAATTTGCGTCGGCGGGGGCAGACAGATTTCGCGGCAGCGGCGCGGCGCGCGACCGGATTGCGCCGCCATCCGACTGATCCTGCGGGCAAAACCTGATCGGGCATGGCGCTTGCCTAGGTCGGCTGCCGTCGCGCTCAAGCGGCGGCAGCAGGTCATTTCAAAAAGGAGTTCCCATGCTCGACAAAATGCAGCTCTTCGGCAAGACCAACGAACCCCCGCAAAGGCCGGGCGGCCCCGTCGCACGACGCCCCGGCGAGCCGGCCATGCCCCCGGCGCGTCCGGAGCCGGCCGTGGCGACCGCACCCGCCGCGCCGCCTCCCAAGGCGCCCGACAAGGCCGAGGCGGAAAGCGGCAGCCGCCTTATCGTCGGCCCCGACATCAAGCTGAAGGGCGCCGAAATCAGCGACTGCGGCATGCTGGTCGTCGAGGGGCGCGTCGAGGCGGAGCTCGACAGCCAGGCGCTACAGATTTCCCAGCCGGGCGCCTTCGCCGGCCATGTCGTCGTCGACGTGGCCGAGATCCAGGGACGCTTCGAGGGCGAACTCCTGGCGCGCAGGAAGCTGGTGGTGCACGCGACGGGACAGGTCTCCGGCAAGATCCGCTACGGGCGCATCGTGGTCGAGGAGGGCGGCGACGTCTCCGGCGACGTGCGCTCGCTTGCCTCCGAGCAGGCGGCGGCGATGCCGTCGTCCGCTGCCGGGGACACGAAGCGGCCCGAGCTGGTCGGCATGGATTCGGCGCGACCGCGCACCGCCTCTTTTCAGAAGTAGGTCTTTCTCCTCCCCTTTCCGGGCGCCGCAACGGCGCCCGTTTTTTTACCTGCCGGGCTGGCATAATGAAGCATCATGGCCGACCGGAAATACGGTTTCGAAACCCTGTGCCTGCACGCGGGCGGCCAGCCCGACGCCGCCACCGGCGCGCGGGCGGTGCCGATCTACCAGACCACTTCCTTCGTCTTCGATTCCGCCGAGCACGCGGCGAGCCTGTTCAACCTGCAGACCTTCGGCAACGTCTACTCGCGCATCTCCAATCCAACCGTGGCGGCGCTGGAGGAGCGCGTCGCCGCGCTGGAAGGCGGCCGCGCGGCGCTTGCCGCCGCCAGCGGCCAGTCGGCGCAGATGGTGGCCCTGCTCACGCTGTGCGAGGCGGGCGACCACATCGTCTCGGCGAGTTCGCTCTATGGCGGCACCTTCTCCCAGCTCGACTTCAACTTCCGCAAGCTCGGCATCGAGACGAGCTTCGTCGATCCGGACGATCCGGAGAACTTCCGCCGTGCCATCGGGCCGAAGACGAAGTGCCTCTATGCCGAGACTATCGGCAATCCGCGCGGCAACGTGCTCGACATCGCCGCCGTGGCGAAAATTGCACGCGAGGCCGGCCTGCCGCTGGTGATCGACAATACCTTTGCCTCGCCGTACCTGTGCCGCCCGATCGAGCACGGCGCCGACCTCGTCGTGCATTCGGCGACCAAATTCATCGGCGGCCACGGCACCACCATGGGCGGGCTGATCGTCGAGTCGGGCAAGTTTCCCTGGGACAATGGCAAGTTTCCGCAGATGACCGAGCCCTCGGCGGGCTACCACGGCGTGCGCTTCTTCGAGACCTTCGGCGACTTCGGCTTCACCATGCGCGCCCGCTTCGAAACGTTGCGCACGCTGGGTCCGGCGCTCGCGCCGCTGAATGCCTGGCTGCTGCTGCAGGGGCTGGAAACGTTGCACGTGCGCATGGAACGCCACGTTGCCAACGCCCAGGCCGTGGCGGAGCACCTCGCCGCGCATCCGCGCGTCGCCTGGGTGAACCATGCCGGCCTGGCGAGCAGCCCCTACCATGCGCTGGCGAAAAAATACCTGCCCAAGGGCGCCGGTTCCATCTTCACCTTCGGCATCAAGGGTGGCGAGAAGGGCGGGCAGCGCGCCGGAGAAAAGTTCATCGAGAGCGTGCAGTTTCTCTCGCACCTCGCCAACGTGGGGGATGCCAAGACGCTGGTGATCCACCCGGCCTCGACCACCCACCGCCAGCTCTCCGAGGAGCAGCAGGCGAAGGCCGGCGTCTCGCCCGACATGATCCGCCTCTCGGTGGGACTGGAAACGCTCGACGACATTTTGTGGGACATCGACCAGGCGCTCGCAAAGAGCGCGCATTGAGAAAGAAGCAACATGGACATTTTCGAGACTTTCGGCCTGCGCGAGATGGTGATCGGCACCGCCGTGCTGCTCGGCATCTATTCCGGCATCGTCATCATCCGCCTTGCGCGCATGAGCCGCACGCAACCGCCCGAGCCGGTGTGGAAGCAGGACCCGGCGGAGTTCGGCCAGCAGGTGGTGAAGGGCGGCATCGAGGCGGAACTGGCCGAGCTGCGCGGCGAGATCGTCGCGCTCAAGGAAAAAGTCAGTCTGCTCGAGGCGGCGCGCAATGTCTCGCCGCAGTACGGCGAGGCGGTGGCGCTGGCGCAGCAGGGTCTTGCCGCACACCAGATCGCCGAGCGCTGCGGCATCTCCGTGTCGGAAGCGGAGATGGTGCGCGCCTTGAGCAAGGCGAAGAACGAATGAGGGAGGGGTTATGGCTCAGGATGGAGAAGACCAGGAGGGCTTGAAGAAGAAGCTGGTGCGCCGCATCGCCATCGCCGGCGTGGTGGCCGCCGCGCTGCTGGGCGGGCTGGCGCTGTTCGAGCAGTTCGTGAGCGAAGCGCCGGCGCCGGTGGCCACGGCACCAACGACCGCCGTCGCGCCCGCCGCACCGGCGGCGCCTCCCGCAGCCGCGCCGCCGGCGGAGGAAAAGAAGGAAGCCCCGCCGCCCGAGGAGAAGAAGGAAGAGAAGGAAGCTGTCAGGGCCGAGCCCGAGAAGACCGAAACGCCACTGGCGCCTGCCCCGGCCGTAGAGCCGCGACCGGCTTCGCGCGTGGTGATCAAGCCGCCCGCCGCCGCGCCGGCGCCAGCGCCGAAAACCGACCCCGCCCTGGCCATCGCGCGCAGCTACCGCGTGCAGATGGGCGTGTTCTCCAGTCCGTCGAATGCCGAGGAACTGCGCGCGAAGCTGGAGCAGGCGGGCATTCCATCCTACATCGAGTCGCGCGTGCAGGTCGGCCCCTTCAAGTCGCAGCAGGAAGCCGAGGCGGCGCGGCGCAAGCTGAAGGAGCTCGGCCTCGGTCCCGGCTTGCTGCTCCCTCCGCAGAAGAAGTAGTGCCTTCCCCCCGACCCCCTTCCCGAGGAAGGGGGTGACGGCCGTTCGCGGGCCATGCCCGCTCCATGTGGTTGACTGTGCCGCCCTTGGGGCGGCCCGGCGGGCGGCACTTAGAACAGTCCGAGAACGGCGGCGAAAGGCAGCGCGGATCGCGGTCGGTAGGCGATGCGCCAGAGGCCGCCGTGGGCGGCCTTGTCCATGAAGCGTTCGGCGGGATGCGCATAGGCGTTCGCGCCGGCGCGCAGGTCGTGCACCAGCAGCGCCGCCATCAGCGCGTTGGCGGTGTCCGGCTCGAAGATTTCCACGCCGAAGTGATGCGCGCCGTCGTAGGCGGCGGCGAGCGCCTTGTTCTTCACCACCGAGCGGGTGCGCGTGGCCGGCGCCACGTTGCAGGACTGGCGCCGTCCGGCCGCGTCGATCGCGCGCCATTGCTGCAGGCGCTTGGCGAGGAGATAGTTGGCGCCCTGCTGCGCCACCAGCGCGTCGACGATGCCGGCGCAGCCGCCGCCGCAATCGACCAGCCCGCCCACGTTCGGCGCGAAGAAGCGGCCGCCGCTCAAGGCACGCAGCGGCGCCTGCAGGGCGGCCTTCGCGCCGCGCGTCTCCCAGGCGCGCATCGCCGCCCGCGCCGCTTCTTCCGGCACGGCGAAGACGTCGGTCGGGCTGAGCAGCCAGGCCGGCACCACGTCCTCGCCCCGCGCCATCAGGCTGGCGACGATGGCGTCCATGGCGAGCGAGACGCGCACATGCTCGGAGCCGTCG
>Ga0233424_10003341_pt1 | contig 10476 bp, 6 predicted proteins | sample Watercolumn_Towu_FD_181011 | JGI IMG/M metagenome (GOLD analysis project Ga0233424, IMG submission 181011) | Freshwater microbial communities from Lake Towuti, South Sulawesi, Indonesia - Watercolumn_Towuti2014_125_MG | ecosystem: Environmental > Aquatic > Freshwater > Lake | place: Indonesia... | reverse complement strand
GCCTACCGCATCTTCAAGGAGGTGGACAAGGTCCTCATCCTGGCCTGCGGCACGAGCTACTACTCGGGCTCCACGGCCAAGTACTGGCTGGAGAGCATCGCCAAGATCCCCACCAGCGTGGAGATCGCCAGCGAGTACCGCTACCGCGACAGCGTGCCCGATCCCAAGACCCTGGTCGTCACCATCAGCCAGAGCGGCGAGACGGCCGACACCATCGCCGCGCTCAAGCACGCCCGCAGTCTGGGCATGCTGCACACGCTGACCATCTGCAATGTGTCCACCAGCGCCATGGTGCGGGAGTGCGAGCTGGCCTACATCACGCGCGCGGGCGCCGAGATCGGCGTGGCCTCCACCAAGGCCTTCACCACCCAGCTCGTCGGCCTCTTCCTGCTGACTCTGGCCCTGGCCCAGACCCGCGGCCACCTCAGCGACGAAGCCGAGGCCCAGCACCTCAAGGACCTGCGCCACCTGCCCGTGGCCGTGCAGGCCGTGCTGGCCCTGGAGCCCCAGGTCATCGCCTGGAGCGAGGAGTTCGCCCGCAAGGAAAACGCGCTCTTCCTCGGCCGCGGCCTGCACTACCCGATCGCGCTGGAAGGCGCGCTCAAGCTCAAGGAAATCAGCTACATCCACGCCGAGGCCTACCCGGCCGGCGAGCTCAAGCACGGCCCGCTCGCACTCGTGACCGCCGAGATGCCGGTCGTGACCGTGGCCCCGAACGACGCGCTGCTGGAAAAACTCAAGAGCAATATGCAGGAAGTGCGCGCCCGCGGCGGCCAGCTCTACGTCTTCGCCGACGGCGACACCGCCATCGAGAGCGAAGCCGGCCTGCACGTCATCCGCATGCCCGAGCACTACGGCGCCCTGAGCCCCATCCTGCACGTGGTGCCGCTGCAGCTGCTGGCCTACCACACCGCCTGCGCTCGCGGCACGGACGTGGACAAGCCGCGGAACCTGGCGAAGTCGGTGACGGTGGAGTGAGTCTGGACGCGATCTCCGATAGTTTGACTCCAACAAATAATGTCCGTCGGGCTCGAATAAAGTCCGTCGGGCGTTTTCCGCAATGCGGGGTTTTGTTTGGTGAGAACAAAGTCGTAAAAGCTAGAACAAACTCGTAAAACTCGAGATGCGGCCTAGAACAAAGTCGTAAAGACTTGCATCGCTCTCTGGCTCCGCGAAGCCCTGGAAGCGGGACGTGCCCTCGAAGTGTTCCTCGTCGGGGCTGTCACGAAAACAGCCAAGCCGGCCAACGCTGCCAAGGCCGCACGCAAGAACGTAGCGGCTGCCAAAGATACGGCGCCCGCTCGCAAGCCTGCGGCCAAGTGCGCCGCTCGCAGGGGGGGGGGGGGCGCGCTGCCGGCGGAAGCGCCGGCCGCATCCTGAGCAGCCTTGCGGCCAGGATGGGACGAGCTTCGCCTCGGGATCGGCCGTCACATTGCAGGCGGTTCCTTGCGGAAACACCTGCTTCACCATGCCGCACAAGGCCGCCGGCACGGCTGGTTGAAGCCCCGTGGCGATGCTAGGGGCTTTTGTTTCTTCGGGCGCTTTTGAGTAGCAAGCGCCAAAAGTAAGCTGGATCAATGACTTATGTGCTCATTCGTACTTTGGCGGGCCTGGAGCTGACGCGTTGAGACTTGCTTCGATACACACCAATGTTGGCGATATCTCCACGGAGACGCTTGAGTGAGCCTTGAGGCTAGCCAGCGGTCGGGACGGGCGGGCGATGGGCTCGGAATAGCTGACCGATCAGCCAGGTCGCCTGTGAGCTCACAGGCGGCCAGTCCCGATAATTCTTGGTAATTCTCGATAAATTGGTCTTGGCCAGCTGCACCTGGGAAGTTCCGCACCACCTGCAGCAGGTAGCTACGGTCCTCGTGCCCCGTGTCGGCCAGCCTTCACCATACTTCGTGCCGTGGGAGCGGCTTGCGCCATGGAGAACTGTTGAGCTGTGCAGCGGGCCGCGCGCGCGTTTAAGACTCGGCACATGGGTGATCGAGGCCGTAAGGTGACAGCAATCGGGCCGCGACACGTTTCTGCCCGTCCATCCCGCTGTGCTCGCCCAGGCCAGTGCCCCTCCACGAGTTCAGGGCGAACGCATGTAACCCAATGCCGCTTGCAGAAGCGCTAGCTGCGGCAGAGAAGCTGGCTGGAAATGGGTTGCGCGTGTGGGCCGAGCATCTCGACCGACCAGGCTGCAGGTGCTGCCAGCACTGACCGTTGGTGCTGGCTTTCATTGACCAAGGCGCTGGCGTTGCTCTCTGGCGAGCGCTAGTTCTGCAGCGATTGCGGCCATTGGATCGGTACAAGCTGGACGACTGCTCTCGCTGACGAAGCGGTCAGTGAGAAAGACGCCGGATTCACTGTTCCCGCGCACCGGAATGCGCAGGATGAATCGCTCCGGGTTTCATAGACACCCTTGAGCCCGTGGGAATGGCGCTGCTCAAATGCCGCTGGGGATAGCCCATCGTTGTTCGAGTGTCGCCGCGTCGGGTTGCGCTGCCCCCGTCTTTCGTAGCACTTCGATCTAGAGCCCAGGGGTTGGCATCGTAGGTTTGGTTTCGGGTTGCGAGGTGTCGCCAGCGCGCTGGCGACACCTCGCGGCGAACACCGCTGGCGGGACGTACCCGAGGGCGCTGTGCGGTCGGTGGTGGTTGTAGTCGTCCCGCCAGTTGTCGATGACGCTGCGCATGTGGCTCAGGCTGGCGAACCAGTGCTGCGACAGGCATTCGTCTCGGAAGCGGCTATTGAAGCTCTCGATGTACGCGTTCTGCACTGGCTTACCCGGTTGGATGAAACGCAGCTCCACGCCGTTCCTGGCCGCCCAGTCCTGCATCGTGCGGCCCGCGAACTCTGGCCCGTTGTCGGTGCGGATGACCTTGGGCAGGCCACGTTCGGCCTTGATCTGATCGAGCAGCCGCGTGACGTACAGCGCCGGCATCGAGGTGTCCGCTGCGATGCGCACCGCCTCCTTGCTGCAGTCGTCCACCACGGTCAGCGTCTTGATGCGCCGGCCGCTGGCCAGCTCGTCGAACACGAAGTCCATGCTCCACACCTCGTTGGGTTGCTCAGGACGCACCAGGGGCTGCCGCTCAGGGACAGGCAGCTTCTTCCTGCGCCGCTTCTTCACGGCCAGGCCCTCTTGGCGGTACAGCCGGTAGGTGCGCTTGACGTTGACGCGCCAACCATCCAAGCGCAGCCGGTTGTGCAGCATGCGGTAGCCGTGGCGGCGGTGCTGGCCGGCCAGCAGGGTGAGTCGCTGGCGCAGCTCGCCGTTGCCGTCGTCGCGCGGTCGGTAGTGCAGCGTGCTGGGGCTCATGCCGACCAGGCGCAGCGCCTGGCGTTGGCTCAGTCCCAGGGCCTGCAGCTTGCCCACCACCTCGCGACGGGCCGCCACGGCAACTACTTTCCCTTGAGCACCTCGCGCATGGCATCAATCTCCAACATCGAGTTGGCCAGCAACTTCTTGAGCTTGCTGTTCTCGGCTTCCAGGGCCTTGAGCCGCTGGGCGTCCGAGACGTTCATGCCGCCGAACTTGGCCTTCCAGGCGTAGTAGCTGGGCTCAGAGAAGCCGTGCTTGCGGCACAGCTCCTTGACCGGCAGCCCGGCATCGGCTTCACGCAGGAAGCCAATGATCTGTTCCTCGGTGTAGCGCTTCTTCATCGGTCCGATCTCCTCGTCGGGGTGAACGGACTCTAGAAGGCGATGCTACGAATTCAGGGAGGCAGCGCAGGGTTGTAGAATATCTCGATGTAGTTGACGCCTTGGTTACGCGATCGCGTCGCGAGGGCCGAAGATTTGGAGCAGCTCCGGTCCTGGATTGACGATCTGAACTACGAGATGGCTAGGGCTTGGCTCTCCGCATGGCTTCAAAGTCAGGAGCAGCCAACGCTACCCATGCACTAAAACAAGCCCGTTGGCCCGGAAAACGAGCCGAGGCGCTTTTCGTCGGTCGAAACTTGATTCGGTCAAGCAGGAGCCACGCGGGTTGCATTCACGGTCTCTACCGAAACGACCGAACGGTTCCGACCCCCGCGCTTGGCCTCGTAGAGCGCCTCGTCGGCCGCACCAAGCACGTCGTTGATGGCCATGCCAGGTCGCCACATCGCCCCGCCAATGCTGACTGTCACCGGCCGCCCCAGTGGGGAATCCGCCTGCGCAATCCGTTCGCGAATCTTCTCGGCAGCTGCAAGCACATCCTGCGATTCCCCGCCCGAAAGAATGACAAGAAATTCTTCACCCCCCCACCGCCCGACGACATCTTCGGGGCGAGTGCCTTCCCGAAGTGTTCGCGCCGTATCGGCGAGTACAAGATCTCCCTGAAGGTGGCCGTGCTCACCCAAGGCGGGATCGCGGAAGTCGCTCGCCAGCTTGATGAGATTGCTGAAGGCAACCTCACTGCCGACCCCCGCCCTTGGGGTACCGACGAAGTGGCCCGGCTGATGAACACCTTGTCTTCCACCCTGAAATCGTTGCGGCAGATCGTGGGGGAGGTTCGGGCGGGCGCTGGCGAGATTCAGACAGCAAGCCAGGAAGTAGCGTCAGCCTCGCTGGATTTGTCACGGCGAACGGAGGAAACCGCAAGTCATCTACAGCGCACCAGTTCCGCGATGACCCAGATTGGCTCTACCGTGGAGCAAACCGCTCAAACGGCGCAAGGCGCCTCTGGGCTCGTATCGGATAACGCTGCAGTGGCGTCCAAGGGCGGGCAAGAAGTGGGTCGAGCCGTTGAGACGATGGGCAGCATTCGCGAGTCGTCCACCAAGATCGCCGACATCATCGGCACCATCGATAGCATCGCCTTCCAGACCAACATCCTGGCGCTCAATGCTGCAGTGGAGGCGGCACGAGCCGGCGAGCAAGGGCGCGGCTTTGCGGTGGTCGCTAGCGAAGTTCGGGCCTTGGCCCAGAGGTCGTCCAGCGCAGCCCGCGAGATCAAAGCCCTTATCGGCACCAGCGTGACCCAGGTCGAGGCGGGTTCCGCCGTCATCGACCCAGCGGGCAACACGATGCGCGAGATCGTCACCAAGGCCAACGACGTCAAACATCTCATCGCAGAGATCAGCGCCGGAACCCGGGAGCAGACCAGTGGACTGGCGGATGTGATGGCGTCTGTTGAGCAGCTTGATACGATGACCCAGCAGAACGCAGCCTTGGTGGAACAAACAGCCGCCGCAGCGGCATCACTGCGAGACAGCGCTGACCGGATGAGTCAAGCGATGTCGTTCTTCCGCACTGCGTGATGAACTGAAGCGAGATTCAGCAAAGACGTCCCGACTTACGTCCAACAAGCTGCCGACAGGGCAGCCGCAATGCGCAAGTTCTTAGGAGCGAAGGGCTGAAGGAGGGCCCTTACGAATGGATTCTCTGAGTAGCTCATTGGAGGTCGTGGACCAGATTCTGGAGGCCACACCGGCAATCGGGGGACGCATCGATCCCACTGGCAATATTCGATTCGCCAACGCGGCTCTTGCGAAGAGGATCAAGCAACGACCCGAAGAATTGGTTGGCCGCTCGCTCGCTGATTTGGTCTGCGTGAATTGCCAGAAAGTGGTCCTGCAGAACTTGACCACGGCACTTCAGGGCAGGAAGGTTAGCGTGGAAGCCGACATGTGTCTGGGCGCTCACGATGAGCCCGAAGGCATGCAGTTGCGATTCGAACCGCTCATGGGGGCTGATCGGTCGCCGGAAGGCCTTGTTTTCTTGGGCGAATCATTCACCCGAGGAGAGCGGTCATCCATGGGTGATAGCGGGACGACCAATTTGCTCCAGACTTTGGATGAGCACGCCATCGTGGCGGTTGCGGATCTCCAGGGCACGATCACCTACGCAAACCCTCGCTTCTGCCAGATCTCGAAGTACACGAAGACCGAGCTGCTTGGGCAGAACCACCGCATCCTCAAGTCGGGCCACCACGACGCCCAGTTTTACGAAGCGATGTGGGCCACCATCAGCGGCGGTCAGACTTGGCGCGGTGAAGTCTGCAACCGCGCCAAGGATGGATCGCTCTATTGGGTGCACACGACGATTGTTCCGTTCCTCGATGATCACGGACTGCCGGCCCAGTACGTATCGATCCGAGTCGACATCACCGCGCTCAAGGCGGCCCAGCAGCGGGCTCATCGCCTGGCCTACTACGACCCGGTGACGGATCTTCCAAATCGGCGATCTCTTCGAGACGCCCTGGCCGAACGCAAATCCCCGCTTTACGGGAACGGGACTGGCGCACTCGTGTTGATTGATATCGACAACTTCCGAGTAATCAACGACGTGCATGGCCACTTCGCGGGTGACACCTACCTTCGAAGCGTCGCCAGACGGGTCGAGACCTTGCTCGAGGAAGGTCGGTTACGCAGCGAAGTGTTTCATCTGGGGGGTGATGAATTTGCCATCCTCATGAACCTGCAAGGTCTACCGCCCGACACCGCCAACCTCCTGACGGCGGGACTCATCACGAGCTTGCAAGAGGAGCTGTCGAAGACCCACCGCATCGGCGAAGGGAGCAGTTTGGTCGACTTGGATATGACTTGCAGCTTCTCTGCCGGAGTGGTGCCCTTTGACACGCCTGTTGCGGAAGCGGTGAATCTGCTTCAAAAGGCGGATGTTGCTTTGGTCGAAGCCAAGGAGCGCGGCAAGAACCAGGTGGTTCACTTTGACCAGCGTCTTCGGGACCAAATGCGAGAACGCCATGAACTTGAGAGGGACCTGAGACAGGCGCTCCCGCAAGGCCAGCTTCATCTGGTGTACCAGCCCATCGTGAACCAAAGCCATCAAGTGGTGGGCGCCGAAGCGCTGATGCGCTGGACGCATCCTGACCGGGGGGCTATCTCCCCGGCCGTCTTCATCCCCTTGGCAGAGCAAACACGCCTCATCAATGCCATGGGCTGGTGGGCGATTGAGCAGGCGTGCCTACAACTCCAAGCGTGGCAGGCGAATCCGGTGACCCGCGATTGGTGGGTCAGCGTCAACGTAAGCGCTCGGCAACTGAAGGACCCCGCCTTTCTGAATCAGTTGATACGCTATGTGAGGGATCAGAAATTTCCTGCACATCTCTTGGCGCTGGAGTTGACTGAAACCAGCCTTTTGGATGACTTGAGCCCCTGGATGCTGGAGGCGCTCGCTCAGCTGCGCGACTTGGGCATCCAATTGGCCTTGGATGACTTTGGGACGGGTTTCTCCTCGCTGGCGTATCTGAAGCAGTTGCCGCTGACCAAGATCAAGATCGACCAGTCGTTTGTCAGAACACTGCTGGACAACCCCAAAGACCAGTCGATCACCGAGTCGATCCTTGTCTTGGCAAGCGGCCTCGGACTTGACGTCGTAGCTGAGGGCGTTGAGACCGAAGCGCAGCTCCAGTACTTGAAGTCTGTTGGCTGCCCTTTGTTCCAGGGATACCTTTTTAGCCGTCCGACGTTCGCCGAGCGGTTGGCAAGCCTGGTGGCGGCAGATCGAGCGCTTCTGCCCAACCGACCGACGCAATAGGCTAGCTCCTCTCGACCCTCCGATCCGCAACAGCCAATCAGCGAGCACCGAATGCGACTGAACGAACCGGTCACGCAGCGCGCGTACGACTTTCCAAGCGATCACACCCTGGTCTCTGTGACCGATCTAAAGGGTCGCATCACCTACTGCAACAAGAGCTTTGTGGCGGTCAGCGGCTATACCGAGGAGGAGCTGCTAGGGCAACCACACAACTTGCTGCGCCATCCCGACATGCCCGCCGAGGCTTTCCGGGACATGTGGGAGACGATTCAAACCAAAGGTAAGCCATGGACGGGTCTGGTCAAGAACCGCTGCAAAAACGGCGATCACTACTGGGTCCGCGCGAATGCAACACCGGTTCGGGAGGGCTCACGAATCGTGGGCTACCTGTCGGTGCGTACCAAGCCGACGACCGCTGAGATCCAAGCGGCGGATCAGCTCTACGCCGCCATGCGCTCGGAGGCGGCTCGCGGGCAGCTCGCCACCCGGCTATCTGAGGGGCGGGTGATCCACACCGGTTTCCTGTCTGCCTTCTGGGATCGCCTCGGTTTTGCCGATCACGGCGCGACGGTCCTTACCGTGCTGATGGCAAGTTGCGTTCCGCTCGCCATGCTCCTGGCCGGACTTCCAATATGGTCCGCGGTAGCGGCATCCGTCGGGGCTTCATTTGGTCTCGGAACGTGGTTGTCCAAACGCCTTCATGCGCCTCTAAGAGAGGTGATCGATGCGGCCAATCAGATGGCTGCGGGCGACTTGTCGAATTCCATCGCGATCACGGGCCACGGTCCTGCAGCCGAGTTGCAGTTGGCTCTGGCGCAACTGAACGTCACGGTCCGAACCATCGTCCGAGACGTTCGTGAAGAGATCGAGAACGTCAAGAACGGCACCCACGAAATCGCCACCGGCAATCTTGATCTGTCAGCGCGTACGGAAGCTCAGGCCAGCAACCTTGAGCAAACCGCAGCCTCCATGGAGGAGATCAACGGGACCATCCAGCAGACAGCGGGCACGGCATCCGAAGGCGCCAAGTTAGCGGCCGAAACGTCGCAGATTGCTAGTCGGAGTCACGGGGCAGTGGCGGCAGTTGGCGAGACCATGCGGGAAATCTCGGCGTCTTCTGCGCGTATCGGGGACATCATTCAAGTCATTGAGGGCGTGGCATTCCAGACCAATATCCTGGCGCTCAACGCTGCAGTGGAGGCCGCGCGTGCTGGAGATCAGGGCAGGGGCTTTGCCGTGGTGGCCTCAGAGGTCAGGGCGCTGGCGCAGCGCACCACAATCGCAGCCCGGGAAATCCGAACCTTGATTGAAGAGTCGCGTGAGCGAGTCCATGCGGGTGAAGTGCGAGCCACTGAAGCGCAAGGCAGGATGGACGAAGCCATGGCCTCGGTGGAGAAAGTGAATAGTCTGCTAGGAGCAATCAGCGCTTCTTCGCGTGAGCAGTCAATTGGCGCCGCACAGGTCAGCGAAGCCGTAGCCCAACTCGACACCATCACCCAACAAAACGCTGCGATGGTGGAAGAGTTGTCCGCGGCGGCAGCGTCTCTGGATGCGCAAGTTGTTCGCGTCAGTCAAACCATTCGCGTCTTCAAACTGGCAGCGAAAGATAAGACGCTTGCCGAAGAAGACGCCGTCGCATTGCGACGCCGGAGCAAAGGCGAAGCTCTCTGATGTGGAAGACGCAGCGCTCTAGCTTTAGGGTCATCCCAGGGGCGACCTCCACCTCGTGCTCCTGCGTTGGCAGGTTGAACTTGCCAGCCTGCCTTGGAGCGAGTCTTAGACGAAAGCGGTATGCCGGCTGTGCCATTGTTCTTCCCGAGGTAAAGATTCTGGCCTACTCCATCACCGCGGAGTTTTAACGTGGCCGCAATGGGCTAACGAACGACAGATGGCGGGGCATTGCTGCCGTTCACTAGGTACGTAGCGAATGTCTGCGTTCAGCCTAATCCGGTCATCACCGGCACTGGATGTCTACCAGGCCGGAATCCGCACCACGCCCCATATTCGAATCAGCGGCGGAGAGAACCGCAAGGCGGCGCTTGCGGCAAAGCCGAGCGTCACGCTGAGTGTGGCCAAATGGGGGGGGGCGAATGGCGCAGTGGATTCGAGGCGACCACCCTCAGCCGAGCTGGCGCGTGGTCGGGCCGACAGTTGAGCCCGAGCCGTCGGCCGCCACTTGGGCCAGGGCTCCCGCCGGCAGAGGCACGGACCTTCTCGCAACCGGGAGCATGAGCATGCTTGCCCCTCCCATAAGGCAGCCGATCCCCAATGCGATGAACGCAGTCTGGAACTCTTCCCCGATCTGGAGCCAGTGCAACAGCGCGCCAGTCAGCAATACCGCGGCAACGGCAATTATGAAATGGCGCAGGTATGAGAGATCCAACTTCAGGCCGCCATGTGAAAGCAGCGAGGTCATGAGCTCTGGAGCCGATTGGGCCTCGGCTTCCCGTCGCTTCAAGTATGTGAAGGAGAGCGGCTTCGTGGCGAGGCTGCGCAGAGTGTGATCAGACTCGCCCGGCTGCAAGCGAAAAGAGTTCATGACCGTCGCCTGCAACGGGTAGCTGGCCATCCAGCCGGCTTCCTGCACGCCATAGGCCCTCAGGATCGGGAGGGTGAACTCCGGGTAGGGAATCGTCACAACGAACTCGTCGTCGAGCACGCAGAGCCAGCAACGCATGGGGCCTTCGCGCACCGTGACGATGCGCAGTCGGTCTGCAGCGGGATAGCTGCGCTCATACAGCGTGCAGGGCATGAACTCCACACCGTGCCTGGCCAGGAACGCCACGCGGTTCTTGCCCTCGCCGGCCACGTAGAAGATGCCAATGGGGGCGACCATCGCGACTTGGGCACCGAGCCCGCCGGCCTTGGCGCAGCTGTTGACGCTCGCCGAAAACTGACCCACAAAACGGGGTGATGCTCGCGCAAAACTGACCCACGCAAAACACACTGACCTGCTCAACGGATGAGCAGGGGAAGCAGGAGTGATCAGCGTGGGCATGT
>Ga0233424_10003340_pt1 | contig 10478 bp, 9 predicted proteins | sample Watercolumn_Towu_FD_181011 | JGI IMG/M metagenome (GOLD analysis project Ga0233424, IMG submission 181011) | Freshwater microbial communities from Lake Towuti, South Sulawesi, Indonesia - Watercolumn_Towuti2014_125_MG | ecosystem: Environmental > Aquatic > Freshwater > Lake | place: Indonesia... | reverse complement strand
GCGAGCTCGCTTCGTCGGGCCGCTTCAACACCTTTGCTTACGAGCGTGGCCGCGATTTGTGGGAGAAGGTGCCGGCCTTTGACTACGACGTGCCGACCGCGACCTGGGCGCTCTCTCAGCGGACGTGGAGCGCGTGGGTACTGGGGGTGTGGCTGGTGGCCGTCTCGCTCGCCGCGGTGTGGTCGGTGACGTCGATGAGGCTCGAGTCGTGATGCTGGCGTTTCTTGCCGGTCACGAATGGCGGGTGCTGTCGGCCAGCACGGTCGTGCGGCTTGTCGTCGCGGTGTTCAGCGTCGCGCTGCTGGCCGCCTCGGCCTTCGGAGTCAGCCGCGCCAATCGCGAGCGAACCACAGTGAATGCCTTTGAGCAGCGCGGTGTCCGGCAACGGGCCGAGGCGGCGGCGCTTGGCGCCGACGTCGCCGCGAACGAACGCGGCTGGCTGGCGCTGCTGCCGCCCGCGCCGTTCGGTGCGCTGGCCGTGGGGCAGGCCGACGTCTATTCGAACTACGTCAAAGTGACAGCGCGTTCCCTGGACGCGCTGGTGACGGGCGACCAGATCGAGCATCCGCTGGCGGTGGCAAGCGGGCAGTTCGACGCCGCGTTTGTGGTGTTGTTTCTCTATCCGCTGTTGATCTTCGCGGTGAGTTTCGATCTGACCGCTGGAGAGCGCGAGCGCGGCACGCTGCGCATGGTGCTGGCCCAGCCGGTGACGCTTCGACAGGTGGTGGCCGGCAAGATGGTCGTGCGCGTGGGCATGCTGATCGGTCCGGCCATCCTGATTCCGATCGCCCTGGTCGGCTGGTCGTCACCGATCGACGGGACGTTCTGGCTGCGCGCGGCTGCATGGGCTGTGGCGATCGCGGCCTATGCAGGCATCTGGCACGGCCTCGCGCTGCTGATCAACTCGCGCGGGATGAGCGCCCCGGCCAACGCACTGGTGCTGGCCGGCACCTGGCTGCTGTTTGCGGTCGTCGGGCCGTCGTGCGTGAACCTGCTGATCGCGGTGCGGTATCCCATGCCGTCGCGCGTCGAAGCGGCGGTCCAGGCGCGCGCCGCGACCCAGGACGCCACCGCGCAGGGCAGCCGTCAACTCGGACAATTCCTGCAGGATCATCCGACCAGCGCGAACGTCGGCCGCGACGGCATGCGCCAGTTTGCGCTGCTGCAGGCCGAGCGCGACCGGCGCGTGGCCGATCGGCTGGCCGCCGTCGAATCGGCGTTCGACGCGCAGTTGCGGAGGCAGCAACGGTTCGCCTCGTGGTTGAGCGTGCTGTCGCCGACGATGATCGCGCAGAACGTGCTGATCGAGATTGCGGGAACGGGCAGGTCGCGGTTCGATCACTTTCGAGAGAGCGTCACGACCTTCCAGCTGCGGTGGCGGAGCTACTTTGAGCCGCGCGTGCTCGACGCGGCGACAGTGACGCCGGCCGAGTATGCGGCCGCACCGTCGTTTACGTACGCCGATGAACCGGCATCGGCGATGCTCGTCCGGGTCATCATGCCGACCGCGGCGATGGCCGCGCTGGCGGCGGCGTTGTGGTGGGCCGGCTTCCATGGCTACCGGGATTACCAGCTGTGACCCTTCGACATGCTCAGGGTCATCCTGAGCGGCGAGTTGCGCGAGGAGTCGAAGGATGATCGAGGCGCGAGACCTGTCAAAGTCATTTGGCGCGACCGTGGCCGTCGATCGCGTATCGTGGTCAATTCAGCCCGGCGAGGTCTTCTGCCTGCTCGGCGCCAACGGCGCCGGCAAGACCACGACCATCAATCTCTTTCTGAATTTCATCACCCCAACGTCCGGTGAAGCCCGCATCGGCGGCTTGAACGTCGTCGATCATCCGATCGAAACCAAACAGCGCCTCGCCTATATACCGGAGCAGGTGGCGCTCTATCGCAATCTGACGGGCCTCGAAAACCTGCGGTTCTTCACCCGGCTGGCGCAGGCGCCGGTGGATTCGGATGATGAGTTGCTGGCGATCCTGAAACAGGTTGGGCTGTCGCCGGACCAGTCGCGACGGCGTGTCGGCGCCTATTCGAAGGGCATGCGTCAGAAGGTAGGCATCGCGACGACGATCGCCAAGGGCGCCAGCGCGCTGCTGCTCGATGAACCGACATCGGGGCTCGATCCCAAGGCGGCCAACGACTTTTCGGTGCTGCTGTCCGCCCTGAGCGCCCGAGGGGTGGCGATCCTGATGGCGACCCACGACCTGTTTCGCGTCAAGGAATCCGGCACCCGTGTGGGCATCATGAAGCACGGCCGCCTGGTCGAGACCCTCGACACTAAACAACTGGGCCACAGCGACTTAGAGCAGATCTACCTCCGCCACATGCACCACTGAGGTTGCAGTTGGTACCAGGCACCAGCTACCTCGATCGGAAGTTGGTGCCTGGCACCGCTGTGGTCCGATCGGAAGTCGGTGCCAGGCACCGCTTTGGATGTCGAGTTTAGTTGACAAAAAGACAAGTAAGTTAATCCCACATCACCGGGCTGTTGGAATCGACCGCCCCGGGCAGCAAAATGGCGGGAGCAGAGGTCAGCGACACGCGTGGCATGGTCGCAGCGGCAAACGAGCCCGCTTCGAACCAGACGGACCAAACTGCCGCAATCACACCAAGTACAAATCGAACACGACGCATAACCTCGACCATACCCAGCCCTGGCGGGTTGGCTGGCGGCTTCCGTACTTACGGCCGAGGGCGGCGGTTCGTTTCAGCGCTCGATGTCAAAACCAAGTCTTCGGTTGTCTCTACTGTCCAGGTTTCAGTCCAGGTCTTTCCACCAGCTCGATGCGCGCACCGCCCGGCCCAGCCACATAGGAGAAGTTGATCGAGGGGCCGTTGGGCAGTTCCAGCGGTCGCGGTTCCGACGTCACTTCCACGCTTTTGGCGCGCAGCGCGTTCATGGTGTCGTTGAGCGGCCCCACGGAGCGCCAGCCGATGTGATCGATGGCGCGGCCCTGGCTTGGCTCCGCCGCACCCTGCCTCACCAGGATCCAGACGCTGCTGAAGCCCGCGTAGTCATAGCGGATGGCATCCAGCTTGCCCTTGAGCGGCTGGCGTTTGCCGCCGAACTTGTCGAGCAGCCATGCCAACGTTTCCTCCGGGTTCGGATTGACCAGGTGCACATGATGCAGTCCGAGCAGCTCCAGATCCTCGACGACCTCGATGCGGGTGCCCCAGGGGTCCTCAACGAAGGCGATCTTGGCAAGCGCCGTCCCGGCGCGCACCGGCTCGGTGATCTTCACACCCGCCGCCGCCAGCTCCTTGATCTTTTCGTCGAAGTTCGCGAATGAAAACCCGATGTGATCGATGGCGCTGCCGGCGCTCGGCTTCGCCGGCGCCTTGCTGACCAGGAACATCAGGCGCGTGCTGCCGAACATGATCCGGTTGGGCGCCTCGGTGATGCGGCGTCCGCCGAAGTGCTTCTCGTACCACGCCGACGCTTCGGCGGCGTCCGGCACGTTCAGGTGAATGTGGTCGTACGGATAGGTCGGTGTTTGGGCCGCAGGCGCAACGCTTACTCCCAGCCAGCCGATCGCAGCGATGCCGAATCGAAACAGTACCACACGGAATGCGCGCATAGGTCTCCCCCCAGGCGCCGTTTACCTTACCAGATGCGGCCCGAGCGCCGCGCGATGATCGCGGTGAGCCGCGCCGTCGTACCGATCGGCCGGCCGGGTCAACCGCTCCACGGCCGCAGCCAGTGCTACATCCTCCTTCGGCATCCGCCGAACCGTCGCCAGCCGAACACTTTCCGGGCCGCCGGTGTATCCTGACGCGAAGTCCCGCCGTCGGTTTGGCCAAGGCGGAGGACCGCCTTGGAGGAGTTGTTGAAGCGATTCGGTGCCCAGTTCCTCTTGCTCGTCTCGGCCGGCCTCGTCACGCTCTCTGCCCAGACCGGGGCCCCCGGGGCGCGGACTGAGCGCCGTGAGGGGGAGATCAAGCGGACATTCACCAATCCGCGCCCCGAGCCCTACTTCAAGAAGCTGTTCCCGAGTGCGGGCGGCTTTTCGACGTTCGGCGGCACGCCGCTGCATTACAAGGTTTACGGCGAGGACCCGACGATCAATCCGGCGGCGCCGCTGATGGGCTTCATTTTCTGGACCACCGACGTCGTGCCGACCGAATTCGGCTATCACGGCCCGATTCATTTCCTGGTCGGCATGGACGTGCGCGGCGTGATCCAGTCGGTGATCATGGACTACAACTCGGAGCCCTACGGCTACTTCTCCGTCGACCCTCCAAAGTTCGTCGAACAGTTCAAGAACAAGAGCATCCGCGATCCGTTCCAGGTCGGCCGCGACATTGCCGCCGTGTCGCGTGCGTCGATCACCGTGAACCACGCCGCCCGCGCACTGCGTGATTCGTCGCGGACCATGGCCAAGACCTTCCTCACGCCGGATCAGATCAAGCAGTGAATCAGCTCATCGGGTCATCGGGTCATCGGGCCATCAGGCCGGAACTCGTCGGCGATGCGCTTGCCCAGCCGGATCCATGGGGCTTCGACGAAACGCCGGTCGAGACCTGGGCCGAAATCCTCGCGCCGCAGTATCTCGACCTGGCGCTGCTCGTCGCGTTCTTTACGCTGGCGATGATCAGCTTTCGCCGCAAGAGCGTGGCGCTGAAGTTCGTGACGTTCTCGGCGGCCATCGGCTACATGGGTTTTGCCAAGAGCTACCTGATTTCCATCACCAACATCTTCAGCGTGCTCGACTGGAACTGGCCGGTGTTCAAGTACAGCCTGGCGTGGTACCTGTTCTTCGCCGTCACGGTGGTGTCGACCATCCTGTGGGGGCGGCTCTACTGCGGCCGCATTTGCGCCTATGGCGCGCTGACGCAGACGCTTGACGCCATCCTGCCCGCGAAGTGGCGCGTCGAGGTGCCGCGCCCGGTCGAGAAGCGCGCCGCCTGGATCAAGTTCGGCGTCCTTGGCGGCGTGATCGCGTACTACCTGGTCACCCACAATCTGCTGATCTACCAGTTCACGGAACCGTTCTGGATGTTCGGCCTGTTCGGCACGCCGGCCATGTGGACGGCGCTGGCCGTGCTGCTGATCGCCACGCTGTTCGTGCGCAACCTGTACTGCCGCTTTCTGTGCCCTGTCGGGGCCACGCTCGGCCTGATGTCGTACCTCGCCGTCTTCCGGATCAAACGATGGTCCGAGTGCAGCACCTGCAGGATCTGCCAGAAAGCCTGCCAGTGGGGCGCCATTGAAGGCCCGAAGATCCTGATGACCGAGTGCGTGCGTTGCGACGACTGCGAGCGGCTGTATGCCGACACCACGGTGTGCCCGCACTGGCGGATCATCGAATACAACGATCGAAAAATGCGGATTCTGCCGCTGCAGCCGGTGCAGTAGAATCCCAGCCGATGTCGACACTCGCTCCTTCGAAGCCGCGTATCTCGCCGACCATGCAGATCATGATCGGCCTGGTCGTCGGTCTGCTGGCCGGCTGGTACATCAGCACGTTCGACGACGCGACGGCGACGTACTACGCCAACATCATCCGGCCGTTCAGCCAGATCTTCATCCGCATGATCCGCATGCTGATCGCACCGCTGCTGTTCGGCACGCTGGTGGCGGGCATCGCCGGTGCCGGGCACTTCAAGGACGTCGGCCGCATGGGCCTGCGGGCGATCATCTACTTCGAGGTGGTCACCACCCTGGCGCTGTTCATCGGGCTGGCGGCGGTCAACATCCTGAAACCTGGGGTCGGCGTGGTGCTGCCGGCGGAAACGGCCACCGGCATCAACGCGGCGGCGGCGCAGACATGGGACCAGATTCTGTTGCACCTCGTGCCGACCTCGATCATCGAGGCGATGGCCACCGGCGACATCCTGCAGATCGTGGTGTTCAGCATCGTCTTCGCCATCGGCCTCGGCATGGTCGGCGAAAAGGCCAAGCCGATGATCGAGTGGTGCGAGTCGCTGACCGAGGCGATGTTCAAGGTCACCAACATCGTGATGCTCTACGCGCCGATCGGCGTCGGCGCGGCGATTGCCTACACCATCGGCGTCAGCGGCCTGCAGGTGTTGCAGAACCTGGCGTTCATGATCGCCACCCTCTACATCGCGCTGGTGGCGTTCTATGTCCTGGTCCTGATCCCGGTGATGGTGCTGTTCCGCATCCCGATCGTCGCGTTCTTCACGTCGATCAAGGAGCCGGCGTTGATCGCCTTCTCGACGACGTCAAGCGAGGCGGCGCTGCCGCGCGCCATGGAGTGTGTCGAAGCGTTCGGCGTGCCGCGCCGCATCGTCTCGTTCATCCTGCCGCTCGGCTACAGCTTCAACCTCGATGGCACCACGCTCTACCTGTCGCTGGCGTCGATTTTCATCGCCCAGGCCGGCGGCATCGAACTGACCTGGGGTCAGCAGCTGACGATGATGCTGGCGCTGATGCTGACCAGCAAAGGCGTGGCCGGCGTGCCGCGCGCGGCGCTGGTGATTCTCGCGGCCACCGTCGCCACCTTCAACCTGCCGCTCGCCGGCGTGGCGCTGGTGCTGGGCGTCGACGCCTTGATGGACATGGGCCGCACCATGACCAACGTGATCGGCAACTGCCTTGCGGCGGTCGTAGTGGCGAAATGGGAAGGCGAATTCGTCAGCGCCACAGATTCAGGAAGAACGTGATCAATAGCGCGTTGGCGAAGTCGATGAAGAAGGCGCCGACCAGCGGCACGACCAGGTAGGCGTTCGGCGCCGGACCGTAGCGTTCGACCAGCGCGCCCATATTGGCCATGGCGTTCGCCGACGTGCCGAGCATGAATCCGGCGAATCCGCCGGACATCACCGCCGAGTCGTAGTCGCGCCCCATCACGCGCGGCAGCACATATATGCAAACCGCCGCGATCATCGCGACCTGCGCGGCGAGGATGACGAGCAGCGGAATCACCAGTCCGGCAATCTCCCAGAGCCGCAGCGTCATCAACGCCATCACCAGGAACAGCGACAGCGCAATGTTGCCGATGTCGTCGATCAGCCGCTGTGACATGCCGATCGCGCCGGTCAAGTCGTCGAGGTTGCGCAGGACGGCGGCAACCAGCATGGCCCCGATATAGGCCGGTAGCGTCATCCACGCCGACAGCCAGCGGCTGACCACAATGCCCAGGCCGACGGCGACGAGCAGCAGGACCAGGTGCTTCATCAGGGCGTAGGACTCGACGTCCTCGCCGGCCGGCGTCACGGTCGCGGGCTCGGCGACCTGCGCTTCAGCCAGGTTCTCGAGGGTGCTGCCTGGCGCATGCCCCTTGCCGCGATCGCGGGGCTCACGCTCCACCAGGTAGGTTGCGATCGGGCCGCCGATGACGCCTCCGGCCACAATCCCGACCATGGCGGCCGCGACCGCGAGCGTGGGCGCGCCCGCGACGCCGGCCTCTTCGAACAGTGGCGCGAAAGCGAGGCCCGTTGCGGGGCCGCCGGTCAAAGTCACCGATCCGGCGAGCACGCCCATCAAAGGCGATTGTCCCAACACCCACGCCACCGCGCCGCCGAGCACATTCTGGAGAGCAGCCACGATCAAGGACAGCACGAAGAAGACGATTACCAGCGGTCCGCCCTTCTTGAGCAGGGCCAGGCTCGCCGCGAACCCGATCGACGCAAAAAACGTGTTCTGCAGCGGCACCTGCAGGGCGGTGTCGAACTTGATCGGCTGGATGTTCTGAAAATAGAGGATCGCCAGAATCCCGGCGACGGGCAGGCCGCCGCACACCGGAGCCGGGATGTTGACGCGTGACAGGACGGGAACGAGCCGGCGAACCCCGTAACCCGCGAAGAGAATGATGCCGGCAAATGCAACGGTCTGAACCAGATCGAGCGCAACTGGAAGCACGAGGCGAGTATACAGGTTGCGGTGCCCGCGGCATGCGGATGAGCCCTTTGGGAGCCGGATCGCACATTCCAAAACAGAGAAGGGAGTCGGTCATGAATCTCATCCGAAACCTCGTGTGTCTCGCGGCGTTGGTCACACCAGCACTGGCCACGGCGCAACCGGCGCAAGACGACCCGCTGCGCCACGGCGCCGCCTATGGTGCGGCGATCGGTGCCGCGGCGACCACCGCTCTGGCGAACCAGTTGGTGCGATGGTGCCGGACCGGCTGCGAAGCGGACGGCTCGATGATGATGGCAGTCCTTCCGGGCGCGGCCATTGGTGCCCTGGTTGGGTGGATCGCAGACAAGGACGCGGGTCCGACGCGCCGCGTCGGGCAGCGCTTCCATGCCCGCCTCGGGTCAACCGTGATGCAGACCTGGTACGACTCGCCTGGCATCGAGGGGACGTACTCGGCGGGAGGCGTCGCCGCCACGATGCAACCGTCGCCGCACGTGACATTCGCGATCGAATACCGGCGTGCCGACGTCGAGTTGCGTCCGGCGCCGGGCGTCGTCCCACAGCACATCCTCGACAACGTCATCCCTGCGCCAAACCGAAGTGCCGGGTGGACGCGCGCGCCGTACAGCCGCCGCCTTGGAGGCACGCTGACCGAACTGGTCGGCGGCCGGCTGCCCGCATTCGGACCGGTGTCGGTGGAACTGGTCGGTGGCGTGTCGGTGCAGCAGGCCGAGAACCTCGATTATTTCGATGCGGAGCCCGGCCAGAATGCGGCGCGCGGCACCTATAAAGTGTTGAACTTCCAGACACCATCGGTTGGCTACGTGTACGGTACGAACGTCGAGATCGCGGCGTGGCGTCACCTCGTGGTGGTGCCGGCGTTGCGCGTGACGCAAACGAGCGGCGCGCGGCAGCTCAGTGCCGGCGCCGGCCTGCAGTGGCGCTTCTGAGCTGCCTCAAGGGGCGTCGGTGGGCTGCCGAAGCAGCCGCAGGCGCCCTTTCAACCCGCTCGACACGACGACCTGATTGTCCGACGTCACGATCACACCTTCGACGTCGGCGAGCGTCTCGATCAGCTTCATGCCTTCATCCGGTCCGAGGATGAAGACGCCCGTCGACAGCACATCCGCATAGACCGCGCGGTTGGTGACGATCGTCACGCTGCGGCAGCCCGTGGCCGGCTCGCCGAAATCCGGATCGAGCAGGTGGTGAAAGCGCTTGCCGTCTTTCATGAAGAAGCGCTCGTAATCGCCCGACGTGCTGAACGTGCCGTCGCTGATCTGCAGCGTCGCAAACGGCTCATGGGTGCCGCGTGGATCGGCGATGCCCAGCGTCCAGGGCTTGCCGTTGTCCGTGCCGGCCGCATACAGGTCGCCGCCCGACTGGATCAGGAAATCGGTAAAGCCGCGCTCTCTCAGCAGCGCGACGGCGCGATCGACCGCGTAGCCTTTGCCGATGCCGCCGAGATGCACGCGTGTCCCGGGCCGCGTGATGAAGGCCGTCTTCGCCGTGCTGTCGAAGTGCACGGCGCGATAGTCGATGCGCGGCAGCCGGATCTCGATCAACTGGCGGTCGGGCACGATGTTGTCCTGATCGTGATCGAAACGCCAGATGTCGCTGAGGGCGCCGAAGGTGATGTCGAATTTGCCGCGTGTCAGCTCGCTGGCCTCCGCCGCCTCGCGCAGCACATTGATGGTGTCCTGGCTGACCGGCACCGGGGAGACGCCGGCGCTCTTGTTGAGGCGGACCACGTCGCTGCCGTCCTTCCATACGCTGAGCAGCCCCTCGAGGCGGTCGAACTCCCGGAACACGTGCTCGAAGGTCTCGATCGCCCGCGGCTCGTCGGCGGTCCACGCCGTCAGGGTGAGCTGCGAGCCCATCGAGACGCGCGCTCGTTCGACCCGCCGCGGCGCCGGCGGTTCGGCGACGCATGCCGCCGCGAACAGCAGCGCGACCGACAGCGGAGGGAAGTGGCTAGAGCGCATAGACGCGTCTGGGACGCGACCTCACGATACGCCAGATCTGGTACAGCACGTCCCACGCGGCGATGATGCCGATCACCGCGAACGACACCATGATCGCGTTGTTGATGTAGTACTCCGCCTCTGCGGCCTTGGCGATGAACTCCGCGGGCGCCTGCACCTGCACGTAGTTGTTGGCGCGCAGGACGATGGTGACAATGCCGATGGTGGCGAGGCTGATGCCGATGTCGACCAGCGAGACCGCGGTGCGCCGCCAGGGGCGGATCATGTCGATCAGGTGGATGCCGGTCGACGCGACCAGCGACAGCAGCACCGGCCAGTAGAGCGGCGCCCACATCGGCCCCGGCACGATGCGCGCCGGCTCGCTGTCGAAGAAGATCAGGTTCGGCGCCCGGACCATGTCGGTCCACCAGATCAGGAACGTCAGCGAGAAGACCAGGCCGATCACCGATTCCGATCGAGGCACTTCGCGCACCACGTCAGGGTCGGGCAGCCGCTTCGGGTTCCAGTTGTCCAGCACGTTGACGCGGACGCGCTCGTGCTCGAGGATCGCGAAGACGATGGTGACGATGCCGGTCGCGTAGATGGCGCCGTTCCAGGCCGCGGGAATCACGCGGGTGATCCAGCCCGATCGGCAGCACCACCCAGAACACCACCATGCCGAGGGCCTT
>Ga0233424_10003339_pt1 | contig 10480 bp, 12 predicted proteins | sample Watercolumn_Towu_FD_181011 | JGI IMG/M metagenome (GOLD analysis project Ga0233424, IMG submission 181011) | Freshwater microbial communities from Lake Towuti, South Sulawesi, Indonesia - Watercolumn_Towuti2014_125_MG | ecosystem: Environmental > Aquatic > Freshwater > Lake | place: Indonesia... | reverse complement strand
TGAGCGATATGACCCGCCGCAGTAACCGCCATGGCCCGTCATATTCAAGGAGCCGAACGATTTCTGCACGAAGCGGCGCAGGAAGTTTTCCCTGCCTTCATTGGTAGAGGTAAGGACGGCTAGCTGATTGGCTTTCGGCCCGAGTTCCGGCCGTGCAGCATCGATGGGCTCCATGCTTCGGATCGCTTTCAGGCCATCCACATGCCCTTCACCGAAGAGATTGCCGCCAGCCACAACCTCTGCCACCAATTGCTCGAGACTGATGGGTTGCCAGCGCCCGGAACCTCGCGGACCTACGCGCTTCAAAGGCTGCGTGATGCGATAGGGACTGGTCATCTGCTCGAGCACGGCTGCGCCACGGCCGCAGGCTGCCGACCGGCCGTCCAGTCCTTTTTCGTTGAAGCGCGAGACGGCGATAAAGCTGTCGCGGATCGACATATCAGCCGGCAAATGCGGATCGGTGGACAGGGGGTGATAGGGATTGCCCGATACCCGTAGAACGCGACCTGTGCGCTTGTCGATGCGCACCCGCACTCCGCAGAATGTCGTGCAGCCCATGCACATCGTGTAGCTGACCTGCTGGTTTGGATCGACCTTCAGCTTGCCATCTGTATCAACGACGTATTCCGGAGGCAGCGAGGCTCCATGGATCGCGGCGGCCTGCGCCGGCGACGTCAGGGCTTCTATGCCGCCGGAGACGACCTTGCGGGCCACATCCGAATATCCTGCGGCGAATGTTGCCAGTCCGCCCGCAGCGGCACCGGCCTTAAGGACCGTACGACGATCGACCATGTGGCTCTCGCTATTCAGCAGGGACGAGTGAGGTGTCCGGCTCCGCCGTCGGCTGCGGCAGGAAGGACGTGATGACGATGAGAAGGGCGAGCCAAAGGCCAAAGGTGCCGGCGATGCCAAGCAGGCCTTCATGCCCCAACGGCAAGTTGTAGGCGTAGAGGCCCGCTCCAGTCTTGGGCACGGTCTGGCCGCCGATAAAGACGGTCCAACGGAACATCCACGCCGCGTGCAGCGCTACGAGGCCCGCGAGCCATGTCAAACGGGCCGGACGCGTCACGACGAGCGCGAGGAGGATCACGGTTGCTGCAGCCGCCCACGCCGCCGTCAATTGCCAGGACCGGAACTGAGCGACCGTGCGCAGCGCCTTGGCATGGGCGGCATCGAGCCCGAGCAGACCGATCAAGAACCACGCCATGCCAAGGGTCATTGTGGCAAGGACGCTTGCGACAAGCCATCCACGCGCGGCAGCATCCGCGCTCTGTTCGTAATCGCCGATCAGCCGGTTCAAGACGATCACGAGGCCTGCCGCGCCAATGAAGGAGGTCGAGGCCAGTTGCAGTGGAAGATAAGGCGTCGCCCATAGAGGACGCGCGCGAACGACCATCAGCTCCATACCGGTGTAGAGGAAGACCAGGAGCCCGAAGAGGGCAGCGCCTGCCCCGCCGGCAACGACAAGCCAGTGGGCCCGGTCATCGCGCAGGGCGAGGATGTGGTGAGTGCGAGCGAGCCAACTGCCTTGCGGCGCGGCCGAGCGAGCGAGTAGCGGGCTCAGAATACCCCACGCAAACAGCATCAAAAAGCCGAGATAAACCGGGATGAAGAATGCGCCCCACGCCATCCATGAGCGCAGGTTAGGGCTTGTATAGAAGCGCCAGAAGCGGCCAGGCTGATGCAGGTCCGCCAGGAGTGCCACGGGGGCGACGATCCCGCACGTCAGCGCACCGATCACCGCGAGAAAGGTGAAGCGACCAGGCAGATTGTGCGCTGTGAGTGCTCCGGGAAGGCTCATCAACAGGCACGCCACCGAGATGCCGATCAGAAAGAAGTACTGCACGGCCCAAGGAAGCCATGTCACTTCTCGTGTGACATTAATGACCTCGAGTACGTTCATAGATGAGCCTCGCGGTGCTGGGGCTGCCAGAGCGTGGGCTCACCATCGACCTTGTCAGCGAGACGCGGATCAAGCCCGAGATAGAAGACATGTGGCGCGGTGCCGAATTCGGGACGCAACACTTTCGTCTCACCCGTGGCCACAAGCCTGGAAACCGTGCTGGTGGGATCTGACAGATCCCCGAAAATCCTCGCGCCACCGACACAACTTTCCACGCAGGCAGGAAGCAGGCCGGCTTCCACCCGGTGCGCACAGAAGGTGCACTTGTCAGCCTTTTGCGTATCGGCATTAATGAAGCGGGCATCGTACGGGCACGCCTGCACGCAGTAGGCGCAGCCCACGCACTTGTTACTGTCCACAACAACGATGCCGTCTTCGCGCTGCCACGTCGCGCCAACCGGGCAGACGGGGATGCACGGTGCATTGGCGCAGTGGTTACACAAACGCGGCAGCATCACCATCGCCGTCGCACCAGCTTCTTCGACCTCGTAGGTCGATACGATGGTGCGGAAGCTGTCCTCAGGAGCGGCGTTCTCGTGTATGCAGGAGACGGTGCAGGCTTGGCATCCAATGCATTTGGCGAGATCAACCACCATTGCCCAGCGATGTGTGCTTGGCTTGATCTCGGGTGCAGCGGCGTGCGCTGGGCTGCTCCCGGCCATCGAAACTGCGCCAACCGTGAGGGCGCCCAGGGCCTCGAGGAAGTTTCGTCTCGTATTGCTCATCTCAGGAATGCTGCCGCGCTGTTGCCGCTTTTCGTACGATCACGGCACGACGGGCATCCGGCATTGAGGGAGATCAAATCAAATCGGCACAGAGCGGAATGCAGTGCGCGAACACAATCTGATGCGGCGCAGTTTGCATATCATTCGACCTGAATGACGCTGTTTTTCGCAGAGCAGCGGTGCCGCGATGACTTTCTCCAATAGGTTTCATTTGAAACCAAATGGGATTTGCGGCCGACGCTGTTTGGCGTGAGTCTTGCGAGAACAGACAGGTCTGTCTCCTCAATCGCAAGCCATGAGGCCCCGAGATGACCTACGTCAGCCCTGCCATGACCTACAATCCCGAGGAATTCGAGCGCATCACCACCAGCATGCTGACGCCTCTCGTGCGCAAGATCGATGAAGAGCGCCACTATCCGGAAGAGGTCGTGCGTGCGTACGCGAAGACGGGGGCCTATGGCACGCACGTCAGCGGTCCGGGCACGGCCGTGGATCTCACGCATGCCATTCTTTCGCTCGCGCGTGCATCTGAGGAGTGTCTCTCTACCGGCTTCTGCCTTTGGCAGCAGGACACCATCGGGTGGTACATCGCCTCCTCGGAAAACGATGAACTGAAGCGCGAGCTGCTTCCCCGGGTGGTGCGCGGTGAAATTCTTGGCGGTACCGGCATGTCCAATCCGATGAAGGCCATGAGCGGCATCGAGGGCATGCGCCTCAAGGGAAAGCGCGTAGAGGGCGGTTACATTGTCAAGGGGCTCTTGCCGTGGGTCTCTAACCTGATCCAGGGGGGATTCTTCGGAACTTTATTCGAGGTGGATGCCGCCGACGGTCCCAAGCGGGTGATGACGCTGATCGGCAGCGATTGGGAAGGCGTGAAAATCACGCTAGACCACGATTTCGTGGCGATGGGCGGCACGGCCACCTGCAGCGTGCAGATCCGCGATACGTTCGTGCCGGACAAATACATTCTCGGCGACCCTGCAGGCGATTTCCTGCGGCGGATGCGCCCCGGCTTCACCCTTCTTCAATGTGGGATGGCTGCCGGCCTGATCAAGAACTGCATCGATCTGATTAAGCAAGTGCAGGGCAGCCTCGGTCACGTCAATAAGTACCTGCCTAAGCAGCCGGAGGATATCGAGCGCGAGTACGCAGCAATCGTTGCGGACGTTCTTGAAATGGCGAAGACACCCTACGACACGTCCGACACCTTCTACCGCCGCGTTCTCGAAGCGCGATTGAAAGGCGGAGAACTCGCCGTCGATGCTGCACACTGGGCGCAGCTCCATTGCGGCGCCCGGGGCTACGTGACGCATGGGGCCGCACAGCGCCGGCTTCGCGAAGCCTACTTCATCGCCATTGTCACACCGGCCACCAAACATCTGCGCAAGATGATTGCGGAACTCGACCAGTCTCAGGCAGCCTAGCTCCTGGATAGTTCGCACCGCGCACCGTTCTCATTGATGCTGCGCAGTAAGACTAGAAGGCCGCGATCGATTGGCTGGCGGTCTCGCGAGAGGATGGCGCAGGTGCATGGGCTGGACAGGCCAAACAATACATGCATTTTTCTCTATGTGTCGGAAGTGCGGCGCGCTCGCGCCCTGCCAGAGGGGCATGTCGATGGCATACGCGAATTGGATGGAACAGTTCCCGGCGTTGGCACAGCTGCCTGCTCCCGTGGGCGAGCAGCTGAGCCGCCGCAGTCTCTTTGTCGAGTTACCTGAGGGCGCGCGGATATTCGGACCTGGGCAATCTCCGGAGAGCTTCCTGCTTCTTCTGTCTGGCAGCGTGCGCGTTCAGCAGGTGTCAGAGAGCGGTCGCGAGATCGTCCTTTATCGCGTTGCTGCCGGCGAGAGCTGCGCGCTTACGACCGCCTGCCTCATGGGTTACGAAGAATATCAGGCGGAAGGCATCGCTGAAACAAAAGTGCGTGCGGTGGCTATCCCGCGCGCGCTGTTCGATGAGTTGATCGTAGCCTCGAAGGAGTTTCGACAATTCGTGTTCACCGCCTTCAGCCGGCGCGTCAGCAATCTCTTTCGGATCATCGAGGAGGTGGCGTTTTCTCGGATCGATATCCGCCTCTCCCAGCGGTTGCTGACGCTCGCAGATCCGGATGGCATCGTGCACGCCACACACCAGGATCTAGCACGGGAGCTCGGCTCGGCCCGTGAAGTGATCAGCCGCCAGCTCATCGAATTTCAGCGCCGCGGCTGGGTCGGTGGCGGGCGTGGCAGCCTTCAGATCCTCAGGCGGTCCGATATCGAGGCCCTGGCCCGCCAAGCCTAAAGATCTCCGACAAGCGGTCTTCCAAACGCTGTTTCCATGTGATGAAAGTCACATAAGCCCACCACTGCCGCCGCTAGTATTCCTCCAAGACACTGATCATGCCGCCCCTGCAGCGGGCGGTGGTGTGAAGCCTTGGAGTTGATATGGCCCGAATTCTTCTTTTTCCCGGTGATCTCGTTTGCACCGCGCTTGGCCTTCAGGGCGAAAGCGATCATCGCCAGATCCTGCGCACCTACGCCAACATCCTGATCTGGGGCGCGCTTGCGACCTACATCGGTACGAAGGTGATGCTCTAAGCGGCCCGCTCACCGCGCTCATCGCCAGGAGTGAACCATGACCAGCTTTCCGATCAATACAGGCGTCAAGCCGAAGGTTGCGGGGTTCTTCGACAAGGACACCAATACGATCAGCTATGTCGTGCAGGATCCACACTCCACGTCCTGTGCTGTGATCGATAGCGTGATGGACCTCGACTATGCCGCCGGGCGCATTGCCTTCCGCTCCGCAGACCTCATCCTGGAATATATCCGTCTCAATAATTTGAAGGTCGAGTGGTTGATCGAAACACACGCGCACGCCGACCATCTCTCCGCCGCGCCCTACATTCAGGAACGCACGGGCGGAAAGCTCGCCATTGGAGAAGAGATCAAGACAGTCCAGGCGGTGTTCGGTAAGGTCTTCAACGAGGGCACGGAATTCCGCCGCGACGGCAGTCAGTTCGACCGCCTGTTCAAGGATGGCGACACGTATACCATTGGCTCCATGACTGCCTTCGTCGTGCACACGCCGGGGCATACACCGGCATGCACCACGCACGTCATCGGCGATGCAGCATTCGTGGGTGACACCCTGTTCATGCCGGATGGCGGCTCTGCCCGTGCCGATTTTCCGGGCGGCGACGCACGCGTCTTGTTCAGATCGATGCGCAAGATCCTAGAGACGCTGCCACCTGAGACGCGCCTCTTCATGTGCCACGACTACGGCCCTAATGGCCGCGACATCAGGTGGGAGACGAGCGTTTCCGAAGAGCGCAACCACAACATTCATGTACGCGATGGCATATCGGAAGACGCCTTCGTCGCTGTGCGCGAAGCGCGCGACCAGACGCTTGGCATGCCGCGTCTGATCATCCCGTCACTGCAGGTGAACATTAGGGCCGGCCACCTGCCTGAACCCGATGCGACGGGCAAGACATTTCTGAAGGTTCCACTAAACACCCTGTGATCGGGGACTGCCGGCTTTAGCCCACTCACTTGCGGATGCATCCCCAGTCACAGTTAACAATGAAAAGGATCTTGCCGATGTTCGGCTTCTTCAAATCGCAAAAGGTCCAGGAACTCAACTGCGCCGCCGCACTCGAGCAGGCAAGGCGGAAAGAGGTCCATCTCGTCGATGTTCGCGAACGCGGTGAGTGGGAGCAGGGTCACGTTGCAGGCTGCCTGTCCGCCCCGCTCTCCGGCCTTGATGTTTCTCAGTTGCCGACAGACAGGCCACTCGTCTTTCTGTGCTTGTCGGGTCGCCGCTCTGCGTCTGCCGCGCGCCAAGCACTGGCGCAGGGTCTCCGCTGCAGCAATGTAGCGGGTGGCTTGACCGCTTGGCGCAGCGCCGGTTTGCCGATGCGTATCGCGTGAACGACGCCCCCGGAATCCCATTTGCTGGAGTTACCCTCATGACCGTTCAATCTGCCATCTGCTCCCTTGCCGGATTCATGCTGCTACTCTCGCTTGGGTTGGCCCATCTTGCAGGCTCGATTGATCTCGCACAGATGAGCTGGCTTTGGCTTTCGGCTTTTGTCGGCGCAAACCTTTTTCAGTTCGGCTTCACCGGCTTCTGCCCTGCGGGGCCCGTCTTCAAAGCGTTCGGCTTAAAAGACCGCGCGTGCTCGTGATGCGGGATTAGTCCACCCAGGACGATGCACACGTTTAGAAAAGTGCCCGCCCACAACGACGGCGCTTGCTAGACAGGAACGCGCTTGTTGGGGCCGCTAAGGGTCATGACCTGCCCGTTACGCTACGCAACGAGTGCGTCCGCTGGACCTCAAACAGCAGAAAGTTTTGAGCGTTTCGCCCAGAATGGCGGCTCATGCTCCGCTAGCGAGAGTGAGCCGCCGACGACTGAACTCACGCTCCGGGCCAACAAGAGACATCCGCTGCTGCACCAATTGGCCGATCGGTTGATCGAGGTGCCAGCAGCGGAGGAACAGGTCACTGACCTGTGACTTGCCCTGATCCCACGCTACATGCCCTCACCCAGCTTTGCCTTCAAGAAGGCAACCGTGGCGGCGTTGAACTCGCGGTGGAAGGCAACGCGGTCGAAGCCCATTGGATCTTTGCAGATGGCAGACGCCACGCGCTCGAGCGCTGGCGAGCACGGAGCCAGGAAGACGAAGTGCCCGGCATTGGCGACCACGCGATAATCCGGCTTTACCGGCAGAGAGTCATAGATGTGCTGGGCGTGACGGGGATGCGGGAGGACCTCGTCTTGGTCCCCGCGCCACAGCTGCATTGGCACATTGATGCTCCGCAGGCCCTCGGGGGTGAACGCAAAGCCGAGGGCGGGTGCCGCGATGACGGCAGCGGTGATACGCGCGTCGTGCTCGACGGTGACCGGCTTCGTCGCCCAGTCTACGCGCGTTCCGGCTGCTTTCTGGCAGGCCCACTCTTGCGGGTTGGCGGCGCAATAGGGCGGGACGCGCGCTAGGTCCGGATTGGCCCCGACGAGCGCGAGCGTGGTAAATCATCCCGCCGAGAATCCGAACATGCCGACACGCTTCGCGTCGACGTGCTCGCGATACGGCCATGCTCCCACCATGAAATCGACAAGCCGCTTGATGTGGCGCGGGCGGTTCTCGACCCGCGTCAAGGCGCTTTGGTCGCGATAGTTGTCGCCGGTATGGGTCACACCAGCCACCACGAAGCCCGCTTCGGCGAGAGCAATCGCGGTGTCGTAATGGCCTTCGAACGAGCCACCGCTGCCATGCGAGAAGACGACCAGCGGCAGCCGCCCGCCTTTGACGGCCGTGCCCTGGGCAACCGTCTGCTGGAAGGTGCCCAGCGATTGAACCGAGACCGCTGCCTCGGAGGGATACCAAACCCCGGCCTCAAGTGCCGGGTTGTCGCCGTCAGGGACGCTTACGCGCTCAAAGCCCACGGCTAACGACTGCGAAGTCGTGGCGAGCACCGCCACCATCGCCAAAAACCACCTGTTCATCGTGTTGCTCCTGAGAGTTGCCGTCGGTGTTGACGGCGCTCACATTGCATCGAGATGTGAGCTGTGTCAACATTCCGGCATGAAGAAAGATTCGAATTATCATCACGGCAATTTGCGCGCGGCCCTGCTGCGGCTGGCCTCGCAGGAGCTCGAGCGCAGCGGCTATGAGGCCTTGTCGCTGCGCGAGCTTGCGGCGTCACTCTATGTGTCGAGATCGGCGCCCTATCGCCACTTCGAGGATCGGCGTGCGCTTCTGAGTGCCCTTGCGACCGACGGCTTCGACGACCTGACAGCCGCCTATGAGAAGGCATCGCAATCAAGGAAAGGCGGACACGCGCGCCTTGCCGATGCGGGGCGTGCCTATCTCGATCTGGCAGCGAAGCGGCCGCAACTGTTCCGCCTGATGTTCGCTTCCGATCTCCTTCAGGGAGCGCCGATCGACGAAGCACTAAAGATCGCTGCTGGCCGGTGCTACCAAACTTTCGAGCGTCTCGTCGCGGACAGCCTGCAGAATGCCGATGCCAAGACCGTCAAAGCCACGACTATCGCCGTGTTGTCGTGCACCTACGGCTTCGCGCTTCTGCGCAGCGGAGACCGCTTGAAACCGTTCATGACAGGCGAGCTGACCGCTGCCGAGTTGGTCGACGCTATACTTTCCGTCGAGATCCCGCGCGGGTTCTCCCGAGCACGTGACCGATGAAGCAGACTACCCAAGCTTGTAACAAGCCGCCTCCGCGCAGATCCGGCGCGTTGACCTGGCTGAGGGGAAGGACATGCGTGCCTTTCAGCCAAAGAAGAACACCTTCACTTCTGGGCGTTCCTGAACATCGCTCGTTGTAAGGCGCGCGAGTCCGCTCGGGGTCACCCTCTGCCTTCTAGCATCGTGTTGACTACTCACGCTTTCCCCTCAGTAAGCTGCCAGTCGGGGAACGCGAGGCGAACAACAACGCGATGCCTTCAAGAGCTTCCGTTCGTCGACTGGCAGCCCTCGGCCATGAGCGGGCATCCACGGTCATTTGCAATGGCGTCGGCAATTATTGAGGAGACCAATGCATTGGCGATTGCATCGACTGATATGCGAGCGTGCCTTCGTACGGCGCTGACTCCAAACGCGGCGTGTCATCCAAATGACATATGCATGAGCTAAAAAGCTGATCGATCCGGTCTGATGTTCGAATAATTCGAACATTGGACCAACGTTTCACCATCAAATGGATCGAGGTCCTCTGGTGCTCCGCTTGGTCGACGTCAGTGTTGTTTACGGCACTGGCGTGACCGCTCTCGCGCCGACCAGTCTTGAAGTGTCCGAGGGGCAATTCACTGTCCTGCTGGGGTCTTCTGGCGCGGGAAAGTCAACACTGCTGCGATCTCTTAACGGCCTTGTGTCCCCATCCCATGGCGATGTGGTTCGTGCAGGAATGGGCTCGATCTTCAAGAGCGCAAGCGCCCTGCGTGTACATCGCCTGTCGACGGGCATGGTATTCCAGCAGCACCATCTGATTGGCCGTTTGTCGGTTCTCGCCAACGTGCTGATCGGCAGATTGGGACGACGCGGCATGCTTGGCTCATGCCTGCCAGCCACGCGCGCCGAGCGCCACATTGCTCTGGCAGCTATCGACCGCGTGGGGTTGCTCGATCGTGCGCTGGATCGTGCCGACAAGCTGTCGGGTGGCCAGCAGCAACGCGTCGGCATCGCGCGCGCCATGGCCCAACAGCCCCGCATTATCCTGGCCGATGAGCCGGTCGCCAGTCTCGATCCGGCAACCGCCGAGAGGGTGCTTGCGGATCTGCACCGCATCTGCCGCGAGGATGGCATAACAGCCGTCGTCAGCTTGCATCAGGTCGAATTCGCGCGCCGCTTTGGCGACCGCATCGTTGGGCTTAGCAAGGGCCGCGTTGTCTTCGACGACGCGGCGCACGACCTCGACGCAGCTGCCATTGCCAGGATCTACGAGGCACAGCAGCCGATGATGGCACAGGCCGCCGAGTAGAGTTATGCCGATCAATCACACGCGCAATGGAGCCACTACCATGCAGAGTGACATGAAGCGTCGAGATTTCCTTGCCGGCTGCGTGTTAGCGTTCAGTACCTTTGCGGCCACCCGCCCTGCGCAGGCACAGGGCACAGAGCCAGCCAAGCTGCGGGTGGCCCTGCTGCCCGACGAGAATGCGTCGAGCATCATCCAGAATGCACAGCCGCTGAAGAAATATCTGGAAGAGATCCTCAAGAAAGAGATCGAGCTGGTCGTCGCAACCGATTATTCATCGATGATCGAAGCGATGCGTTTCAACCGCATCGAGGTCGCCTACTTTGGGCCGCTTTCCTACGTGCTTGCGAAATCAAAGGCGCCAGGCATCG
>Ga0233424_10003337_pt1 | contig 10482 bp, 9 predicted proteins | sample Watercolumn_Towu_FD_181011 | JGI IMG/M metagenome (GOLD analysis project Ga0233424, IMG submission 181011) | Freshwater microbial communities from Lake Towuti, South Sulawesi, Indonesia - Watercolumn_Towuti2014_125_MG | ecosystem: Environmental > Aquatic > Freshwater > Lake | place: Indonesia... | reverse complement strand
CCGTGTTGCTCGGAGCGCAGGTGACGATCGAGTTCGACCGCGAGGTGTTCGACAAGTACGGCCGGCTCCTCGCACACGTGTGGCACGACGGCCGGAGTCTCGGCGATCAACTGCTCGAACGGGGCCTCGCCGAGGTGTTCGTCCTGCCACCCAACGGCGCGCATGCACGCACGCAGCTGGGCCTCGAACTCGACGCGCGCGCGGCGCGCCGCGGCCTGTGGGGCGCCTGCTGATCGCGCCGGTGGTTCAACGCATCGTCGCGAGGATCTCCTCGACGATCTCGAGCGTCGTGTTGGGGTGCAAGAACGCGAGCCGCGCCACGGTCTCGCCCTGCCACTTCGTGGGTACGACGAAGCCGATCTGATCGTCGAGGAGTCGCCGTGACCAGCGCGCGTAGTCGTCGTCGTCCCAACCGACGCGCCGGAACACGACGATCGAGAGCTCGGGTTCGACGACCAACTCGACGTGTTGCAGGTCGCGGATGCGCTGTGCGGCGGCGCGCGCGATCGACAGGGCCCGTTCGACCGCGTCGCGGTACGCATCGGTGCCGTGCACCGCGAGCGAGAACCACAGCGGCAGTCCGCGCGCGCGGCGCGTCAGGTGATAGGCGTAGTCGCTCGGGTTCCACTCGTCGGGATGTTCGTGGAGCACGTCGAGGTAGCTCGCGTGTTGGGTGTGGACCGCGCGCGCGGTCGCAGGGTCCCGGTAGAGCAGGGCGGCACAGTCGTACGGCGCGAACAGCCACTTGTGCGGGTCGATCACGAACGAATCGGCGTGTTCGATGCCCGCGAAGCGGTGGCGGGCCGAGGGCGCCAGCAGGGCACCGCCCCCATAGGCGCCGTCGACGTGCATCCAGATGCTGTGTTCGGCGCAGGCCGCCGCGACCCCCTGCAGGTCGTCGACGAGTCCGGCATTGGTCGATCCTGCGGTCGCGACGACGGCGCACACCGGCTGCTCGCTCGATACCACCGCCCGCCGCAACGCGTCGCCGTCGAGGCGGTGATCGACGGCCGGCACGACGAGGGGGTCGAGTTCGAGGATCCGCATGGCGTTGGCGACCGAACTGTGGGTCTGCTCACTCACCGCGAGCGCATGCCTCACCGGACCGTTGCGGGCCTTGGCGACCTCGCGCGCGACGGCCAGTGCCGACAGGTTCGCGGCCGACCCGCCGCTCACGAACACGCCACCCGCGCTCGGCGGGAGGCCGGCGAGATCGGCGACGAAGCGCAGCACCTGGTTCTCGGCGTGGATCGCACCCGCCGCTTCGAGCCACGAGATGCCTTGTAGCGATCCTGCCGACACGACCATGTCGAACAGCAACGCAGCCTTGGTCGGCGCGGCGGGGATGAACGACAGGAAGCGGGTCGAGTCGACCGAGAGGATCGCGGGCGCGAGCACGGATTCGAACAGGTGCAACACGTCGCGCGCGTCTCGCCCCTCGGGCCGGATCGGCGAGGGTGCGTCGAGCGCGAGTTCGGCCGGAGCCCTGGCGTGGTCGAGCGGCACCGGATCGAGCGCGAGGCGCTCGTGGGTGTACTGGAACACGAGTTGCGCCAGGTGTTCGGCGTCGGTGTCGAAATCGTGCATCGACGCGACCGTACCGGTCGTACCTCGGCGTCGCGCTCGCCGGAATTGCCCGAAGCCGCGTCCGATGCCGCCGCCTGACACCGCGGGCCGATGCCGTGGCGCGGTTACTCGATGATGGCGAGCAGCGCCTCGCCGTAGCGTTCGAGCTTCGTCGGCCCGATGCCGCTGATGTCGAGCAGCCCGGTGCGGGTGGTCGGGCGCACCTGCGCGAGTTCGCGGAGCGTCGCGTCGCCGAAGACGACGAACGCGGGCACGCCGGCGGCGCGCGCCTCGTTGGTGCGCCATGCGCGCAGGGCCTCGAACAGGGCCCGGTCGACCTCGGGCAATTCGGGACGGGTCGCGCGCAGCGCAGCCCGCGCCGCGCTGACGCCGGCGCGAGGGTCACCCGGCGGCACCGGCGGTTCGCCCCGGGCGACGCGTTCGACGGGCGCGAGCCAGGGGCTCGGCTTGCGGGCGCGCGCCCGGCCGGCGATGTGACGTTCGCGGACCCAACTGAGGTGGACTTCGTCGATCGCGCGCGACACGGCGACGTGGAGCAGTCGCTGTTCTTCGGCCTTGGCCTCGGGTGTGCGGGCATAGGAGATCGGCACGAGTCCTTGCTCGATGCCCGTCACGAACACGACCCGCCACTCGAGCCCCTTGGCCCGATGGAACGACAAGAACTCGACGGCGTTGGTGGTATCGGCAATGTCGTCGCCGCGTGTCGCCGTCGTCAGCCAGGCCACGAAACCGGCCAGCGACCCGCTCCCTCCCTCGGCGCCGAGGTATTCGTAGCCGAGGCGCACCAGCGCGTCGAGGTGGGTCCGCCGTTCGCCGGCCGGCAGCGCCGGGCCAGCGTCGATCGCGGCGCCGGTGGCAGCATCGACGGGGTTGGCGCCGGCGTCGGTCGCCGCTGCACCGCCGTCGCCATCGGCCGCGTCGCTCGTCGACGTGGCCGCCTCGTCGCCGACGAGATCGGCGAGGTGATCGGCGAGCGGTCGTCCGGGGGCGGCGCGCTCGACCGCTCGCAGTTGGGTGAGCGCGGCCTTGACCTCGGGCCGTTGCATGAACCCGCCGACGCCCGGAAGCCGGAACGGGACGCCGAGCGCCCCGAACGCCTGCTCGAACGGAGCCGACTGCGCGTTGGTGCGGTAGAGCACGGCGATGTCGCACCACGCAACGCCACGATCGTGCGCGTCGCGCGCCGCGCGAGCGACAGCGCGCGCTTCGCTGCGGTCGTCGTCGTGGTCGCGCACCGTCGGCGTCGCACCCGACTCGCGCGTGGCGTGCGGCACCGGCCGTACGACTCCTGCGGACGTGCCGAGTACCGCGCTGGCAGCCGCCACGATCTGTGGAGTCGAGCGGTAGTTCGTGCCGAGACGCATCGTCGTCCCGCCGGGGAAGTGCCGGGTGAAGTTGACGAGCACGCTCGACTCGGCGCCGGCAAAGCCGTAGATCGACTGCGCTTCGTCGCCGACGACGCAGATGTCGGAGCGAGCGCCGAGCCAGCCGCGCAGGACCCGCAACTGCGCGGGGCTCACGTCCTGGAACTCGTCGACGAAGAAGTGGCGATGGCGGAACCGGGTCGTCGCCGCGAAGTCGGCGTCGGTCTCGAGCGCCTCGGCACACCACCAGAGCAGGTCGTCGAAGTCGATCAGTCGGCGCCGGCGCTTGTCGGCCTCGTAGCGGGCATAGAGGTCGGCGAGCTCGGCCGGCGGGCGCGGCAACTGGCGGTCGGCGGCGTGAGCGTGGAGCACGAACTGTTCGGGGGTGATGCCCCGGGCCTTGGCCCACTCGATCTCGGATGCGACCTCGTTGATCGCCGCGGTCTGGCCGTCGCCGCGCCCGCCGACGAGCGGGGCGAGGATCCGTGCCTTGCGTTCGAGCAGGCCCGGGAGCTCCCGGCCCCGCTCGGCCTGGCGGCGGCGGAGCTGGGCGAGGCACAGCGCATGGAACGTGCCCGCGGTGACCTGGTCGACGCGCAGGGCCGTGAGCCGGTCGACGAGTTCGCCGGCGGCCTTGCGCGTGAAAGTGACCGCGAGGGTGTGACGTGGATTGATCGCGCCCTGCTCGACGAGGTGGGCGATGCGGCGTGTGAGCACCCGGGTTTTGCCCGAACCCGCCGGCGCGAGGATCGCGAGCGGCGCGCCGCCGGCCGCGCCGACGGCGGCGCGCTGGCGCGGGTCGAGGCCAGCGAACACGTCCATCGGCGGGCGACTCTACGACCGGTCTCGGACAACGACGCGCCGTCCCTGGTCAGGGCCCAGGTCGACGGCTGTGCGGGCGGACGCGCCGAGACGACGAGGACTCAGCGGACCAGGTGTCGGTGAAGAGAAGGGGCCCCGCGCTCGGCGGCCGTTGCCGGCCGCCATGCGACGGGGCCCACTTCCAGCGGCTGCGCGACCCTTGCGGACCTCGCAGCGGATGGCTCGCGCGCACACTCGCTCACCATCCCCGGCGCCGCCGCGCAGCCGAACGTTTCGCAGTTCGCTCTCATCGGCGCTCCCGCAACTCCGCTCTCGTTGGACTCCGCGGACCCCGGGTTTCCCCGTGCTCCGATCGTCCCCTCGAGCGGCTTGGCGAGTTTGCCTCGGTGAGGTGGCTGCGCCTCGTCGACGGCCCGGTGTCGAGCCGGCGAGAGCGCAACCTACGCTCGCGCGAGCGTGTTGTAAAGCCCGAACTTTCGCGAGCGTTCGTGCGACGATTCGCATGAGTTCGGCTGTGGCGTGAGGGGGTGGAATCCTGTCCTGGCCCTCATGCGTAGAGTGAGAATCGATGATCGTTTCGGCGCGACGCTTCGAGCAGATCGTGGGCGATGCGATCGACGCGCTGCCCGACGCGCTGCTCGAGTTGCTCGACAACGTCGCGGTCATCGTCGAGGATGAACCGAACAGCGAACAACGCGCCGAACACGGACCGCTGCTCGGCCTCTACGAGGGGAGTGGCAACTCGTCGAAGGGAGTGCTGTTACCCGGCTATCTCGCCGCGCCGCTCACGACCCCCGATCGTGTCATCCTGTTCCGGCATGCCCTGAGCGCGATGAGCGATACCGAGGACGAGTTGTTCGACCACGTCTACGACACCTTGGTGCACGAGTTCGCGCATCACTTCGGGATCAGCGACGAACGCCTCGACGAACTCGGATGGGGCTGATGCCTCCGGCCCGTCGCCCCAGCGCGACGCACGCGCAGCTCGAGTTCGACTTCACCGCGCGCTCGGCCGGGGACGCTGTGCGGCGCCCGCTCGAGCTGCGCGTCGGCACCCCACGTCGTCGCAACGTCGAAGCCGTGCTCGAAGCCGACCGGATCGTCGTGACCTACCCGCCACGCATGAACCGGGCCGAGGCCGAACGCATCGCCGAGGAACTCCGCACAAAACTCGAACGGCGGACCGCCGCCGAGACGATCGACCTCGCAGAGCGGGCCGCGACGCTCGCACGGCGGCACGGCCTCGCGACGCCGCGCTCGATCGCCTGGAGTCACCGCCAGCAGGCGCTGTGGGGCGTGTGCACCGGTGATGGCGACATCCGCATCTCGACGCGGCTCGCCGAACTGCCGCGGTTCGTGCTCGACGCGGTGATCGTGCACGAACTCGCGCATCTGTGCCATCTCGATCACGGTCCCGAGTTCGCTGCGCTCGTCGGCCGTTACCCCAAGACGGAGCGGGCGATGGGGTATCTGATGGCACTCGACCACCACGCGCGGCCGAGCTGACCGCATAGGCTCGCGCCTCGTGCCCTACCCCAAACGTCTTCTCCAGGACGACGAAGTCGTCTCGCTCGACCTTCGCCCGCACTGGTGGTTCTTCGGCAAGCAGATCCTGAGTGGCGTGCCCCTGCTCGTCGCCTTCTTCCTCGTCCTCGCGCTCTTCAATGGAGGGACGCGCACGATCTTCGTTTACGTCTGGGTCGCGATGTTGGTCGCGTGGTTGATCTGGCTCGTCGTCAAGTACTTCGACTGGACGTTCACCTACTTCGTCGTCAGCAACGAGCGGGTGATCTTCCGGACAGGGGTCCTCGCCAAACGCGGCGTGGAGATCCCCTTGGCGCGGGTCAACAACATCAACTTCTCGCAGTCGGTGTGGGAGCGCATCATTGGCGCAGGCGATCTCGCAATCGAATCGGCGGGACGTGACGGTCGGTCGACCTTCTCCGACGTGCGGCACCCCGACGGGGTCCAGCAGGAGATCTATCGCGTCATGGAGGAGCACGAGCGCCGGCGAGCGACGTGGGCGGCCCCGACCATCGTGCAGCAGAGCGCCCCTGCCGAGGCGTCGATCCCCGATCAGATCGAAGCGCTCGCGCGCCTGCTTGACCAGGGTGCGATCACCGAGGCCGAGTACGAGGCGAAGAAGCAACAACTCCTCGACCGCATGTGACGACGCGCGCCCAGGAGCGCCGTGCTTCAGCCCGCGAGTTCGCGGCGCAATGCATCGGCCCAGGCGTCGAACGTCTCGGCGGGCACGTCGCGCCGCACGTTCGCGAAGCTGAGGTCCGAAACCTGGTCGAACCCCGCGACATGGATGTGGACGTGAGGAACCTCGTCGCCGACGACGAGCACGCCGACACGGCGGGGCGAAAAGGCGCGGTCGATCGCCTGGCCGACGCGCTGCGCGACCGACCAGAGGTGGGCGTTGAGATCGCTCGGGACATCGATCCAGTGGTCGTACTCGTCGCGTGACACCACGAGTGTGTGACCAGGACTCATCGGTTCGATGGTGAGGAACGCGACGGCCTGATCGTCCTCGTATACGAAGCGCGCGGGGATCTCACGGTTGATGATGCGCGTGAACAGCGTGGCCACGTCAGTCCTCCGGCAAGTGCGGCGTGGGTGGTGCCGGTGGATCCGCCTGATCGATCGTGCGGGCGCCGTCGGTGGCGCGCACGATGAACGCCTGCGGTTCGTGACCGGTTTCGGCACGGTACCGCTCGGCCGCACGGTCGGCGAGCCGGTCGGCGTGGTCGGTCGCGGCCAGTGCGACGACGCACCCGCCGAAGCCCGCGCCGGTGAGGCGCGCACCGATCGCGCCCTCGACCAGGAGTGCGTCGACGAGTGCGTCGAGCTCGGGCGTCGAGACTGCGAAGTCGTGGCGCAGCGACGCGTGTGACTCGCGCATGAGCGTGCCGAGTTCGTCGACGCGCCCGCGGCGCAGCGCCGCGACGAACATCAAGGTCCTGCGGTTCTCCGACACGACGTGGCGCGCGAACGGATCGTCGCTCACCGATTCGGGCACGGCGTCGCGCAGCGTCGCCACGCCGAGCCGGGCGGCAGCCGCTTCGACGGCGCGGCGACGATCGCCGTACTCGGTGCCCGCGAGCACACGGCGTACGCCACAGTGCACGACGACGACGCAGAGCGAGTCGGGGATCGCGACCGGTGTGATCGTGAGCGCGCGGCAATCGAGCAGCAGTGCATGCCCGGCGCGGCCGTGGACGCTCGCCATCTGATCCATGACACCGCAGGGAACCCCCGTCGACTCCTGTTCGGCGCGCTGGGCCGCGAGCGCGAGGTCGTCGCCGCCGAGTTCGCGCTCGTCCGCCGCGGCGAGCGCGAGGCCGAACGCAACCTCGAACGCCGCCGATGATGAGAGGCCTGCGCCGATCGGGATGGTCGAGCCCACGACTGCATCGATGCCGGCACGCAGCGGTGCGTGTTCGTGCAGGACGTGACTCATGCCGGCCGCGGGCCGCGCCCACTTGGGCTGGACCTGGGTCGGATCGGCGCCGATCGCGAACCGGGCCGCGTCGGGGAGTTCGAGCGAGCGCACCGTGATCGTGGTGTCGGTGCGCGGGCGCCAGCCGACGATCACGTCGCGGTCGATCGCCATCGGGAGGCAGAAGCCGTCCTGGTAGTCGGTGTGCTCGCCGATCAGGTTGACCCGGCCGGGCGCGCGGACGAAGTGCACGCTTCGTCCGGTCGCGTCTCCGAACGTCGCGCCGATCCGCGCGCAGCGATCGTCCACCCGATTCGCGGCTTGATTCTCGGCCTGATTCTCTGCCCGATCGTCCACCCGGCGGACGCTAACGCCGGGCACGGCCACCCCACACGGCTGGGTTGCCGCACACGCTGGGTAGTCCCAAACGCGGGGCGTCCGAGCCCGCGGTCAGGCGCGGGGGAGCGGGCCCGCGCCCGGCGCAGCGACCGCCACGATCGCCGTCGGCGTGTGGCCACTGCGCGCCGCGTACTCCGCCGCGGCCGCCGCGCCGATCGCCGCGGCGTCTCCGGCCGGCGCGAGCGCGACGCAACAGCCGCCAAACCCGCCTCCGGTGAGCCGCGCGCCGAACGCGCCGGCGCTCGTCAAGCACTCGACGAGCGTGTCGAGCGCTGGGATCGACACCTCCATGTCGTCGCGGCTGCTCGCGTGCGACGCGAGCATCAGCGCTCCGAGCCGCTCGGCGTCGCCCGCCTTCGCAGCTGCGGCGAACTCTCGGACGCGCGCCATCTCACTTACCGCGTGACGTCCCCGGGCCTGGTCCGCGACCTGTTCGGGTGTCGCGTCGCGCAGCACCCGCAGACCGAGGTCGCGTGCCACCGCGAAGCTCTCCTCGCGGCGCTCGGTCCAGGGGCTTCCCGCCAACGTTCGCGAGACACCGGAGTCGACGATGACGACCGCAGTGCCGTGAGGCAGCGCCAGCGGCTCCACCGACCGTGTCCGGCAGTCGAGGAGGAACACCCCGCCGCGCACCGATGCGGTCTGGTCCTGGATCCCGCACGGCACTCCGGTGGCTGCGAACTCGGCACGCTGGCAGGCTGTGGCGAGATCGTCGGCGTCGACCGACCACCCGGCCGCGGCGCCGAGCGCGAGCGCAACCGCGACCTCGAACGCGGCCGACGAGGACAGCCCGCCTCCGATCGTGAGGTTCGACGCCACGTGCAGGTCGGCACCGCTCGGCGGCCGGCCGAGTTGCTGCAACTCGTCGGCCACCGCCGCGACCAGCCGTCCCCACTCGGGCAATGCCTCCGTCGCTTCGTCGGCATCGGGCGCACCGGTGTCGAGGGCGTACTCGACAATGCCCGGGCGATCGGCCGAGCGGGCGACGACGACGCCGTCGGCGCGGGGCGCCACGGCGACCTGCACCTCACGATTGATCGCCATCGCCACCACCCAGCCTTCGTGGTAGTCGACCTGGCCGCCGATCAGGTTCACGCGGCCCGGCGCGCGAAACACACGGGTACCGGCGAGTGATTGGAGCGGCGCAAGGATCATGGGCGGCGTTCGCCACAGCGGGCGCGGAGCTGAGCCGGCGCGCGGCCGCGAGCCGAGCCGACCCTCACGGCAGGCAAGCGCGTAACTCGGCCGCGGCGCGTTCGGGGACGACCGGATTGCTCAGCGTGCCGCTCCCCAACTCGCCGCTCGCGATGAAGCGGGCCAGGCCCGGTGCGCGTTGGGGTGGCGCGACGTGGGCGTGGAGGTGGTGTTCGCCGTGGCTGTGCTTGGGCGCCTGATGGAACCACATCAGGTAGGGGAACATCGCGCTGTGACCGGGTGCGTCGGCCCAGAGCCGGTCGTAGGCACCGAGCGTTGCCGACAGCACGGCAGCGAGGCCCGCGCGTTCGGAGTCGTCGAGATCAGCGAGCCGGCCGACGTGCCGACGCGGGGTGAGGCGCAGCCCGTAGGAATAGCCGCTCGCGTAGGGAACGTACCCCAACCACGTCTCGGATCCGACGACCACGCGGGTGACCCCGTCCTTGGCGTGCGCCTCGTCGCGGACCTCGTCGCACGACGCGCAGCCGTGGGCGCGGTTGATGTCGCCCTCGCGCTCGGGTTCGGGCGGCACGAACGGGTACGCGTAGATCTGGCCGTGAGGGTGGTGGATGGTCGCACCGACATCGGGCCCGCGGTTCTCGAACACGAGCACGTACTCGATCTCGGGGCGGGCGAGCAGCGCCTCGGTGCGCGCGGCCCATAGTTCGATGACCTTGGCGAGTTGCGCGGGCGGCAACGTGGACAGCGACGCGTCATGGTCGGGCGAGTAGAGGATCACCTCGCTCGCGCCGACCGCCGGAACGCGCGTGCGACCGTCGTGCACGGCTGCCACGAGATCGAGCGGCGCACCCGGTTCAAGCGCGGGCCAGCGGTTCGCGAACCAGCGAACCTCGTAGGGGTCGGGAGCCTCGAGCCCGCCGACGCAGAACGGACACCCGTGCGTGGGGAGGTTGGGGCGATCCTGGCGGTGCCCGACGATGTTCACCCACCGGCGGGTCAGCGGGTCGAGCCGGAACTCGCCGATGCGATTGTCGCCCGCGCCGGTCATCGCGCTCAGGCAGGCGTGCCGGGATCGGCGCCGGCCGACACGAAGTCGATGAGGCGTTCGACGGCGCCGACGACCTCGACCTCGAGATCGGCATAGCCGCTCACCGCGCCCAGGAGTTCTCGCCAGAAGCGCGCGGGGTCGCGCACGCCGAGCGCCGCGCACACCCCGACCTTCCAGTCGTGTCCGCGCGGCACCTCGGGCCACGCCTCGATGCCAATCACATTGGGTCGCACGGCGGCCCAGACATCGACGTAGGGCGTTCCGGTCACGAGCACGTAAGGCGACGCGACCGCCTGCGCGATGCGCGACTCCTTGCTGCCCGGCACGAGATGATCGGCGAGCACCCCGAGGCGGCGCGTCGGCCCCGGCGCGAAGTCGCGCACGAACGCGGGTAGGTGGTCGAGCCCGTCGAGCCGCTCGACGACGACGCCCTCGATCCGCAGGTCGTCGCCCCACACCTTCTCGAGCAACTCCGCGTCGTGCACGCCCTCGACGATGATGCGCGCCGCGCGCGCAACCCGCGCCCTCGCCGCGCTGACCGCACGGGACCCGCTCGCGGTGCGCGCAGGTAATGCGCTCGCGTGTGCGGGTACGAGGTTGCAAGCGACGCCGTCGACACTGAAGCTGCCGGGCACGAGAGGAAAGACCCGGGTGAGGCCGGT
>Ga0233424_10003336_pt1 | contig 10485 bp, 7 predicted proteins | sample Watercolumn_Towu_FD_181011 | JGI IMG/M metagenome (GOLD analysis project Ga0233424, IMG submission 181011) | Freshwater microbial communities from Lake Towuti, South Sulawesi, Indonesia - Watercolumn_Towuti2014_125_MG | ecosystem: Environmental > Aquatic > Freshwater > Lake | place: Indonesia... | reverse complement strand
ATGGTGTCACGAAGGCGGGCAATCGCTGCCTCAGCGCGGTCCGGGTCGTCGCCGATGATCGGCTGGTTTCCGACAATCGAGGCAAGTTCAAGGCCGTGGGTAACCATGAGTGACCGGATTCGCGCCTTGTCGGCAACGTCCCATCTGCTGAAGTCCCCGGCGTTCTCCACCCATTGGCCCGCGATTGTGTAGCCGGGAACGACGCTGATTGCGAGCGACCGGAAGCCAATCTTCGCGAGTTCCGGGATGAACGTGGCGTATGGCACCGTCGCCATGCTCCACGTGTTGTAGCCAATCTTCACGCCTTCTCCCTTCGGCGCCCCCGGCGCCCTCGCGCAACCCTGCACGACCCGCAAGTGGCGGTCGAGCTGCCCGGCATCGTACCCGCGAAGCCGTGGCTGTTCCTGTCAACATTTCTTCACCGTGCTACCGTCGGTGGAAGGCTAGACCCGTGGAGTGCGTTGCCTGCCGCGCCCAGCTGGCAAGCGGTTCCCGCTTCTGCAATGCCTGTGGCGCACGTCAACCAGACCCGGCAGCCGCGTCGCCCATCCCACCGCAGTCGGCCGCTTCGATGCCATGCAAGCGTCACGCCGGCCGACCAACACTGCTGCGCTGCGGACGATGCCTCACCCCGTACTGCCACGACTGCCTGACGCACACGGCGGCGGGCCTGCGCTGTGACACGTGCGCCGGGATTCGCCGACCGATCCTGCCTCCCAGATGGTCGCGTCGCCTCGGTCGCTTCCGGACGGCGATCATTCTGGTGGCCATCGTGCTGGGGCTGATGTTCTTCCGCTCGATTTCGCGGGTCGCACCGCGCGGGCAGGATTCCTCGCCGCCGCCTATCGTTCAGGGACGGTAGCGCCTGGCGTATATCCTCGGGACGTGACTTCCGGAACACCGCACGCCGACCCGCTGCCGGGTGCCTCAGAACGAGCGGGACGAGCCACCGCTACCGGACACGATTCGCACGCTCACGGCGAAGACCGAGGCCACTCGCGTCAGCACGACGACGACCGCGTCCAAGGGCATGGACACGACCACGGTGGGTCGCGCGTCCATGTCCACGGCCAATCTGGGGCACCGGGCCGTTTCCATGACCACGCCCAAACGGAGGCACGTGGCGAAGGGCATCGACCGGACCACGGCCACGACGAGGGCGACGACCATGGTCACGTCCACGACCACGGGCGAGGCGACGTCATTGCGCTTGCCATCGCCGGTATGGCATTGGCGGCGGGGTTCGGGATTGAGTATGTCGCTGGCCTCGGCGACGGGGCTCCGGTGCCAGTGTGGTGGTCAGACGTCGCGTACGCGACAGCCATGGCGGCGACCGCCCCTGCCATCCTGCCCGGGGCATGGAAGGGACTGGCCCACGATCGCACGCTTGGCATAAATGCCCTCATAGCCTTCGCGACTCTGGCGGCCGTTGCCTTGGGCGAGTGGTCCGAGGGGGCGACCGTTGCGGTCCTGTTCGTCGTTGGCGAAGCCATCGAGGGGTTTACGTTCGCCCGAACTCGGGGCGCGGTCTCGTCACTACGCGACGCGATACCCGCGACGGCACGCGTCATCTCGGGTGACGGCACCGCACGCGACGTCGCGGTCAGCGAGATTTCGACCGGGACCCGCGTGGCCGTGCAACCGGGGGGGTGGATCCCCATCGACGGTATCGTCATCGAGGGCACGGCGGCGGTGAATCAGGCACCGCTCACAGGTGAAAGCCTGCCGGTCGACCGCGCGCCCGGTGACGAGGTATTGGCCGGCACGGTGAACCTCGATGGATTTCTCGTGGTCGAGACGTCCCGGGCGTTCGATGCGACCGCCGTGGCCTCGATCGCGCGGGTCGCGGGGTCAGCGTTGAACGGGTCGACGCGAAACCAGCGCCTGATTCAGCACTTCGCGCGGTGGTACACGCCGGTGGTCATCGCCCTGGCCGTAGCGGTCGGGTTCGTCGCTCCCCTTGCCCTCGGCGAACCGGTCACCGAGTGGTTCGGGCGCGCACTGGTCCTCGTGCTTGTGGCGTGCCCTTGCGCACTTCTGATGGCCGCACCGATCGCAATCGTGGCAGCGGTTGGCAACGCCTCGCGCCATGGTGTCGTCATCCGTTCCGCCGCCGCACTCGAAGCAGCGGGCATGGTTGACGCCGTCGCCTTCGACAAGACCGGCACGATCACCCACGGAACGCTCGACGTGGTTGATGTCTTGGCGGTCAATCCAGATCTTGCCGACGAGACATCCGTGCTGTCACTCGCGGCGGCCGTGGAGGCGCGTTCGGAGCATCCCGTGGGGCTCGCAATCGCGCGTGCTGGTGCATACTCCGCGCACCTCACGCACGGGGTTGATCGGTTCCGTGCCGTCGCCGGTTCTGGCGTCGCGGCCGTGGTTGGCGGACGTGCCGTGATGGTCGGGCGCGCGGGTTGGCTGACGTCGCTCGGGATCGACGTGAGCCGGATCGAGGGCGAGATCGAACGGTATGAGCGTGCGGGGCGGCGCGCGGTAGTGGTTGGGGCCGCGCTGACGCCGGGTGGTGAGGTGCTCACGATTGGGACCATCGCCTTGGCAGACCGTATCCGGCCCGAGGCCACAGAGGCGATTGAGGCACTGCGCGCCGGCCGAATTAGGACGGTCCGGATGATTTCGGGCGACGCAATACCCGCGGCGCAGTCGATTGCTGGAGCGGCGCGCATCGCCCCAGAAGACGTGCGGGCCGGGCTGATGCCGGACGGCAAGGTGGCCGCGGTGCGTGAACTACAGTCGATCCCCGGCGTGCGCGCCGTGGCGATGGTCGGTGACGGGATCAACGACGCCCCTGCCCTCGCAGCTGCGACCGTTGGGATCGCCATTGGCAGCAGCAGCGCAGCGATCGCGCGAGAAGCGGCGGACGTGACCATCGTGTCCGACGACCTCCGCCGGGTGCCGTGGTTCCTCAATCTCGCCGCGCGCACGCGCCGAACGATCGCCACCAACGTGGTGCTGGCGCTCGGCATCAAGCTTGTCGTTCTGGTTCTCGCCACGCTCGGTTATGCCAACCTGTGGCTGGCGATCATTGCCGACACGGGTGCGACCGTACTCGTTGCCCTAAACGGCAGCCGCCTGATTTTTCGGGGCCGTGGCGATGTCCGCCCAGTCTCGATGGCGGCGTCATCGGTGGCGTAGCCCAACGTTGCCACTGCCGATGGCTGTTCACTCGCCCGTCCTGCCATCTGCATCAGCGGCGCTGTGCCTTGTCTTTGCCGTCATCCTTGCACGGCAGTGGTGGGGGCGTCGTCGTCCCTATCTCCTGGCGTGGGCGATTGGCATGGGCTGGTACGGCCTGGCGTCCGGCGCGGACGCGTTCGGGCAGCTCGTCGGTTGGGGCGAGGCAACCTACCGGACGTGGTACCTCGCCGGCGCGCTGATGGCCGCTGCCTGGCTTGGACTCGGCGAGGTCTACCTGCTTCGCGCCACTGGCCTTGGGGAGGTCGCCGCTGCTGGAATCTTTCTCGGCAGCGTGCCGGCCGTCGTGCGTGGTGGGCGCTTGCTGGCTGCCGGCGAACCGGCGGGTATGGAAGCGGCACTGACGGTGGCATCCATCGGGATCGGGACTGCCATCACCCTGGGGTTCGTGACCTGGGAGTGGCCGTCCGTCTCCGGGCACGCGACCGCGGTCGCACTGGTCCTCGCGACGGCCTACGTGCTCGTTGCTGTGGTCACTGCCCCGCTCGACGCAGGCAGGATGCTCGATCCGGCCACCGGGGTACCGCAGGGCGCCGCAATGCCCGACTCCATCCGGATCCTGTCCCCGATATTCAACGTCGGGGGTGCATTGATGCTCGTGTTCGGCGCCGTTCACTCGGCCCGGGCGTACCTCGCGGAGCAGGGCAACGTCGAACGGTTCGCGAGCAACGTGCTGATCGCGCTTGGCGCACTCACGCCGAGCATCACCGGGCTGCTGAACCGATGGGGCGTCACGACGGCGTTTTACGCCGGCGAGTTTCTCGGCGTGCTGTTCATCTTCGCGGGCTTCCTCGCGAGCCGCGAGGTGATCTCGCGCCACGGAGGCCCGGTGTTCGCCGCCTTGAGTAGGTTGCCGACCAAGGCGAAAGACGAGAAGCACGGCAACCCGAAAGAAGAAGACCCCACCCAGCGTGGATGAGGCCTTTGGTGGTTGCGGGGGCAGGACTTGAACCTGCGACCTTCAGGTTATGAGCCTGACGAGCTGCCACTGCTCCACCCCGCGTCGCATCAGAGAAGATAGCAGGTGAAGCGCCGGGGCGTCCACCGGATGATCGTCGACGACGTGCAAGACCGGGCATCCCGGACCGCCGGCTCCGACACAATGATGGCCCGGCATGCCACCATTCCCCAAATGGCGATGGTTCTATATTCGTGGCAGGAATGCCGACTTTGTGGCGGGGCCTACCTGCTCTGGGCTGACCCGGCCGCTCCACTGGACACGGACGAGACCGGCCTCGGCGAACGGTGGACGGAATGGGCACACCTTGACGGGCGCCCGTACGACGAGTCTGACAGTGCCGCGTGCAACAGCTGTGATGGCCTCGACCTCGAGTCGATGACCGCCCCGCAGCGTCGCTGGGGTGTCGGGCTCCCCGGTTCGACGATCGCTGTCATGCATGCCCGCGGTCTGCCGGTGCCGACGTTCGGCGGGTTGCGCCCACTCACGTCGCCGCCGACGAGGACGGGCTTCGTGCCCCTAACCCCTCAGGTTCGCCCGGAAGCCATACCGGACTCGCCGAAAACACCTGCGGAAGTAACCGGGGCGTCAGGACTTTCTCCCTTGCGATCCAAGGCGCAGTCCGGCGAGGCGACGTTCCCGCCGGGTGGGGATGAACCACCACCGTCGCGCGCGATTCCGTTCCTTGCGTCGCTCGCCCGGTCGATCACGACCGCACCGCGGTCATCCGTCGAGACCTACGCGCCACGCGAACCGCTTGAGCTGTCAGACCCGCTCGTGTGGGTCGTGATGGGTACCGCCGCCGTCACGCTCGTCGCCGTGGTCTTCGGCTGGTTCACCAGCCCCGGGAACGTCCCGCAGTGACGTGGTGGGGCGCGGCACCGACGTCGACGCCGCGCCCGCTCGACTACCGCAGCCCGAGGATTGTTGCGATGTTGGCGCGCGACGGATCGACGACCGGGCGCAAGTGGCCCGCCCGGCTTGACATCAAGGTCGTCAGCCCCGGCCCATGACCGGCCACCATGCAGTCGGTGTGGGCGATCACCCCGACGATCATGCCCCCGTGACGGTAGCCCCGGCCGTACGAGTGATCCTGGTCGCGCGCCGCGACGAGGTCGCCCAGGCGAAGGTGTGCCAACCCGTGCGACTCGAGGACGTCCCGGTCGTGCGTCTGGATGTCGTAGTCGCCACGTTCGGGGCTTGACCCAACGCCCGAACCCATCAACTCTGGCGGGACGATGCCCGCGACCGGTACCTCCAGGATGCCACCTTCGGACACTTCACCGGGAAGCGCCTTGAGCAACTGGACGGACATGTTCAGGAGCTTGACGTCGGGAGCGTCAAGGAGGGTGAGACCTCGACCGTAGGCGCGCACCTGGATGCGATCGCCGATTGTCAGCTTGTCGAGGACATCCGGGGCGAAGTCCACCATCATGTGCTCCGCGCCGCCGTGCTTGCCCGTGACCGTGCCGATTGAGCCTTTGCCCTCGCCACTGACGACGTGCGCCTCGTTGCCGATGCAACCGAGCGTGGCCAAGGCATTGTTCTCGTCCGCGTCCTTGTTGCGAATGGTGACGCCCGGTTCGACGTGGTCGCACGCCCAACCGATGGCGCGATCGCCCACGCGCACGTTGTAGGTGATCCCGCCAGATCCGGGCACAGTCACGGCACGCCCGTCGTGTGTGACGAGGTAGGGCGAGAACGCGCGGCGTGGCGAGGTGATCTCGCCGATGACAGATAGCTTGACGATGTCGTCGTAGTTGGCGCGCAGCGACATTGATTGCTCCTGCCGTTGTCTGGTTGTCTGCCGGGGAACGGACGTCGGCAGCGTAGCCGACCTTTGCACTCCACGTGCGGGTACCATCGAAGTAGCGCGAGTGTCGGTGGCGGAGAGGCCGTGGGTCCCCCGCGACAACCCGAGCGCGAAAGGTATGGGATTGTCCCGCACTGGTGGGTCCTTGGCCCGCGCTTCCGCTTGGGGGCGCACTGCCTAGCCCGCCGTTGATCGACACCGTAGTGTCGGAAGGGGAAGCGGCACGCATGGAATCCTTCGAGTACGTGCGCCCGGGTACCGTGAACGAAGCGGTGGCACTCCTTGCGGAGATGCCGGGTCGCGCGCGGGCGATGGCCGGGGGCACCGACCTCCTCGTCCAGCTAAAGGTTGGTCGGCGCCACGTCGACCGCGTGGTGGATATCAAGGGCATCGACGAACTGTCGGAAATCCACGTCAACGCTGACGGCAGCGTGACAATTGGCGCTGCCGTGCCTGCGCACAAGGTCTACTCCCACCCGGCCATCGTGGCAGGGCACGCAGGGATCATCGACTCGGCCAGCATCGTGGGTGGAATCGCAATCCAGGGTCGAGCAAGCCTTGGCGGTAACCTGTGCAACTCGTCGCCGTCGGGCGACACCATCCCCTCGCTCGCCTCTGCCGGAGCGGTTGCGATCATTGCGGGACCGTCGGGACGGCGCGAGGTGCCGGTCGGAGAGTTCTGCACCAGTCCCGGCCAGAATTGCCTCAAGCCCGATGAGCTGCTGGTGGCGATACGGTTGCCCGCGCCGAAGCCGCGCAGTGCCGGCCACTATCTCCGCTTTATCCCGCGGAACGAGATGGACATCGCGGTCGCTGGTGCTGGGGCGTGGGTTGCCTTGGACGAGCACGGCGTCGTAACTGAGGCACGCGTTGTCCTCGCCTCCGTCGCGCCGGTGCCACTCTCCGTCCCGGAGGCCGCCGCAGCAGTGGTGGGGACGCATGGCGACGAGGCCGCCCTTGAGGCCGCCAGCGCCGCCGCCAAGGCCGCCGCTCAGCCGATCACCGACATGCGAGGGACGGCCGACCAGCGTCGCCACCTTTCGGGCGTCATGGCGAAGCGCGCCCTTGCCGGGGCAATTGCGCGCGCGCGCGGCGAGCACGTCTCCGGGGCGCACGACGGCCATCGATCCAACGGAGTTGCCCACTAGGCTTTGTTGTCACGGTCAACGGGACGTAGCCCGATCCCTTCCGAACGAAGGACGCGGCGCACGGCACGTCGGCCACCCTGCAAGACCCGAGGTAACCAACATGGTTGCGGTGGAATCCCGGTCGACGGCCAAGACCGTCATTACGGCAACGATCAACGGCGATGAGGTCCAGTTCCTTGCCGAACCTCGCCAAACCCTCCTGGAGTGCCTGCGCGACGTCGTCGGGCTGACCGGCACGAAGGAAGGGTGCTCCGATGGCAACTGTGGCGCATGCAACGTCGTGCTCAATGGCCACTTGGTGAACTCCTGCCTCGTCCTCGGCGTCGAGGCCGAAGGGGCGACCGTCATGACGATTGAGGGCATCTCCCCGTCTGGCGAGTTGCACCCGCTGCAGAAGGCATTCCTCGAGGAGGCTGCCCTGCAGTGCGGCATCTGCACGCCAGGGTTTATCGTCTCTGCGTCCGAGTTGCTCAAGGCAAACGCGCAGCCGACCGAGGAGCAGGTCCGCTTCTGGTTGGCCGGCAACCTCTGCCGTTGCACCGGTTACGACAAGATCGTCCGGGCCGTCTTGCACGCGGCGGAGATGATGCACCCCTCCGCATCCCATTGACGACCGCAGCCACCACCTGCTCGGGGAGTTCCGGGCCGGTGGGTAGGCTTTGACCAGCTCTGTTTAGAGAGGGATCACCATGACGCAGACCGCTGACCGCCCCCCCAGCGACACGCCGGCGACCTTACCCACGCGCGTCATCGACAGCAACGGTGGCGCGAACCGGATCATCTCGACCGGCGAGTACCGGGTCGTCGGTACCCGACCGGTTCGCCATGACGGAGTCGACAAGGTTACGGGACGCGCCGTCTACGGCGGTGACACGAGCGTCATCGGCCTCCTGTTCGGGAAGGTGCTTCGCAGCCCGCACGCACACGCCCGGATCAGGCGCATCGACACCTCCAAGGCGCGCGCACTGGACGGTGTGCATGCGGTCGTCACGCATGCGGACCTGCCAACGGCCGACGATCGTGAAGTCCACATGGGCGAAGGTGAGGGCAACCTCAAGCACATGTCGGACAACATCCTAGCCAGCGACAAGGTCCTCTACAAGGGACACGCCGTGGCAGCCGTGGCCGCGTCGAGCGTGCATGTCGCTGAAGCGGCGTGCAAGCTCATCGAGGTCGAATACGAGGTCCTCCCTGCAGTCACTGACCTCCGGGACGCCATGAAGGACGGTGCGCCTCAGGTGCATCCGGGCACCACGACCGTCTCGCTCGGCAAGGACTCGGGCAAGGCGTCGAACATCACGAAGCACTTCCGCTTGCAGCAGGGCGACCCGGACGCGGCGTTCGCGAAGGCCGATGCCATCGTCGAGCGCGAGTACGTGACCGCCACGGTCCACCAGGGCTACATCGAGCCGACGAACGCAACTGCCATGTGGAATCGCGACGGACTGATCACGGTCTGGACCTCCACCCAAGGGGCGTTCAACACCCGCGACTCGACCGCCATGATCCTCGGCGTGCCAGTTTCCCGGGTGCGCTGTGTCCCGCAAGAGATCGGTGGGGGCTTCGGCGGCAAGATCAACGTCTACCTTGAGCCGTTGGCGGCAATCCTCTCCCGTGAGAGCGGGCGCCCGGTGAAGATCATCATGTCTCGCGCCGAGGTCTTTCAGGCCACCGGCCCCGGCCCGGCGTCGTGGACGAAGGTCAAGTTCGGTGCGACGAAGGACGGCAAGTTGGTTGCGGCTTCCGCCGAGATTGCCATGGAGAGCGGCGCTTACCCGGGATCGGACACGGGTGCCGCCGCCGCCTGCATCTTCGCCGCATACAACCTCGTGGATATGCGCGTCGATGGCTACGACGTGTTGACCAACATGCCGAAGACAGCGCCATACCGCGCGCCAGGCGCACCGCAAGCGGCGTTCGCCGCCGAACAGGCGATTGATGAGCTCGCCCGCAACCTTGGCATCGACGTCGTGGAGTTCCGCCTCAAGAACGCCTCGCACGAGGGCACCTTGCAGGTTGGCGGGCCGCGCTTCAAGCGCGTCGGTGCCATCGAGGTTCTCGAGCAGACCAAGGCAACGGCGCACTGGAACTCGCTGCTCGGCACACCCCGCCCCGGCCACAAGCGTGGTCGCGGACTTGCGATCGGCTTCTGGTTCAACATCGGTCTCGAGTCCAGCGTCTCGATCAGCGTGAATGCTAACGGCACCGTGACCCTCATCGAGGGGTCGACCGACATCGGCGGCAGCCGTGCTTCGATCTCGATGCAGGCAGCCGAAATCCTGGGCATCCGTGCCGAGGACGTGCGCCCGAACGTGGTCGATACCGACTCGATCGGCTACACCGGCGTCACTGGCGGGAGCCGCACGACCTTCGCCACCGGCATCGCCGCCATCGAAGCAGCGAAATCAGTGATCACCCAGATCAAGGCTCGCGCGGCAAAGGTCTGGGGCGTTCCGGCCGACGACGTCACGTACGACCAGAACGGCACATTCTCATGTTCGACCGATTCAGGCAAGCACATTTCGTTCCAGGACCTTGCCGCGAAGCTTGACGCGACCGGGGGGCCGGTCACCGGTGTCGGAAACGTCAACCCCCAAGGTGCCGGTGGAGCGTTCGCGACCAACCTCGTCGATGTTGAGGTTGATCCTGAGACGGGCAAGGTAGACATCATCCGCTATACCGCCGTTCAGGATGCCGGTAAGGCGATCCACCCAAGCTACGTTGAGGGGCAGATCCAGGGCGCAAGCGTGCAGGGCATCGGTTGGGCCTTGCACGAGGAGTACTGGATGAACGACAAGGGGGAGATGGCGAACACGTCCCTCCTCGACTACCGCCTGCCTACGACGTACGACGTGCCGATGATTGAGACCGTCATCGTCGAGGTACCGAACCCTGGTCATCCGTTCGGGGTCCGAGGTGTCGGCGAGGTCCCGATCGTTCCCCCGCTGGCGGCCATCGCGAACGCCGTTCACGACGCCCTCGGCGTCCGCATGACGTCGCTGCCGATGAAGCCGTCGGCAATCCTTCACGCCCTCGGCACAATCTAGCGCCTCGTTCCTGCGACAGCCCCGGCTGCCGCGGGAGCGGCTTACCGTGATCCGTTGCCCCCGAGTTGACCAACCTCGGGGGCACTTGCATGCGGGATGGTTGTGTCGGCCCCCTTGGTTACCTGAACTGAGCCCTGCTCCTCGAGTGGCACGACCGGACGACACGATGGCGACCGTATTCCTTGGACCAGCAATGCGTGATCTCGTCGCAGGCAGTCATCAGATCGAGGCCCACGGCGCGTCCGTGCGTGAACTCGTGGCGGACATCGGCCGGCGCTATCCGGATTTGAGCGACCGACTCTG
>Ga0233424_10003334_pt1 | contig 10487 bp, 9 predicted proteins | sample Watercolumn_Towu_FD_181011 | JGI IMG/M metagenome (GOLD analysis project Ga0233424, IMG submission 181011) | Freshwater microbial communities from Lake Towuti, South Sulawesi, Indonesia - Watercolumn_Towuti2014_125_MG | ecosystem: Environmental > Aquatic > Freshwater > Lake | place: Indonesia... | reverse complement strand
GAGGTTCTGGGCCTTGCGCCAGAACCTCTCGGAGGCCGCTCGCTTGTAGCTTAAAATGGGATGCCCTTCGGGGCTCTCAGTCGCCACAACATAGACAAGGAGGCTGTCGCCGACGACAGGCTTCCTGCCGAGGTCCTCGGCAATCGCGGTGACCTCCCGGGTAGACACGACTCCCTCAGACTTGAGCCCGATATCGACCAGGAGTTCCTCCGGGTCGACCCTCACCACCACGCCGTCAACTACCGAGCCGCGCCGAACATCCTTGTCCTCGCCTAGCGAGTCCAGTATGGCCTGCATGCTCTCTGGTTCATCGTCTCCCAGATCGACCGTGCTTTCAACGGCGTCGCCGCCCGCGGCGCTCAGGCGGAGACGCTCTGACTCTTCCATCGACACCCCAACTCTCGGGTAGGTCGGCCGGCTCCCGTACGCAAGCGACACCTCGGCAGGGTGGCACTCGCCGAATAGGCGCCGAACCATCGGCCAGTATAGCGTTCACACCGGTTCGCCGCCAGATAGGTGGCACCCCCGGTCTGATATCCTTGGTGCCCCGTCCCGCAACTCACGACCCACCGCGGAGGGAAAAATGGCGACGGTTCAGGTTTATGGCATCAACCACGTTGCGATCGAGACGAATGACGTATCGGCAACCGTCTCGTTCTACGAGGACGTCTTCGGGCTCACGATGCTTAAGGGCGGCGAGGGCGCAGCTTGGTGCCAGGTCGGCGAACACCAGTTCCTCGCCATTTTCGAGGTCGAGCACCTTGTGCGGGGGCGGGCCGCTCACTTCGGCTTCATCGTCAAGACCGAGGACGAGATCAATACCGTGAAGGCGAAGCTCAGGGAGCGTTATGGCCTCCACGTCAACGATCAAGGGTTCACCAGATGCGACTTTGAGGACCCGTGGGGCAACCGGATTCAGGTCGTGGACCTGCATGACGAATCGATGGTGTGGCTCCTTCCGTACCGGGAGATCCAGTCGCTCGGTATTGAGTTTGGGGAGCCGCGCCCGGAAGCGAGTGTCGCCGACCTGTAGCAGTAATCACGGAGCCTGCAGGGATTCCTGACGCTCCGGTGCCGGGGCAAGTCGATCAAACACCCGGATCATCAAATATCCGGCGGCGATCAGCATTCCTGAGACAACCACTACAGTGTCGATTGACGACGGTGTCGGCGAGGCAGCACCACCATCGCTGATGCCGAGGCCCACGACAATGATTGCCAGGTACTCGGACCAATAGCGGAGCCCAAACACGAGACCGGTCACGAGCGCTCGGCTCACCCAGCGGAGGTCCTGCGCGACCAGCACGGTGAGAGGGATGCCCCCTACCAAGGACGCCTCAGCGACGACTACTAGCCCTGCCGAGACATCGCTCACGGTGATCAGACGGGCGACTGCAAGGCATGAGAGGGAGGCAATCGAGGTCCAGCCGAGGACCCTGACGTTACCGGTCCGATCGCCAAGCACGCACGCAACCAAGACCGCAATCACCTTGAATACGGGTCTGAGATTGGCGTACTGTCCCGCATTTCCCTGAAGGAAGATCACTGTTTTCTCCGCCAGCGCAAGCACCACAACCACCGCAACTAGCGCGCCAACGGCCCGTGGATTTCGAAGCACGACGAGTTGCTGCTCATCCCGCCGGAGGCGCCCACCGCGTCTGACACGCTCAACGGGCACCGAGACAACACCTTCGACTGCGGTGGAGACGAGGGGACTCGAACCCCTGACCCTCTGCTTGCAAAGCAGATGCTCTCCCAGCTGAGCTACGTCCCCGCGACGAAAGCGGTGGCACTGGCGCCCACGCAGCAGTGTACGTGAAAACTGGCGGATTTAACCAAGCGACCCGCCCTGAGCTTGTCGGCGAAGGGTGGGCCATCGTGGACTTGAACCACGGACCTCAGTCTTATCAGGACTGCGCTCTAACCACCTGAGCTAATGGCCCTCAATCGGCTCACTATATCACCACGAGTAGTCAGGTCGCACCACGTCACAGCTTGGTACGGTTCTGGAAAGCTCTGGTGAGCGTGTAATCGTCGGCATACTCGATATCGGACCCGATCGGCAGGCCCTGTGCCAATCGAGACACTCGGACCGTCTCATCCCGCTGCAAGCGGGTTCGGACCAAGTTTGCAGTGGCCTCCCCCTCGACGGTGGCGTTCGTGGCCACGATCACTTCCCGGACTCCGCCCGCCCTCACTCGTTGGACGAGGTCAGCGACCCGCAAGTCATCCTCAAGCACTCCATCCATTGGCGAGAACGCGCCGTGCAAGACGTGATAGAGCCCCCGGTACGCCCCGAGCTTTTCTAGTGCGATGACGTCAAGTGGCGCCTCAACTACGCAAATCGTGGACCGGTCACGCGACAATTCGGTGCAGATGGCGCACGGGTCGGTCGCGCCCAAGTTGAAGCACGTCGTGCACTCAACAATGAGGTCCTTCAAGTCGAGCACTGCCCGTGAGAGGGCTTCAGCCACGTCGCGTGGCTGGCGCAGCACGTGAAACGCGAGCCGCTGCGCCGACTTCGGGCCAATGCCCGGCATCCGTCCGAACGCTTCGATTGCCCGTGCAATCGGGTCAGGCAGGATCGCCGGCATCAGTCGCTCCAAGTCCGCAAGGGATTGCGGTCACGTCAGGCCCGGTATCTTCATGCCCCCGGTCAATGCACCGAGGCGCTTGGCCTGTAGGTCCTTTGCGCGCGCAAAAGCATCTCGCGTTGCTGCCATGATCAAGTCCTGAAGCATCTCCACGTCATCTGGGTCGACCACTTCAGGCTTGATCTCGATGCCCTTGAACTCGAGTTGGCCAGTGACCCGTACCTTGATAGCACCCCCGCCCGCGGTCGCTTCGACGACCTCGTTCGCGAGCTCCTCCTGGATGCGCGCAAGCTCACGCTGCATCCGCTGCATCATCGCCATGCCCATTGCGGGAGCCTCCCCAACGCGCGCTGCCGTCCTAGTCGGGCAGGCCTCCCAAGGGTAACGGTGCCTGCCGGTCCAGTTGCTCGACCTCCTCCGGTGCGAGGGTCCGCCCACCAAGCATGCGGGCAGCGCGAGCGACGAACGCAGCCTGCGCCCCGGACGACGTCGACCGCCTTGTGGCGGCATCTGCCAACGAGCCAGCCACGTGGAACCGCAACCGCACCGGCACACCCAGCACCTGCGACGCGCAGCGCTCAATTCCCACTTGGTTGGCGGGCTCGCGCAGCTTCTGCACGAAGAACGTGGACCCGCATGCCACCGCGATGGTGCCGTCAGGATCCACACCCGACGGCGTCGATCCCTGAAGCAGGCCCACAAGCGGCGCCATGCCGTCTCCCCCGACGCGCTCGATCACTGCCCCCCAGCGTGCAGACGCTTCCGTGAAGTCCACATGGGCCCCGATCGGACCGCGCCGCCGTGCCGGCTTTTCGGAGCCAGCAGCCCGCGCGGGCGCGCCGGGCGTCGGCCATGTGTCGGAGCTGGCGGTATCCGGCGTAGGGACTGGCGCTCCAGCGACGGGCAAGGCAGCGACATCCTGCGCAGCAATGACCGATGAACGCGGGTCAGCAGGGCCGGAGCTAGGTCGAAGGGCGAAGCCTGTATCGTCGTGCTTAGTAACTGGATTGTCGGCGCCTCCAGCTTCGTTGGCAAGCACGTTCGTGGGCGCGGACCCCCTCGCGTGCTCGTCCCCAATAACCTGCGGACCGTGTATGCGTACTCCGACTGGGGCTGCGGTCGACTGTTCATCGCCGCGCACCGGCGCAACTGGCGGAGCCGCTTCAGCTGGAGATGCATCGAACGGTGCGCGAACCACGTCGCGGGCGCGTGACCCAGAACCGGTTGGCGACGGCGCCACCGACGACGGCGCCTGGGGCGCAGTGGCAGTCATGGTCCCGGCAGCCTCGGCAACGATCTCCGCGACGGCGACCTCGAACAGCAGCGTCGCATCTGCTGCCCGCGTCCGCAGCGCCGAATCAATCGCCGCCAGCGCCTTGATTGCACGGATGGTTCGGCCAAGGGTGAACCGACGGGCGTGCAGCGCAACGAAGTCACGGAACCCGGGGTCCAGGTCAATTACCTCGGGTGCGCCGCCAATCGCCAGCAGAATCGCGCGCAGCGCTTCCACCACCTGGCGCGAGAACGCGCGTACGTCCGCGCCGCCTTCAAGCGCGGAATGGGTTGCGCGCAACACCGCGCCGAGGTCAGCGTCCCCAATCGCGCGAAGGACCTCAGCAATGGCGTCCGCACGGGAAAGGCCCAACATGGAGTCAACCTGATTTGCAGAGACTTGGCGGGCGCCGTCAGTCCCACCGGCACCCACGTAGGCGAACGCCTGGTCAAGGAGTCCAATCGCGTCGCGCAGGCCCCCTCGCGCCGAACGCGCAATCGTCTCAAGCGCCCTGGTCTCGACCGCCACGCCTTCTTCTCCCGCGACGCGGGCCAGGTGCGCGACGAGCTGGCCGAGTGGGATGGAACGGAAGTCAAACCGCTGGCACCGCGACAGAATGGTGGGAAGAACCTCCTGTGGATCGGTTGTGGCGAGGATGAAAATGACGTGGGGAGGCGGCTCTTCCAGGCTTTTCAGGAGGGTGTTGAACGCCTCCTTGGTGAGCATGTGGACCTCGTCGATGATGTAGACCTTGTACCTGCCCGTGAGGCCTTCGCCGCCCGGTCGCTGGAGCAGCCGGTCTCTCAGGGTGCGCGCGTCCTCGACCCCACGGTTCGACGCTGCGTCGATCTCGACAAGCAAGTCAAGCTGGCGGCCATCGAGCATTGATGTGCAGTTCACACATCGGTTGCAGGGTTCACCCTGCAGACCGGCGAGGCAGTTGACCGCGCGCGCGAAGATGCGGGCAGCCGAAGTCTTGCCGGTGCCTCGTGGGCCACAGAACAGGTAGGCATGGGCCACCTGCTGCCGTTGGATCGCTTGGCGCAGCGTCCTCGCGATCGGCTCTTGGCCAACCAACGGACGGTCTCGAGGGTCCGCAAACGTGCGCGGACGCCACTTGTTGTACAGGGTGGTCGGCGCCACGTAGCCTCACCCGCTCGCGCACTGGGCGCCAAGCAGTCGCTCAAGTCGGATCATGGTCGTGCACCCCCCGTCGACGCCCGCGCGCACGTCCGCACCAGGCCGCATGGCTCAGGGCGGGCACCCTTGCAACACCCAAGCCGGTCCGCTTACCGCTGCTTCCTTCCGGACCTGACGGGGTTCACGGTGACCTGCCGCGCAAGACCCGCCCCTCAACGCCGACGGCGCTGGGTTGGTCGGAAGCCGGTTCGCCTCTGGGGGGAGTTCTGCCCCGCTGTAGCGGATTGCGGGTACAGGGCACCGCTAGCTCCCCGCCTAGCACGACCGATCGGAGTCTACCGGTCCGCGGAAGCGACCGCAATTGCATGGGAGCAGCGCGGAGGTGAGGCGGGGCGGAGGGAGAGGGATTCGAACCCTCGATACCTTGCGGTATACGCGCTTTCCAAGCGCGCGCACTAGACCAGCTATGCGATCCCTCCCGCGGGACGGTCAACCGAGGAACTGCAAGCAAGCCGAAAGAGCCGGCACTCGCGCGTCAGGGCGGAGGGGGTGGGATTTGAACCCACGAGGCTGTGACACCTACTCGTTTTCGAGACGAGCTCTTTCAACCACTCAGACACCCCTCCGGAACCGCCGTGACGTGGCACGCCCGGAGACCGCGGTCATGATACCGCTTCCATCCTAGGCGCCCTACACTGCATCAGCCCGGTGCTCCAGCGGCTCCCTCGGCCGATTACGCAAGGCACGGATGAAGCTGTCGATAACCGCACGCGCATCGTCAGCGAGGACACCCGCCGTTGCGGGGACGACGTGATTGTGCGCAGGGTGATCGACTAGCGAATAGGCAGACCCGGCAGCGCCGGCGCGTGGGTCGGTCGCGGCGAACACCAAGCGCCCAAGCCTAGCCTGAACCATGGCCCCAGCACACATGGCGCACGGTTCGAGCGTCACGTAGACAGTGACATCGGGCAAGCGCCAGCGCCCGAGAAGTGCCGCCGCGGCACGGAGAACCAGTATCTCGGCGTGGCCGGTCGGGTCCGGGCGTGCCTCCTTCTCGTTCCACGACACCGCGACGCACTGGCCGCCTCGGACAGCAACCGCACCGACCGGCACGTCACCCGCCATGGATGCGCGTGACGCAGCCTCGAGTGCCACGCGCATCCAAGCCGCGTCGATTGCGTCCGTGGCAACGTCGATTGGCACGAACGGCTCCCCACGAACACCCCTCCGCGGCGGATCGACGCATGCCTGTTCCGACACCGTGAGGTCACCCGCCCATCGGCGCACCGGTCAGGCCCGGTTCAACCATCGATGCCGGATCGAGCAGCTTCGCGATCGCGTCGGCCCCGAGTGCCGTTCTTTCGGCGGCGACTTCGGCCACCGTGCCTCCGGTCTTGTACGCCTCCTTAGCGATCGCCGCCGCGGCGTCGTACCCGATCTCGGGAGCGAGCGACGTGCAGATCGCCAAGCCCCGCGCCACCGCTTCCGGGCCGTTTGAGGTGGCGACTAGGCCGGTAACGCACTGGCGAGTGAAGTTCGCGGCTCCCGACCCCAGCAACTCAATGCTCTCGAGAAGGTTTCGGGCGATCATCGGCATCATTGTGTTCAGTTCGAAGAAGCCCCACTGACCGCCAAGGGTGATGGCGTGGTGGTTGCCCATCACCTGCGCGCAGACTTGGATGAGCGCCTCGGCTATCACCGGGTTGACCTTACCCGGCATGATGCTTGAACCCGGTTGAACTTCTGGCAACAGGATCTCGAACAGGCCGGCCCGCGGGCCGGATCCCAGCAGTCGGATGTCATTCGCAATCTTGAGCAGGCTGACGGCGATGGTGTTCAACACCCCACTCGCTGCGACGGTGCCGTCCATCGTCGCCTGCGCCTGGAAGTGGTTCGTCGTCTCGCTGATCGTCACGCCCGAACGAGCCGAGACCCATGCGCACGCCCGGCCCGCGAACTCCGGATGTGCATTTATGCCTGTCCCAACCGCCGTGCCGCCGAGGGCAACCTCGCTAAGCTCCTGCCTCGCATGCTCGAGACGCGTCAACGCCCGCTCGACCTGACCCGCGTAACCCCGGAACTCCTGCCCGAGTCGGATCGGGGTTGCGTCCTGCAGGTGGGTCCGCCCAGTCTTGATCACGTCCCAGAACTCGCTTGCCTTGACCTCAAGCGCCCCATGCAGTTCCCTGAGCGCCGGCTCCAGCGCCTCATGGATCGCCATCAGTGCAGCGAGGTGGATGGCGGTCGGGATGACATCGTTCGAGGATTGGCAGAGGTTTACGTGATCGTTCGGATGGATCGGTTTGCGCGTGCCTCTGGGCTGCCCCAGTAGCTCGTTTGCCCGGTTCGCAATCACCTCATTCGCATTCATGTTGCTCGAGGTGCCCGAACCCGTCTGAAAGATGTCGACGGGGAAGTCCGCGTCGAATCGACCCGCGGCCACCTCGTCGCAAGCCGTGGCCACCGCTTCAAGCGCCTCGTGGGTCAACACTCCAGCAAACAGGCCAAGGTCTGCGTTGACGTGGATCGCCGCCGCCTTCACGAGCCCGATTGCGCCAATGAGCCGACGTGGCAGGCGTTGCCCGCTGATCGGGAAGTTGCGCACTGCGCGTTCGGTCGATGCGCCGTAATACGCATCGGCAGGCACGGGAAGCTCACCCATCGAGTCCCGCTCAACACGCATCCCCGGACCCCCATTGACCATACCGGTATCACCTCATCTTCTGTGGTCACTAGGACGACCTTGGCGACCTGTCGCTTGACTGCGCGAGCGATCCTTGCGCTGACGTGTTCGCGCCGGGCGCTCCCGCGACGGGCGCACTCACGGGGGGATGGTAGCCAAGGGTCACAAGCGCATTGCAGAGGCATGATGACAGGAGCACGGTGCTACTATTCGGATGGTCTTGGTAGCCACGCGATGACCGCAAATCGCGGTTGTTCTCAGGCCCAGAACGTACGGAGCCACCAGTGGCAGTCGAATCCACGGCGGTGCCCCCAGGGCGGCGCACTCCTTACTCACCCCGTCCCTTCCCGACGTCCGACGGTGCTGTCTTGCGCCAAGCATATGTTTGGTCAACCGTTGGATCAAAAGTGATCCTCGCAATCACAGGTATCGGTCTTGCGCTCTTCCTGCCGATACATCTCGCAGGGAATCTTCTGCTGCTTGCAGGTTCCGAGACATTTAACCGCTATGCGCTCACGCTGGTGTCGATCCCATTACTGGCACCGGTCGTCGAGATTGGGCTGCTTGCCCTGTTCGTTATTCACGTGTTTCGTGCGATTACGAACTATTTCGTAAATCAGAAGGCTCGTGGAAGCCGTTACGCGGTGAAGCGGTGGGCAGGTGGGGCAAGCCGCAAGACATGGGCGTCAACCACCATGGTCCTCTCGGGCCTAACGATTGGGATTTTCGTGCCGGTGCATCTCTTGCAGATGAAGTTCGGAACCTACTACCCGACGACGATTGACGGAGTTCCCGCGCGCGATTTGTTTCGGCTCGTAAGGGAACTGTTCAAGAATCCGGTTGTCGTTGGTTTCTATCTTTTCTGCATGGCGGTCGTTGGCGCGCACATCTACCACGGGTTTGCCAGCGCCTTTCAGTCCCTTGGATTTAATGACCGTAAGCTGGCTCGTGCGACGCTGTTCGCGGGGCGGGCGCTTGGGGTTGCCATTGGGCTCGGGTTTTTCGTGCTGCCAATCATCGTGTACTTCGCGCCGTAGGCGCCCCCGGAGGCCTCACGCCATGGCAATTGCTGCGCCCGAACGGCCATTCACGACGGTCAAGCCTCGATACGTCGAGGCGTCAACCCCAATGCTCGACGCCCGAATCCCATCCGGCCCGCTTGAGCGGAAGTGGACCCAACGGAAATTCGAGAACAAGCTGGTTGCTCCGGCTAACCGGCGCCGGTACTCAATCATCGTAGTAGGAACTGGGCTCGCCGGCGCCTCTGCAGCCGCATCACTCGGCGAACAGGGCTACGACGTCAAGGCGTTCTTCATCCATGACAGCCCCCGGCGCGCTCACAGCATCGCGGCGCAGGGTGGGATCAACGCAGCAAAGAACTACAAGAACGACGGTGATTCAGTTTATCGTCTCTTTTACGACACGATTAAAGGTGGCGACTACCGATCCCGTGAGGCAAATGTTCATCGGCTCGCCGAGGTCAGCGTCAACATTCTTGACCAGTGCGTCGCCCAGGGTGTGCCCTTCGCCCGCGAATACGGCGGACTGATCGATAACCGCTCGTTCGGAGGGGCGCAGGTTGAACGTACCTTCTACGCCCGCGGGCAAACGGGTCAGCAGCTCCTCTTGGGCGCCTATCAGGCGATGATGCGCCAAGTTCAAGCTGGGACCGTCACGCTCGTGCCTCGCCGGGAGATGCTCGACTTGGTCACCGTGGACGGTGCTGCGCGCGGGATCATCACGCGCGACCTTGTTTCCGGCGAAATTGAGCGTCATTCCGCGCATGCAGTCGTGTTGTGCACTGGCGGTTATGGAACGGTGTTCTACATTTCGACGAACGCTGTCAAATCGAACGTCACTGCTGCTTGGCGGGCGCACAAGCGTGGCGCATGGATGGGGAATCCGTGCTTCACGCAAATCCATCCCACCTGTATCCCGGTTTCCGGCGACCACCAGAGCAAGCTCACCTTGATGAGCGAAAGCCTGCGGAACAACGGGCGGATTTGGGTTCCGAAAAACATCGGCGACCGTCGTCCGGCCAGCGCAATCCCGGAATCGGAACGGGACTACTACCTGGAGCGGAAATACCCAAGTTTTGGCAACCTTGTGCCTCGGGACGTTGCCTCCCGCAACGCCAAGGAAGTCTGTGATGAAGGACGGGGGGTCGGCGACTCGGGCTTGTCCGTCTTCCTCGACTTCCGAGACGACATCAAGCGTCTCGGTCGCGACGTCATTGAGGCGCGCTACGGCAACCTGTTCGAGATGTACAACCGCATCACCGGCGAGGACCCGTATTCGAGCCCGATGCGGATTTTCCCCGCGGTCCACTACACGATGGGGGGGCTTTGGGTTGATTACCACCTCCAAAGCTCAATCCCGGGGCTGTTCGTTCTCGGCGAGGCCAACTTCTCCGATCACGGTGCCAACCGGCTGGGCGCATCGGCGCTCATGCAGGGCTTGGCCGATGGGTACTTCGTGGCTCCGTACGTCGTCCCCGACTACCTTGCATCCACGAAGTTCAGTGACGCGCCAGTCAATCACCCAGCGTTCGATGCTGCCACCATCTCGGTGCGCGGGCAGCTCGACCGGATCCTGAAGGTTGGAGGGCGAACCACACCGCGCGAGTTCCATCGGAAGCTCGGGAACCTCATGTGGGATCACGTCGGCATGGCCCGCAACAAGCGTGGGCTCGAATCTGTGCTGCGCGAAATCCCTGCGCTCCGCGAGGAGTTCTGGCGCGACATCGCTGTGCCGGGTTCGGCCGACCTGAAGAACAGAGCCTCGAATATGCGGGCAG